>Ga0181606_10001638_pt1 | contig 19550 bp, 23 predicted proteins | sample 041ome_10_FD_132994 | JGI IMG/M metagenome (GOLD analysis project Ga0181606, IMG submission 132994) | Coastal salt marsh microbial communities from the Groves Creek Marsh, Skidaway Island, Georgia - 041412US metaG (megahit assembly) | ecosystem: Environmental > Aquatic > Marine > Intertidal... | reverse complement strand
GACCACAATGTTGTCCATGCCGATCCCAAGATGTGCAGCCAAAGCGCACCGTAGGTCGTAACTGGTTGGATCACCGTACATCCAAATTTGATCTGCTGCATTTTGCATGGCACGCACCGCAGCAGGCGACGGACCAAACACATTTTCATTAGCCCCCAAGCGGGCGACAAATGCCCCCCCGCGCGCGCGTTCTTGGGTTTCAGGCCCAACAAAAGGCACAGTGGCGGGCAAACGGGTCAATAGCTGGGTATAACGCAATCGATGCATGGGATCTTTTCCTGTGGTTTTGTGTATAAAAAGCTTAGATCCGCGAAAAACGCCATCGCTTTTTCATAAGGCTTGACCTTTTTTGTCCCAGATTACACGTTGGCCCTAAATGCAGGAGTCGTTCGGTGCCATTTTCAAAATATGAATTCATGATCGCATGGCGATACCTTCGGGCCAAGCGCGCCGATGGTGGTGTCAGCGTGATGACTTGGATCAGCTTGATTGGTATCACGCTGGCTGTTTTCGCACTTATCGCGACTATGGCCGTGCGCAGCGGTTTTCGAGCCGAGTTGGTCGACACAATTTTAGGCGCGAACGCACATATCACAGTATACCAACTGCCGACGCGCGATGACACAGGCCGTCTGTCGCGCACGATCTCTGATTATGCAGAGGTCACCCAAAGCGTGAAAGCCATCGATGGTGTAAAGCGCGCAGCCCCTTTGGTCAAAGGCCAAGTCATGGCGAACGCGAACGGTGAAAACACAGGCATTCAGGTGTTTGGCATCCATTACGAAGATCTTTTAGATCTTGAACGCATAGCAAACCCTGAACGTCAACAAGGACAGATCACCGATTTTCCCTATGGGATATCGATTGGCTCTGGTATTGCGCGCGTCTTAAACGTCTCGGTCGGAGATAGCATCAAGCTAATTAGCCCCGATGGGGTAAAAACAGCTTTTGGCACCAGCCCGCGGGTTAAATCTTTTCAGATTGCCTATATCTTTACCGCTGGCCGATTTGATATTGACCAAACCCGCGCATATTTGCCGTTCGATCAAGCTCAGGATTATTTTGACCGCGATGGCGTCGCCGATGAAATCGAGGTGTTGCTTGGCGATCCTGAAAATCTTGAACCTGTGATCAATGGCCTTAATAGTATTCTGCCGTCGAACTATCAGTTATGGACATGGCGCGATGCATCAGGAAATTACCTGCGTGCGCTGACCGTTGAGGACAATGTGATGTATATCATCATGGGTATCCTTGTCATGATTGCGACCATGAACATCGTCTCTGGATTGATTATGTTGGTGAAAAACAAAGGGCGCGACATCGGCATTTTGCGCACCATGGGTCTTACACAAGGCTCGATATTACGCGTGTTCTTCCTATGTGGCGCGTTTACAGGGGTTTTGGGCACAGCTTTCGGCGTAATATTGGGGTGCTTGTTTGCAGTTTATATTGATCCGATTTTTTCGTTCATCAACTATTACTCGGGTGGCGGCGTGTGGGATCCATCCATTCGCGGGATCTACGCCTTGCCGGCAGAATTGCATCTGCGTGATGTTCTATCCGCGGTCATCTTTTCCCTAGCGCTTAGTTTCGGCGTAACCTATTTTCCAGCGCGCCGTGCGGCACGCCTAAATCCAGTCGAGGCACTGCGCTATGAATGACTTTGTTCTTGAACTGCGCGGTATCTGCAAAGGTTATAACCATGGCCGCCCGAATGAAATTCGCGTCTTGGATCATGTGGATCTTTCGCTGACCAAAGGTGAAACGACTGCGCTGGTTGCTCCGTCAGGTTCGGGCAAGTCAACTTTGTTGCACATCGCAGGCCTCTTGGATACCGCAGATCAAGGACAGGTCATTCTGGGCGGACACAGTGTCAGCGACGCAAATGATCGCAAACGCACCAAGCTGCGTCGACAAGATATTGGCTTTGTTTACCAGTTTCACCATCTTTTGCCCGAATTCAGCGCCATCGAAAATATCATTTTACCACAATTGGCAAATGGCACATCGGACCGCGACGCCACCGCGCATGCAAAAACATTGCTTGGCATGGTTGGGTTGACCAAACGTGGTGATCATCGCCCGTCGCAGCTCTCGGGCGGCGAACAACAACGCGTCGCGTTTTGTAGGGCACTGGCAAATAATCCACGGGTTTTGTTGGCCGATGAACCAACCGGAAATTTGGATCAAACAACATCTGATCAGGTATTTGATGTCTTACTTGATGTGGTTCGCGAAACAGGCCTGACGGCGCTGATCGCCACCCACAACCCCGAGCTTGCAGCGCGCATGACGCGCCAAGTTCGCCTAGACAATCACAAATTGGTCCAAGTCTGATCCTAACGTTTCTGTTTGTAATACGCCTCATAGAGGCGCTGGGGATCGGCCCCCAACAAAAAACGGCACAACATAATCAAATTACGCGCGCCTTGTTTCAGCCATCCATTTCGATGATATTTTTCCGCACTTGTCGTGACATGACCGCCCAAGGGCCGCAAATGTGGCGATACCATACGCGCAAGGGCAACGTCCTCCATCAAAGGTAAATCGGGATAGCCGCCGATCCCATCCAAATGGTGACGTGCTATGAAAATCGCCTGATCTCCATAGGGCAGGCCAAACAAACGCGATCTCAGCCAAACCCATTTGGCCACGGTGCGCGCCCCGAACCCACCGTGATCAAACGCCAGATCAAAATAACCGACTTTATCCACAAACTGTGTGCTATGGGTCATGCACAAATTGACCCAATCATCGGGCAACACCGTATCAGCATGTAACACCAAAAGCCATTCGCCCTGCGCCGCGGTCATCCCACGCGCGATTTGTGCACCGCGCGAAGCCGGTCCAGACATAAAAATTGCCCCCAAGTCGTCAGCAATCTCTTTGGTGCGATCCTGTGATCCGCCATCGGAAAAAATAACCTCGCGGATTACGCCTTGGTGTACCCCTTCAAACAATGGGACCAAAGACCGCCCCAAGGCGTCTTGGGCGTTCAGAGTGGGTATGATTATTGAAATTGGCGCAGCCATGGCTTTTCCTTGTTCGGTCGATACCCTATATGACATATGTTGGTCACACAGAAAACGGCGGTCGTTATGTCAGAACGGACAATTTTGCGAATATCGGGATCAGATGCACGTAAATTCTTGCAAAATCTTGTCTCAAATGACGTGAAAAAGCTGGACTATGGAATGGTCTATACTGCGCTTTTGACACCGCAAGGTAAATATCTTGTCGATTTCTTTTTGGTGCCAGCCGGCAACGATATTTTGGTTGACGTGGCCACCCAACAGGCAGGGGACCTGACCAAGCGCCTAACGATGTACAAATTACGCGCCGATGTCGCGATAGCTGCCACGGATATCACGGTGAGCTGTGGTTTAGGACCTGTGCCGGCTGGGGCTTTTGTCGATCCGCGTCATGCGGACATGGGCTGGCGATATTATGGTGCACCGATAGAAACCACACAACAGATAGACTGGGATGCGCAACGCGTCGCGCTTGGCATCCCTGAATTTGGCGCAGAACTCACATCAGAGAGCTATATCCTTGAGATGGGATTTGCGCGCTTGAACGGCGTTGATTTTAGAAAAGGCTGCTATGTTGGCCAAGAGGTCACAGCACGCATGAAACATAAGACTGAGCTGCGCAAAGGGCTTGCACGGGTGACATTCCAAGGACCGGTCACCTGCGGGCAAACACTTTTGTCACAAGGAAAAGCTGTCGGCACAGTACATACGGTTTCGGGGCAACAGGCCTTGTGTTACGTCAGGTTTGATCGCATCGAGGGGCTTGGCACAGAAACTGCGCAAGCCCAGCAGATTGATCCGTTGATCTAAAGCCTTTGGCGCAATTCGGTCTTCAAGATTTTGCCATAGTTGTTTTTTGGCAATTCATCGACAAACACATATGATTTTGGCCTTTTAAAACGCGCCATATGTTCAAGGCAAAAGCGATCCAGATCAGTGGCATCGATGCCTGTGGCCACCACAAAGGCAACAACATCTTCGCCCCATTCAGGATGGGGCCGCCCAACCACCGACGCCTCGCGCACAGCGGGATGCTCCAACAACACCTCTTCGACCTCACGTGGGTAGATATTTGTGCCCCCCGAGATGATCATATCTTTAGACCGATCATGCAGCGTCAAATACCCGTCGGCGTCCAAGGCCCCCATATCCCCCGTTTTCAGCCATCCCTGAACGAGTGTTTCCTCTGATGCGCTGGGGTTTTGCCAATATCCAGGCATCACCAGATCACCACGCACCATGATTTCGCCCACTGCACCCAATGGCAGTGTTTCACCGTTTGAACCTGTGATGCGCACTTCAACAGCAGACTGGGCATAGCCCACTGATTTCAAACGCTCGCGCCATCGCGGATGGGTTCGATCAGTGACATCAGAACGCGGCAACACGGTGATGCCCATGGGGCATTCGCCTTGGCCATAGATTTGCACAAACCGCGGGCCAAAATGATCAACCGCTTCAATGATATCCGCCATATACATCGGCCCCCCCGCATAAACGATGGTGCGCAGGCCTTTGCCTGTTTCCCCGTGTTCTTTGGCGTATTGGGTCATCCGTTTGACCATTGTTGGAGCGGCAAACATATGGACCGCTCCGAAATGTTTGGCCAGTGCAAAAATCTCGGCTTCGTCAAACCCGCCACTTTCAGGGATGACATGGCGCGCCCCTGCCAATACGTGTTGAATGCTATACAGCCCGGCCCCATGTGACATGGGTGCGGCATAGAGCGTCGCATCCGTGCTACGCACCTCATCAACATCCGCAAAATAGCCCAAGGCCATAGTCTGTATCATGCCATGGGTGATCATGACCCCCTTGGGGCGCCCTGTGGTCCCCGAGGTGTAAAACAGCCATGCCAAATCGTCCGACCTGCGATGTTTAATGTCGAAAGAACACTCTGACGAGAAATCAGCCAATTTAGGAATGTGTACCCGAACATCCGAAACCTCGCATAGCGCGGGTCCCAAGCTGTTGCAGCATAAAACATGATCACAATCGGCATTTTGCAAAATCCAATCGGCCTCTTTTGGATGCAGTTTTCCATTGATTGGCACGACCCCGCCACCGGCGGCCCAAATCGCATAAAATACAACCAGATACTCGGGCGTATTTTTCATGAAAATTCCGGCACGATCGCCGGGTCGGATGCCCATATGGCATAGCCAAGAGGCTGCACCCTTGACCGCAGCCCATAATTCGCCATAGCTAAAGATGCGTTTTTCACCTAAAAAAAGGGCGTCAAAATTGGGATTTCTTTCCGCATTTCTAGCCAGCCAGTGAGAAAGATTCATAAGCATACTCCGCAGCATTTGACGAAACTTTATCGGGCGCAGGATAAATTACAATGGGGCCGACCCCACGTTATTTTCGCAATGTAAGCGCATGAATAGGACAAGAACGATGGATTTACGCAATATTGCATTTGAACACGCGCCAATTGGGCTTGCGGTGTTGACACATCGCAACATCACCGACTGCAATCAAATGTTTTGCGAAATGTTTTCTGGGACCTTGGAGACGTTCAAGGGCGCATCAATCGCACAACTTTATCCAACGAAAGATGACTTTGAACGGACGGGGCAAATCGTGCAAGATGCACTTTCGCGTCATGGGATCTATCATGATGAACGCATTATGCGCCGCTCAAATGGGACCTTGTTTTGGTGTCGCGTACGGGGTCATTCAACCCAGCCCGATCCGCGCGAACAAGCGATCTGGAGCTTTGCCGATTTATCACAAGAACGTCCGGTCGTTTCGCTGACACCACGCGAAAAGGAAATCGCAATTTTGACCTGTCGCGGATTGACCAGCAAAGAAATCGGGCGCGAACTGGGTGTTTCCTATCGCACTGTCGAAGTGCATCGCGCAAAGCTGCTTGCCAAGTTTAACGCGCGAAAGCTGCATGACTTGGTTGCAAAATTGTCGGGAATGCCGCTTTAGGTAAAAAAAATTTTACATTTTGGTATAGCAGTGGAATTTAAACGGTGCTTGAAAGCTTTTCACCCGCGACATTCTGCCTTATATAGATCAAAATAAAACACAGCAGGCCAATCATATCGGCATTGAGGGACTAGAATGACAAAAAATAATCGCGATCAAGATGTTGAATTCATCAAGGCATTGGCCGAGTTGTTAAACGAAAACGATTTGACAGAACTTTCGGTCAAACGCGAATATGGCGAAGATGACACCTTAAACGTTCGCGTTAGTCGCGCTACAACTGTTGTGCAACAGGTGGCCGCACCTGCAGCCGTCGCCGCACCAGTTGCCACCGTACCTGCGGCAGCAGCGCCCGCCGCTGTCGCGGCCGTCGATGATCCAGCCAGCCACCCAGGTGCTGTCACATCTCCGATGGTTGGTACGGTTTATATGCAGGCTGAACCAGGTGCTGCGCCGTTCATCAGTGTCGGTGCCTCTATTGCCGAAGGGGATACACTGTTGATCATCGAAGCAATGAAAACAATGAACCAAATTCCGTCACCACGCTCAGGAACGATCAAGCGCATCATGGTTGAAGACGGCGGCGCGGTAGAATTTGGCGCACCTTTGGTCATCATCGAATAAGGTTTCTGATTGATGTTCAATAAAATTCTTATTGCCAATCGCGGGGAAATCGCGCTGCGGGTTATCCGAGCGTGCCGTGAAATGGGCATTCAATCGGTCGCGGTACACTCCACAGCTGACGCCGACGCAATGCATGTGCGTATGGCCGACGAGTCTGTCTGCATTGGGCCAGCCGCGGGCACTGACAGTTATTTGTCGATGCCAGCAATCATTTCAGCGTGTGAAATCACGGGCGCACAAGCAATCCACCCGGGTTACGGTTTTTTATCTGAAAACGCGCGGTTCGTGCAAATCGTTGAAGATCACGGCCTAACCTTTATCGGCCCAACAGCGGAACATATCCGCATCATGGGTGATAAAATCACAGCCAAGGACACGATGAAAGCCTTGGGGGTTCCTTGCGTTCCGGGATCAGATGGCGGCGTTCCAACTTTAGAAGATGCAAAGCGCATCGGCGCAGAGATTGGGTATCCTGTCATCATCAAAGCCACTGCAGGTGGCGGCGGGCGTGGCATGAAAGTCGCGCAAAACGCCGCACAAATGGAACAGGCGTTTATGACCGCACGCGCCGAAGGTAAGGCCGCTTTCGGGAATGACGAGGTCTACATCGAAAAATACCTAACCACTCCGCGCCATATCGAGATCCAAGTCTTTGGGGATGGTAAAGGCAACGCCGTTCATCTGGGCGAACGCGATTGTTCGTTGCAACGGCGCCATCAAAAAGTGTTTGAAGAGGCACCAGGCCCCTGTATCAGCCCAGAAGAACGTGCACGTATTGGTAAAATTTGTGCCGACGCAGTGGCGAAAATCAATTACATCGGTGCGGGCACAATCGAATTCCTGTATGAAAACGGCGAATTTTATTTCATCGAAATGAATACCCGTTTGCAAGTGGAACACCCCGTCACCGAAGCTATCTTTGGCGTTGATCTGGTTCGTGAACAAATTCGTGTCGCAGAGGGATTGCCGATGTCGTTCACCCAAGATGATCTGACCATCAACGGTCACGCCATCGAGGTGCGCATCAACGCAGAACGTTTGCCGAATTTTGCGCCCTGCCCCGGCAAGGTCACATCTTACCATGCGCCGGGCGGTTTAGGCGTGCGCATGGACAGTGCGCTTTATGCTGGCTATTCCATTCCACCCTATTACGACAGCTTGATTGGCAAGTTGATTGTACACGGCCGTGATCGTAACGAAGCATTAGCGCGTCTGCAGCGTGCTTTATCAGAGTTGATCGTCGATGGCATTGATACGACCGTTCCATTGTTCCATCAGTTGTTACAAGAAGACGACATTCACAGCGGATCCTACAATATCCACTGGCTGGAAAAGTGGCTGGAACAGAAATACCGATAACATCGAAAGCCGCGTCAAAAGCGCGGCTTTTTAACAATGAGCGTGGCGCGTGACCCAGCACCTCTCGACCGAATTAATTCTATATGCCTATAGCATTGGTGCATTCCCGATGGCTGATAGTCGCGAGGCAGGAACAATCCATTGGATTGAGCCAAAAAAACGCGGCATTTTCCCGCTGGACCATTTTCATGTTTCAAAATCGCTCGGGCGAAAAATCATCCGTGAACCTTTTCGGATCAGTTTCGATACCGCCTTTCCAGACGTGATTGCAGCCTGTGCGACGCGCCAAGAGACTTGGATCAATCATGACATTGAAGCACGCTACACCGATTTGTTTCACCTAGGCTACGCCCACTCCATCGAGGTTTGGGAAAGTGACGAACTGGTAGGTGGCGTTTACGGTATCGCGCTTGGTGCGGCGTTTTTCGGTGAAAGCATGTTCTCTAAACGGACCGACGCGTCAAAAATCGCGCTTGCCTATTTGGTTGATCGTTTGCGTAAAACAGGTTTCGAGTTGTTTGACACTCAATTCATCACCCCCCACCTATCACGGCTTGGCGCTATTGAAATCCCTCAAAAACAATACAAACATATGCTGGGAAAAGCGATCCAAAAGACCGCCAATATTAATGATGCCGATTATTCCGTAGATGTTTTGGCAATTGCACAGCGCAAGACCCAGACATCATAACGTGAATGTTCCAGAGGGTTAAGCGCGGGCGAAGATGCCACCATCCAACCGTCAAAAATAGGTGCCTCTTGGTCAGGTTGTGAAATGACCAAATGCGCATATGCATCGCCCGATGGGTTGTCCAAAGGGTACCGACATTCAGCCATAGTTAACGCAAGTGTGCCAATGTTGACGGTCGCGCCCGCAGGTACAGTCACATCGTTGACGACGCCGTTCACGCGATCCAAACCGCGTAACACGGCCGTATCTGCTGTACCCGTTTCCTGCTGTGCAAACAACGGTGCTGCCAACAGAAAATGCAGGGCTATCGACGTGACCGCAAGGCGCGTCATTCTTTGGATCCACCACTTACAAATTTCATCAACAGGGTCACAAGACTAACCGAGCCTTGCGTATCGATAATCTCGCCCCCATCAGCCAAATAATCAAAGGACGCGCCTGGCATAACTTCGACAAAATGCCCGCCCAGCAGACCCTCGGATGTGATGGTCAACGCGCTGTCATCCGGGATAAGCACATCGTTTTGAATTGCAAGCACGGCTTCGGCACGATAGGTTTCTGAATTTAAAGACAAGTCCTGAACCGCGCCAATTTTAACGCCCGCCAACCTGACATCGGTGCCAACACTTATGCCTTCGGCGGTGCGAAATCCGGCACGAATTTGATAGCTATCGCCGCCCATGGTTAAGCCGGTCGATTGAGATAAGTACACAACAAAGCCGATCGCAATCGCGAGGACAACAGCACCTAGTGCAACTTCGGCTTTGTTCTCAGACATGGTCTTATTCAGGCTGCCACGCTTCGTAATCTTGGCGTGCAACTGGTTGAGTTTTACGCAAAGATCCCGCAGGCGCGTAGGCGAGCGCTGACCCAGTTAGGTTTTCACTATGTGGCTTTTCCCATGATTTATGCTTGAGAGGTGCGTCGACAGGTGTTTGTTTCCATGTATGATGCAGCCATCCATGCCATTCTGGGCTGACGCGACTTGCCTCGGATTCTCCGTTGAAAATCACCCAACGGCGTTTGTCATCACGAGACCGGTAATAGGTGTTGCCCTGTTCATCTTGGCCAACTTTTACGCCTTTACGCCATGTGTATAGCTGTGTGTTAAGCGTTTGCCCGTTCCACCAAGTCACTGCGCGCAGAAGTGTGTTCACGATTCCCATCAGACTCTCCGTCAAACTTTTGTGCCTTATGCAATACTTTGCGCATTAGGTCCAGACTGCAAAAGCGTGATAGCGCGCTGTGGTGCGCTATCACACAAGCACATCATCCAGCTGTGGCTGGCTCTTTTTTGGTATCACCGTAAATCATCAATGGGCCCGCTGCGGTTGTGACCGCCTCTTCGTTGACGACAACTTCGGTGACCTCATCCATCCCGGGCAGCTCAAACATGGTGTCCAGCAAAATATCTTCCATGATTGAACGCAAACCACGCGCGCCAGTTTTGCGCTGAATCGCGCGCTTTGCGATTGCGGTTAACGCATCAGGTGTAAAGGTCAGCTCGGTATCTTCGATATCAAACAGGCGCTGATATTGTTTGACCAAAGCATTTTTGGGTTCCGTCAAAATCGTTACCAACGCAGCCTCGTCCAGATCTTCTAGCGTTGCCAAGACAGGCAAGCGACCAATAAATTCTGGAATCAGACCAAACTTCAACAGATCCTCTGGTTCAAGATCTTGAAATATTTCACCGATGCCACGGGAATCATTATCCCGCACATCCGCGCCAAATCCAATCGCGCTGCCTTTGCCGCGTTGTGCAATGATACGGTCCAAACCAGCAAATGCACCACCACAGATGAATAGGATGTTCGTGGTATCGACCTGCAAGAATTCTTGCTGAGGATGCTTACGCCCCCCTTGCGGCGGAACCGATGCGACCGTGCCTTCCATCAATTTCAACAAAGCCTGCTGTACCCCTTCGCCAGAAACGTCGCGGGTGATAGAGGGGTTTTCCGATTTACGCGTGATCTTATCAACTTCATCGATGTAAACGATGCCACGCTGTGCGCGTTCGACATTGTATTCGGACGCCTGCAACAGCTTAAGGATGATGTTTTCGACGTCTTCACCCACATAGCCCGCTTCGGTCAGCGTGGTCGCATCGGCCATTGTGAATGGCACATCCAAAATACGCGCCAATGTCTGCGCAAGCAATGTTTTACCGCACCCTGTTGGGCCGATCAAAAGAATATTCGATTTGGAAAGTTCGATTTCGCCCGATTTCCCAGAATGTTCCAAACGCTTGTAATGGTTATGCACAGCCACTGACAAAACGCGCTTCGCCTTGGCTTGACCAATGACATAATCATCCAAGACGCCACAAATCTCACGCGGGGTCGGAACGCCATCCTTGGATTTCAAACCCGTGGATTTTGTTTCCTCTCGGATGATATCCATACAAAGTTCGACGCATTCATCACAGATAAACACTGTGGGTCCAGCAATCAGTTTTCGCACCTCATGCTGGCTTTTTCCGCAAAAGCTACAATAAAGTGTGTTTTTGCTTTCGCCTGAATTCGTCGCCATGCTTTCCCTTTCGGCTCCTAGCTTTCGAAATAATCCTAACTAACTTATCGTCAGCTTAGGACAGGGTCTTACGGTCCACAATGCCAAAAATGCATTTTTTTGTTAACGTGGACCGCGAGGTCATTCTCTATTCCGCGGCTGCTTCGCGGGATGTGACGATTTCGTCAATCAAGCCCCACTCTTTCGCATCCTCGGCCGACATGAAATTGTCACGCTCGAGTGCGGCCTCAACGGTTTCCAAGTCTTGTCCGGTATGTTTGACATAGATTTCGTTCAAACGACGCTTTAGCTTTTGCGTTTCTTGCGCGTGGATCATGATATCGGTCGCTTGTCCTTGATATCCGCCAGAAGGCTGATGCACCATGACGCGGCTATTGGGCAAGGAATAGCGCATACCTTTTTCACCTGCAGTCAACAAAAGTGATCCCATCGACGCCGCCTGACCAATCACCAATGTCGAAACCTTGGGTCGGATGTATTGCATCGTATCGTAAATTGACAAACCCGATGTCACAACGCCGCCCGGGCTGTTGATATACATGCTGATTTCTTTGGACGGATTTTCCGATTCCAAATGCAAAAGCTGCGCGACAATCAAGCTAGACATTCCATCATGCACGGGACCATTTAGAAAAATAATCCGTTCTTTTAACAGGCGCGAAAAAATATCATAAGCGCGTTCACCACGGCTGGTTTGCTCGACAACCATGGGCACCAAAGTGTTCATGTATACTTCTAATGGATCTTTCATTTTGACCTACCTGCTATTTGTGAAATTCTGGTCGTGTTTGAACCTTAGTCTGCCACGAAGGCAGCTGCAATAGCTGCTCGCAAATTTGATTTGCCGTAAAAACGTTTAAATTTTATTTCGATATTTGTTTAATGGCTCACAAAACTTTGGCACAGCTTGGATAACATGATTTCCACATTTTCATTGTCGCAGCCTTGGTATAAATATGAAAAAAACAGGAAACACACGTGTCACACGATAAATTCATTCAACGCGGCGCAGCCAGCTTAGCGGTCGACACCAACGGCCCGGCGCGGGTTTTCAATTTCTTATTGTTGCCAAAGCTCACGATGCTTGCCTTTTCTGCGGCTGTGGAACCTCTGCGAATTGCAAATCAATTGACCCAAAAAACACTCTATGAATGGTACACGGTCACACCAAACGGAGGCCCAGTAACATGTTCAAATGGTGTGACCATAACCCCAGACATGGCAATGGGCGATTTACAAAAAGGCGTCACTGTTTTTGTCTGCTCCGGGGTTGAACCCCATAAAACGACCCCGCCCGAGGTCACCGCATGGCTTCGCCGTCACGCTAGACTTGGCGTGCGTTTGGGGGGAATCTGTACAGGGGCTTTTGCCTTGGCCCAGTCTGGCGTCATTGGCAAAAACCGATTCACATTGCACTGGGAAAACCAACCGTCCTTTAGCGAAGCCTATCCAGATCTTGTACCCACCCAAAATCTTTACGAAGTAACAGATCGGTTGATCACCTGTGGTGGTGGGAATGCTGCAACAGATATGATGCTTGACCTGATCGAAGCCGACCATGGGCCGCAAATGGCACTTGTGGTTGCGGACATGTGTATTCACAAACGATCAAATGATCGGCAAGCACCACAAAAATCGTCACTCTCCGTCGCGATTGGATCACGCAATCAGAAACTCTTACATGCGATCCAAGTCATGTCGCAAACCGTCGAAGAGCCTCTGCCCCTTCTGGAACTCTGCGCAACACTCGACATTTCGCGCCGTCAATTGGAACGTCTTTTCAAGAAATACACTCATCAATCCCCAACCCAATTTTATTACGGACTGCGTCTTGAGCGCGCGCATGCGTTGATGAATGAAACCGATATGACGATCACCGAAATCGCAGCTGCGACAGGGTTCAATTCAACCTCTCACCTTGCGCGCCAATTTCGGACAAAATACGGCGTCTCCCCGAATTCCTTTCGCAAGGCATGGTCAGGCTGATAGCACACATTGATTTTCTGTCTAAAAATATCCTGGGGTTTGGGGCAAAGCCCCAAATGGCACCATCTGCACTCAATGACCGCCGTCCAAAATGCCTGTGCGCACAGAATAATTGACAGCCAAACTATAATCAGGATCGTCATCGCTATCGATCATCAAATGCCCGGCTTTCGTCAAAAGTTTATGGCAATCCCGGCTTAAATGACGCAATTGAATACGTTTGCCAGCGGCCTCGTATTTCGCGGCAACCGCCTCAATCGCTTGCAAGGCAGATTGATCCACAACACGACTGTCATTGAAATCGACAACAACAATTTGCGGATCTTGGGCAACATCAAATAATTCTGCAAACCCATCTGACGAGCCAAAGAATAATGGCCCCTGAACGCGATAGATCTTTGCGCCACTTTCATCAATCTCAGTATGCGCATGGATACGACGTGCATTGTTCCACGCATAGGCTAAAGCCGAGACTATGACGCCAACGACAACAGCCACAGCCAAATCGGACATGACGGTTACGACAGTGACCAGCAAAGTAACGAATGCATCCATGGGCGGCACACGGCGCAAAATGCGCAAAGAATTCCAAGCAAAGGTACCAATGACAACCATGAACATGACCCCGACCAGCGCGGCCAGCGGGATTTGCTCAATGATCGACGATCCGACCAGAATAAACACCAACAACAATATGGCCGCAGCTGTCGCTGCAATGCGTGTGCGCCCACCTGATTTAACGTTGATCATCGATTGGCCAATCATGGCACAGCCACCCATGCCGCCAAAGAACCCTGTCACTGTGTTTGCAATCCCTTGGGCCACGCACTCTTGGCTTGCGCCTCCGCGTCTGCCAGTCATTTCGCCAACCAAGTTCAACGTCAACAAACTTTCGATCAAACCAATCGCGCCCAAAATTACCGCATAGGGCAAAATGATTTGAAATGTCTCCAAGGTGAGCGGCACAGTGGGAACGTGGAATTCGGGCAATCCCCCTTGGATCGATGCCATATCGCCAACGCGCGGCACGTCCAAACCAAACGCAATTACAATCGCCGCAACAATGCCGATACCAGCCAAAGGCGCAGGAATAGTCTTTGTAATCTTGGGCATAACATAAATAATCGCCATTGTCAGAACGACCAGACCCAACATTGTATACAGTGGCCCGCCTGCCAACCATGCACCGTTCACGCCGTCTGGGTCTTTGAACTGTGTTAACTGCGCAAGGAAAATAACGATCGCCAAACCATTCACAAACCCCAGCATGACGGGATGTGGCACAAGGCGAATGAATTTACCCCATTGCATGACACCCGCAAAAATTTGCAACAGCCCCATCAAAACCACGGTTGCAAATAGATACTCAACACCATGCTCTGCGACCAGTGCAACCATGACCACGGCCAAAGCCCCTGTGGCGCCAGAAATCATCCCCGGGCGCCCACCGATCAACGCCGTTATCAACCCGACCATGAAAGCCGCATAAAGGCCAACCAGTGGGTTGACGCCAGCGACAAAAGCAAAGGCTACCGCTTCGGGAACAAGTGCCAATGCCACGGTCAACCCAGACAATAATTCTGTCCTTAGACGCGCGACACTTAGCCCCTCTTCATTCAGAAATGACAGCTCAGACATCGCGAGCTTGGCAAAGGAGCTAAAAAATGCTGGTTTCATGTGACGGATCTACCTTGGCTGACTTCAACTCGTGCGTCCTAAAGCAAAAAGTACCGAGTTAAAACCCAACAACATCACAGAAGTTTGATTTTTCTATTTTGCCCTTGCCATTGGCACTAGTTTTACGGCCAATTCGCCTAAGACTGCAAAAAGGGACAACGAAATGCGAAAAACTGTGATTGGTGTGATCGGCGGATCAGGTGTCTATGATATTGATGGGTTGGAAAATGCACGCTGGGTCGACCAACCGTCACCTTGGGGGGCACCATCAGATCATATTCTACTGGGATCGTTAAACGGGGTTGATATGGCGTTTTTGCCCCGTCACGGCCGTGGGCATGTGCATTCCCCAACGACTGTGCCGTATCGCGCGAATATTGATGCGCTTAAACGTGTGGGCGTGACCGACGTGATCAGCGTGTCCGCCTGTGGGTCATTTCGTGAAAACATGGCACCGGGTGATTTTGTGATCGTCGATCAATTCATCGACCGCACCTTTGCACGTGAGAAATCGTTCTTTGGCGATGGCTGCGTCGCACATGTGTCGGTGGCACACCCAACCTGCCCGCGCCTGTCCGATGTGTGTTATCAGGCGGCAAAGGACGTAGGCATCACCGTCCACAAGGGCGGCACATATTTAGCAATGGAAGGCCCACAGTTTTCAACCATCGCCGAATCCAAAATGTATCGCGACAGCTGGGGTGCGGATGTGATCGGCATGACCAATATGCCAGAGGCAAAACTGGCCCGTGAAGCGGAATTGTGCTATGCCTCGGTCGCGATGATCACCGATTACGACAGCTGGCATCCCGATCACGGTGCCGTGGATATCACGCAAATCATTGCAACCCTGCAAGGCAACGGAACCAAGGCGCGCGATCTGGTGTCCCGCCTGCCCGCATTATTGGGGGCCGACCGCGCCGATTGCCCACATTACTGTGACAAAGCACTGGAATACGCCATCATCACCGCCCCCGACAAACGCGACCCCGCATTGGTCGCGAAACTGGACGCCGTCGCGGGTCGGGTATTATAAGGAAAAAGTCATGAAAACCGTAAAAGATTACATCCGCACCATCGTTGATTTTCCCCACGAAGGGATCATGTTTCGCGACGTGACCACGCTGTTCGCAGATCCCCGCGGGTTTCGCATGGCAATAGATCAAATGCTGCACCCCTACGCGGGGCAACGAATTGACAAGGTCGTTGGGCTTGAAGCGCGTGGCTTTATCCTTGGCGGCGCGATTGCGCATCAACTGGGCACAGGATTTGTTCCGATCCGCAAAAAAGGCAAACTGCCCGGTCGCACAATCAGCCAAGATTATAAACTGGAATATGGCGAAGCGATCGTGGAATTGCACGACGACGCGATACAAGCGGGTGAACGCATTCTGTTGGTTGATGACCTATTGGCCACAGGCGGGACGGCCGAGGCGGGCATCAAATTGGTCGAACGTTTGGGCGGCGAAATTGTGGGATGTTCATTTATCGTTGATCTGCCCGCGCTGGGTGGACGCGATAAATTGATCGCGATGGGCATGGATGTTCAGATCTTGTGCGAATTTGACGGGCTCTAAATCTGATCCAGATAATACCGCACACAGGTTTGCACGTGACGAAAGCGATCGCCCCCCAAATGCGTCCCCCCAAACCAACGGGTGACGACGATCAGATGATCGCTTAGCTCTTCGCGCTCTAACATGCGCAGGATAACCATGCCTGCGCCGGCCTCTCCGTCATCGTTCTTCAATGGCCCCTCGGCCGATGAAAACAACGCCCACGTGTTATGTGTGGCTTTTGCGAATTTTTTATCACGCTTGAGCTGCTTGATCGCCTCTACTGCATCCGATTTCGTATGAGCCACACACCCCGCCACCGCATATTTCGACCCACGATCGGTCAGGACTGCGTCAAATACCTGCACGGTTCAAACGGTCTCTTCCTCTAGGTGCAGCTTTATTTCGACCAAAACTTTTTGCAAGGCCAGCGTTTCACGCAAAAGCCGTTTTGCTTCGTTTATTGTGATCACGCCATCTTCGATAGATTGATGATATTCGGACATCAGCATCGCGAAACGTTGGCTGAGCGCGATCACATCTGTATTCACACCACCAGACGATTCGGTAGCGGTACGCCGTTCGTTATAGGACAACCCGATCCCCTGCAGTTCTGCCAAAGCAGAAGTCACATGTGGATATTTCGCCGCCTTTTCCAACGCGACGACCGCGTCAATTGGCATAAAACGATCATAATGTTCATCATTGTCTGAATAATATCGCCCCAAAGTGGATTTGGATTTTCCAGTTAATTTACAGGCAGCTTCGATTCCAACGTCTTTGACCAAGGCTTCTGTATGTTTTTTCAAATAATTTGCGACAGTATCCATGAGCATTCCTTGCCTAACCCTAAGTAGGGGAAATCTTACCGTTATTTCCCGTTAACGGGTTTTATCCTCGATGTCATTGATAAATCGCCTCGTTTGAGGTGAGTGTAAGACCAGATTTTCTGGTGATAGGGTGAGACATTGCTTTTGGTCGCGTGAACGTTATGACGAGAGAGTGTTGTTAAGCGCATTTTTGATCGTAGCAATACCAGCGATTGGATTTGATTGTCTCACCCTGTTCAATCTGACTTGAAATGGACATCAACACAGGCCATTAACGCGATATGGCTAAACTATACTTTCATTATTCGACGATGAACGCCGGCAAGACAACTTTGTTATTGCAGGCATCGCACAACTATCGTGAACGCGGGATGGAAACCTATTTGTTGACGGCGCAAATGGACACGCGCGTCGGACAGGGCCGCATCGGGTCACGCATTGGAATTGGCGCGGATGCCGATACTTTTGCAACGCATGAAAATATCTTTGCAAAGATTGAACGCCGTCTTGTCGAGGGACCATGTGCCTGTGTCTTTATTGACGAAGCACAATTTTTAACCCCTGACCAAGTTTGGGAATTGGCGCGCACCGTCGATGATTTGGGCGTTCCAGTCATGTGCTATGGTTTGCGCGTAGACTTTCAAGGCAAACTCTTTCCGGGTTCCGCAACCTTGTTGGCACTGGCTGACGAGATGCGTGAAATACGCACGATTTGCCATTGTGGAAAAAAAGCAACAATGGTCATTCGCCAAGATGAAACTGGTAAAGCATTGATCGACGGTGATCAAATCCAAATCGGCGGCAATGAAACCTACGTATCCTTATGCCGCCGTCATTGGCGTGATGCAGTTGGTCAATAATTAGTGTAAGCGCGCCCCATTCGGGACATCACCATCGGGCCGCGCCAAAACGATCGCATCGTTTTCATCCGAAAATCCCAGCACCAAAACTTCGGACATAAAGGGACCTATCTGGCGTGGAGGGAAATTCACCACAGCCATAACCTTACGTCCGATAATGGCATCAGGCGTGTAATGCACCGTGATTTGCGCAGACGATTTTTTTTCACCAATCTCAGGGCCAAAATCGATCCAAAGTTTGATGGCGGGCTTACGCGCTTGGGGGTATGGTTCGGCGCGCAACACGGTGCCGACACGAATATCAACCGCTAAAAAATCGTCAAAGGTGATCTCAGCCATTCGCCAATTCCTCTGACCGCTTGGTGGCGGCATTTACCGTTTTATCGATCAATGGCATAAGACCTGACGTTGGATCCATTAACACCTCTAGGCCTGCTTGGGTTGTCCCATACGGGCTTGTCACATTAATCCTTAACTGTTCGGCACTTTCGCTGGACGCTTCAGCCAAGGCCCCCGCCCCGGCAACCGTGGCTTGCGCCAATTGCATCGCCAAATCCGCCGGCAGCCCCTGCGCACGCGCTGCGGCCGCAAGCGCATCAATCATGTAAAAGACATAGGCAGGACCCGATCCAGACACGCCTGTGACAGCGTCCATTTGCGTTTCGACGTCTAGACGTACGACTTTGCCAATCGCGGATAACAACTGCTCTGCCAGATTTAACGTCGCATCGTCCACCAAGGCATTCCCAATCATTGCAGAAATTCCGCGCCCAATGGCCGCTGGCGTGTTTGGCATTGCACGGATAATTGGCGTTTTTGCGCCAAGTACATTTTCAAAGGCAGCAATCGGCGTGCCTGCCGCAATTGACAAAAACACGGTATTGCCGTTTCCAAAAGCCTGCAATGTCGGCAGCGCTGCGCCCATCATTTGTGGTTTGACCGCGACCAAAACAATTGCTGGTGCGGGGGGCAAAGATGCGTTCACATGCACGCCTTGTTCCATAACCCAGTTTGACGGATTGGGATCAATCACCCAAACCTTTTGGGGCGCCAAAGCGCGCGCCAACCATCCCGCCAACATTGCGGATCCCATTTTCCCACAGCCCAGCAAAACCAGACCGCGATCAAGTGATTTTGTTAAATCCATCGTGTCCCTCTTTTTGGGGACAGTGTTACGCGCGTCCGTAAGCTTCTGCAATGGCTACGTTTAGTGCAGCTTTTGCGCCCTGATCTCCGTAGATTGCCAATTGAAAGGCGGGATAATACCGTTCCGCGTTCACCAGCGCTGACGCGATCATCATATCAATCTGCTCTGGCGTTGCCACGTTGCCACCAGACAAAAGCAACCCGTAGCGATAGACCATCAGCTTTGGTTCAGCCCAATAGGTAAAGCCCCCCGCCCAGCACCGGTCATTCACTTCGTTCAAGGCCTCGAACAAAATCGGCAACTTTTCTAAAGG
>Ga0181606_10001635_pt1 | contig 19572 bp, 14 predicted proteins | sample 041ome_10_FD_132994 | JGI IMG/M metagenome (GOLD analysis project Ga0181606, IMG submission 132994) | Coastal salt marsh microbial communities from the Groves Creek Marsh, Skidaway Island, Georgia - 041412US metaG (megahit assembly) | ecosystem: Environmental > Aquatic > Marine > Intertidal... | reverse complement strand
GCGGCGGCTTCGATCGTGGGGAAGTACTGGTGGTAGCCGTTGCAGTAGCCGAAGAAAAACAGCTCGTCAACGCGGGCCCGCTCCCGCAGCCGGATCGCATGCTGGCAGAAGAACTCGCCAGAGCCGCCGACCAGGGCGATCGAATCGTTGAGCAGAGCCACCGTGATCCGTGGCCGGATGCCGTCGGTGTATTCGGCGACAAAGGTGGCGATCAGCTCGGGGAAGAAGGCGAGGGAGTAGATGCCCGCGATCAGCGGGTTTTGAAAATCGACTCGTGAGACAAAGTCAAACCGCTCTTCGCGAACTTTCAGCGAGGGGCGGCGTGCGGGAGTGGGGGTGAGCGATTGTGCAATCTCCGCAGCGGCACGGCCCAGAGCAGCGCCGTAGGTCCGATGGTCCTGTCCGTTGCGATCCGTTGAGAGATCGCCTGAGGCACCCTGCATAAAGATCGCCGTGCCACCGAGCTTCTCTTCGAGTGTCTCTCGCAGCGAACCGATGTAGTCGGCAGAAAAGGTCATCGTGTCGTCAGGAATACTCGTGGGATGGGCGGTGAAGTTCACGAGCACGGCCAGGGGCTTGCCGGTCTCGATACTGTCAAAGCGGAGCACGCCGAGTCTGCGATCCACTGGGATGGGCTCCTGCTTGGAGTGCCGGTTGCGGTTGAAGCCTTCGAGCGCCTCAGAGCCAGCCGCCACCGCCGCAGGCACAGCCGCCTGATCCGCCTCTAGGATGACCTTTTCTATCTGCGTCTCAAGAAACGTGGCATACCGCACGGCTGCGTCGTAGCGGCCCTGCCCTCGGCCAGGCTCATCGCAGAGCTCGACCACAGGCCCATGATGGGTGTGGGAGCCAGCGATGAACGAGTGGTCGATGCCTGCCTTGGCTTTGATCGCAGCCCGGATCCTCGCAAGGCCCGCTTCTGTTGGTGAGCGGCCAAGATCGAGGCCCACGAGTGCGAGTTTTGTTTCGCCAACAGCTACCACCACTGCCTTGGCCAGCAGCGGATCCGCGGTGCCTGTCGACGGAGCGGCATGCCGCGAGCCGTAGCCCCACATCGGCACCGGCTCGGTGGGCGTGATGTCGATCGTGGCCGCCCCCGCAGTGAGCTCGGCGGCTCCTGCACGCACGGCAGCATTCCAGCTGAGCAGAACTGCCAGCACACATCCGGCAAGCAGAGAAACATGTCGCATCGGCAGAACCTCCAGACGCCTCGGCGGCGGAACTGCGTGTTAGATCAGCTCGCGAATCGGCATCACGCCGGAGTCGACCAGATACTGCGGCCGCCCTTGTAGGTCTTCCACGGTTGCCAGGCTCGTGTCGATGCCGACGTTGTGATAGAGCGTGGCAAAGACTTCTTGGAATGTAACGGGACGATCTTGGGCATGCTCACCGAGCCTGTTGGTGGAGCCGATCACCTGGCCGGTTCGCATGCCTCCACCTGCCAGCAGGGCAAACGAAACGGCGGGCCAGTGGTCTCGGCTGTTCATCTTGTTGATCTTGGGCGTGCGGCCAAACTCACCCCAGACCACGACCGAGACATCTTTGTCGAGACCACGGTCGTGCAGGTCTTGCACCAGAGCGGAGAGCCCCTGATCGAGCAGCGGCGCTTCTTCACGCGTGCGGGGGAAGTTCAGGCCGTCGCCGCCGTGCCAATCCCAGCGACTGTAGTTCATCGAGACCACGCGGGCCCCGGCCTCCACAAGCCGTCGCGCAATCAAAAAGTTCTGCACCATCTTCGGCGCACCGTCACGCTGATAGGTGGGGTCGCTCGTGCCGTAGCGGGCAAGCACCTCGGGATCCTCCTTCGAGAGGTCGAGAGCTTCCACCAGCCGTGACGACGACAGAATCGAGAACGCCTGCTGCGAGAAGGTGTCCATGCTCTGCACGGCCTGTGACTGATCAAGCTGACGGTGGAAGGCATCGAGACTGCCGAGCAGCTGTTTGCGATCACCGAGTCGTTCAAGCGTGATCCCCTGCAGGGTCATGCTGCCGGCGCGTGTCAGGGGATCCTTCGCCACCATCGCCATCGGAGCGTGGGCTGGACTGATGAAGCCGGCGGTGCCTGGATCACCCCAGGTGCGATTTCCGGTGGGATACATCAGCGAAAGGTTGGCCGGAATCGTGGCATCGGCAGGGCCGAGCACCTTCGACACCCAGGAGCCCAGCATCGGCCAGCCGCCTGCGGGACTCGTCTCGCGGCGTGTGCGGCCTGTCATGCATTGATAGCAGTCGTGTGCACCTTCGGAGCCCACCAGCGACCGCACGATGGCAAACTTGTCCATCATCGAGGCCATCCGCGGAAACATCTCGCAGATTTCAATGCCCGACACATTCGTGCGGATCGGGGAAAACTCGCCGCGGATTTCACTCGGCGCGTCTGGCTTCAGGTCAAACAGGTCGATGTGTGAGGGACCGCCTGGCAGGAAGACATTGATGATCGCTTTGTGCGACTGGCCGGTGCCTGCCTGGGCCTCCATGGCGAGCAGCTGCGGCAACGAGAGGCCGCCTGCAGCCATGCCGCCGATCTTCAGGAAGCCTCGCCTGGAGAGGCCATCGCAGTGGTGCGTGGTGCGATCACGTCGGCCGAGGATGGTCAGCATGGCAAGCCGCTCCGGCGAAAAAGACCTACAGAACAATATCTGATATATCGGCCAAGGTAATCCCGGGGCCGCAGCAAGTGTAGAGCAGAGGGCTTGAGGTAATCCTCTTCTTCGGTGGGACTGCACTGTTTCGGTAGGCTGGGGCCGACGTGAGGGGCGATCATGGCGAATGTGAGTTTGGGCAGTGAGGGCTTCAGGAAATACGCCGTGGGCGGTGGTGTGGTGATGCAGACCACCCATGAGCAGTCGCGGTTTGAGGTCGCAGCTTGGACGGGAGGCCCTCAGCAGCTCACAGCAGATGCGACACACTTCGGTTATGTGCAGGAGGGCACGTGTGACCTCGAGGGAAATGCTGGGCGGTTTCCTCTGCGGCAAGGGATGTACTTCTCCCTCCCGGGCTCGGGCACGCTCCGCGGAGCGGGCAGCGGCGTGGTGATCTCAGAGCATGGCGTACGCGGGCTATTTCAGCTGGGAGGACCCGTCGAGAAGCAGGGCCGGCTGCACTATATCGATGGCTGCAGCGACACCCTTCTGCTCTCACCGGTGGTCCGGGGAGATGCCTGTCTCAATCTGCTTGTGATTCCTCCGCACACGCATCAGACCGCACACACGCATCCGTCCTTTCGCGCCGGTATCATCGCGGCCGGCGCGGGCCTCTGTCGACTCAGCTCGCAGGACGTGCCGCTGGAAGCGGGCGATCTGTTTGTGATCGAGCCCGACACGCTTCACAGTTTCCACACTGAGGCGAGGTCGCTGAACGTCATCGCCTTTCATCCAGACAGCGACTTTGGGCCGCACCGCGATGATCACCCGATGGTCAACCGCACGATCGTGGATGGGGTGGCGGCCTCGCAGCTCTCTTTGGCACAGCGACGGATCGGGGGGCATGCTCTATGAAGTGTCCGAAATGCGGCAAGAACCGGCGGTATCGCGATGGCATGCGATGCTCGTGCCTCTATCACTTCGTTCTCGATCCCAAACGCGACAGGCTCACTGACAGCGGATTCCTCGCGGTCTGCCGGCAGGCGAGTGGCAACGACACATACTTCTTCACTCGCAATCAGCTCACGGCAGCCTTCTGCCGTCGTGAGAGGCGAGGCCTGCTCAGGCGGGTTCTGACGCGGGCGATCTTTGGGCTCGTGGTCGTTGGGGGATCCTTCTTTTTCTCGGAACTCCTGCCGCCGGGCTGGTGGATCTGGGCTGTTGTCTGCGGTCTGGCGATTGCTGTTTTCTTGCCGGTGGCCGCTGTGATGATGCCGCCGGATCAGCGCCGCTTTGAGAAGTGTGTCAGGAAGTGGCTCGCTGTTGGCCCCGAGATTCCCCGGTTGCTCACCGAACCCTCACTCCAGGAGCCGCCTCCCGAGTGGGAGGAGCCAGATATCTACGACTACGGAGTGGAGTCGTTGCTCGTTGTGCAGCATGACTTGCTGGTCGATCTGCTCGTTCGCAATGGCTTTCATGCCAGTCAACGGTGCTTGGTGATTGCCGAGTCGGGCTATCCGGCGTATCTCGTTTCGAAGGCAGCCGAACTCCTCGCAGCGCAGCCTGAACTGCCAGTGTTCCTGCTGCATGATGCCACGCCGCAGGGCGTGGCGATGCAGGCCCGGATGCAGCAGGCGAGCCTGCTGCCGCTGCGTGAGGCGATTGACCTGGGCATCTATCCCGCAGACGTTGCTCGGCTGGCAAGGCTCAAGCCGATGCTGAAGAAACGTGGTGACTACCAGATCGCGGTCGACTTCATTCCCTATGGCATGCTGGCCAGCGGCCTGAAGCAGGCGATGGATCGACGCACAACGCTCGCTGACGTGATTCATGTGCCCCACGCTCCCGATTCGGGATCCGTCAATGACGGAGGGTGGTTCGGCCATGACGGAGGCTGGTTTGGTGATGACGCAGGGTGGGGTGGCGATGACGCAGGTGACTTTGGCTGAGGAATAGCGAGCCTGCCGATGTCAGCGTTGTTTGGATTTACCGGACCGCCCTGCCGCGACTGGCTCGTGGCGATGGGAGGAGCGATTCGTCACCGCGGCCGCACCGCCTGCCGCATGATTGAAACGCCGCAGCTCTCGATCGGCTACAGCCACGACGACGCCTGTGACGGTCTGGGGGTGGCCTCTGGAGGTCTTTGGCAGGACGGTGAGCAGGTCTGTGGTCTGGCAGGGTTTCTGACACAGCTCCCGGAGAGCAGCGGGCAGACGCTGCCACGCCAGCTCCTTCGGGGTGACCAGCCATTTTCTGAACGGCTCAGAGCGATCCGTGGCGACTACGTGCTCGCGGCGTTTGATGGCGAGCGACTGCAGCTGGCGCGGGATGCGGCGGGCCTTCGCAGCCTCTCGTACGCCCAGCACGATGGCCGGCTGTTCTTTGCGGTCGAGCCGAAGGCCATCCTGGCGGTGCCTGGATTTCCAAGACGGCTGCGGACTGCATCATTGGCTCAGTACCTCGCCTTCAGTTTCGTGCCACCGCCCCACACGATGCTTGAGGGGCTGGAGGCATTGCCGGCTGGGCATCTGCTCACGGTGTCTCGAGGGGGATCGCTCAAGCGTGAACGCTTCTTCGTGCTGGAGGCGGAAGAGGTCGCAGCCGAGCGTCTGAGGTCGTCACCGGTGGACGATGATGACCACCCGACTGTGGACGGCTTTCGCAGGCAGTTCTCCAAGGTGGTTGCCGATCGGCTGCCGGCAGCTGGGCCCGTGGGCGTGTTTCTCTCTGGCGGACTCGACTCGAGCCTGGTGGCAGCGGAGGTTGCCGAGCAGGCACCCGGTCGCGTGTGTACCTACTCACTGCATTTTGGCGAGCGGTATCCCAATGAGCTTGCCTATGCGGCGGAGGTGGCTCAGCGGATCGGCTCCACGCACCATGAGGTGTTGCTGCAGCCGAAAGATTTTCTGCCACGGCTGCGAGAGATGATCTGGCAGCTCGATGATCCGATCGGCGACCCGATCACGATGCCCAACTATGAACTTGCCAGACGCGTGGCGAGCGAGCATCGGGTGGTGTTGAACGGCGAAGGGGGCGACCCGTGCTTTGGCGGCCCGAAAAACCTGCCGATGCTGTTGCAGCACTGGTATGGCGACCCAGACCGCCGTGACACCTTTCGTGAGGAGGCGTATCTCGCTTCGTACCGTCGAGCCTATGAGGAGATCGGTCGGCTGCTCACGCCGGAGGCTGCAAGAGAGGTTGAGAGCCAACGCGATCTGGTTGGTGTGCTGCAGCCGTTCTTCCGTGGGCCGCGGCCCATGCACTTCCTCAACAAGCTGATGGCGATCAACATTCGCCTCAAGGGGGCTCACCTGATTCTCCCCAAGGTGGAACGGATGCTGGCAGCATCAGGAATCACGCCACTCTCACCCCTGTTTAGCGAAGAGATGGTGCGGCTGAGCATGCAGCTGCCACCAAGACTCAAACTGTCGCGGGGCGTGGAGAAGGTGATCCTGAAGCGGGCCTTTGCAAACAGGCTGCCGGCGTCGGTGATCGAACGACCAAAGAGTGGCATGCGGGTGCCTGTCCACTTTTGGTTTCAGGGAGAGATGCGTCGCTATGCCCGCTCGATTCTCAGCAGCAAGGCGATTCGGGCAGCTGGCATCTTCCAGCCGCAGCGGGTGAAGCAGCTGCTCGACTACAGCACCGAGGAAGGCCCCGGCCGTTACGGGCTACGACTCTGGATGCTGCTCACGTTTGAACTCTGGCGGCGGATCGTGATTGAACGCGAGCCGGTCTGAGCCGGTGGCATCACTCAGGAGGGATGCGGGTGGCGATGCGGCCGCCGTTGGCTCGCTGATTTGCCGGGCGAGGAGAGCTCCTTGAAGACATGCTCGATGTTTTCAGTCCGCGACCGGGCCTCCTCGCCAGTCCACTCCTTGTAGAAGGGAATCTCGATCGTTTCTTTGATCTTCTCAAGAGAGTCACCCCGATCGATGCCCGCCTTGACCTGGCTGCGAAGTTCACGGAACCACCGCTTCTGCTTGGCGATCACCTCGGGGCCACCGAGTTCACCATGGCCAGGGCAGATTGTGGTCACACCGAGGTCTTCCATGGCTGTCAGCACCGATATCCAACTCGCCGTGTCGGCATCACCGGTGTAGTTAAAAGCCCCGTTTACGCAGGCATCCCCTGAAAACAGGATCTTGTGCTTGGGAAGCCAGGCGACGGCATCACCGGCCGTGTGGGCGTGGCCGAAGAAGATCAGCTCCACCCGCTGTTCACCGTCGTCGAAGATGAGCTTGTGCGAGAAGTAGACCGACGGCATTTCATAGGAGAGGCCACCATATTCTGCGGCCCGTGTTTTCTTGGCACCTTCAAAGCCGTCGGCACCTTTCGATTCAAACAGTGGCTGACTCCGCTCATGTGCCACAATCGATGCTCCGAGCTTCGTGTACTGCACGTTGCCGTCAGCATGGTCACCGTGATAGTGGGTGTCGAAGACAAACCTGATCGGCTTGTCGGTCTTTTCACGAATGGCCGCAATCACCTCGTCGACCTGGCCAGGAAAGTTGGCGTCGATCACCAGCACGAAATCTCGAAACACGACAAAGCCCTGGTTGCAGCCGGTGAAGACCGGCTCCGTCTGGGCCTTGCGAAAGAACACGCCGGGGGCGACCTCGGTGACCGTTGTTTCATCTGCGGCCGCGTGGGCTTCCGGTGATGGGATGCCTTGGAAGAGACTGATCACAAGAGCGATCGAGAGAGTCGCGTGTCGTCGGTTCATAAAACACCTTGAGATCATGCGGAGCGAGGTTTGTCAGTCGGTGACAGAGAGTGTGAAATCCAGCAGTGGACATGACAACCAAATGAATGGTACCGGGTGGTCAATGGCGGTTCACCGGTGAGACGTCGTCGAGCCGAAACTCTTTTCGGCTCATCGCTTCATAGTGGTGGCCGATGTCGATCTGCGCCCCCTCGGTGATGCGTTGGCCGCTCGCGTCGAGGCGGGCATTCATCGTGGCCTTCTTGCCGCTGCGGCAGATGGTTTTGATTTCCACGAGGTTGTCAGCCCAGGCAAGGAGGTAGGTGCTGCCCTCGAAGGGCTCGCCGCGGAAGTCGGTGCGGATGCCGTAGCAGAGCACGGGGATTGAAAGTCTGTCGCAGACGAGCGTTAGCTGAAGCACCTGCTTGGCGGTGAGAAACTGGGCTTCATCGATGAGCACGCAGTGGACGGGCTCAGCCTGCTGCAGCTCTGCGAGCGCGGTGTGGAAGTTGTAGTGGCGGTCGAAGCAGGTCGCCTCGGCTGAGATGCCGATCCGTGAGGCAATCTGGCGGGTGCCAGAGCGGTCATCGACGGCCGGCGTGTAGAGCAGCGGCCGCATGCCCCGTTCCCGGTAGTTGTGGGCCGACTGCAGGAGCGTGGTGCTCTTTCCCGCGTTCATCGCCGAGTAATAGAAGTAGAGCTGCGCCATGCCAGGCCGTTGCGAGAGAAAGTTTGAGAGCGAAAAAGGAGAGGAACCGACAAGAATCTCGGGGACACGGGCTGATTGTGGCGAAATCGATGGCCTCGGAGAACTGCCTGGGGGTACGATTTTTACTGAAAGGGGATTCGAGCATGCAGTTGCAGAGGCAGGCTGAGCCAGCGGCGGACCACGCGTTGATGGCACGGGGAAGGGCGGTAACAGGAGCCATTCGAAGAATGAGTGCTCGTGGCGGCGTGATCGCGGTTGCGGTGACGGCCTTGGCGGTTGGTCCGTGGACAACGGCTGCAGAGATCAGTTTCGATCGTGATGTGCTGCCGATTCTTTCGAACACCTGTTTCACCTGCCACGGCCCAGACGCCCACGAGGAAGCGAGCCTGCGGCTCGATTCCTTTGAGGCGGCAACAGTCGACCTGGGTGGCTACCGCGCAATCGATCCGGCGGATCCAGAGGCCAGCCAGCTACTCCTCCGCATCGACTCGGCCGATGATCCGATGCCGCCGGCCGACTTTGAGAAGCAGCTGAGCGATGAACAGAAGCAGGTATTGCGAGCCTGGGTGGAGCAGGGGGGTGGCTACGAGCAGCACTGGGCGTATGTACCGCCGAGTCGTGGGACACTTGCCGAGGTCGAGGATGATGGGGCGGCTGTCATCGACCAGGCAATCGCTCGTGGGCTGGCAGAGCGGGGCGTTGGTTTTGCAGCTGAAGCGGATCGTCGCACCCTTGCCAGACGAGCGGCGCTCACGCTGACCGGGCTCCCACCTGAGCCAGAGCAGCTTGCCGCCTTTCTCGCTGATGACGCTCCCGATGCCTACGAGCGGTATCTCGACCTGCTGATGAGCAGCCCTCGCTACGGCGAACATATGGCGCGTTTCTGGCTCGACTCGGTGCGTTACGGCGACACCCACGGCCTGCACCTCGATAACCGGCGAGGCATCTATCCCTATCGCGACTGGGTGGTGCGTGCGTTCAACAACAACCTGCCACTTGATGATTTTCTCACCTGGCAGCTTGCGGGCGACCTCCTCCCAGAGCCGACGCTTGAGCAGCGGATGGCAACGGGCTTTGTGCGGCTCAACCCGACGACCAGCGAAGGCGGGGCGATTCCTGAAGAGTTTCAGGCGAAGAACAGCTTTGATCGCACCGAAACACTTGGCACCGTGCTGTTGGGCATGACGCTGACCTGCGCCCGCTGCCACACCCACAAGTATGACCCTATCACACAGACGGAGTACTACGAACTGCTCGCCTTCTTCAACAGCACGGCCGAGCCACCGATGGATCGCAACGCCTATGCGTTTGGGCCGACGGTGCGTGTACCGAATGATCAAGCTAACTGGCAGGCCTGGCAGCAGCTGGAGCAGGAGACGGCCCGGCTTGCTTCCGCAGTCCGCACGTTCGTTGAGGCCGGAGTCGTGCTGCTTGCTGGGGAGGACGCAGGCCGATGGCAGAGCCTCGGTGACCTCGATGTGCTGGCGGTTGCTGCTCGGCCGACTGGGCCTTTTGCCCCGCAGCAGCTCGCAGACGAAGCTCGTGACCTTCTCTCGCGTCGCGAAGCTGCTGAGGCGTCGTTTACAACCACGCTTGTCGCTGAAGATCTGGCGAAGCCACGTGAGACCCGCGTGCTGTATCGAGGGGAATACGATCAGGCGAGGGGTGAGCCGCTGCAGCCGGGTGTGCCCGCGGTGCTCGGTGAGCTCCCTAAAGGGGCTGCTCGGAACAGACTCGGCTTGGCAGCATGGTTGGTGTCTGCTGACCAGCCGCTGGTGACGCGTGTGCTCGCAAATCGGCTCTGGCAGCAGGTGTTTGGGGTGGGGCTCGTACGTACACCGGAGGATTTCGGCGTGCAGGGGCAGCGGCCGACCCACCCTGAGCTGCTTGATTGGCTCGCCGTAGAACTCCGCGAGAGCGGCTGGGACATGCAGCACATGCTGCGAATGATGATGACCAGCCGTGCGTTTCGGCAGGTGTCGGCTGCCAGAGCCGATCTCGAGGATCCAGAAAACCTGCTCGTGGGCCGAGGGCCTCGATATCGGCTCGATGCTGAGGTGCTTCGCGACCTCGGACTGTGGAGCAGCGGGCTCCTCGATCCCACCATGGGCGGGGAAGGCGTGAAGCCCTACCAGCCTTCTGGCATGTGGTCAGCGATGGCTCATCCGGCAAGCAACACCAAGCAGTATGTCGCAGATACCGGAGAGCGGCTCTACCGCCGCAGTCTCTATGTCTACTGGAAGCGGACGAGCCCGCATCCAATGATGACGCTGTTTGATGCACCAGACCGTGAGTCGGCCTGCGTGCGACGCTCACGGACCAGCACACCGCTTCAGTCTCTGGGGCTGTTCAATGAGACCCAGCGAATCGAGATGGCAAGGGAGCTTGCGGAGCGGTTGCTGCGAGAGAATGACAACGATGATGCGAGGCTCGCTAGCATGTTCACGATGCTCGCCTGCCGAACACCACGTGACCTGGAACGCGAGGCCTGTCTGCAGCTGCTCGATGCGATGCGGGATCGGTATGGCAACGAGTCGCCTGAAGCCGAGACGCTGCTGGCGGTTGGAGAAGCGTCTCGCGATCCGAGCCTCCCGGCAGCAGAGGTCGCTGCCTGGACGCAGCTTGTCGTGGCAGTCCTCGCCAGTGATGCAGCCACGATGCAGTACTAAGGAACATACGCTCACGATGAAGGCGGCATAGATCTCTTTGGGCCGCTCGACGGTAGGCAGCATGCACGGTGGCAGCATTCAAACAGATGGCGACGAAGAAAGAGACTCAAGGGCTCAGAGGGGTTGACTGAATGAGGGATCGAGCGGAACACGAGTTTGCGGCCACGTTGACACGCAGGCATTTCTTCGGTCGCTCGGCGTTGGGGCTGGGAACGGCGTCGCTGGCGGAGCTGCTTGCTCGAGATGGGGCTGTGGCGAGTGAGCCTGCAGCAGCCACCGGTGGTGCGATGAACGCCGGTCTGCATCATGCTGCCAAAGCGAAGCATGTGATCTACCTCTTCATGAGCGGTGGCCCCAGTCAGCTCGACATGTGGGACTACAAGCCGCTGCTCGAAAAGCAGTTTGGCGAGCAGCTTCCCGACCACGTTCGTGACGGCCAGCGGATCACGGGCATGACGGCAAATCAGAAGAGTGGTCTGCCACTCGCTGCGAGCAAGTACCGCTTTACGAAGCATGACAACAACGCGGATGGGGTGTGGGTGAGCGAGCTGCTGCCCCATACGGCCAGCGTCGCGAAGGAACTCTGCGTGGTGCACACCGCCTTCACCGAGGCGATCAATCACGACCCTGCGATCACCTACATCCAGACAGGCAGTCAGGTGCCGGGACGGCCAAGCCTAGGGGCCTGGCTGAGTTATGGACTTGGCAGCATGAATGAAAACCTGCCGCACTATGTGGTGATGCATGCCAAGACGAGCTACCCAGAGCAGAGCCTCTTTAACAGGCTTTGGGGGCCGGGCTTCCTGCCATCGGAGCATCAGGGGATCCTGATGCGAAGTCAGGGGGATCCCGTGCTGTATCTGGCGAACCCTCCGGGGGTAAGCCGTCGCGATCGCCGAGCCCAGCTTGACCTGCTCAAGGTCCTCAACGAACAGCATCGGGACGCTTTTGGTGATCCTGGCGTGCTCTCGCGGATCGAGCAGCATGAGATGGCTTTTCGCATGCAGGCGTCGATCCCAGAACTCGTTGACATCTCAGAGGAAACGGCAGAGACGCTGACACTCTACGGTGACGATGTGCAGACGCCAGGGACGTTTGCGGCCTGCTGCCTGCAGGCTCGACGGCTGGTGGAGCGTGGCGTTCGCAATATCCAGATCTTCCATCGTGGCTGGGACGCCCACAACAACCTGCCGGGAGAACATGAGTCGCAGTGTCGTGATATCGATCAAGGGTCGGCGGCCCTGATTCGCGACCTGCGTCGCCGCGGCCTGCTCGATGACACTCTAGTTGTCTGGGGTGGTGAGTTTGGACGCACGGTCTACTGCCAGGGTGGCCTGACCCGCGAGCAGTATGGCCGTGACCACCATCCACGCTGCTTTACGGTCTGGATGGCCGGGGGTGGTGTGAAGCCTGGAATCACCTACGGTCGAACGGATGACTACGGTTACAACATCGCTGATGAGCATGGCCAGCCGATCTTCCCTCAGCCGACCAAGGAGACGTGGACGCCAGGCTCCATGCATATCCATGATCTCAACGCGACGATTCTGCATCAGCTTGGGATCGACCATCGGCGGCTGACCTTCCGGTATCAGGGGCGTGATTTCCGCCTCACCGATATCGATGGCCACGTGATGCACGATCTGGTGCAGGCCTAGAGCGGCCGGGGCAGCTTCAGGTGAAGACCACCGTGCGATCGCAGATCATCAGCACTCGGTCTTCCGCCCACAGGCGAACGGCACGAGCGAGCACCAGCCGTTCAGTGTCTTGGCCCTTGGCGATGATCCGTTCCACGGTGTGGGCATGGGTTACCCGGGTCACGTCCTGTTCGATGATTGGGCCTTCATCGAGGTCGGGTGTCACAAAGTGTGCTGTGGCGCCGATGAGCTTCACACCGCGGGCCGCAGCCTGGTGGTAGGGCTTCGCTCCCTTAAATCCTGGCAGGAAGGAGTGGTGGATGTTGATCGCCCGCCCCTCGAGTTTCTGACAGAGGTCGTTTGAGAGTACCTGCATGTAGCGAGCGAGGACGACCAGATCGATCTTTTCATCTTGCACGATCTGGAGGAGAGCCGCTTCCTGGCGAGGCTTTGTCGCTGGCGTGATCGGGAGGTAGTGAAACGGGATTCCGTGTCGCTCGGCAATCGGCTCTGCGTCGGGATGGTTCGAGACGATTGCCGGAATCTCCACTGGCAAGAGCCCGTGCTTCCAGCGGTAGAGCAGGTCGACCAGGCAGTGGTCGAACTTAGAGACCATGATCAAGATGCGAGGCTGCGCGTCTGTCCGCCGGACCTTCAGCCGCACCTGTTCGGTGTGGCCAGCAGCGGCAAGTTTTGTCTGCACGGCAACTGCTACATCCTCAGAGTCTTCAACAGCCGTCTCCACGACCGTCCGCAGGCAGAACAGCTGCGAGCAGGGATCCCCAAACTGGGCGCTCTCAAGGATGTTGCCGCCAATATCAAGCAGACCGCAGGAGACCGCATGCACAATCCCGGCAGCATCGGGAACGGTGAGGGTGAGGATGTGACGGGGCTTCATGGGAGACGGTTGAGACCTCTCGCGAGAATCAGGGCGCATCGCTCGGGCGAAAGAGAATCTCCGGGGAGCCACCAAACTTGGCAGGCAGTGGCATTGTCCAGGGTTCGGCGACATCGCCTGTGAGCTGTTGCCAGCGGCCAGCGAGGGAGAGCCTTGTCTGGCCGTGCCTGAGCTGGAGCGTTGTCTGAGCGGTGCCAGATGTCTCCGACGCCAGTTTGATCACCAGGAGGTTCACGTCGTTCGCGATGATCGCAGCTGGCGGCAGTGTGAAGGAAGCCTGCTGCTTTTCAGGCAGGGGCGTGCCATTGAGCCAGGCAGCTTGAACGTGGGGTGACGCGTGTAGGACCGAGTCGTTTTGCCAGTCGCTCGGAAGGAAGAGCGTGCAGCGATACCAGGCAGGTGAGGGGACTGGTGTGGATGATGGCAGAGAGATGGTTGTCCATGCAGCGACACGATCTGCCACGTCTGCCGTGTTCTTGGAAGCCGACGTGCTGGTGGAAAACTCAAAAGCTTCACCGCCGAGCAGCTGGTCGCTGGTGATCGTTGGACAGACATGCCGCTCGATATGATCGATCACACGTCGCGTGCCTTCGGCATGACTGACAAAAGGCCAGCGAGCGGGGTTGTACATGCTGTCGGTCATGTCACGCATCAACACCGCATGCTTGCCGTGCCGGGTGAGCTGGCGGAGGCCAAACGGACGGCCGAGCACGCACATGTTCACATGCACGCCGGTGAGGATCACATGCTCGATGCCGCGAGCCTCAAGGATATTCCAGACCTCATCGCCACGATCTGTGATGAAGTCGTGTTCGGCATCAATCTCGATGGTGGCGAGCTGCTGCTTCCACGGCATCTTGGGATTGCGGCCCTGGGCGGCAAGCTCATCGGCCCAGGCAGCATGTTCGGCGGGGTCGTCGTCCTCGCCGCCATCAGACTGATCGATTGGGTATTCAGCCTTCTCTTCGGCTGGAATCGATGAGCACCAGGAGGTGATGTCGCCTGGGAGACTGGCCGCCGTGGGAGCCGCGAGGGCTCGTTTTCTTCCAGGATGATCGGCATACGCGTCCATGCAGTCGCTCGGTGCGTGAATGATGGTGGCGCCACGGCGACGGGCTTCCTGGACAACGTCGTTGAGTCGTGGAGCAAACTCATTGAGTCGCTTCACGGCGTTGAGGCAGTGGTGGGCATCCCACACATCACACACGATCAGGGCGGTTTTGCTGGCAGGCCAGCTTTCCGAGTGCCGCTTGGGACGATAGCCGCCGTCGGCCGTAACATCCCAATGCTGTGTGCGGAGCGTGAGTTCGAAGGTCTCAGCGGCGAAGGAAAAACGTGGTGTCATCGCCGCTGCGGTCACCAACACACACAAGAGAAGTCGTGTCAGCATGAACGCCCCCTGGAAACGTGAGTGGAACCTTTTGCCGGAAGAGTTTATCAGCCGGAGAGCCGCGGCGAGCCGGTTCAGGCTCGCTCATACAGGACCGGATTGCGTGGATCGTTCATCACCTCGCCAATCGCCGTCGAGGGAGTCCAGGTTGTCTGGTCGAGCTGCTGGGCCGCGTTCTTCGGCTTCGCTAGACGCATGTCGACATCCATGTAGATCACGGTGTGGACTTTGCGAGGTGTTGGAGTGGTGTTGGGGCCTGCCCGGTGGAGTGTCCAGCCGAGGTGGAATGACACATCGCCGGCCGCGTACGGTTCGGTGACTTCCCGGAGACCATGTTCTGCGACGGCGGTACGGATGAGTGCTTCCGACTCATCAGAAATGGCGAGGTCTCGGCCGATGCGTTTGCGGTGACTTCCGCGGGCGAACGCCAGTGGTCCCATCTCGAGCGGTACTGCCTGCAGGGGAATCCAGGCGGTGACACACAGGCCGGATGCCATCGGCCAGTACTGCTGATCAGCGTGCCAGGGAGTGAAGCCGCCGGAAGGTTCTTTGTAGAGCGACTGGTCGTGCCAGAGGCGAACACCCCGCGTATCGAGCAGTTCTGAGGCAATCCGAGCGAGCCGCAGTGAGAAGGTCAGACGACGTGCCTGCGGTGAACGCTCCCAGAGGTTGCCAACCTGAATGAACGCTCTTCCGTAGGTGTCGCGGTCTTCCAGCGGGACGCCTGCGTGTGCATCGTGAGCGATGGTGTCGGCGGTGATGGCAGGCTCGAGAGCCACGAGCGCATCGGGGCTCAACACGTGCGGCAGGTGGATAAAGCCTTCTTCACGGAACTGCTCCCGCTGCGCAGCGGTGAGCTCATACGGCTCACCGAGCGCTGCGTCGAGCGAAGCATCCGAAGCGGACATCGCGGCGGCTACTCCAGCTCAGCGAGAATCGCCTTGTAGGCCTCTTCTCTGGCGGCCGCATCCATGCCGCGAAGTTCGAGCATCTTCGGCCGAAGGCTCACGGCAAAGCTGCGATCTTTGGCAGTTATTGCATCCACCTTGGCGAGGAGGTCATCCGCGTTGCCGCCGGTAGCCTCAGCTGCGGCTGCTACCACGCTTCTGAGATATTCAGCTGCCTGCACCTCAGGGTTTGGCTCGGAGGGAGCTTCTGAGCGACCGAGCGCCCAACGGATACCCTCGATCAGATGCTGCTGATAGGCGGCTTCCTGCCAGGTCTCAGAGTTGTGGCCGAAGTTGGTGTAGAAGACCCGGCCTTCACCATACGTCCGCACCCAGGAGACAGGCACATGCCACGGCTCCTTCGGAGTGCTGGCCGTCATGTCGAGGCTAACGAGCACCCGCAGGTTTTCAGGGTTGTAGCGAAGGTCGTACTGGTAGATCTCATCCTTCCAGCGGAACCGCTCAGGCACCATGGAACTCAGGCGGTGTGACGGCTCATGGACCACAAAGGCATGCTCACCACCGGCATTCCACGGATGGCCAGCGAAGTGTCCGCCGATCATCTCGACATAGGCATCGGAGCTCTTCAGCGTGTCGCTGGCTGCGTGCATGCCGATGAACGCCTTGCCACTCTTCACCCAGGCGAGGAAGCCGTCGAGGTCTGGAATCGGCAGCTCGCCGGTGGTGCTCGCAAAGATCACACCATCAAACTCAGCAAGTGACTCCGGAGCAAAGGCTTTGGCAAAGACATCCTCGCCCGCGGGCTGCCGCAGGTAGTCCACGTGGAACAGCCCGCTCTCGCGACCAATCTGCTCAATGATCGGCTCTGCGGTCTCGATCGAACTGTGACGGAAGCCATTTGTCACCGTCACGACCAACAGCCGAGCCGGCGCATCAGCAGCCATGGCCGTCCCGGCGAGCGACAGCACCGCAGCAAGGAACCAGGCCATCATGCCACCCATGCCACAGCCCCCCATTCCGCACTGCGGCATTCCGCAGCCACCCTCGGGCATTTCGCCACCCCCCGATGAGCCGCCCGCCACATGGCCAGAGACCACACTCAGCAGACGCGTCAACTTCTTACTTTTGCAGTCAGGGCAGACGGGCTTCTCATCACCACGCACCAGAAGTTCAAACTCCTTGCGGCAGGTCTCGCAGGCATACTCGTAGAGCGGCATCAAACATTCTCCGAAGAGGTGAGCGTATGTGGGGCTGAATAACCGTTATGCCTTCATCGCCGCTTTGGCGACGGCGACGCATTCACGGATGTCGGCGAGCGGGTTGGAGGGGTTTTCCTCGTACTCCAGCGACAACGCGCCATCAGCTGGGAAGTCGGCCTTCACGAGGGCTTCAAAGACTGCTGCGACGTCCATGTGGCCCTTGCCGAGGATGACGCCCTCAGTCTTCTCCTGCATCTCCTTGAAGTCCTTGAGATGAATGCCGTAGAGGCGACCGGCAAGCAGACGGATCACCTCGGTGGGCCGCTCACCAGAGCGAATGAAGTGGCCGAGGTCGGCACAGGCGCCGATTCGCTCGTCGTGCCCTTCGATGGCTCGCAGCACATCGATCACCTTGTTGTAGCGGTGGGCAGGGCCATGGTTGTGGATGGCAATCCGGATGTCGAACTCTTTGACGAGTTCGTCAAGACTCGCAAACGACTCAGGCGACGGGTCGGCGGAGATAGTGTGAATGCCCGCAGCCTTGGCAAACTCAAAGATCTTGCGATTGGCATCGGCATTGCCGCCGAAGCCATTCACGCCGTGGGCGGAGATGGTCAGTCCAAGGTCCTTGACCTTTTGGACGGTGGCCTCGATCACCGCCTTGTCGTCAGTGATGGGAAACATGCCAGAGTAAAACTCGACCGCCTCAAAGCCGAGTGCCTTGGCGTGGCCAAGGGCCGTGTCAACGTCGTAGCCCCGCAGCGAATAGAGCTGGATGCCCAGCGGCGCGGCAGGCTTGGCAGCGTGGGCGGCACGGGGGAGCAGGCCGGCAGCGAGAGCAGTGGAGCCAGCAGCGATAAATGAGCGGCGTGAGAGCGTGGAGCGAACCATGAACCGTAAACCCCCGGTGACAAATAAAACCCTGACGTCGGAGCGACCGACCGGGCGTGCTCGTCTGCACGCCCGGTGATCATCATACCCACGGTGGGCTCGCCACGGTGGGTGTTGGCTGGCAGGACTCGATCAGCTGCCCTCGATTTCAAAACCCTTGCGGCTTTCGCGACCGAGAAAGCTGTTGGCCTGGGCGTCGCCAACGACCTCGCGGGCTGCCGGATCCCAGTCGAGGGGACGCCCGAGCCGCATCGAGATATTCGAGAGATGGCAGATCTCGAGCATCCGGTTGTGGGTCCAGACGTCAGAGATCGGCTGCTTCCGCGAACGCATCGCATCCACAAAGTTGGCTGTGTGGTTGGCGCTGACAGGGCCCCCGTAGACCTCATCGATGGCATTGTCGGGAAGCGGGTTGTCGGCCAGTGCTTCCACAGGAAGGCCAGTGATCTTGCCACGGTTGACAAAGAAGCGGCCCTCAGTGCCCTCGAAGAGGATGCCGTTGTCGCCTTCGCTGGTGATGATCATTTCCACGTCGTTCGGCATGTGGGCGCGAATACGGAAGTGGGTGGCCGCGTTGTAGCGGTCGTGGACCAGTGGGTGGCCGTCCTTGTAGTCGACCGGGAGTGTGTACTCCAGCGGCTCGATGCGGCTCGGGCCTGTATCGCTGGCGCCGAGTGCCCAGCATGCGATGTCGACATGATGCGCGCCCCAGTCGGTGAGCTTGCCGCCAGAGTATTCGTGCCAGTTGCGGAAGGAGTAGTGGCAGTTGCTGTAGAGCGGCACGCCGCCACCATAACCCTCGCGGAGCTGTGGAAGAGCCCGGTAGGGAACGTCGGCCGCCGGTCCAAGCCACATGTTCCAGTCGAGCCCAGCTGGAACAGGAGCTTCTGGGATCTCGGGGGAGGGCTCCATCCCGTTGATCCCGCAGGTGACCTTCTTCACCGTACCGATGCGTCCCGCCTGAACCAGGGCCACCGCCTGCAGGAATCGCTGGCCTGATTCGGTTCGCTGCATCGTGCCGACCTGAAACACCCGGCCGGTTTCCTTGACCACTCGTTCGATCAGCTTGCCTTCGTTGATCGTGAGCGTGAGTGGCTTCTCGCAGTAGACGTCTTTTCCAGCTCGCATCGCCTCCACGGCAATCTTGGTGTGCCAGTGGTCGGGAGTCGCAATCATCACCGCGTCGATGTCGTCACGCTCCAGCACCTTGCGGTAGTCGTTGTAGCCGTCAGGCTTGCGGCCCTGTGCCTTCTCCACCCGGCTTCGATTCTCCTCGAGCACGCCGGCATCAACGTCGGCGAGTGCGACAAAGTCGGCGAACTGGAACGACTTGCTGGTGATCGTCCAGCCCTGGTTCCGCAGACCGATGGTGGCAAACGTGGGGCGATCCGAGGGGGCGGCGAGGGCGGTCAGTGGGCGTGTGGCAAGGCAGGAGCCGGCAGCCGCAGTCGCCGAGAGCTGCTGGAGGAATCTGCGACGAGTGGGAGTGGCGTTGGACATCGAAGCGTTCCTCAGGAAGCGGGAGAACTCGCGGGAAAAAAAAGGGGTGGCTGTGCAGTCCCCAAAACGCCCCGAGGGTATCCTGAAAGTGAATGTCGTTCCACTCTGTGTGGCGGGCTCTGCCTGCTGCCGGTGAAAGACCTGCCCGTTTGATCCCTACTCGGCGAGGTGATGTATGAGTTTTCGCTTGGATTCGCTTCTGCGTAACGCGGTGCTGCGTCACAGGCTGCTGGCTGTGGTGCTCAGCGGGTTTTGCATTGCCGGTGTGGGGGACTGCGGCCCCCTCGCCTTAGGAGCAGAGACCGAGGCGGAAACGGCGGAATCGGACGAGGGCTCTGCGGACAAAGAGTCTGCGGACAACGAGTCTGCGGACGATACCTCAGCGGAGAAGGCTGAGGCAGAAGAGTCCGAGGCAGAGAAGACCACGGTGGAACGCGTTGTCCTCTCGGGGACCTATGTCGACCTCGTCGGCCCAGCCGAACTC
>Ga0181606_10001634_pt1 | contig 19574 bp, 26 predicted proteins | sample 041ome_10_FD_132994 | JGI IMG/M metagenome (GOLD analysis project Ga0181606, IMG submission 132994) | Coastal salt marsh microbial communities from the Groves Creek Marsh, Skidaway Island, Georgia - 041412US metaG (megahit assembly) | ecosystem: Environmental > Aquatic > Marine > Intertidal... | reverse complement strand
TGATGCGGTCTTTGCGATGTACCATGATCAAGGCTTGCCAGTACTGAAACATATTGGTTTTGGCGATGCCGTAAATACCACACTAGGCCTGCCGATCATTCGCACCTCAGTAGATCATGGCACCGCCCTCGACCTAGCCGGCAGCGGCAAGGCCAATGCCGGTAGTTTGCTGGCAGCAGTAGAACTAGCACGGCATCAAGTGCAGGCTCGGTTATAACTTATTATGAACAGTGCGGAGAAACCTATGCGTTCATTGCTTCAGATAGCACTCTTAGTCAGCGCCACCCTACTGGCAACAACCGGTATGGCCAGCCCAGATAAGCAACAACAGTTTGTTGCTGACAGCAAAAAACTAATCAAGGCCTTAGCCAGTGATCTGCAACACACGATGAAGACTGCAGTTAAGTCAGGTGGTTTTGAACAAGCAGTTTCTGCCTGCCAGATTCAAGCACCGATGATCAAGCAGGGTCACAACCAAGACTCAGATTTAAAGATAAAACGCACCAGCCTAAAGTGGCGTAACCCAAACAACAGCCCAGATGATTGGGAGCGTCAGGTCTTACTTGCGTTTGAACAGAAAAAACAAGCTGGCATCAGTATCAAAAAATTGCATCACAGTGAAGTGATCAAGACTGAGACGACCTTAGAATATCGCTTCATGAAAGCGATCCCAATCAAACCAGTCTGTCTCAAATGCCATGGTGATGAGAAGCAAATAGCAGCACCCGTTGCCACTGCATTAAAGCAACAATACCCGTTGGACAACGCCACACAGTTTAAGCTAGGTGATATCCGTGGTGCCTTTTCAGTTCGAAAAACAGTGGAGCGATAATAATGTCTCAGACCTTACCGCAAGGCTTTATCGATGCTTGGAAAAATCGCCAAGCCTTAATGACCCTAAGCACAGTGGATAAAAAAGCACAGCCCAACAGCATCTGGATTCTCTGTGCAGAATTGATCGATGACACGCGTATCAGCATTGCAAACAATGCGATGGTGACAACCTTAGATAATATTATGCAAGGCAGCCATGGTTCACTACTGATGATTGCCCCAGAACGTGAGGCCTATCAAATCAAAGGACGTCTTGAATATTTTTCAGACGGCCCCTATTACGACGAAATGAAGTCTTGGCTTGACCCTAAATTCCCTGGCAAAGGTGCCGTTAATCTCCACATTGAAGAAATTTATTATGGCGCAGAAAAGGTTTTTTAAACCACAGCAAAGAGTAGCAGGCACTGGCCTATTACTTCGAAGTCTTACACTCTTGCTCCTGCTAGTAATAAGCAGCGCATCACTAGCAGACGATGGCCTCTCTATCATGCTGAACTCAGACAAAGACTTTAAATTCACTGGGCAAGACTCAGCAGTTTTACTACTACGCCCACTGGATGACAGCCTGCGTCAATTGGAAGGCTTAGCGCAGACCCAATCATTAGGTGTTGTTAACCTCGGACAAATCGAACTTCTAGGCAGTGGCTCGAGCGTCACCATATTACGCAACCTCGCAGCACAGATTGCACAGTCCTTGCAGATTAATTTCAACTTAATTGGTGATAGTGAAAGCGATCAAGCGCTAGGCCCACATCGCCTACTATTACTCTACAATGAACACATCAACATCACCTTGGCACTGACTAAGCAAGCGGATAGTGAACACTATCAATTAATCGCTAGCTATGCTGTCAGCGAGGCTAGCAAGCAGCCAGCCAAAACCAACTAAGGCCTGATTTATTATGGCTTCACATCGCGCCAAAAAACGGTTTGGCCAAAACTTCTTAGTGGATGACAGTGTCATCCATAGCCTAGTTAATGCCATAGGCCCCCAGCGTGATGATCGCATCCTTGAGATTGGCCCTGGCCTCGGCGCTATGACCTTACCGCTGCTAGCACGCGTTAATCAGCTAGAAGTGATCGAGATTGATCGCGACCTGATTGCACGTTGGCATGCCCGCAATTTAGAGCAGCTAACTATTCATGAATGTGATGCATTAAGATTCGATTTTCGTGCTGATGTCACGGTTGATGCAGACGCTAGACCGCGCCGCCTAGTTGGCAACCTGCCCTACAACATCTCAACACCTTTAATCTTTCATGTCTTAGAACAGGCCGATGCGGTGCAAGACATGCACTTTATGTTGCAAAAGGAAGTTATTGATCGGCTCTGTGCTAGCTGTGGTGACCGCCAATACGGCCGTCTAGCAGTGATGGTACAAAGTCGTTGTCAAACACAAAAACTATTAGAGATACCGGCCGAAAGCTTTTCGCCAGCCCCTAAAGTCACCTCAGCATTCGTTCGTTTAGAACCGTTGTCTGAACCTAAAGTGCCAGATACAATACAGGATCTATTTGCACGCTTAGTGCAGCAGGCCTTTGCCCAACCAAGAAAAACTATTGCGAACAATCTGCGTGAGCAATTATCCGCTGATGCATTAACTAAGTTAGAGATCGACCCTGGCTCACGCCCACAATCGATTTCAATTGAACAGTTAATTCGCATTACGCAACAGCTATCAAATACAGCCCCAGATTAAAACGAGAGATAAAGCATGAGTGAACAACATAATATTGTAGTCAACGTAAAAACGGCTCATATCGAAGAACAGTCTGATGCTAAGGCTGAGCGTTATGTCTTTAGCTACACTATTACTATTCGTAATGAAGGGTCGGCGGCGGCACAACTGTTAACTAGACACTGGGTTATCACCAATGCCGATGGTAAGACACAAGAAGTACGTGGTGATGGCGTCGTCGGTGAACAACCTACTATCAAGCCGGGCAATACCTTCCAGTACACCAGTGGCACCATGCTAGAGACACCGGTAGGTAGCATGTATGGCAGTTATCAAATGCGCGCCGATGATGGCACCACCTTTGATGCAAAGATTGAACCCTTCACCCTGTCAGTACCTAATGCGCTACACTAAGGCGATTAGGCTCGGCTGATAAGTTATGGCCGTCTACGTCATCGGTGATATTCAGGGCTGCCTAACGTCACTACAGTTGCTACTTAAAAGAATAAAGTTCAAACCTCAGCAAGATCAAGTCTGGTTTGTCGGTGACCTCGTCAACCGTGGCCCCGACTCTTTAGAAACACTACGCTTCATTCATTCACTAGGTGACAGTGCCCGCTGTGTCTTAGGCAATCATGATATTCATTTAATTGCCTGCCATGCCAGCGTCAAAAGCTGTAAAGCAGAAAGCTCACTTAACGCAGTATTAGAAGATGCCAAGGCCGACCAGTGGATCCATTGGTTGCGACAACAACCACTACTCCATCACGACTCCCAACTAGACTGGGTGATGGTACATGCAGGCCTATTAGCAGAATGGGATCTAGCCACCGCCAAGCGCTGTGCGCATGAACTCGAGACCCAACTACGTTCTAATAACTACGTTGAATTCATCACCAATATCTATGGTGATGAACCGAGACAGTGGTCAGAAGATCTAGCAGACAGTGAGCGCTGGCGTTTAAGTATGAATGCCTTCACTCGCATGAGAATGTGCGATCAACAAGGCGCATTGGATTTTTCTTACAAGGGCCCAGTAGAAAAAAATGACATGGGTTTAAGACCTTGGTTTGAACTGGAACGCGCAACCGAAAAACAACGCATCGTCTTTGGTCATTGGTCGGCCTTAGGCTTAGTCAAACGCGACAACCTTCTAGCCATCGACACCGGTTGCCTGTGGGGAAACAAACTAACCGCAGCGCGCATTGATTGCGACACACCTATCATTACGTCAATCGACTGCCCTAGCTATCGTTAAGGCTTTTTGAAGGCAGTCAGACGAAATGACTGCCGCTTGATTTAGGCACTACGCTGGTAGTATTGAAAGCACATCGCATGTGGATTTTTTTCATCGGCATCGAAGTCGCTTTCAGATTGTAATTGCCACTCCTGTGCAGAGATCTCTGGAAAATAGCGATCACCTGTAACCGCCACATCGACCTGTGTCACATACAGCTCCTGCGCCTTTGGCAGCATTTGCTTGTAGAGCTCGGCACCACCAATAATAAACACCTTATCGACCGCGGCCAATTGTTCTATCGCAGCCTCAATCGAACTGAAGATATCACAGCCAGCGGCTTGGTAATCAGGGTTACGACTGATGATGATATTTCTACGCCCTGGCAGCGGTTGGATCTTCAACGACTCATAGGTCTTACGCCCCATCACCACCGGCGCACCCATCGTGGTGCGCTTAAAATGTTGCAGATCAGCGGGGCAATACCACGGGATATCGTTATCCGCACCAATCACATTATCCTTAGCGACGGCAACAATCATAGCGATCACACTCATACTGCTACCACTGCCTTGATGTGTGGATCGGCCTCATAATTCTCTAGAGTAAAATGCTCGAACTCGAAATCAAAGATCGATTCCACCGTTGGATCAATCCGCATCGTTGGCAACGGCTTAGGGCTTCGCTCGAGTTGTAAGCGTGCCTGTTCTACGTGGTTTTTATACAGATGCAGATCACCAAAGCTATGCACAAACTCACCTACAGCCAAGCCGGTAACCTGTGCGACCATCATCAACAACAAGGCATACGACGCGATATTAAAGGGCACACCCAGAAAGGCATCGGCACTGCGCTGATACAACTGACATGAGAGCTTGCCGTCACTGACATAAAATTGAAAAAACGCATGACAGGGTGGTAGCGCCATGTTCTCTACATCCGCCACGTTCCAAGCACTGACAATCAAGCGGCGTGAACTAGGGTTGCTTTTGATCTGCTCGATAAGCTGGCTGATCTGATCGATCGTACTGCCATCTGCACGTGGCCAGGCGCGCCATTGCGAACCATAGACCGGGCCTAGCTCACCCTGCTCATCGGCCCACTCATCCCAGATAGTGACGCCGGCATCCTGCAGGTATTGAATATTCGTCTCGCCACGTAAAAACCACAGCAGCTCATAAATAATCGATTTGGTATGGAGCTTCTTGGTGGTTAATAACGGAAAACCCTGCGCCAGATCAAGACGCATTTGATAACCAAATACGGATAGCGTGCCGGTGCCGGTGCGGTCATCGCGCAACGCGCCATGATCGAGGATATGTTGAAGTAGTGCGTGATACTGTTTCATCAATCAGTTTCTTTTATAAGCTTAACGACTGCTTTGGCGACTGTAGCCAAAACCTATCAGTAATAACCCTAAGGCTATCATAGGTAAGGAGAGTAGCTGGCCCATACTCATCCAATCAAACGCGATAAAACCAATATGGCGGTCGGGCTCGCGTACAAACTCAGTAATAAATCTAAACAGGCCATAAAAGACCAAGAACAGGCCGCTGATAGCACCTGTCGGACGTTCTTTCTTAGACACCAGCCATAGAATAGCAAAAAGTAGCGGCCCTTCTAACAGGCACTGATAAAGCTGTGAAGGATGACGCGCGAACTGATCCACCTGCGGAAAGACCATCGCCCAAGGCACATCACTCACCCGACCCCAGAGTTCGCCGTTAATAAAGTTACCCATCCGTCCGGCACCCAAACCCAACGGCACTAATGGCGCGATAAAGTCTGTCGTGCGGAGAAAGCCCCAAGCCTGTTTGCGCTGGTATAGATAGATCGCGAGCAACACACCGAGCAGGCCACCATGAAAACTCATGCCCCCTTCCCAGATCCGTAAGAGATAGAGTGGGTCCTGCAAAAAATAGTCGAAGTTATAAAATAGTACCGAGCCCATGCGGCCACCGAGGACCACCCCAAGCACACCATAGAATAAGAGATCAGACACTTGATCGGCCTGTATAAAGCCGTTGCTGCGCTTGGCACGGTATTGCCCTAGCAACAGAAACAAGACAAAGCCAAGTAAATACATCAAGCCATACCAACGTACAGCTAGTGGGCCGATCTGGAACAGAATGGGATCAATTTGCGGGTGAACAAGCATGCTTAAGATAGTACCATGTGGGACACAGATGTTCGCCATTAGCAGCCGCTTATGCGCGCCACCTTCAAGTCATTTTATAACCCAGAGTATGCCTTAGCCCCATGTCTAGCAATCAACTAAAAAACGAAACCAGCCCCTACTTATTGCAACATGCCGACAACCCGGTCAACTGGTATCCCTGGGGTGAAGAAGCGCTGCGTCTAGCGCGCGAACAAAACAAACCGATCTTACTGTCGATTGGCTATTCGGCCTGTCACTGGTGCCATGTGATGGCGCATGAATCTTTTGAAGACAGCGCCACCGCCGACGTCATGAATGAGCTGTTCATTAATATCAAAGTCGACCGCGAAGAACGCCCAGACATCGATAAGATTTATCAGACCGCACAATACCTGCTGACCCAACGCACTGGCGGCTGGCCATTAACCATGTTCTTAACACCGGATGACCAGATGCCCTTCTTTGGTGGCACTTACTTCCCTGACAAACCGCGTCACAACCTGCCGGGCTTTAAAGATTTACTGCGCCATGTATCAAAGGCACATGATGAGAAACACGAACAGATCAGTACGCAGAATGATTCTTTACGTGGCGTCTTGGCCAATGTCTATGGCTCTACCGAAGTACCGCTAGATTTAGACAGCAGCATGTTAGAGCGTGCGGCTAAGCAACTACTAGAACAGTTTGATAAGCGTCATGGTGGTTTTGGCCCGGCACCTAAATTTCCTCATCCTGCCAATCTCCAACGACTGATGCGCGAGTGGTATCACTCTGAGCGTGGCAAGGACGAGGAACGTGACCTACTGCATCCGGCACTCTATACCTTAGAGCGAATGGCAGCCGGTGGCTTGTTTGATCATGTCGGTGGCGGTTTTTGTCGTTACTCAGTAGATGAGTATTGGATGATCCCGCACTTTGAAAAGATGCTTTATGACAATGGCCCACTGCTGAGTTTATGTGCAGAGGCCTATCAACTAGAGGCGCGCACAGACTTTAAACAAACCGCCTTAGACACCGCTGACTGGGTGATGTCTGACATGCAATCTGAAACTGGTGGTTACTACTCTTCTCGCGATGCCGACTCCGAAGGTGAAGAGGGTAAGTTCTATGTCTGGGAGACCGAAGAGCTACAACAGCTATTAACTGAAGACGAATATGCCGTCGCCGCACAGCGCTTTGACTTCTTACGTGGCCCCAACTTTGAAGGCAGCTACCATCTGCATGAATTCAACCCGTTCAATGAGGTTGCAGAGACCTTAGGTATTGAAGAAGAAGTTGCACGTCAACGCTGGCAGCGAGCAAAAGAAAAATTATTTAAGCAGCGCCAACTGCGCATCGCCCCAGGCCGTGACGATAAGATCCTGACCAGCTGGAATGCCTTAATGATCCGCGGCATGGTCATCGCCGCCCGTGTGTTTGAAAAACCTGAACTACATCAATCCGCCCTACGCGCGATCGACTTCATTCAAGGCACGTTACTGGTCGATGGTCGATTACTCGCAACCTATAAAGATGGCAAGGCACACTTGAATGCCTATCTGGATGATTACGCCTACCTACTAGACGCCCTATTAGAGACCATCCAAGCACAATGGAACTCGGGCTATCTAAACTTTGCGATTCAACTCGCAGAGGTGTTACTGGAACAGTTTGAAGATAAGACCAACGGTGGCTTTTATTTCACCGCTAACGATCACGAAAACTTAATCGAGCGACCGAAAGTCAGCAGTGATGAAGCAACACCTGCAGGCAATGGCATCGCCGCCAGCGCACTGTTACGCCTAGGCTACCTACTTGCTGAACCGCGTTACATAGAAGCAGCAGAACGCACCCTAGGCTATGCCAGCCAACAGATCAGCAACTCACCGATGGCCCATGGCAGCGTATTACATTGCCTTGAAGAGATTGAGAAGCCGAGCAAGATCGTCGTCTTACGTGGCCCAGCGGCAGACATTGCCGTATGGCAAAAACGCCTACAGGACAGCTTCCGCCCTGACTTGGTATCGCTGGCGATTGCCGACGATGAACAGGACTTACACCCGGCACTAGCAAGCAAAGAAGCCGGCGAACAGGTCCGTGCTTATCTCTGTATCGGCACCCAGTGTCTACCAGCCATCGACAATCTAGAGCAATTGATCACACAGCTCGCGCCCACCCCATAAGCCAAGCTAGCGGCTACATCGGGGCCTATTCTGGTCGAGCACTGAATGCTCGACTGGGGCCTTGATCAAGCCTTAAAAGATCCTCGTTAAACGGCAAAAATACCCCAATTTAGACCTGATTCAGCATCCAAATTGCTGCACCGCTAGTGTTATAATGAGCGAAATTACTCACTCAGATAACTATTATGCGTCTAGTCCTCAGTTCACTCCTATTAGCCGTCATGCTAACTGCCTGTGATAAACAAGCAGAAGGCTTCTTTATTGAAAATGCTTGGATACGTGAGGCACCACCCAATGCTAGAGCCTTGGCTGGCTACATGCTGTTAGACAACAACACCGCAGCAGACGTCACCTTAGTCAGCGCCGAGAGCGATGATTTTGACGTCGTCCAATTCCACCGCAGTATCGAAGAAGACGGTGTCTACCGGATGCAACATTACCCTCAGCTGACGATTGCCGCTGGTGAACAAGTTGAATTCAAACCCGGTGATTTCCATCTGATGCTGATGTCGCCAAAACGCGCACTGAAGTCAGGTGATAGCGTTGCAGTCCATCTAACGCTTAGCGATCAAAAGAAAATGCTACTGACCCTTCCGGTGCAAAAGAAGGCACCTTGAATTCATTAGTCCAAACCCTCTCTAGTCAACTGCGCATCAGCGTTTAAACGCGCAGTCGACTGCATGCAGGAATCGACCTCCATACTGGCGCAAGCCTGGCACCTGATAGCCAGTCTAGACCCGACCCTGCTTGAGATCGTTAGCCTATCGCTGCGGGTCAGTCTCAGTGCGGTATTGATCGCCAGCCTGATTGCGATCCCACTGGGTGCCATCTTGGCCTGCTATCGCTTTATCGGGCATGGCGCCATCACCAGCGTACTGACCGCCTTAATGGGCTTACCACCAGTCGTTGTTGGCCTTGGCCTCTATATGCTGTTGTCTCGCTCAGGCCCGCTCGGTGACCTCAACCTTCTATTCTCGTCTAGCGCGATGATACTGGCACAGTCGATACTGATACTGCCTATTATTGCGAGCCTGATGCAACAAGCCATCGGCGAGCACTACCAACGTCAGCTAGAACAATTCAAGGCACTGGGTGCACGCCAATCTCAAGTCATCCTGCCGTTGTTATGGGATGCCCGACGCGCCCTCATCACCTCTGTCCTCACTGGCTTTGGCCGTGCATCGGCAGAGGTCGGCGCGGTCTTAATCGTTGGCGGCAACATCAACCATGTCTCACGCGTGATGACCACCACCATTGCACTAGAGACCAGTAAGGGTAATCTCGAACTGGCGATGGCCTTAGGTCTGATCCTATTACTGATCTCCTTCAGCATCACCAGCCTAATGATCATCATCCGTGATGATCATCGTCTAAAGAACCGTAGCTAACGCTAGTCACCTGCCAAATGATTGAGCCAAACCCACACCTGCCGCTACGCCTAGACAAGGTCAACTACACGATTGACAACAAGGCCCTGATTGAAGATTTCTCAGTCGAGATTCAGTCGCCCGGCATCAGCATTATTCTTGGTCATAACGGCGCAGGCAAAAGTCTATTACTCAAATTGTTACACGGTGTAATAGAGCCCTTCTCTGGCAGCATCCATTGGCAGCAGCAGACACCCAACAGCCAACAATACTGGCGCACACTGGTATTACAAAAACCCAGCTTCTTCGACCGCTCGGTACGCTTTCATTTGGAATTTGTGTTATCGATCAGTCAAACAGAAAAGGCACAGCAGCAAGAACGCATCGAACAGGCCTTAGACGTCTGTGGTCTCAGTGAACTACAGCAGCGTAAGGTCAGCAGCCTATCGGGTGGTGAGATACAGCGCCTATCACTCGCCCGCGCCTGGGTACTACGACCCAAAGTACTACTATTAGACGAGCCAACTGTTGCATTAGACCCACCGGCCGCCTATCAATTTGAAACCCTAGTCAAACAATTTCGCGACAGCGGTAGCAAGATCATCATGACCACGCATGACATTCCACAGGCACAGCGGCTAGCGGATGAAGTGATTTTTATCTATCAAGGGAAATTGGCAGAACAGGCCGATGCCAGTAGCTTTTTTAAAGCACCGACCTCGAGTATTGCGCAGCATTATTTGAAGGGACAGTTGGTGGTTGAGGGTTAGTGCTTAGTCTGTAAAAAAATTATAAGACAAAGCTTATACTAATAAAATCAACAATAAATTAATCGAGCCTGATCCTATTGATTTCTCACTTGCTAGACCTATTCATCCCGTGCTCCATGCACGTGGTCTTTTCATTCCGGCTATCTTGCATACCTGTTTCACATAGCCATACGGAAACAGATTGAAGATAATCTTCTTCGCCTCAGTCTTGCTACATTTTTTAATGCTTGCTAGATGACTGATTAGATGGCGAAAACCTGCTGCAATACTGTGCTCACCATAGTAGTGCCTCACAAAGTTTAGTATTAACCAACAGTTGCCATCCAACTCGATCCCTTCTTCTTTGGCGAGTTCGTTAGCGATTACGATGTCCCACTCGTCCGGATTGAACAAGTATCCTTCAATGTCTCTTTCAATCATTACGTCCATAATCCCCATTGGCCTCTAGTAACTAGATTTATTTAACAAGGAGAACCTAGTTATTATAAATAACTATTGCCTTTGAATCCTACGCCAAAAGACAAACCAAGGATACTTATGGAGAATAATCGCAGGGGATATGAATTGCTACTGAGTGAATGGGTTTAAGACTAGATGAAGAGAAATAAAGGCCAGAAATAGGATTACTGGTTTTTTGACTGACAGGCTTGTCGAATACGCGTTGCCGGTATGGTCAATTGTTCTATCAGGTACTGAATGAAATCTGCTGGATAATCGAGAGACTCTAAGGCCTGTTGCATACAGCCCAGCCATTGCTCTTGTTCGTTCTCAGTCACCTTTAGATGAGCATGCGCTAGCGGGATGCTTATCTGCCCATAGGTACTAGCATATTCAGCCGGGCCTCCCATCCATCCAGACAAAAAACAACTAAGCTTATCGCGTGTTTTCTGGGCATCGCGGGGATGCCAACTCCAAATCGTTTGGTAGTGAGGGTCGTTTTGCATAATGTCATAGAAGCGATCTACTATTCGCTGTATACCAGCTGAACCACCGGCAGCCTGATAGGTGGCATCTTGGTAGCCATAGTTCTTTTGCTTGCACATAGATGATTTATTTAGTGTTAGGTAGCTTGTTGAGCTTTTTAGGGTTAATCAATAATCCAAATACACATAAAAAATGTTTTATGAAACTCATGGGTTCAATATCTTTTCCACAAATCAATCGAGTCTGACCTTATTGATTCTAAGTGCAGCGTAGCTTTCATTTAAATAAGCATTTGATTAGCATCTCTATTAAACAAGGCTGCCTTCGCCAATCCAATGCTCTTCTGTAATTATTATTGGTACCCCAGCATCTTGATACTGCATAACCTTTTCTATTTTTCTACCATAGTTTTCGTGAATCCAGCTATCAGTGACATAAGTTCCGAGCACCAAGTAATTGAGTTTTTTTGTAATTTTTTTGCGTTAATGCCACCAAGATTCTCTATAGCCACTTGACAGTCTTTTCTGGTTCTATATACGCATGTGCCAGTAAATAAAAATTGATTGCCTTCAAAGGTTATTGAGGGAGCAGGTTTATTTATCGGAAGTGACGTGGTTTTTGCTAATTCACCTATCTCAGATGGTTCACCTGCTAACTTATGTAAAATTGAAAGGAGTTCAGCAGACTCATCGTCATCTAATAAGCTATCTTCTAGCATCGCATCTACTCGGCTTAGCAGATTAATGATTATAGGATTATCTGTTGTTTGACGACTTTGAATTAACCATGTCTGTAAGAATTCCGCCTCAGATTGATCAACCTTACCGTCAGCAAGCAGCCCCTTGCTTATACCGATAAGAGTATCAATCTGTCTATCATCAATATGTTTACGGTTGAATTTTTGGAATATATCCATGATTACTCTCTGGTGTTTTTATGCATAAACCCATGTACAAGAATCAATTGGGTCAGACTCGATTGATTCTTGATTGACCTGGAGTCTGACCCTATCGATTCTCTCTTTCTTCACAAAAGCCCTTATGGGCTCTAGTAGTTCAAAGTCAAACCTTCTAAACAAGAAATCGAAAAGCTTGCTTATTAATAAGGCTAACAATTGTCTTTGTTATTATTAAATAAATTTAATTAAGGGCATTTATCGCCCTTCATGAAGAATATCGGTATGAGCTTAGGAATAAAATTAGCTATTCGAAAGAATGAATTTAGAATGAGATAGTAATGACGATAACCAACATCCCACAGGCACAACAACCAGCAGATGAACTGATTTTATTTATTGAGAGAGATTGGCAGAACAGATCGATGCCGCTAGCTTGTTACAAGCGTCGACATCGATCGTTACCCAGCATCACTTGAGGGGTCAGCTCCTAGCCGAGGGCTAAGCGCTGATTATGATGCCGATGGTTAGTGCTTAGTCTGCACGGTTGGTCACTTCTAGTAAGTGGTAACCGAACTGGGTCTTAACCGGGCCTTGTACTTCGTTGAGTGGTGCACTGAAAACGACTTCGTCGAATTCACGTACCATCATGCCGGGGCTAAATTCACCCAGATCACCACCTTGAGCACCTGATGGGCAGCTTGAGTGTTCTTGTGCTACCGCCGCGAAATCCGCGCCTTCTGCAATTTTTGTCTTTAGATCGTTACAGCTCTGTTCGTCTGCAACTAGGATATGTCGTGCGCTTGCCTTAGCCATAAAAATTCCTTTTTTCTAGATTGAGATAGTAAAACATTACTAGTTTGCTGAGCCGTTAGGGCTCACTCAGCAAACTAGTGATGGGGTGTAAACTTACTCGGCTGCTGCGTCTTCTGCAGGAGCTTCTTCCGCCGCCGCTGCTTCTGCTGGCGCTTCTTCAACTGGTGCTACCGCTTTCGGCTCACTCAGCTTGATCAGACCTGCTTCTAATAAGATCTTTTGCTTTTCTTCAGCACTGACGATCTTACGCTCTGCATTTTTCACTGCGTAACGGCCTGATTTTTTTTCAAAGATGGTGAATTCACCGGTTTTTTTAAGTTCTTTCATCGCATTCTCTCTTACTGTAGTGGTGCCAATCGTAGGGTCAAAATAAATCAGCGCAGATAATAGCCTATCCAGCGGTCGCTGGTAAGCACGCATCTGCCGCAATCATCGCCTTATAACGGCACACCGAGGGCACGGCGCATAAATGCCATTTTGATTGGCTTGCAGCGATTGCTCGCAGAGAAGCCTATGGAACACAGACTGCGAAACCACGGTTGTGGCTGACGAAAGAGCTTGTCGATCGCCTCTAGGGCTTGCTGCATCGAGCTATTTTCGGTTTTTCTAGCGCGTTGATAACAGTGTAATACGCGCTCACTGCCTAGCTCTCGATCACTGGCCTGCATCAATTGCTGCAGACAGACTAGATCTTCTAAACCAAGATTAAGGCCAAGACCGGCTAATGGATGGATAGCATGCGCAGCATCGCCTAAGAGGACCACTCGACGACTTACGTATTCATTAGCCTGACTGCCAGCGAGCGGAAATGAAGCTCGCTTAGACGCAATCTGTAGGCCTCCTAAGCGATATTCACTGGCCATGCTCAGCCTAGCGTTGAAATCTTCATCCGATAAGGTCAGCATCTGCTCCGCTTCCGCCGTTGGCAGACTCCAAACCACCGAGCAGTGCTTGCCGGCTAACGGCAGTAAGGCCAAAGGACCTTGTTCGGTAAAACATTGCCAAGCGGTATCTTGATGTGGTTTTTCAGTGACTACGGTGCAGACCACACCCGACTGTTGATAGTCTTGCCGTGTCGCCGAGATACCAGCACAACTGCGCACTTTAGAGTGGACTCCATCGGCACCAATCAATAGACGGCTAGTTAAACGATGACTCTGGCCCTGCTCATCTTCTAATTCGATCAACAGGCTGTTATCGGATAGCTCTGAAAAATGCTGCATGCTGCTGGGTTCATAGCAGCTCACATTGGCTAGGGTTTTGACCTGCTGGCTCAGTGCCTGCAATAAGACATTGTTCTCAACGATCGCACCCAGCGAATTATACCGTGTCATATTGGCAGAGAAATGCATTTCCGCATCGGCCAAGCCTTGCCACACCACCATGTCGTGATAAGGCGCGCAACGCATTTGTTGAATATGATCCCAGACACCGATCTCGGTAAGTAATTTTTGGCTCGCCAAATTAATCGCACTGACGCGCAGACCATAGTCACTCTCGGGCGACCATTCAGGGGCTGGAATTTTATTCACCAAGGCGATGCGCTCGACCATTGGCGCGAGCATACAGGCCGCACTCAAGCCGACGATGCCGCCGCCCACAATCACTACATCAAAATCTTCTATTGCCTGTGCCATGATCGAATTATATGCCTACTGATCAAACCAATGATTGAGATAACGCATGCCACTGTTTCGATTGAGTAACACACGTTGTAATGGCGCTAATGCACCGAGTACCCGTAAGCCAACACCACGCAATGCACGTGCCGCAGGGAACTGCGCGGCAAACATCCGGGTTAAACCATCGGTCAGCTTAATCACATGCTCTCGATCGGCGACACGACTATCGGCATAGACCTTGAGCAGCTGATCTAAGCCGTCTAATTTATAATCTTGCTGTTGCAGTAGGCCAACTAAACTCTGCACGTCTCTTAGGCCTAAGTTAAAGCCCTGCGCGGCCACCGGGTGCACCGACTGTGCAGCATTACCAAGGAGTACTGCAGCCGGCTTATAGAGCGCGCTGGCGGTGGTCATTGATAGTGGATAAGAGACACGTTCACCGACCGCCTCTAATCGCCCTAAGCGATGGCCAAAGGCTTGCTGTAAGGCCGCCAGAAAGGCGTCATCGTCTAATGCCATATGTGCCGCAGCCTGTTCACTGGCATGGGTCCAGATCAAGGCGCAGTGCTGATCTTGAATCGGCAGTATCGCTAGCGGTCCGTGTTGGGTAAAACGCTCATAGGCGCAGTTGTTGTGTAACTTCTCTGGCCGCACATTACTAATAATCGCGGTCTGCGCATAATCTTTATGGCTAGAATCGATAGCTAATAGAGAGCGCAACTTAGAACGTGCACCATCGGCACCTACTACTAAACTCGCTTGCACCTGCAGCTCGTTCTCACCGCTACTGCATTGCAGCAGATAGCCCTGCGTATTTTTCTCTAGTGCCACTAAACTGGCGGGCGCTTGTATGCTGACATTCTCCAGCCCTTGCACGTACTCGCTGAGGATTTTGATCAGATCGAGGTTAGGCGCCATATAGCCAACAGGCGACATCTCAAATTCGCGCGCATCGATACGCGCACTGCCGTAACCACCCTGCTCTGAGATATCGAGTTTTTCGATCGCTGTAACCAGCGGCTCGATCTTTTCCCATAAGCCAATCTGTTGAAAGATGGTGGCTGAGCTTCGAGACAGACCGGTGGTCCGCAAATCGAGAATATTGGCCGCTACGGCAGCCACTGTATTTTGTTCTAGGAGTAATATCGATAGGGGTGACTTGGCCAAGGCGGCGGCCAGCGCCGTACCAACGAGACCGCCACCGACGATGACTACATCGTATTGTTTAATATCGTTTTGCATGGGCATCAGAGATCGAATTGTATGCCTAACTAGGCAGCACCAGTGGCCATGAAGGCCTCAATATCTTCGGATGTCTTAACCAAGGCTTGGGTCAGCACTTCGTGACCGTCTTTGGTTACGCGGACATCATCTTCTATACGAATACCGGTATTCCAATAACACTTCGGCACGCCTCGGCTACCCTCTGGGATGTAAATACCTGGCTCGACGGTTAACACCATGCCCGGCTCAAAAATACGCCATTGCTCATCGAGCTTATAATCACCGACATCATGCACATCTAAGCCCAGCCAATGACCAGTGCGGTGCATATAATATTTTCGATAGGCGCCGTCTTTAATCAGCTGTGCCGGTCGACCCTTAAGGATGCCAAGCTTGACCATACCCTTAGTCAGTACCTTAACCGCCGCCATATGTGGCTGATCCCAATGATTACCGGGCTGCACCGCATCGATTGCCGCCAGTTGCGCGTCTAACACTAAATCATAAAGCGCACGTTGTGCGTCAGAGAAGGTGCCATTGACTGGAAAGGTACGGGTGATGTCACTGGCGTAGCCTTGATATTCAGCACCCGCATCGATCAGTAACAGATCGCCATCCTGTAAGACTTCATTATTTTCGGTGTAGTGCAGGATACAGCCGTTGGCACCGCCGCCAACGATAGATGGATAGGCCGTTGCGCAGCCGGCCTGCTTAAATTCGTATAACAATTCGGCCTCAACCTGATATTCATAGAGACCTGGTTTACAGCGTTGAAGCGCACGCTGGTGCGCATTGACCGAGGCCTTGGCCGCAGTCTTCATCATTTTGATTTCTTTCGGTGATTTAAACAGGCGCATCTCATGCAGGAAGTAATCCAGAGAGATCAATTCATGCGGTGCTTGTGTGCCACTCCGACTGTTGTCGCGCAGCTGCTTGAGCCAAACCAATATGCGTTGGTCAAACTCATCGCTGATGCCCATGGTGTAAAACACGCGCTGACGTTGTTCTAACAGGCCGGGGAGGATTTCATCAATATCACTGATCGGAAAGGCATCATCGGCGCCATAGCGCTCTAGTGCACCTTGCTGTCCGGCACGACGTCCATGCCAAGTCTCCATTTCTTCATCGCGTTCGCGAGAAAAGAGAATGTATTGCCCATGACCACGACCGGGTATCAGTACCGCAACCGCTTCAGGCTCTTCAAAGCCAGTGGCGTATAGAAAGTCACTGTCTTGCCGATAATCATGATCGACATCGCGATTTCGCGTTTTTACAGTGGCTGCTGGTAGGATCGCGATCGCGTCCTCACCCATCATTCGCATCAGGTTTTTACGACGCTTTATAAATTCTTTATTCATGACCTAATCTATCTCATGCTCAACTTAAGATGTCGCATCCGGCCCGAAGAAAAATGACTTGCATCATTGATCCGTGCACTAGGCTTTTAGCTGGTATTGAATGATAACGCGTTTCGATCAAGCAGGAGGCCATCAACAGGCCTGTACGAGACTTAATGTACTGTTCTTGACGACTTCATTGGCTGAACTTCTTCGGCCAGTAGCAGAACAGCCACACGCACAAACTCGACTAATTCAACAAAAGAGACTTCTTCTTCCTCATCGGCAAGTTCCACACCATCTACCTGTGCTATCGCACCAATATCGTGTAATATTTCTTTGATCTCGGCGCTTAAATTACCTTTTGTTTGAATACCGGCATTGGCGAGACCATAAAGAAAGCCTTCACACCATTCGGCTAGGGCATTCACTTGTTCACCAAGACCAACATCTTCACCTTCAGGCAAGCACAGTTGGAGTTGCAGATTAGAGTCGGTCAATTGAGCGAGTACGGTGCTATAGATTTCATCAAATTGTCCGCTTAAATCCTCACCTATAGCGACTTCTGCGGTATTTGAAAGCATCGTTTGAACCGATGTTACCAGGGGATAAGCGATATCCACTGCTATCGCACCGCAGAGGAAACCATGCCATTCAGCGGCACGCTTTTCTAAGGCGACATTTTCCAGAAGAGTTTCAACTTGATTATAGCTAGGTAAGTACATGGTCAGAGTTTAACACCTAAAGCTTTCTGCTTTTAAGCCCTAATAAAAAAATTTGATCTGCTCAAGAAGATTGACCAGCGTCAATACAAAAACTACTATCATAAAGATATTCAATCTAGGACAGCGTAGTGCAAGACGAAGACCTCAAACGATTAGAGATGCGCATCGACGAATTAATCGCGATATGCGCACAATTAAAAGACGAAAATCGACAACTACGCGAACAGAAAGTTGAATTTAGCACTGAACGTGAAACCCTCTTAGAAAAACAAGACCAAGCGCGCGTTCGAGTAGAGAAGATCCTCGATCGACTAAAATCGCTAGAGCAGAGTGAATGAGTAGTAAAGGTAGCCCAATCGCCGTCAAGGTGCTTGAAAAAGAATATCGTATCGCCTGCGCAACAGGTCAAGAGTCAGCGCTACGCGCCTCAGTCGACCTACTCAACCAGCGCATCATAGAAGTCCGCGAGGGTGGTAATGCCATTGGTTCAGATCGCGTCACAATCATGGCCGCATTGAATATGGCCAATGACTATCTAGAGACTAGAGAGACGCATGAATCTAATGCCGAGCATGTAACTAACAAGTTACGCAGCCTAAATGACCGCCTAGAAGAGGCTATTCGTACTAGTCAACAATTGGAGTTATAGGCTGCGCGGCGTAAACTAAGGCTGCGCCTCTGAAGTATTTGTGAGTCAGCCGTTAATCCCCTTGAGCCTATTAACACACCTCGGGGTTGTTCGGTTTGATAGTAGTGTGCATATCCGTTCTGCGGAGAGCCTAACACTGTCAACCACAGTCCCACTTGAACCTCTGGTTCAAGGTACGCGGAAAACCACGGTACTCTGGAGAGCGCCCTCTTAAAGCGCATCAATCCCCCAATCTTAAACACATCACCTATCGCTAACTGTTTAGCGATTCAGGTCAGTCATCAGCGAGAATCATTATGCAATATTGGTTAATGAAGTCAGAGCCCAGTGAATACAGCATCGATCATTTAAAACGAGATAAAGTTGAGCATTGGGATGGTGTACGCAATTATCAAGCGCGCAACATGATGCGTGATCAAATGAAAATAGGCGATCTAGCATTTCTCTATCATTCAAATTGCGATGAAATTGGCATTGTTGGCGTGATGACTGTTCACAAAGAAAGTTACCCAGACCACACCGCATTTGATCCAAAAGATAAGCATTACGATCCCAAAAGCGACCCAGATAAGCCTCGTTGGTTTATGGTCGACGTTAAATATAAGCGCAAGATGAAACGCGTTATTAGTCTGCAAGAACTGCGTGAAACAAAGGGATTAGAGGACATGGCTTTAGTCCGCAAGGGTAATCGCTTATCCGTTATGCCAGTAAGTGAAGACGAATGGAATTTGATATTAACGATGGAATAAATTTTTCAGAAAAATATCTGTTGTAACAAATTTTTCGATGCAAATACTGCGTTAAATTTTATCTGCGTTCTAAAATTATAAAAAAATAGTTATTCCTAACATTTAATTTGAAACTAAAAAAAGTAGCTTTTTTACTTTTGTTGTTTATACTCAATTTCGTTCTTATATTAACATTCGAGTTCGGAGGAATATTTGATGGCCATCAAACGCAAGACTGCAACTGCGAAGAAAAAAGCGGCGCCTAAGAAAAAGGTAGCAGCGAAGAAAAAAGCAGCGCCTAAGAAAAAGGTAGCAGCGAAGAAAAAAGCAGCGCCTAAGAAAAAGGTAGCAGCAAAGAAAAAAGCAGCGCCTAAGAAAAAGGTAGCAGCAAAGAAAAAAGCTCCAGCCAAACGAAAAAAAGCTGAGTAAGACCTAAAAAGGGCCCTA
>Ga0181606_10001630_pt1 | contig 19629 bp, 20 predicted proteins | sample 041ome_10_FD_132994 | JGI IMG/M metagenome (GOLD analysis project Ga0181606, IMG submission 132994) | Coastal salt marsh microbial communities from the Groves Creek Marsh, Skidaway Island, Georgia - 041412US metaG (megahit assembly) | ecosystem: Environmental > Aquatic > Marine > Intertidal... | reverse complement strand
CCGTGGGTCTTCCGTTTCGCTAAAGCATGGGAATTAATCAAGGTGAACCATAAAAGATTGAGTGCTCGAATCCGGCATACAGGAAGATCTACCTCATTAGGCGCCAAACCCTTATTTGCTTCCAAACTTCAGGTCTAATCACCTGCAAATATTGCCCATTGAATTACACCGAAGATTGATAGGTTTTAGCTAAAGCTTCCGCCACTTTAATTCCATCGATCGCCGCACTCATAATTCCCCCCGCGTACCCTGCCCCCTCGCCAGCCGGGTATAAACCTACAGTATTGATAGACTCAAAAGCAGATGGGTGTTTTTCTCCATTTCTGCGGATTCGGATCGGGGCACTTGTACGGGTTTCTACTCCGGTCAGCAAAGAATCCGGGTAGTCAAAACCTGGCAACTGTTTGCCAAATTCTGGCAGTGCCTCCTGAATTGCCTGGATCACATAATCAGGCAACAGGCTTGAGGTTTCAGAACCTGTCATATCGGTCAACAAAACCCCAGGCTTGTAAGAAGGTTCAACCCCTCCAAGGCGTTGACTGATTTTTCCTTTCAAAAAATCTCCAACCAATTGCCCGGGAGCAAAGTAATTTGAACCCCCAAGTTTAAAGGCTTTTGATTCTATTTCCTGTTGAAAACGAATTCCGGCAAGTGGGTTTTGCATATCCGCCCCGAAATCATGGGGTTCGATCCCGACAACTATGCCGGCATTTGCATTTCGTTCCAGCCTTGAATACTGACTCATGCCATTGGTGACCACCCGTCCAACTTCCGATGTTGCCGCGACCACCGTGCCTCCAGGGCACATGCAAAAGCTGTAAACACTTCGCCCATTTTTGGCGTGATAAACCAGCTTATAATCAGCCGCCCCCACATGCTCCACAATTTTTTCCGGATGCCCTGGAAAACGGTCATGACTTCCGAACCTGGCACGATCAATTAAGCCCTGAGGGTGTTCAATACGGAAACCGATGGAAAAAGCTTTCGGCTCTATAAAAATACCCTGAGCATGCAACATTTCAAAAGTATCACGAGCACTGTGCCCGATGGCTAATATGACCTTGGATGCCCTTACTTGGTCTGACTTTTTTGTTTCCAATTGAAAAGTTTTTAAACCGGTAATTCTTCCATTATCAGTTATTACATTTTCAACCTTGGTGGCAAAACGAATCTCCCCACCCAGCCGCTCAATTTCTCCACGCAAGTATTCAACTATTTTGACAAGGCGAAACGTACCGACATGGGGCTTACTTACATAAAGAATCTCTTCGGGGGCACCACCCTTGACCATCTCTTCCATTACTTTCCGCCCTAAATACCGAGGGTCTTTTACCTGGCTCCACAATTTTCCGTCAGAAAAAGTTCCCGCTCCCCCTTCACCAAATTGAACATTGCTTTCCTCTTTGAACAATTGCTTCCGCCAAAACCCCCAGGTGTCTTTGGTTCGCTGCCTCACAGACTTCCCTCTTTCCAAAACCAGAGGTTTCAACCCATGCTGAGCCAGGGTCAATGCGGCAAACAAACCGCAAGGGCCTGTCCCTATAACCACGGGCCTTTGGTAGTCATCCTCGTCGGCATAGGAGATACCAACCCTTTCAGAAAATACAGGTTGATAAAGCATATCGGGAGCAGGTTGGAGATGATACTTTTTCTCCAAAGCAGCAAGGTCCACATCCTCGGTGAAAGATAAATCCAAGGTGTAGATAAAATGAATTTTCGCTTTTTTTCTCGCATCATAGCCACGACGGTAAACGAAAATATCTCTCACCTGATGATCCTCTAAATCAAGATAGGTAAGCACCGCCTGCCGGATGGCTTCAGGCTTATGACCAAGCGGAAGCTTTATATTGGGAAGCCGGTGCGTATAATCGAGTGACTCTTTCATGGCAAAGTCTTCTCACTTTCAAAACGAAGGTTCGGATGCCTGATAAAAAACGGGATAAAGTCTGATGAAAAAAGGGCCATAAAAACAATTTAGACACACATTGAGCTTCTAGAAAATCTGGCCACTAGTGTAAATTATTCTTTTACCCTTTATAGCCCAATCCGAAAAGAAAAATTCCCGTTTGCCCATAAAACTAATTTCCCTAATGATTTTATCAATGAAGAGTCACGAAATAGATTACGAACTTATTGGAGATGACATGCAAATTGTCGAGGTGGAGCTTGACCCTGGCGAAACCGTTATCGCCGAGGCAGGTGCCATGAACTACATGGATGACCAGATTACCTTTGAGGCAAAAATGGGGGACGGTTCCCAGCCCAACCAGGGGCTTTTCGGTAAGCTTCTGGATGTTGGCAAACGGGCCCTTACCGGCGAATCCATCTTCATGACTCACTTCTCCAATCACGGATCAGGCAAAAGAAGAGTTAGCTTTGCCGCCCCTTTCCCGGGTAAGATCATATGCGTAGACCTCCCCAAACATCAAAACCAAGTACTTTGCCAGAAAGATTCATTTTTATGCGCCGCCTATGGCACCCAAGTATCCATTGCTTTCCAAAAAAAGCTGGGGGCCGGATTTTTCGGAGGTGAAGGCTTCATTCTACAAAAGCTAGTGGGCGATGGAAAAGCCTTTATTCATGCCGGGGGCACCGTGGTAAAAAAAGAACTTCAGGGGGAAACTATCCGTGTCGACACCGGCTGCATCGTCGCATTTGAGGAAAGTGTCGACTACGACATCCAGATGGCCGGCGGTTTAAAATCCATGATTTTCGGGGGTGAGGGCCTATTTCTCGCCACGCTCAGGGGCCATGGAACCGTGTGGCTGCAAAGCCTGCCTTTTTCAAGATTAGCCGACCGGGTGCTTCAATGCGCACCAAGCGGTGGAGGGAAAAACCAGGGCGAAGGATCCTTGCTTGGTGGACTGGGTCGTATGGTAGACGGAGATTGATCTCGTCTTCGGTAAAACCTTTGCAAGATTACAAGGAAAGCTTACAACTTCGGTGACTAAGCGAGTTTTTCTCCCAACCAGGAAATCACCGCCTCCACCATGGGTCCCTCGCCTTCACCTGAAAATACATGATTGGCTCCCGGTATTTCAATCAGCTGTTTAGGCTCATTGGCAGCGGCAAAAATTTCCCTTGAGTCTTCGATCGGTACCACATCGTCAGCATCCCCATGTACCAACAACCAGGGAACCTGGACAGCAGAGGCGTCCTTTAATACCGAAGAAATATCATACATATCATTCTTGTATTTGGAGGAAAGGGGGCATTCCGGCTCCTCCCACATACATCCTTTATCCGGCGTTTCCTCTCCAAACTCCCTTTCGTAAAAGGCTTGGGTGTTAACCATACCAGCCAATGAAATTAGGTTACGGATCCGGTCATCGCTGGCGGCTGCCAACACTCCTACTGCCCCGCCCATACTATGCCCTGCATAAGTAACCTTAAAACCGTTGGCTACCGCCGCCGTCACAACCGCTTTCAAATCATCCACTTCCTTGGAAATCGTAGCATCCCGAAAATCTCCACCCGAGGCACCGTTTCCTGAAAATGAGAATCGTAAGACCGAAAGGCCCTCACTGACAACGGACTGGGCAAGTGCCACGACAAAGGGACGATCTTTATTTCCGGTTACCCCGTGACCGATGATTAAAAGGTCCCGGGTGCGAGAACCCGCATCGTGAAAAGTATAATCCAAAATTTCCCCTTGGGGATTGGTAATGGTTTCATTCATGGGCTATGGATTACTTGATCAGTCTTCGGCTTGCAAGTATATCATTTCTCAAAAAAAGAGCCGACCCTTGAGCCGGCTCTTCCATTGAAAATGAGAGAAAATAAACTCAGGCAATTTCCGCGGCATGAAACCCCAACCAATCATCGAGGTTATTGAGGTTAATTGCATCCTTGGGATCTCCGTCAGATAAACCATTCGCTGAAAGAATTTCCTGCCTGGTGGCATCATCATGAATGTATCCGGTGATGGAGTCATTGAGGGTTTGGATGGTATCTGCATCCAATTTCACACCGGGTTGCCCGGCAATCCAGGCTTCAAACTGTGGATAGGTAGGTTTGGAATCGGTGATAAAAGCACGCACTGCATCTGCATCCAAGCCAAGGGCATCAATCACCATCGAGTCATACCCGGCTCCAATACCGGGATATCCGTCAGCAAGTTTACCGGCTGCCTCGAGGGAAGCTTTTTGCCAAAGACGAGGGAGGTGAAGAACACCGTTGGGGCCCGCTATACCCGAGCTGATAAGAGGAACAATTTTAGACATAATAGGTAGATAGATTGAGGGTTAGTGAATTTGTTTGTAGGATCGAAACCTTAGTTTGTGAAAAAGAGAAGATTTCGAAAAATATGTTCGACATATTCAGCATGAGAATCATCAAAGGTAAAGAATCTTTTACCCTTTAAACCCAAATTTAAGAACAAACACCTTACAATGAACTCAAGAGAAAAAAATATCGGATTTGTGGGCGTTGGCCGCATGGGAGCCAATATGGCCCGCAACCTCAAGGACAAAGGATACACCCTCCGTTGCGTGTATGATGTAAATCACGAGGCTGCCGCATCCCTCGCCGAGGAACTTGGTTGTATTCATGCAGCCTCTCTTGCAGATGTTACTGCTCAGTCAGATATCGTGCTGACGGTGGTCACCAATGACGCCGCCATGGAATCCATTTTTTTTGGTACGGATGACCATCTTTTTAAGAACGCCGCAGGCACTCTCTTTATTAACTGCGCCACCCTTTCTCCCGCTATGCATATCAAGCTGGAACAAGCAGCCGCTGAGAATGGGGCCACCACCCTTGAAGGTTGCATGGCATCCAGCATTACCCAGGCAAGGGAAGGTACGCTTTACCTGATGATTGGCGGGAAAAAGGAAATTTTTGACAGCGTCAAGGACTTGCTCGATGACCTCAGCATCAACCTTCGCTTTGTCGGAGAAGCCGGCCGGGCAGCTCAGGTTAAGGCACTGGTGAACATGGTTATGAATATCAACACAGCCGCCCTCGCTGAAGGCTTGGGCATCGGAGACGCTCTCGGCCTGGACCTGAAAATGCTCTGCGAAATTTTCTCTCAGACTGGGGCGAATTCCAGGGTTTTGGAAACCGATGCCGAGGATATGCTTGGTCGGGATCACGAATGTTATTTTTCCGCGGAACATGCCGCCAAGGATTCTGGGATTGCAATCGCGGTGGCAGAAGAGGCTGGCATCGAAGTCCCTCTGGCCAAGGCCACTCTCGCCCAATATGAAAAGATGGTAGCCTCTGGACTCGGGGATCTCGACAAATCAGGCGTGGCTGAACTTACATTCAAAGGCAGGGGTGACGGAAACTGTACATAATCGATATCCATATTTCAAGAGTAACGAAGCTGCAAAAATTCGGCAGTTAGCGTGCTAGATCATGATATGGCACATCCAACTGTAATTCATAAACGCTTTAATAGTAACGGCACTTAAACATTACAATTAACATACGGTTTCTATTAGTAGATTCTGCGGCTCTACCTCTTGAATTGAAAATTTAAAAGCTTGTGAAAGCAATATTTTCACCGATTCAACTTGTGACTCGGTTGCGGCATGTATTCGTAATAAAGGGTCTCCTTCATTCACCTTCTCTCCAATCCTTACAAATTGATCGAGCCCCACCGAAAAATCAAGGATATCATTCGCCATTTTCCGCCCCCCGCCCAGTTCAATAACCGCTTGACCGAGGAGCCGTCCATCCACTTTCTCTAGGAAACCCGAGTTAGACGAAAGGAAAAACTCCACCTCTTGAGAATTACTCAAATAACGATCAGAGTGATCCACAAAATCACTCGGTCCCCCGAGGCGGTGAACCATATGCCCAAAAATCTCGGCAGCCCGACCAGTTTCTAAAGTTTTTTGCAACATCACTCTTCCACTTACCTCGTCGTCCACTAATCCCACATTGGCCAATAAAAGAGCCCCCAGTGATAAAACCACTTCCAGCAGCCGTTCTTCACCGGGTTCATTCCTTAACAACTTAAGTGCGGATTTTACTTCCAGGGCATTGCCGGCGGCATGAGCAAGAGGTTGATTCATATCGGTCAGTAAGGCCATTGTCTTACAACCTGCACCATTCCCGACTCTAACCAAGGATTGAGCCAGCACCCTTGCCGGTTTGATGTCTTTCATGAAGGACCCACTGCCTACTTTTACATCCAAAACCAATGACTCCAGCCCCGCGGCCAGTTTCTTTGAGAGAATAGAAGAAGTAATCAGGTCTACACTCTCAACAGTACCGGTAAGGTCCCGAATTGCATAAAGTCTCTTATCCGCAGGGGCAATTCCCTCACCGGCTCCCACGATGGCACAGCCGACCTCTTTAACCACCAATTCCAATTCCTCACCTGTCACCTGCGTCCGGTAGCCGGGTATGGACTCGAGCTTATCGAGAGTCCCCCCCGTGTGCCCCAGGCCTCGCCCGGAAACCATTGGGACATAGGCCCCACAAGCAGCGAGCATTGGGGCCAGTACCAGCGAAGTATTATCTCCGATACCTCCGGTTGAGTGCTTATCGACCACCGGTCCTGGCAGGTTCCATTTCTGAATCTTTCCGGTATCCCGCATCGCCTGGGTAAGGTTCACCCGTTCCTCTTCACTTAATCCATTCAGGCAAACCGCCATGGCAAACGCAGCAGCTTGTGCATCACTGACTTTTCCATTGGCGAGACCGCTCGAAAATTCATCAATTTCTTCTTTTCGCAAAGAATCATGATCTCTTAGCTTTGCTAAAATGGTGGCAATACTCATCCGTCTTTCAAAAGGTTCCGATTGAAAGAAGTTGGAAGAAAAACCTCCGCATAAATTGCCTTTTGGCTAGGCTGTTGCACATTGAATCCCCAAAATATTCCCTCACTCCTTCTTGTAAGAGTTGCCCAAAACTTGAAAATTAAGAAGGGAGCATGAGCGTTATTCCCTTCAGTTTGTGCTTTTTTAAAAAGATCGCTCATCGCAACAAATTATGCCTTGACCTCCAAAAAGATCAAGCCTTGGTCCGATCGAAAGTCGGTGCTTGCCACTTTCGCCAAAATACCAATTTCTACCAACCTATGATGAAGTATACTTACCAGGAAATTGCAGGCATGATCGACCATGCTCTTCTCCACCCAACTCTCAACGATGATGAATTACTAAAAGGTTGTGAACTTTGTGACCAGTTCCAGGTAGCCACCGTTTGTGTAAAGCCCTATCATGTGAGTTACGCCTCTGAAATTTTAAAGAATTCCCAGGTCCTTGTCAGTTGCGTGGTTGGCTTTCCCCATGGGAGTGTGTCTTCAGAGTCCAAAAGGTATGAAACCGAGTTGGCCTGCTTGCACGGTGCTCGTGAGATTGACATGGTTGCCAACATTGGCAAAGCGATGAGTGGAGACTGGGAGTTTGTCGAAGATGATATCAAGGTTGTCGTACAAGAAGCGTCAAAACACCAGTCATTGGTGAAGGTGATTTTTGAAACCGATTACCTGACCGAGGGCGGTGCGGGTTTATCCAGGAAAGATCTTATCAAAAAGCTCTGCGAAGTTTCCAAAAAAGCGGGAGCAAACTGGGTAAAAACTTCAACGGGTTTTGGCTTTGTTAAACAAGAACAGGGAGGATTTTCTTGTGTGGGTGCGCAACTGGAGGATGTGCAAGTCATGTTGGAAGCATCTTCGGGGACCATTGAAGTTAAGGCTTCGGGTGGAGTCCGTGATCTGGATACCCTGATCAATTTTCGGGACCTTGGGGTGACTCGCTGCGGCACCTCGAGCACTCGGTCAATTCTAAACGAATACAATCGTCGATTAAACGGAGTAAATCCAGTGAATGAAACCCAGCCGACTTCCAACCAGGAATACTGACAAAGGGACCATTCAATTTCCTTCCCGCTTTTTCTCCAAATTTCTATTTCATTAGGTTTTGGCAAAGTATGCTCGGGCCGCCCGGTTTACCCGGGGGGCAAGCAAAATACTGGACAAAATTGTAGGGATCGCCATCAAACCGAAAGCAATATCAAGGAAATTAATTATTTCTGAAATTGTGGCAGTGGCTGAAATAACGATCGTGGCTAGGTAAAACCCCAAAACGGGTAACCTGGCCCTAGACCCAAATAAGTAGCAACCACACTTAACCACATAGTAGGAAAAGCCCAGCATCGAGGAAAAGCTCAGGCAAAGCACCCCTGCCAGAAGCAGGTAAGGGCCAAGTCCAGGAATAGCTTTCCCAAAGGCTTCAGTGGTCAAAAGAACGCCATCCCCCTCACTCGAAACCCATGTGTCGGTTACCAGCAAAACCAAACCGGTTAAGGTACACATCAGTAGGGTATCTATAACAGGTCCCCACATTGCGACCAGCCCCTCTCTTATTGGCTCTTTGGTTTTCGCGGCCCCATGGGCCATTGCCTCCGTACCCATTCCCGCCTCATTTGAGAAAGCAGCTCGTCTCACCCCGGTTACGATGACCATACCCAGAGCCCCCCCTGCGGCAGCTTCACCCGTAAAAGCGTCGGTAAAAATCAGGGAAAAGGATGGAATTATCCGTTCGCAATAAAGAGCAAGAATTACCAGACAGGTTCCGCCGTACAGGATAACCATCCCAGGAACTAAACGGGAGGCAACCAAACCAATTCGCTTGATCCCACCGACCACAACAAAGCCGACTAAAACTGCAAGTAAAAGACCAAAAAGAATATTTCCAACCTGGACCGAAACCGCAGTACCCACAAACCAACCCTGTGGTTCGAAAAACATCGAGCGGACAATCTGGGTGAGCTGATTTGATTGCAGAAGAGGCAGGCAACCAAACATTCCACAAGCTGCAAAAGATAACGCAAGAGGTCGCCACTTTTTCCCTAAGCCATACTCAATGAAAAACATGGGCCCCCCCTGCTCCTTTCCATTTTGATCTTTCCCGCGATACATCACGGCCAGCGAGCAAGTGTAGAATTTTGTGGCCATTCCCAGCAGGGCACATACCCACATCCAAAAAAGAGCACCCGGCCCCCCTTGAGTAATGGCAATCGCAACCCCCGCCACATTTCCCATACCCACAGTCCCCGCCAATCCACTGCAAAGGGCATGAAAATGACTGATCTCCCCCGGTGCCCGTTTTTCTTCCTGGGATTTCCAAAGCAATTGAAACCCGTGGCCCAAATACCTGAAAGGAGAAAATCTTGAAATGAATGCAAAAAAAAGACCTCCACCCAATAACAGGTAAATAAGATTCTCCCACAATAGGCCTGAAAACTGAGTTAGAAATAGATTCATTTTGAATTAAACCTGCGCGTTTTCCTGGAAGGGTCACGCATGAAATAAAATTTTCAACCTTGAGAGAAGTTAAAATCAGGCTTGTATGGGTAGTCATGATTGCACCCATTCAAAAAGAAGGCCCCAGAAATGTGCTGGGGCGTCCGCTTAAACCATGCTGTCAAAAGCTCAAAACCGGTTGGTACCGGAATGGGTCTTGCGAAACAGATTCCCATGACGGTGGCAAACATGTGGTTTGTGCCCAGATGACCAAGGACTTCCTCCTTTTCAGCAAATCAAAGGGTAACGACTTAAGCACTCCATTGCCCGAGTATGATTTCCCGGGGCTAAAAGAGGGGGATTGCTGGTGTTTGTGTGCAAGCCGGTGGCAGGAAGCATGGGAGGCAGGAGTTGCCCCAAAAGTAAACCTTGAGGCTTGTGAAGAATCTGCACTGCAACTAATCTCCCTGGAAAACCTGAAGGCACATCAAATAGAACAATAGGATCAAGCTTCTGGTCCCATCTTTTACAGTTTGCTCCCATCATTTTCTTCTTTTTTCTGAAAAAATCGTTTGCGGGTTAAGCCCTTTGTGGACAAAGCTATTGAGCTATATGTGGGGTAATAACAGATGCCAGTAATTGATAATGAAATATGGTTTAGAATAAGGGAGGGAGATGCGAACGCATTTGCTCAGCTTTATGACGGCTTTGCGGGTGCCATGTTCTCTCTTTCTATTGAGATTCTCGGAGACCGGTGGGAGGCAGAAGAGGTCATCCAGGATGTTTTTTCCTACCTTTGGCGAAAACCTGAATCCTTCTCTCCTGAGAAAGGAAAACTAAGTAGTTGGCTTTTGGTCATCACTCGTAACCGAAGCATTGACAGGTATCGCTCGCGAAAACGAAGGCTTGATCGGGGAGAATCAGATGAAACACTATCTCAAAAACCGGATTCAGACCTCATTGATGGAGCAGAAGAAGCCACCCTTAGCGATGAACGGAGCCACCTTCAGCATGCTTTCCTGGGCTTACCAGAGGAGCAAAGACGGGTATTAGAGCTGTCCTACTTCAAAGGGCTGAACCATCAGGAAATCTCAGCCCGTTTGAACTTATCCCTGGGCACGGTAAAGTCCAGGATTCGTTTAGGAATTGAAAAACTCCGAAATTCTCTCTCCACCCTACGAAATGAATAAGATGCTCCACATTTTCTGCCTCAAGCATTGCCACCTTCGAAAAAGCCCCTCGATAAGCTTGAGAAGTCGGGCAATGAAAATAGTTTAGATTATGACTTTGGAATCCCTTAAACAATTAGCTGTAGACTACACCCTCGGTATTCTCCCCAAAGAGGATGCGATTCTCTTTGAAGCCCGCATTGAGGAGGATGAGCTTGCCCAGCAACTTCTCACCGATGCACAAGACGGGTTTGCCAAACTTTCCTTGACTGCCCCACCCTCTCAACTCGGTAAAGAACTCAGGCAAAGGGTGCTCGCCCACACCCACCCCGAAATGAATCTTGACCCATTTCTGGAGTGCCAGGATATTTCTTTTTTAAGGGATAATTTTACGGCATTTGATAGCCGATACTCCGGGGGAGGAGTTAGTGCGGACATATCAGACCTCAAAAATAAGGCTGTGACTGGCAACATTGAGGATAGCTACCAAAGTTTAGTCAGACTTCTGCCTCTACTCGCTGGGGACTCCAGGGCGGCGGCTGGGGATTTTACCGATTTACAAAAGTTCCTGCGCGGGCAGGAGTCCTTTTCGGACCTCATCCTCAGAACCCTTGAGCATTCATGGAGCGGAGAATGCCAAGCCTCAAGGTCTGTCCTAAGAACAGCCCTCGCCACACTCCCTTCTTTGTCTTTTTTCTCGGATCGTCTCCGTGGAAATCAACCGAGTTTAGCCGACACGAGAAGACTCTTTTATCTTTGCCGGGACCAGCTCAAAATTATGCGGGCTTCCTTCCGCGACCTTGACCCGGCTCGACTTCTAGAAGATGAAAAAATTCGTTTACATGGTGCCGGTTTGTTACGATCCAAGTGGTGGGGAGCCGAACACGCCTTCTTCTCCTCGAATGGGACTGTTAAATGCGGACACTTTTTTGATGGGCCCATAACTGAGAGGTGCGTGGAATTTGCTGAATATGACGCGAACATGTATTGCCTGGCCAATTTACTTTCACCGCGTTCCTCCAATGGTGAATTTCATTTTGAACTCCTCAAGGATACGGTCCCTGGGTGCACTTTGGCTGTAGCGAGTGCTCCAATGGATGATCTTCAATTCGAATCTCTTTGCGCGGTCATTGAACGCAAAAAACTGCCGACCGATCAATTTGTCCAAGATCAATTCCTATGGAATTTAATCGAAGACTCGATGACCCAAGGTCACAAATGTTCATCCACCAAAGAGCTACGGGAACAGAAAGCTTACGGATATAACCGTATGGGGGGCACCACTTACTTGTGGTTTGCTTGGCCTGCTATACCAAACGCCCAAGACGGGGCAGATGCTGTCACCGGAAACCCTTTACAATAGTGTATTAAACCCGGTTTAGTTACTGGCTCATCCAACCCTTGGCATCTGAAAAGATCCCCTTTATATTCAGCTTGTGATAAGCGAACAGGGTTGTAGGGAGGATGAGAAACCTGTCCTGTCGACAAATTACCTTTGTACACTTTGGCTGACCAAAACCTGTAACGTTCCAAAAGAAAAAAATCGATCGTCCCTTTCTTTGGCACTTCCCCTTCATCTCGCAAATGAGGGCATTGCGTGGATAGTTCTGAATGAACGCCGGAGGATGGAAACCTGGTTTCAGCCCTGTAACCCATAGTGTTGCTTTTAAAACCTGATCGCATTGAGGAGAATCGATAATTCAGGCCATACATCAAGCGGGCTCCAAGAACAGCAAGCAGGTCAGAGGAATCTAAAGAGAAAAACCATACGCCCTTATTACCTGCTGAGTCTTTGACATATGTCCGGAGATTAACTTCATTGAAATCCCTCCAGGGGATTTGGGTAAAGGGCTTAATGCGTAATTGAGTTAAGCGAAAGCCCACCACACTGAGCCATGCTTCATCGTCAAACAGGTCCGGTTCCAACCCCGGGGGTAATTTGAAAGCCAGGCAATCGGGTGGTACAGGCCAGTGTAAAAAAAGCAGATCCTCCCACTGTTGGCTCATAAAAGAAGTGAGGAATTCCCGGAGCATAGGCCTGGCTTATCGGAAAATTTCCTCTAACTTCGTCCTTCGAAAATCGAATATTTTCCTCAGGGTTTTACCTACAAATAAAAAATGGGCAATTTTACCAAGGGGGCCAAAAGGGATTTGATATTTTATTTCATCCGTCATTAGAGTCCCCCCCTCGACTTCCTCCAACCTGTGGGTATGGAGCCATAACTTGTAAGGTCCAACCCGTTGCTCATCCATAAAAGAGACACCTTCCTCCACATACCTAATCTCGGTCAACCAAGGCGTCCAGCCAAGCAAGGGAATTTTCACCCGGTACTCCAAAAGTAAACCTGGAAAGATTTTATCAGGCAGATCACCGATTATTCTAAAGGCCATATCAGGGGGCGTTATTTGATTTAAATTTTGGGGGACGGATACAAAGTCCCACAAAGTTTTACGGGAAACCGGCAAGGTCTGTTTTTGCTCTAAGCTGTACACATTTCCTTTCTATTTTGGAATCGTTTACAAAGCAACCTCTCCTTGACGGGGGGAGTTCTAATAACTATCAAGAGTAATATGATAAAAAACCTCAGTCTCCTCCTAGTTGGGTCATCCATCCTTTCCTTTTTTTCACATGCCCAGGATGGGATGTCTGAGCTCGCTGCTCTTCGTTTTGCCTATGAAAATTCTGCCGACCGGAAAATCAAAGGATTAAACGCCGAAATTGGCTATGATCAGTGGGAAGTGCGTGCCCCCTTCTATTATTCCCAGGTGAGAGACTGGACCTTGGCCGCAGGTTTTCGGTATCAGTCCACCCAACTGGATATTTCTGACCCAAGCATTTATCCATTGGTGGAAGATCAGTTGCACTCCCTTGACCTGGCGTTGTTTGTGAGCAAAAAATACTCGGAATCATTGGACTGGTTATTTTTGTTTAATCCCTGCCTGGCTGGAGATTATGAGAACACGGGAAGTGATGCCTTCAATTACCTCACGATCGCAGGAGTCAAATGGGAACAAAGCAATCAACTCCAATGGATATTTGGAGCGGTATACACCACCGGCATTGGGGATGACATGTTTGTCCCCGCCGTGGGATTTATCTGGGAACCAAGCAGGCAATCATCCTTGGTGTTTGCGGGTCCGATTATTCGGTATAACCATAAACTATCCGGCAAATGGGAACTTAATTTAGGCGGGCAATTTGTGGGGAACCGTTGGCACACAGAAGGCGTATACGGAGGTGTTGTCGAAAAGAGAGATCTCAGGTTCAGGTCTTACCGGGTATTTGCAAACCTGCAATATAACATCGGAAGAAACCATGCCTTGTTTGCCGGAGGAGGTTTTGACTTTGCTGGGGAGCTTGAATTAGAGACACCTACTACTCGCGACGAACGGGATGTCGAGAACGGAGGCAATTTCGAATTAGGGTATCAGTTTAAGTTCTAAAAGCTTTATCCATTGAGGATGGCCTCGGCTGCCTCCCATCCGGAAAGTGCTGCCTTTTCAATTCTTTCTCCCCCAAACCCATCCCCCGCCAGGGTTAGTTTCTCCTCCTTGGAATGCCAGTGGCTTGCACCAAAAGTGTGTAAAGGCTTGGCAAAGCCCCAACGATGAGAGGCCCAGGATTTTATTTTGGCTTGAAGCTTTTCTTGGGCAACTTCGAGTAAGGGAGGTATCCTCTCCTCGTCCGGAGACTCCCAGTACTTTTGAGAATACGCATCCGATGCATGAAGGGTAAAGGATGGAACTGGAGAAATGCCTTTAACCTGATTGTCCGAAAGCCAGTCAATTTCCTCCACAGGGTGAGTCACGGTGCCCGGGCTTTCCAAAGAAGAGGGACGATCCAATGTACCCAGTACAGCCAGGCACCGGGTATGTTTGATTAAACGCAAGCGTTTCATAGTCTCCGAATCCAAAGTATATTCACTTCGCATAAAGAGCTCGAGCATTTGGACAGAGGGCATGGTTATCACAAGATGATCGCATTGAAAAGCTCTCCCAGTGCTCCCCTGCTCCGTGACCCGCCATCCACCCGGATGTTTTTGTATATGATCAACAAAAAAACCTGTTTCCACCCTAAATGCCTGAGCAAGAGCTTTCGCGGGCGAGGTCATTCCCTGAGTCCCACGAAAACGTACCCGGGTAGGTAAATCGTCCCGCCCGGGGATTCGGTCGTACCAAGGCACCACCAACCCGCCAGCCTGCCAATCTTCAACTAATTTTTGCATCCGGGAATCCTGAACCGTAAAAAATTGAGCACCATGATCGATGCGCGCCCCATCCATCCTCCGGGTAGCCATACGCCCCCCCACCCCTCGGCCCTTTTCCACAAGCAACACATCATGACCGCACTGGGCGAGTTTCCAGGCACTTACACAACCCGATATCCCAGCACCTATTACAAGAACTTTCATTTTTCCAGTGTATGCATAAGACAAAAAATGAAAAGATAATCAGATGGGGAATGCGTTGAAGTTTTTTTTTCCGGCAATAAGAATAATAGTATATGGAAATAAAAATAAGGAAAGCAGAAGACCGGGGCACAGCTGAGCATGGATGGCTGCATGCCAAATTTTCTTTTTCATTTGCTGATTATTATGACCCTGCCCATTGCGGCTTCCACGCACTTCAGGTCATGAACAATGATGTGATTGAGCCTCAAAGCGGTTTCCCTATGCACCCCCACCAAAATGCAGAAATCTTCACCTACATCATGAATGGTCAACTTGAACATAAAGACAGCATGGGAAATGGCTCCATTATCCAAAAAGGTGAATTGCAGTACATGAGTGCTGGCAGTGGCATCTACCACAGCGAGACCAACCCCTCGGCCAAAGAATCAACTGAACTTTATCAGATTTGGATGAAGCCGGCTGAAGAAGGCGGTGAGCCGAGATACGCAGAAAAAAAGGGTATTGAGCAAAGTTTCTGTAATGGCTTAAAATTATTATTTTCAGAGAATGGCAAGGGAGAGTCTACCCCGATCAGGCAGAAAGCAGAATTTTATATGGGTCACTTGAGTGCCGGAGAAAAGCTATCCATTGAGCCTCAGAGTTGCCTCCCTCACGGCTGGGTGCAAATCATCCAAGGTAGCCTGAGCCTGGAGGGTCAGTCTCTCTCCAAGGGGGACGGCTTGTCTTTTGAAAACCAAAACCGTTCCCTTTCAATCTCAGCCGGAGAAGAAACTAAGTTTTTCTTCTTCAGGCTTCGCTGAAACTTCCGCTGAGAATGTATACCCAACCTGACTTATTTGGAGAAGAGCAACCCTCCCGCTTTTCATTGCCTGATGCCCAAATTGATTATTGGCCCAGTTTTTTTTCTCCGGAAGATTCAAGCAGGCTTTTACATAGCTTGATCAAGAGTATTCCATGGAAACAAAACAAGATTAGATTCTACGGAAAAGAAAGCTTAGTTCCTCGCCTTGAATCCTGGCATGGAGATCCAGGCATATGCTACGCGTATTCCGGAATTGAAATGGAGGCAAAGCCCTGGACCCCGGAGTTACTGGAAATCAAGAAGCGGATCGAAGAAAAATCCGGCACTGGGTTTAATTCTGTTTTGATCAACTACTACCGGGACGGGAAAGACCGGGTCGCATGGCATAGTGATGATGAAAAAGAATTAGGAAAAAACCCAGTAATTGGCTCGGTCAGTTTGGGAGCTGAAAGGAAATTTAAATTACGGCATAAGCAATACAAACAAAATGGACTCAAGCATGAAGTCATCCTCAAGAATGGCAGTTTTCTCCTTATGCAGGGTGAAACCCAGCACCATTGGATGCATGAAATCCCAAGAACCGCGATTCCTATCGAGGCGAGAGTTAATCTCACCTTTCGGGTTGTCCAAGCGACTTCATGAAATTTACTTCCGTTTCTTGATCGATTGCAATCGGTCGAGAGTTTTCATATTGTGATCTGATGCCTATTCTTTTTCGCTTTATTTGTTGTTATGAAATCATTCATTTATATCTCTTTACTCCTTATCATAGCACTACAGGCTATGGGATACGATGCCATGCATGAGAAAACACCCGTCGGGGAGATCAAGGTGTTAAAACTGCCGCAAAGAACCGCTCTTGAAGCTTCCTCGAGCATGTCTTATTTCAGTGAAAACAATGGGCTTTTCCGCAAACTATTTCGATACATAAGCTCCCATGACATATCGATGACCACTCCCGTGGAAGCTGACATTAACCCCGGAAAGATGCGTTTTTTTGTCGGGGAAGATGATTTGAAAAAAAAATTCAAAACCACAAAGGATGTCTCGGTTAAAGTTTTGCCTTCGATGAAAGTAGTCTCGATCGGGATAAGGGGAAGCTATTCCCAGGAGAGATTCAATGAAAACAGGAAGAAGCTCACGGCCTGGCTTGCCAGTAATAAAAAATTTGAACAGAGTGGAGATGCTTATGGAGTTTACTGGAATGGCCCATTTGTCCCGGGGGTCTTCAAACGCTCGGAAGTCCACATCCCCATTCGAGCCAGAAACAAATCCAAGAAAAATTAAACGACCTGCATATCATAATCATGAAACTCTCTATCCTACTTTTTATAACCACCTTCACTATGAGCCTATCTGCTGAATCTTCTCTCTATGACTACCCATTAAAAACGATTGACGGCGAGCCCACCACCCTTGCTGAGCATAAAGGAAAAGTAATCCTCATGGTCAATGTTGCCTCCCGTTGTGGCTTTACCCGTCAATACAAAGGCCTTGAGGAATTATACAAGCAATACAAAGACAGAGGCCTGGTCATTTGCGGCTTTCCCTGCAACCAGTTTGGGGGGCAGGAACCGGGTACGGAAGAGGAAATTAAATCTTTCTGCTCCACCAAGTTTGGCGTGACTTTTCCCATGTATTCCAAAATCGATGTGAATGGAGCAAACCGGCACCCCCTGTATGAGTCAATCATTGGAGCTAACGGTCCACTCAAGGGAAATATCAAGTGGAACTTCAGTAAGATATTAGTCGATAAAAATGGCGTACCAGTCGAGAGATTTGGAAGCATGACCTCTCCGTCCTCAAAAAAATTGATTAAAGCCATTGAGAGTGCCCTGAATGGGTAGAGACCGAGTGAAGATAAAGAAGGCGACCCTGTCCTTCCTTCTTTACCTCCCGGTTCTCCTCTGCGTTTCGGGTTGTGTTTCCATGGAGTGGCGTGGCGGCATGGTTCCTCATTTTGGCCTGAGTCCAACAAAAACCATTGAAATTTTCGAAAATAAGGAAAAGGGATTCAGGGAAATTGATAGGGTATGGCCTGAGTTTCGAGGCCCCAACCGCTTAGGCATTGCCCCCGACCAAAATATTCATATCGCCTGGGATCGCAGACCCGCAACCAAATGGATTTGGCCAGCTGGTCAGGGACACTCCTCCCTGACATGCAACCAAGACTTACTTTTCACCCTTGAGCAAGATGGATCGAAGGAATTCCTAGTTGCCCGGAGAATAGAATCTGGGCAGGAAGCCTGGCGGGTTGGGCAACCCACCAAATGGGAGGATATGATGAGTGGTACTGGTCCCCGATCCACCCCTACCCTGAACCGTGGTCACTTGTATACTTTATTCTCAAACGGGATATTGGCGAAAGTACTTCCCCCAAGCGGGAAAATTCTTTGGGAAAAAAAGGTGATTTCAAACGATTACAAATTCCCGGAGTGGGGGCTATCCTGCTCTCCTCTTGTGTGGAGAAACCTGGTTATTCTGAATCTTGGAGGCAATAAAAGCGCGGTACAGGCGTTTGATAAAGACAGTGGCAACCTTGTATGGTCTTCCGTATTGCAAGGCGAAGGAGTGTATCTTTCCCCATCTATCCTGAAGTTACACAACGAGAAACACCTGCTTGTTGCAGTCAAAGGAAAAATTGCAGGGCTTAATCCACTAACTGGTGAAACCAGGTGGGAAAGAAAATGGAAAATCTTTCTCAACAATGCCCAGATTGCACAGCCCCTCGCCTTGACAGATAAATCAATTCTTGTTGCGGCGGGATATGGCCGGGGTGCGGAATGCTGGAGCTTGAATAAAGAGGGTGAAAAGTATGAAATTAAAACGGCCTGGAGATCGAAAAACCTCAAAGCCAAGTTTTCCAACCCGGTCATCCATAATGGGTTTATATACGGGTTGAGCGAAAACTTACTTGTCTGCCTCAAAGCGGAGAACGGGGATCTTCAATGGCGGGGGAAAAAGTACGGCTATGGACGTATCATCCTCTCGGGAGATAAACTGCTTATCCTTGGAAGCACCGGGGTGCTGAGTATTGTAGAGGCGAATCCCCAAAGTTTTCAAGAAGTGCAGTCTTTTCAACTCTTGAGCAACGCCCGTTGCTGGAACGGCCCTGCTTTGGTTGGAGGTTATTTATTTGCCCGCAACGGAGAACAGGTTGCCTGCTTCGACTTTGCCAGGTAGGGACACTCTATTCGGCTAAGCCAATAATCTTTTTGGCCAAATCCGTGCTTCTCACTGCATTGCCCATCATCTGAGCTGACGCCTGAGATAGAATCTGTTGTTTTGCCAACTTCGTCGTCTCTACAGCAAAATCCAAGTCATGAATCCGGCTGTAAGAACCCTGCAGATTGCTCGCAGTGGCATCAAGGTGCAGGATAGAGTTTGCGACTCTCGCCTGCTCGGAACCATTGACTGCCAGGGCATTGCTTAAACTCTGCTCAAACTGCTTAAAATCATCCAGCGTAAATTGATCAAGCCCGGCATAAGTTATGGTATCAACAGGAACTTGCGAAGTTTCAACACGGGAAGCTGAGATTTGCAATTCATCAAAGAGTAGTCCGGTTATTCCACCCGTATTCCTGACTCTTATTGTAACTTGGTTTAGGCCATCGATTAATGGATTGTCAATAAGGCTACTATCGTTAACGGTCATGCCATTTCCATCAGTTTGAAGGCTAAACTCCTGCAATGCATTCCACTGACTGGGGAAAGGAATACCAATATCATGACCATTTATGTACACATCTCCAAAATCATCTACAGCGGCTAAGCCTCTTATAGAAACACTATCAAGGCTGCAATTTGAAAGGTCAAAAGACATGGAATATTCATATATATCTTCTACTCCAACTTTCTCACCTTGGGCTCCTATCCAACCGGCTGTGTTCGTTTCAGCTGCCCATCCACCAGGAATTATATTTGGATCTAACCTAACAACATCTTTGGGCCCCTCCACAGACCAATTCGGATCTGGCGTGCCGTTGGGAAGTTTAACACCATTCTCATCGACTCCAGTTGCACCTGAAGATGTGGTCACAGGCAATG
>Ga0181606_10001628_pt1 | contig 19636 bp, 11 predicted proteins | sample 041ome_10_FD_132994 | JGI IMG/M metagenome (GOLD analysis project Ga0181606, IMG submission 132994) | Coastal salt marsh microbial communities from the Groves Creek Marsh, Skidaway Island, Georgia - 041412US metaG (megahit assembly) | ecosystem: Environmental > Aquatic > Marine > Intertidal... | reverse complement strand
GAGTTAGCGTGTGTTTGATTTTGTTTTTGAGAGTAAAAGAGGGAAACGCGAACGGAACGCGGCGCGCGCGAGTGCAATTTCGCGCGAGAGAACTCGTTTTCCACGTGTCGAAACCGCGTTCGCGCGCGTTTTTTTTTCGGAAGCGCCGGCTTTGTGTTCTCGCGCGCCTAATAAGAAGAGGGAATATTGAAACAACCCGATGGTGATGAGAGAGATGTCTGTCAAAGCGACCGAAAAGCGAGAGGAAAGAGAGTTTTTTCTTTTTTCTGCCGAAAAGGCGATGAATAAAGGCCACGTGTGAACCAACACAAAACCTTCTTTCGCGCGTTTCGCGAGGGATGATACATTTTTTATTCCTCTCCTTGTTCTCTCTCTCTCTCCTCGTTTGCTTAAAGCACGAAAGGCTGACGCATTTTCTCTCTCTCTCTCTCTCTCTCTCTCTCTCTTTCTTTGGAAATATTTTAACACAGATACGATGAAATGATGGAGTACATGTCCGAGGTCGCCTCAAAAACGGGAGCGAACGAGCAACTCTCCGTGGAGGAGCGAAACTTGTTGTCGGTGGCGTATAAAAACGTCATCGGCGCGCGAAGAGCGTCGTGGAGAATCATGTCATCAATTGAAACGAAAGAAGAGAGTAAATCGGGCGCGAATTCGGAAACGTGTAAGTTAATAAGAGATTATAAAGCAAACGTGGAGGAAGAGTTGACGACGATTTGCGGCAGGATATTGGATTTGATTAAAGAGCATTTGGAGGATGGGTGCGCGGATGGAGAGTCGAAGGTGTTTTATAAGAAAATGAAGGGTGATTATTGGCGATATTTGGCGGAGTTTAAAGGTGGGGCGGAGCGAAAAGAAGCCGCGGAACAAACGTTGTTGGCATATAAAGCCGCGGAGGCGACGGCGGAAGCCGAGTTGGCGAGCACGCACCCGATTCGACTCGGTTTAGCGTTGAACTTTTCCGTGTTTTATTACGAAATCTTAAACGCGCCGGAACGCGCGTGTCAAATGGCTAAAAAAGCGTTTGATCAAGCCATTTCTGAATTGGACACGTTAGGAGAGGAGAGTTATAAGGATTCCACGCTCATTATGCAATTGTTGAGAGATAACTTGACGCTTTGGACGAGCGATATGGACGAGAGCCAAAATCCGCAGCCCGAGGAATAAAAAAAAGACATTTAGTACAATATAATAAAGTTTTGTTGTTGAAAGAAGAAGATTACTTTGCTTTAATAAAAGACACGCACATACACACACACACAGAGAGAGAGACAGAGACAGAGACAGAGAGAGGAAAGCTGCGTTTGCCTCCGAAGAAAACGGCGATAAAAAAGCAAAAAGTAGTAGTAAAAGTACAACAACAAATATATAATCTATCACTTTGCGTGCACGTGTCTAGGTGACCTGATGCTCACGATGTTACTCTCCGTCGCGCTTTTCCCTCCCTCTATCATCCCTTCCTTTCTCGCCTTCATCGGCGCCTCCTGATACAACAAACCGAACAACACGCAAAAAATCAACACGACGACTTTCGCAAACGTCGTCTCTTTCGGCCACACAATCATCGTAAACGCAATCGTGGCCATCTTATTCACCACCCCAACTAACGTAAACGTCGTCGCCGTGACTACCGTTCTACACCGCCACCCACTGTACGAAATACACACCCCAATGACGCACGACAACAACAACATGTTCTTCTGGTACGAGTCCAAACGGTCCATCACGTGCGCTTTCGCCGGACTCGAATCGTCGCTAAAATACCAAATCAACATATTCGGAGGCACCGCAAACGCGTTCGTATAAAACACTCGCTCCCATTGGGTCATCTCAATCGCGCTGGTCATCCATTTTCCATACGTCATCTGTAACGCCAAAAGCATCCACCAGATGAAGAGCCAGACGAACCCTTCGGAACCTTCGACGGCGATACCGGAGTCTTGGGAAACGTACAAGTAAGCGAAGAAGACGACGCCACCCTATTAATGTAATAACGTTGTTTCAGAAGAAACAGAGAAGAGCTGAGTGTCAACGACCGAAAGAACAGAAGATTGAGGAGAAGAAAAATCGAGCGCGAGAAAGAACAACACCAACACCAAACACGCACCAGCGAAACCATCGATCGTTTATTCGGCCAACTTCTCCCCATGAAGAAATACTCAATCACTGAAACAATGAGAGGCAAACAGCACCTCGCCGCAATCACCGCCCCGACGTTTGTCAGCAGTAACGCTTTCATGTTCGCAAACAACCCAGCGGCGAACATGGAAGTATACACCACGTACGGGAGAGACCTCGCGTAGGTCATTTTTCCAATCACCGAGTACCCGCACAGTTGCATCAAAAGAGGCACGATCGCGCTCGACACGAGCTGCGCGCCGGAAACGACCGTCGGTAACGGGATCGCCGCGACTGCGAGTTTGTTCACCACGAGCATGGAGGACGAGCAGAGCGAATAGATGGCAATCCATATGAGTTTTTCGCCGACGTTTTGACTCGTCGGAGTTGGGGAAACACCCATGGTGTGTCTGTTCTGATGAGGAGAAAAGCGAGGACTTTTACGACGCCGCGCGTTCTCTGTAAATGGTGGGTGTCCTCGTCGTGCGCGTCGAGACGATGAGGAGGCGCAAAAGGAGGAGAGAATTGCTTCGGTATCGCGACTCAGAGAGAGAGGTAAAGAGAGTTCTCTCTAATGAGGAAAAACTTTGAAGATTGGATAAAGCAACAAACCGCATTACTACGAGTGCGCTTTCGCGGGCTCTGTATCGCGCGTGTAGGATGCAAAATCATCACGAAACACAGTTTGAGAGAGGGCAGTGGCGGTGCTAATCAGAGCGCGGATCATCTGTCTTCGTGAAACGGTATGAGCGGCTTTAAAAGCGTCGACACCATAACGGATGACTTCCCCAACGACGGGAAAGCCGCCAACTGTTCTCGTCTCGATGATGACAAACAGCACCACTCTCGGACGTTACTCATCGACAATTACGACTCGTACTCGAACATTCTCGCGCACGTCATCGCCGAGTGTCAAGATAATAGTTCTCTTCCTCTGACGGTAAGGAACGACGCCATTTCTGTCTCAGATATTCGGTTTCTCGTGAAGGAGCACTTAATCGACCGAATCGTCATCTCCCCGGGGCCGGGGACGCCGTCGAGCGGCATTTGCGATTCGGGCGTCGTGGATGCGTTGTTAAATGCAAAAGACGAACTCGTTCGAGGAGTGCCAATATTTGGCGTCTGTTTTGGGTTCCAAGCGATCGCGTTTCGATACGGGTGGGATGTCGTCCGCGCGAGACATCCGAAGCACGGGGAAGTGTCCGAGGTGACAGTTAAAGAAGAAGAAGACAAAGAAGAAAGTCGTCGAGGAGGGTTGTTGTTTAAGGGCGTGCCGAGGGTGTTCAAGGCGACGAGGTATCACTCGCTCGAGGCGTTGTTCCCTGGGAAAAGGAAGGAGGCGGAGAAGGAAGTGAGAGGAGAAGAAGAGCTCGTGGCGTTGGCGTGGGCGGATGTCGTCGAGAGCGAGAAAGAAAACGGAGGAGGAGGAGGAGGAGGAGAGGAAGGAGGGACGGTGATGGCGCTGAGGCATAAGGTGTATCCGCAATACGGCGTTCAGTTTCACCCGGAGTCTATTTGTACCGAGCCGCACGGGAAAACAATCGTGAAGAATTTCATGGACATCGCGGACGCCTATTGGAAAGAGAAGAGAGGCGAGATGGAAGAGGAAGAAGAAGGGAATGAAACAACAACAACAATAAGCGAGGAACGGAAGACTGTCTTGATGAAGCTCGTAAACGCTTCGAGGGAGACACAGGATAAGAAGAGTAGCAACAAAAGTAGTAACAAGAAACAGAAGAAAAGCGCGTACAGATTACACGCCCGAGAAGTTTCGCTTCTCGATTCGCCCACGCGCTCTGAAGATGTGTTCAGGACGTTATTTAGCGATAAGAAAAATGCATTTTGGCTGGATTCTGCTACCGCAGACGGTAGTAGTGGTACTAACGACAGCAACGGCGACAACGACACGCCGCGAGGGCGATTTAGTGTCATGGGGTGCCAAGGTGGTCCTCTGTGGCGACGCGTAGAAGCGCGAATGAACGGCAAACTGGTCGTCATGAATAACCAAGACGAAATCGTGAAAAGTTATCATCACGGAGGAAACGGCAGCATTCTAGAATACATGGACGAAGAGTTGAAGAGATTTAACGTCTCCGAAGAGAATTTTGCCACGTGCATCGTGGACGAGGTGAACGCGGTGAAGGATGGGGAAAGCGTGAAAGGGCTACCAGAGGCGTTGCTTTTCGCGTGCGGCTTCGTTGGTTCGCTGTCGTACGAAACGCGCGAGGAGTGCGATTCGCCCATTTTCTTTGCAAACGACTCGTCGAGTAATAGTAATACTATGGTGAAAGCGGCGTTATATTTCGTAGACCAAGCGGTTGTCGTCGACCACGAGAAGAAGATGGTGTACGCGATGACGCTCACCGAAGATGGACCGGAAACGGAGGATCTCTTCGAGGCGTTGGAATGGCTCGCGACCACAACTCTAGATATTAATCGGAGCCTTCTGAATAAAGTGAAACACGTCGCCGACGAGATGCCGAAAAAGACGGTGGTGACTCAAAACTGCACGCAGTTAGCAGAGTCTATTGGATTCAAATGGCGCGACGATAAAGAGGAGTACATGGAGAAAATTAAAACGTCGCAAGAACGCATTTTAGACGGACACACGTACGAAGTTTGTCTGACGAATGCGTTAACGCGCAGAGATGTGGGTGCATACAAACAAACCCGTCACCTGTATCGAGAGTTGTATTACGCTTTGCGCGAACGCAATCCAGCGCCGTATGCGGCTTTTTTTGACTTTTCAAACGGCGCGGGCGAAGAGAAGGCGCATTTTTCGGACATGTACGTGTGCTGCGCCTCGCCCGAACGATTTTTACGGTGCGACCAAAATGGCAATTTGGAAGCGAAACCTATTAAAGGAACCATCGCGCGCGTGGAACCGCTCGGGTGTGCAGAAGACGTCAAAGCTGCGCGCGATTTACAAACGTCCGTGAAGGACAACGCGGAAAATTTGATGATTGTGGATCTCTTGCGAAACGATTTGTCCTTGGCGTGTGAGGTGGGCACGGTGAAAGTACCGGGTTTGTTAAAGATTGAGAGTTATCGAACGGTACACCAACTCGTCTCGACGGTGGTCGGGACGTTACCGTCGACGTCCTCTGGTGAAAATCATGCAGAAGGCAACGCCGACGACAACGACAAAAGGCTTTCGCCCATTCGCGCGTTTCAGTTCGCCTTTCCTCCCGGCTCCATGACTGGCGCGCCGAAATACAGAACCACGCAAATCATACACGAACTCGAAAACGAAGAACCCCGCGAGATGTACTCCGGGAGCGTCGGCTTTTGGTCCTGTCGCAACAAAGCCTTCGACGCGAACGTGGTCATTCGTTCGGTCACGTATAAAGACGGCGAAATGAAAATCGGCGCCGGCGGCGCCATCACGCGTTTGAGCGACCCGCTCGAAGAGTGGGGGGAAGTTGAACTGAAAGCCAGACGGATCGTAGAAACAGTCGCGGAAGTAGAGAGGAAATTAGAGAGAGAGAGAGAGATTAAAGATTACTCTTCTTACGCGTAGTATGTACATTGTATAATTTGTACTAATAAATACGAAAACGCTTTTTTTTCAAAATGCCACAAAAAGAAACTCCAATTCTCTGATCACTTTGACCGACGACGTAAACGACCAAGATGTACGCGCACTTGCAAGTCGATTACGAGGAGTACGCGTCCACGTCTTCGTCGAAACACCACGGGTATAAAACCGAAGTTTCCGAACGGAATAAACACGTAAGGGAGTTGGAGGACATCGAACACGCTTTGGCGAAAATTTACGCCGAAATCGATTGCGGAGACCAAGTCGCGGATTTAATCGGAGGTAAAGACGTCCAGAAACGCATTAAAGAGTTAGACAGGCGAGGGAAAACGATGAAAGGGGAGAAGTATTTGACGTACCCGGAGAACGCGAGGTATTTTTTAGACGAGAAAGGAGGGGGAAGCAAAGACGGAGAGGAAGACCGATTGAAATTGGAAGAGGCGTTGAAAACGTTCGTTTTAGACGACGACGAAGACGAAGCGAATCCGCTGGCGATGACTCCATCATCTCTCGCGGAACGAGCCATGGATATGCCTTTAGTTGCCGTTCGTCGAAAAGGTAAAGAAAACGACGACGCGAAGATGTACATGGTGAAAAGCACGAAACGTCCGCCGAAAAGGATGGTGCACGATTTTACCATCGGGCGTCTGCCGGATCGAAGAATCGAGGACGAGGAGTTGGACGAAGAGAATGCGGGGGAGTTTGCGTATCGCGATTTGGAATCAATCGATTAGGAGGAAGGTTTTTTTTTAAGTTGTTGTTGCTATCTGTATGATTATATATCTAACTTTTACGCTATGTTATGTTTCTATTTGACCTCTACTTTCATCAGTTCTCTAAATCTCAATCTATTGTTTTACAATGCGCGGCGCCGAGCGCGACGTAATTTTCGAGGTTCCCGTCGTACCCGATTTTTGTCTCTCTCGCAATCTCGTTCGTCGTTTCGTCTCGGGTCGCTAAGTGCTGTCCCAAGACGACTTCGCCACTCCACAGAAAAGCCGACGACGTTCGGTTCCTTCCAGGCGCGCGAAGTTGGTGAATAGCGCCGTTGGCAAAACTACTCCCGGGAAGCTGTACGGTCACCTCGCATAAACTCGCGACGTAGGCGTCGACGACGGAACGCATCCAACTCAAATGTTTCTCACCCTTTTTTCGAACGACGCAGGAGGTTCCAGAACAATCGCTATCTCCCATGGTGACGCCAACTGTGTCTGGATCTTGTTGATGCGCGAAATATTTACCGATGTTTGGTAATTTTGGAACGGCTTTGATGAAGGTTGGCGAATCCCCTAAAAGGAAGACGCCAAACGCTTCGTCGTCTGAATCGTCGTCGTCTGAATTGTCGTTGTCCTCCTCGACGAGAGACTCTAAGTGAAATTTGGACGCGCGCAACGCGCAGGTAAGCGCTGCTCTCACTGGACTGGTTGACGAAAAATCATCATTTTTCTTCTTCACTTCCAACTCTGGATACATCCCTTCCGGAACAAATCCGCAACGTTCCATCGCGTCCGCAACGTCCGGCTCGCGAAAGGAACTGCCGCAACAATCCTGAACGACATCGAACGTTTTCAGCCGCCCGTTCAATACGTTGCTCTCGTTTTCAATATCCAAATTCACGTGCTTCGTGATTTCATTTTTCTGGTGCCACAGCGTGCATATTCGTTCGTTTGAGTAATCCGGTTCGCACTTGCGAAAGGTTTCGTCCAAAGCGTCCACGAATCGCTCGGCGGTTCTCTCGCTCCCGCCGGCGGTCGAACGACACGGGTACTTTGCCTCCAACTCCTTGCGTTTGTTTTCAGAGAGCATACGATACTTTGCCACCCATAGCGCTTGGTGATCGGCAAACCCAGTCCTTAAATGAATCGCCGCGCACGAGCGCCACTTTTTCATGTCCCCGCCGCCGTTTGAAGAAGATTTCTCAAACACCTCCTCGATCGCCTCTTTTACGTGTTCTCGAGGCCGGAAAAAATGTCGATTGTAGCACGCTTTCGGCAACTCCGGGTCGCCTAAATCTGGCGGAGGCTCGTCCCCGTCGATGCCATAGACGTTAAAAAGTACTTCTCCTTCGCGTTGCATGACAAACACGTCGTGTATGGTGAGTTTCACCCGAACTCCTTTTCGATCCACGTCGCGTGCGACTTCCTCTTTGAACCACTCTCTGAGCCAATCGGCGTTGGCGGCTTTAATTTTTGCCTCGGCGCCTTCCGCTCGATCAATCTCTTCTCTCGACATTCGACCAGAACTCGCCAACGGTTTCACCACATACGTTGCGTCGTCACCGTTGTCGTAAAGTCTTCGTCGATGGTCCAAATCCTTATCGTCGTACAATTTACAATCTCTCACGTCGTCGCTCACGTCTTCTTCGCACAAAATCGTCGCGTTTCTCGTCACGCTCGCCAGACTTAACCGTTCTGGATTTTCATTCGCCCGTTTCGGCGTCCACTGCCAATCGAAACCGTCGCCTTTGAAAAACATCCCGGGGTCAAACTGACACGCAGATTGCCCATCTTTCCCGCGTCGATAAAACGTTTTTCCTTCGACGCCGTCGTTCTCCGCGTTTCTCCCGTACTCCTCCATCCCGCACGCGCCGAAATCGAAATACGAAGCGAACGAGTCAAATCTGGACGCCACCACAAATAAGTTCAACCATCGCCTCATGTTATTCCCAAACCCGTTCCAGAACGGATTATACGCCTCAAATATCACCAAGTTCCCGTTTGAATCTGATTCGTCGTACGACTCCGCCTGTTTCCGTAACTTTCCCATCGCCTCTCGCATCGATCCAGCGCCGCTCTCGCTTCCCTCGCCGCCGCAGAACCTCTCGAACATTTCCTCGTGTTGTTTCAAAAGTGGCCACTTTTCAATACCTCCTCCATGTTCTTGCACTTCTTGTTCATCTCGTTGGTTCGTTTCCTTTTGTTTTCTCCACGCTTCTTCATCATTTGAGGAAAACAGTATTCGCTCTTCTTTCAGAGCGATTTCCAACTTCTTCGTCTCCAGGCGAATATCTTCCCTCAAAGCTTCCAATTTCCCTTCTTTATCTCTCTCATCATCGCGCTCTCTCGCGACAGGGCCCCATCGGTAGTTGTCGTCGTTTTCGTATTCTCTCATCCGCCTTCGTTTTACTCTTTTGGTCGAAGGAAAGCGCGTGGTATTCGTGTCGTGTATTCCGTTCCCGGATGTCATCAAAGCGCTGCTCGCGAGTAAGGAACGACGAGTTGCCGATTTCGCGCCGATGATGTTTACCACCTTTTCCTCCTCCTTTTCCTCCTCGTTTCGAAGCAACTCTCCGCGACAGAGAAGGCACGTCACCACGAGCACCACCATCACCGAGAAATACCTTCTTTGTCTTCCATTTCTGGTCGTCATTCTCTTCATAACATTAAGCGCAAAGTAGGGGAAGTGACGAATTTTTCCCCTGAAATGCATTCCAAATGCATTCCTTTGAGTCCGGGTGTTTTGCGTTTCGGCGGTGATACTCAGCGCTCCTCCGCGTGCGGGGAAAGAAAAAGACGCGAACGATGTCCTCGCTTCAGTGCTTTTGCTTTCGCTGCTTCCGAGGATGAGAAAGAGACCGGGCAGAGGAATTTCGGGGAAACAGTTGTTGTGGTAACGGGATGTTTAGGATTCATCGGGTCCAATCTCGTCTCTCATCTGCTCGAAAGAAGAAATAACAGAAGCCAGGATGATGATGTGCACGAAAACGTGATTATTATTGGCATCGACGTTCTGGACGTGGAGAAAGGTCCGTACAAAAAGGAAGATAAGAGAGCGAATTTGAATCGATTGGTGCACATTGGGAAGAGAAGGTTTGTATTCATCGATCGAGATATCTCGCTCGGAATTGAGCTTTCGATGATTGAAAGAGAGTTGCGAAAGATGAAGAAGACAAAGGACAATGATTTTGATGCAGAGGATGATTCAAACGTATGTAAAACGATCGATGGCATTATCCATTGCGCGGCGTATTCGGGCGTGAAAGATACGCTCGAGGACCCTTCCCTGGCGTTTCGAGCGAACGTTGAAACGACGGCGATTATGATTGAACTCGCGAAGCGCTCTGAAGCGAACTTTGTGTTCTTGAGTAGTGGCGCGACGTATGGGGATAATTTTGAGAGAAAAAAACCATCGAGAGAAGATGAAGGGATCATGGGCGACGACGGGAAGTCTATGCCGCAAAGTCCGTACGCGCTCTCAAAAATTGCAGCCGAGGCGGTGGTGAGGAGTTACGCGCGAGCGTTTACGGAGATTGAGAGGAAAATAACGATAACGAGAATATTCACCTGTTTTGGGAATTACGGACGACCGGATATGGCGATTACTCGCTTCATGCAAACGTTGTTAGACGATGAAAATCGCGAAAAGAAACTGACGATGTTTGGCGACGGTGACGAGAGTTGGAGAGATTACTGTCACGTGTCAGACGTGTGTTCGGGTATCGAGAGTGCGCTGTGGAGGGAAAACGGGTCGACGTGCGAAACGGTCAACGTTTCGAGAGGCGAAGCGGTGACTTTAAGACGGCTCGTGAGTTCGGTGCAAAAAGCCGCATCTGAGGAGCTTAAAGCATCGTCGAAAACATCGTCTGAATCAGACGACGATATCAAAATCATCGTCGAACCGAGAAGACCCGGCGACGTCGGCGGAACGTTCGCGGATGTGACCAAAGCGAAGGATCTTCTCGATTTCGAGGCCAAAATTTCTTTGGAAGAGGGTGTTGCCAGCGTCGCGAACTGGTACAACTCGGACGAATATAAAAAGCACTACTTTAAGAGATGAATTTAGAAAGATAGATAGATAGATAGTACTAGTACAGATATAAATAGCACGCAACAACACTACGAAAAGTATCATCATCATCATCCTACTACGGCACTTGTTGCACGACCAAAACGAGCGTCGCCACGACGCCCGCGAGAACTAATCCGAGCAAAGGCGCGTACGCAACCTCGCTCGTCGTCGTGTCCTCGTCTCGCTTCGTCCACCCGCTATCGGTATATTCACCTTTCACGTCCACGGACTCCCCAAAAAACCCTCCTTTCGTCCCTCCAACCTTCCTGCGTAACGCGCCGTATTGCTCCGTCGACATCGACTCGCCTTTCCTCATCCTCTTGGCCGCGCTCAACAAGCCTCTGTCAGCTGCGATATCTTCTTGGAAATCTAACGCTCTGGTGACTTTAAACAGCGCTTGCGAGAAGCCGCCTTTCTCGCGCGCTTCGAACTCGGCTTTTTTCAAAGCTCGTTGTTTCCGGATTCTCGCGTACGCTTCCGTCTTGGTCTCTTCGTACGCGTATTCCACGTCTTTCACGGTGTTTTGGGTCTTTCCTTGAGCCGGGGAAACATCACCCGATGGCTTTTGGAAATTCCCAAACAATCCTTTCTTCTTTGCCGGAGGCGGAGGCGGAGGAGGCGGCGCTTCTTTCTTCCAAAACGATTTCGTCACGACGACAGCGCGATTGTTTCGCTCACGAGTCGTCCTCTTTTGCGTGGTGATTGGTGTGGTCGAAGTAGTAGTCGTGGTAAACATATTTGTGGTAAAGATTAGTTAGTAGATATGACACGTCACCTTTTTGAGGCGATTTTTCTCCTTTACTCACATTTTTATTTCAACGAACATTTTCATCGACAAAAGAGGATGCTGAGGATGATGACGATGACAACGATGGTTTCATCAGAGAAGAAGGAGAAGAGGAGGACTCACTCTTTCAAAGAAAGAATAATTTTCGAAAACTCGAAAATCCTTCGTTCGATCTTACTCGCGAAATGAGGCGCGCGAGCGTTCGGGCCGTCTCGAGAGACGAAGCGCGCCGAAGGGAGAATTTTCTCCCAACCTTTCAGTTCGTCTTCGAGTCGTCGAAGTTTGTCCCTTTTTCTCGAGAAGGATACCTTTTTTTCTTCTTCTTCTTTGTCTTCTTCTTCTTTGTCTTCTTCTTCTTTGTCTTCTTCCTCTCGGTATCGTTCGATTCGAGCGTCGAGAAGTTTGACGAGGAAGCGGAGGAGGAGGGAGGTGCCCATGGCGTTGATTGTCGTTTTATTAGGTGCCGAAGGCGGCGCTTCGCTGGAAGAGAAAGCAAACTGCGTCTCGAGAAACTTTTTTAAACGGAGCGTCGCGGCTTTGCCGTCGGGAACCGAAGCGAACACGTCGCAGACGATGGTTTCGATTCGAAGTTGCGCGAATGGCGAATGCGGGAACACTCTCAAGACTGGAATCCAGTTCTTCGGGAAGAGGAGTTCGCCGCAGACTTCGTTCCAGACGCTAATCGCGTCGGGTGGAGCGAAGGCGTCCAAAGTTTCCAAAATCGGAGACGCCAGCGCGAAGGCGTTCAAGACGGCCAAACGAACGGATTCGCACACGCCGTCGCGAGAGACGCCCCACCCGATATTTTGCTTCGTACCGTCCGTGTTACCACCCGATGCGGCGTTACTGTTCGAGCTGTTGTTATCTGCACCACTGCTCGCAGCCGCAGAAGAAACTAACGCGCTCGAAAGAGAGACGCCACCGTGTCGGTCGGGCTTAATCAGCGCCGGTTGCGGAGGCGCTAAGAAGAGCGCCATGGAAGCGCGAGCGAGCGCGCACAAGGCTCTCGCCAACGTGTCTCTCGGTCGACCAGCTTCTGCGTTCTTCTTGAACGCTTTTCCGGGCGCATCGGACGGTTTTGCGAGCAGTGCCGCAGCAGTCGATAAGGCGTTCGGCCCGAGTGCCGCGTCTGATGGCGACATAGCGGACGACGAAGACAAGACTGCCGCCGCGTTTTGCTTTTGTTGCTGCTGCGACGCGAACAGCGCGTCTCTCCAACTCTCATCCAACGCCAACACGGAACGAATTGAATTCGAACAGTTCTCGCACATCCTCGCGAGTTCTTTGGCACCTACTTCGTCGCCTGGGTTTCGAGCGTTTGCAAGTTCTCGCGATACTGCCAAGAGTGATCCTGGCGCCCAACCTTGCGCTTCGGATAAAGCTCTCGCGATGGCGCTCAAAGCCGCTGATTGGACGTCGGCGACTAAGTTTTCGTCGTTTTCGTCGTTTTCGTCGCATGTCTCCTTTTCATTAGTATTGATAATCATCGCCGATGGGGGGTTGGTGTTCTTCCTCTCTCTTTGAACGACCGAATTGTTTTCTTCTTCCTCCTCGTCTTCCCCGTCTTCTCCTCGTTCGTCGCTCGAGAGATTTTTCAGCGCCACGCGCAATTTTCGCGACGCCTCATCAACGATGGCTTTGCGAAGCTCGAACGGTGCCGATAACCTAGAGCGTTCCGTGGCGGATTGTCTGGCAGCATCTCTGGCGACAGCTGCAGATGCAGAGGCTTCCGGAGACAGAGGCGCTCTCGACTTCTTTTTCATCTTGCCATCATTCTTGTCGTCGCCGTCGTCGTCGTCGTCCGAGGGTTCGCGTAACAACGCGGCTGCAGCCGCGCCGGCTCTTTTCGCCGCATCGTCCGCAGCTCTTTTCTCGATGACGCCTCCAATTTCTCGAAGAGCTAACATCGTCGCGCGTTCAATTGCAGTCTCAAATGCCGAACTCCACGCATCTTCCAGCGTTGGTTTGGCCATTTTCTTCTTCTGCGTAATGTGCTCCGTATTCGTATTCATAAATAATCTTTTCTGTTCAGCCGCGGAAACAGTCGCAGCTAGTCTGCACGCGTTATCGAGCGTCTCCGAGACGCACTTCAACGCGTTTGGTATTTCGTGTCGCACCGCGTGGTCCACCGAAGCTAATACCGCGGCGTCGACGGTAAAGTCGACGATATTTTTGTGTCGAGGATTCGCCGCGAGAAACGCGCGTTGTAAACTTCGAGTTGGATTCGCCGTCGACGAGGACGGTACGGACGGCAACGATGGACTCGTTTCGAGCGCCGCCATTTTTGTGGATGTAATCTTCGTAGGAGGCGAAGTAGACGAAAGTGCAGTCGCCGAGACGGGCGCAATCTTTCGAACGGGAACTGGAACGACCCGGTGTCGGTCTCCTTCGTCTTCTCCTTTGCGTACTTGTTCTTGCTTCGACGGTAAAATTGCCGCCGCTTGATGCGTACTAATTTGACTCTCAATGGATTCGATTTCTTCCTGGCTCCATCGATTTGATATCGCGTCGTCGTTTCGCAACGCCGTGATGCATCTCTCGACGTCAACGCCAATCAATTTTTGCAACAAGGAATCGTCGATGACGTTTGGCGTAAAATCATGTCCGCCCGCTGCGGAATTAGACCCCCACTCCGCGAGCACGTCATTCTCTTCCACTGAAATTTTTACTTTGTCGAAAGCGTTTGCGAGGAATGCTTTCGGCACGGGTCCCGCGGGATGCGACTGCGACGTTGAAGCTAACTTTGCGTACTCCAACGACTTCGCAGTCGTCGTTGGCGCCTTGAAATGGAGCGTTTCTCGAACGAGATGTCGAATCATGCGAACGCTCACCGCCGATATCAATGAAACGTCCTCGACAGATCGAAGAGACCGAGATGGCGCAGAACCAGTTGCACCATTACTTCCATTACTAGTATTAACTATGCACAGCTTTGCACTTTTTGAAGCCGAACGGAACCAGGACGTTAAATCGACGAAGCCTTTCGAAGAAAACACTAAAGTCGCTTCTTCCGTGTCTTCCCACGGCGTGAATTTCACATACTCCGATACCCACGGGAGAGTGAGCATGAGCTCGTTTTCGGCAGTTGCAATGCGCAAGCTCTCCACGCAAAGTTCTATTGTAGGTAATCCGTCGAAAGCGACGATCGAAGAGTAACCGTCTAAGCAAAATCGTAAAAGACCAAGAAATTTGCCGCAACACTTTGCCGCGAGAGCGCGAGCGGTGAAATCTTTCGGGTTCACCCCGAACGAACGCAAAATATCGTCCACTTCTTCACCTCCTTCGCTCACTCCATCTTCTCCTTTGCCTTTACGCACGGACGCGGCGTAATTGTTATCGAGCGCTTTGAGCGCATCCGCGAGTGACCGAGACACCGCGGCGGAGAAACGAGCGGAATCTGCCGTTTCCAATACGCACACGTACGGTCGAAAAGCTGGCTGAAACATTGCCGCGAACGATGATTCTTGCGTAGTCGTCGTCGTCGTCGTCGTCGATGAGGATGTTTCGTTACTTTGTTGCTGATGCAAAGCGAGTGGTGTCGGTGCAACGTGGTGATTCCCTCTTCCTCCACCTCTTCCACCCGCTCCTCCTCCTCCTCTTCCTTGATGGACTCCTCTACCTCCGCCTAAAATACTATTACTACCTCTGCCTAAACTACTACTACTTCTTCCATTCGCGTGCGTGTTGTTATGACGTTGAGGATTTTGATGTTGCGCGCCAGCACTAGTACTGACTCCACCTCCACCCATCAAACGCTCTCGCAACGCCGATAGTTTCGCCGCCGACACTGCGGCTCCGATATCTTCCTCAGTTTCGCCTTCGCCGGCACTTTTCAACATTTTTCGTACGAAAACATCCGCGAGCCATCTGGCGTCTTCTTTAGATTTTGCCGAATCGAAAACTTCTCTGCACTTTCTCGCGAACGCGTTCGCGGCGTTCTGGTGATAATATTTAGACGGCGGCGCGCCAGTTGCACCAGTCGATGCCATGAACGAAGACGCGTTGAATTTGGCATCCGGGGAGAGCAAAGCGACGAGTTGGTCGCGCCATTTCTCGCGAGCGTGCGCGTTCGCTCTGGACACTAATCCAAATTTATTGCTTGGATTACGAACCGAACTTACATCTGCGCGTGTACCGACGGCTCCCCCTCTGCCATTATCTGTTTCTCCGCATTTGTTGTTTCTTTTTCGCGATGAAGCCGAAGGTGTCGCGTCGTCGTATATTTTTGTTACGGTTGTTGCAGACGCTGCGAGCGCGGAGAGAAAGTTTGCGCACTCTTGCGCCAACATTGGCGCGTGCGCTTTTACCGCTTCAGATTCAGATAATGCCTCCAGTGCTGTTGGACCGAGAGAAAACGGAAGCGTCCCGGCGTTGGCTAAAACGAGCGCGGCAAATTTACGAACGAACACGCCGGATGGGAAAATTTCAAACTCTTCTTCTGCTTCCTTGCCCGGACTAACGCCAAACGGAAACGCATCCGGAGAAATCGAGAGCATTTTGAGAACATCTACGATGGACTTTTCAATATCACCGTTATGGAACCACTCGAGCGCAAACGCGTACGCTTTTGCCAAGTCCAAGATATATTCAGGAGTTTCGACTGACGCTTCGTTGTTAATGTTGTTGTTGTTGTTGTTGTTGTTGCTTTTTGCAGCGGTTGGTTGAATCCGCTTCTGTTGATGTTGTTGTTGATGTTGCTGCTGCTGCACCGGCGACAGCTGTTTATTCGTGAAAGTATTGCTATTACTCGAACTTGATGAACCAGAGAGCAGAGACGGTTGAATCCGTCTCGGTGCACCTACGACGCCGCCGCTTTGACTCCTCGGAAGTTGTTGCTGTTGCTGTTGCTGTTGCTGTTGCGAAGAAGAAGGCGAAACGACCGGCGGTGAAGCCGCTCGTTCCACACTTCCGGGACCACCATTCGATACGGGCGACGGCGTCACTCTCCTCGGCGACGGCAACGCTCCGTTTATGTTGTTATTACTGCTGCCATTCAAACTCATCCCGCCCAATTTCTTCGCCAACGGCGTCGTCGCGACAACCGGCGACGAACTCAAGCTCGGAAACTGCGCGCAGTCGTCGATTTGCGGAAGCATGCTCCTTTTCCCATCGCCTCTCTTTTTCACAGGTGGCGTCGTCGTTTCCAACGCGAACGCCGCACCGCTGAAGCTGGTATCGTCGTTGCTGCTGCTACTCGCGCTCTGATGATGTTTCCTTCGCAAACTTTGCACTCTCGTCTCGCTCTCGAGCAATCTTTGCACCGATTCGTGCACAGAACTATACATCGCGTCGAAGAAGAAGATATCGTCGTCGTCGCCATCATCTCCGCCTCCTCGAGACGACGACGAAATGGATGATACCTTTGCATCCTCGTCGTCTTTTGTAGAATCTTTGTTCGCACGACTCGTCGATTTCGCGTTGTTCACAAAACGTCGCGCGCATTCAACAACAAACAGCTCTTTGTTCCGACGATGTAAAAACGCATCTCTCCGCGTCGTCGTCGTCGATGTTTTCAAAGTCTCTCCCGACAAAAACGACGCGTTGGTGTCCTTTTCGTTGTCATCATCGCTTCTCATCGCTTCTTGGTCGTCCTCGTAGCTCTCTTAAAGGAAGAGCGAGAAAGAAAAGAAGACAAACGAGAGCGTTTAAAAGGAGTTTCAACGACAGACAAAAGTGAGGAAAATTCAAATTTGCGTAAAGGAGGACTACTGCGTGTATTCTACGCGAAGAAGGCTACGCATGAAATAAGTCTATACAAAATAATAACGCTAAGTCTGTATCATCTCGTTATATCGCTTTCGAGCGAAACTCTCTTTTAACGAACGAACGAACGACGAAGACGGGATGATGACACAGACGATTGAATACTATTGAACGCGCGTCGTCAATTTTCATCATCACACGCGAAGTTCAACGCCTAACGGACAATGGTCGCTTCCGAGAAAGTCGGAGACGATGAACGCGTCTTTGATATTTTCTTTCATAGTGTCGCTGACCAAGGCGTAATCAATGCGCCAGCCGCGATTTCGCTCTCGGCTTTTGGCTCTGTATGACCAATACGTGAACTTGTCGTCCGCGGTTGGGTGTCGATATCGGAACGAGTCGGTTAAACGTAAGTCTTTGAGTTGGTTTGAAAACGCGAGGCGTTCCTCCGGCGTGAACCCGGCGCTCGTTTCGTTTTGCGTCCAATTTCCCCATAAATCGCGCTTCTCGTGCGCGACGTTGAAATCCCCCACCCAAACGATCGCTTTCTCTTCTTCTTCTTTCATCATATCTTCCCTCAAACACGAGACGTGCGCTTTCATCGCCGGCTCCCAAACCTCGATTCTTTCCCTCAACCGTTTCAACCCTTCGCCGCTGTTCGGAACGTACGTGTTTATAATCACCGCTTTCTCGAGCTCGCACGTCATCACCCGCCCTTCTCGATTGAACAAATGAAACGCCTCCAAGTTTTCCTCCGTCTTTTCGAAATCCGCCTCGTCTAACGCGCGTTGGTGAAACCCTTCGCGCGGTTTTGACGTAAACTTCACATCTGGACGAGTGATCATGGCCACGCCCGAGTACCCTTTCCTCGCTGTTGAACATGAAAAGTACGCCGCTAATTGATCGTTTTGATTATGATGCAGGCCTCCTGGTCCCTTATCATCATCATTTTCATCCTCGTCGTCCTCGATTACCGCTACCATTTCCCCTACGTTCCCTTCTTGCATCTTTGTCTCTTGCACGCACAAGATGTCAAATCTCGTCTTCTCGTATAAATCTTTCACGAAGTGTGGGTGTTTTTTCATCGTTCCGCGTAATCCGTTGACGTTCCAGCTTACAATTCGCAACGGTGCATTCGTCGTAGTCGTCGTAGTCGTGGTATCCGACGTAAACGACGCGAGTGTTCGTCGTCCTCTTTTACTTCGTTTCCTGTTGTTCCCGTGATGATGTTGATGGGTGTTCGCGTTGAGAAAACATGAACAACAATACCGCGCGGCCGTGATGGTGTTGGCCGTTTTTGTCGTCGTCATCCTCCTCAGAAGTGCAGCGCGCGTCGTCATCGTGAAGTTGTTTTTCTCGCAGAAGTAGTCACTCGTTCTCTCTTTCGCGCGCGAAAGAGAATGAAGAAGCGTTCGTTGAAATGAATTGGAAAACTTTCGAGCGGCGTGTTCGTCACAACCAAATATGACCAACGACGGAGAACGACACACGGCAGTCGCCGCCGTCGACCGGAAAGGCAGGTTCGCGCGGAACGAATCCAGTTTCCGAGACCGCATTGTTTCAGATATCGGGGTTTCGGAAAAAAACCGATACAAACTCATCGTTTCCTACGCCTGCCCGTGGGCGACGCGATGTCTTTCCGTCCTCTATCTGAAAGGATTGGAGGATGGAATCGAGGTGGACATCGTGCACCCGACGTGGCAGAAAACGAGAAGAAAAAAAGGAAAAGACGACGAGGAGGATACGGATGAAGATGATGGACACGCCGGGTGGGTTTTTCCCAACGAGAACTGTCGATGGATTCAACATTTGTCCGGGATTGAAAGCGCGAAATTCGAGGTGCAAGCGTATCACACGAGGAAGGACCCGAAGAAGACGAAGAAGACGGAGTTTTATTCCATCCGAGATTTCTACGAAGAGCACGACAATTCGTACAAAGGTCCGTTTACGGTACCAATCTTGTACGATCAAACTGAAAAGCGAATCGTGAACAACGAGAGCAGCGAGATTATTCGAGATTTGAACGCGCGGTTTCAACCGCTCGCGAAGAACGCGACGTTAGATTTGTACCCGGAGAGTAAGCGAAAAGAGATTGACGAGATGAACGAGTGGACGTATCGCGCGATTAATAACGGCGTCTATAAGTGTGGGTTCGCGCGGACGCAAGAGGCGTACGAGGAAGCCGTGGAAGAGTTATACGAAGGTTTGGAGAGATTGGAAAGCGTTCTCGAGCGTTCGAAGATGAAGTTTTTGGTGAGCGACGACGAGGTCACCGAAATCGACGTTCGGGTGTTCCAAACGTTAGTTCGATTCGACGAGGTGTACGTCGTGTACTTTAAAACGAACAAAAAATGCATTCGCGAGTATAAGAACATCAGCGCGTACGTGAAACGGTTATACGCGATGCCGGCGTTTCGAAAAGCGACCAACATGTGGGACATTAAGACGCATTATTTCACCTCGCACGTCGCGTTAAATCCGTACGGGATAATACCTAAAGGCGATCCGAGTTGGTTAACGTAAACAAACGCGCTCATCGCGCGCGTACTACGAGTAATATTTAAAAAAAAAAGCACATCTCGCATCCAATCGCTGCCCGGTTTCTTCGTCTCTCTCTCTCGTTTATTTTGTGGGGTAGCGTAGCTCGTGCGAGAGGGCGTTTCGCGCCCGCCGACTCGTTTCGCTTACTCGCGCTCCCGCGT
>Ga0181606_10001624_pt1 | contig 19663 bp, 20 predicted proteins | sample 041ome_10_FD_132994 | JGI IMG/M metagenome (GOLD analysis project Ga0181606, IMG submission 132994) | Coastal salt marsh microbial communities from the Groves Creek Marsh, Skidaway Island, Georgia - 041412US metaG (megahit assembly) | ecosystem: Environmental > Aquatic > Marine > Intertidal... | reverse complement strand
GCATCCTCATAATTCAACCTCTCATTTCCAAAGAAAACAAATGACAACTAGCGGTGCAAATAATGTCTATAATTTGGCTTTAGCAGGTACATTTGATGACTGCCAATCACTTGTAAAACAAGCTTTTAAAGATGAGTCTTTAAATGAAAGTTATAATTTAACAGCCGTCAATTCAATTAATTGGTTTAGAGTTCTTCCTCAATCAATTTATTATGCATGGTGTTATTTAAATCACTCAATAGACAATTTTGTGGTTCCTAGCGGAAACTTTGGAAATATTTATTCTGCTTATTTATTAAAAAAAATGGGATTTCCTTTGAAAGATCTTACTATAGCCACTAATGAAAATAATATTCTTCATCGCATTATCAAAAATAATGATTTCACACTTTCTGATGTTGTAAAGACTAATAGTCCAAGCATGGATATTACAATTTCAAGTAATTTTGAAAGAATACTATCAGAATTTCTCGATACTAGCTCTTTAGTTGATTTGTATCAAAAGATTCCCAATAAAGATCATAAAAAAAACTTAGATGAAGAAGTGCACAAAAATTTGTCTGATCTTTTTACATCTATGTCTGCTTCTTCAGACGAAGTAATAACACAAATTGAAAAAACTTATAATAATTTTAATTTGATTATAGATCCCCATACTGCAGTAGGGCTGGTTTGTGCAGAGAAATTGGGGATTAAAGGTGCAATGTGCTTAGCTTGTGCTCATCCAGTAAAATTTCAAGATACGGTGAAAATGTCTATCAACAAAGAATTAAAATTTGAAAAAGATTTTAATTTTGATCATGAAGAAAAATTTGATCTTTTAAAAAATGATTATTCTATTATGAAGGAGTATATTCAAAATCATGCCTAATATTCACAAACTAAAAAGTGGACTAACACTGGTTACTGACTACATCGATACAGTTGAAACTGTATCTGTTGGAATGTGGAATAAAGTTGGCGCACGCAATGAACATCAAGAAGTAAATGGTGTTGCGCATTTGTTAGAACATATGGCATTTAAAGGGACCCACAATCGTTCAGCTCTAGATATAGCAAAAGAAGTTGAAATGGTTGGAGGGGCAGTAAATGCTTATACTTCAAGAGAAGTCACAGCTTATTATATGAAAGTTTTAAAAGATGATATTGGTTTATCGATCGACATTATCAGCGATATATTGCAAAATTCTGCTTTTGACTCAAAAGAATTAGATCGAGAGAGGGGTGTAATTCTTCAGGAAATTGGCATGTATTTAGATACGCCTGATGATGTTGTATTTGATAAATGGCAAGAGATGGCATTTCCAAATCAACCTATGGGAAGATCTATTTTAGGTAAGAGCGAAATTATTAAGACAATTACTAGAGATCAAGTGGAAGGATTTATGAAAGGTTATTATAGACCTGATAAAATGGTATTTTCAGTTTCAGGTAACTTTGATGAAAATAATGTTATTGAATTAATTGAAAAATATTTTCAAAATTTACCTCAGGGAACTGAAGATCACTCCCCTAAGGCTGATTATCAAGGTGGTGAATTTCGACAAGAGAAAAACTTGGAGCAAGTGAATGTCATCCTAGGTTTTGAGGGTGTAGATTTTTATTCAGACCTATATTATGCCACCGCTGTATATTCAACTGTTTTAGGTTCTGGAATGTCTTCCAGGTTATTTCAAGAAATCAGAGAAAAAAGAGGTCTTGTGTACAGCATTTCTAGTTATGCGTCATCTTTCTCAGACTCTGGGATTTTTGGTGTTTATGCTGGAACAGGTCAAAAAGAAATTATGGAGCTCATACCAGTTTTATGTGACCAACTCAATATTAGTGCTAAAGAATTTTCAGAAGAGGAATTACAACGAGCTAGAGCTCAATTTAAATCATCTCTTTTGATGGGGCAGGAGAGTACTTCTCGAAGGTGCAGATCCAATGCTTCAAAATATTTAATGCACGATCGAATTATATCTCACGAGGAAATAATAGCTGAGATAGATCAAGTACAATTAGAAGACTTAGAGAGGGCAAGACAGAATATTCTAAAATCCAATATTACCCTGTCATCAATTGGACCAATTAAAAATTTAGAGTCATTAGACTCCATCAAAAGAAGACTCAGTTAAATTTTCTGCTGACTGTCTGGCTAGTAAATCAACTCGATTATTAAAAGTGTTAGTATCATGAGCTTTAACCCATTGCCATTTCACATGTTTAGTAGAATTTAATTCATCAAGCCTTTCCCATAGTTTTTTATTTTTAACTGGTTGTTTTGAAGAATTAATCCAATTATTAATTTTCCATTTTTTTATCCAAGATGTAATTCCATTTTTTACGTAATTACTATCAGTAAAAATATTTATAACTTCATCAGAGTCTATAAATTCGATAGCCTTAATAGCGGCAGTCAATTCCATTTGATTATTAGTAGTATCTATTGCATATCCTGACCGACTATGAATAGAGTCTTTTTTTTTGACAATAAATGCCCAACCCCCATTGCCTGGGTTCCCCAAGCAAGAGCCATCTGTATATATTTCAATCATAGGAAGTTTTGAAGATTATTACTTTTATGAAATTCTAAAATTTCAAAAAATTCTAGTGGATTTTTATGTTTTACTTGACCATGATTATTAAAGTTTAGATCATACAGTCGTGTTAAAAAAAATCTAATTGCACTTGCCTTAAGATAAAAATTAAATAATTTTTTTTCTTTATCTTCCCATTTTATCAATTCAAAATATTTTTTGATAAACAGCTGAAAATCTTTTTCATAAAAAAATTTTCCATTAAAAAACCATGCATTAACTAAAGTTGCTAAATCATAAACAATACTATCACTACATGTAAAAAAGAAATCTATAATACCTGAAACTTGGTTATTTTGATTAAAAAAAATATTATCCTTAAACAGATCAGCATGGATTAAAGCAAATCTAATATCTCTAGGAAAAAGATTTTCAATTTCTTTAATCTCTTCAACTACTAGTTTTAATTCATTTGAATAATTACCACTATAGTCATGAAATTTACTACAAATATAATTCCAAGTAGGTTTTAGCATATTATTTTCTCTCTTTAATTTTGATTTTAACCCCACTTTATGAATGTTAGCTACAAATTCTGCTAGTGACTCTATATTCTTTTGATTTAATTTCTGTACTTGTGCCCCTTCAATAAAAGAATAGATTGCGCATGGTTTGTTTTTAACTTTAAAGATATTTTGACCTTCAATTTCTAAGGGTATTGGACAATTTATTCCATTTTCTTGAAATTCTTTCATTGCATTATTAAAAAAAGGTAAATCACTCTCTTTTGTTCTTTTTTCAAAAATTGTAAAAATAAATTTTTTATTATTTTCTAGTGATACAAGATAGTTTGTGTTTTCCACACCTTCTGTTATGCCTGCTATGTTTTTAATTTGACCCAACCCTTGAAAAAGATCTATTAAATCTATTTTGTTAATATTTGTATATACAGCCATCTCAATGGTAATGTTAAAAAAGAATTCGTGCTTTCATGATAATTTAATAGTATTAACTATCATAATGTTCAAAAAATTTATATTAACATTTTCATTTCTTTGTATTTTAACTTCTTGTAATTTCAAGAACCTCATACCAAAGAATAATGAATTAATTTATATAGACTGTCCCAAGTCACTTATTTTATTGGCTGGTAGTAAAAAAATAGAAAAAGATATAATTCTTAGTATTAATAAGAATTATAAAATAGATTGTTTTTATAATACTGATCAGCCAGATAAAACAATATTTGAAATTAATTATATCATTGATGCTACTAATTCAGATACTGACACAAGTCTATTATCATTTGATTTTTGGGTCTTTTTAACTAATAAAAAGGAAAATATTAAAATTGACGAATTGGTTTTCCAAAAAATCATTGATTTTGACTTAATAGATAATGAAAGTGAAGTTTCACAATTTAGCTTTAAAGATCAAGTTATAATTGACTCAGAAAAATACAAAGAGGGAATAAAAATTTTTATTTCTTTAAACTAATTTAAAGATTTAAATTCAGATATGCTTTTTGAAAGTATGGCACTCTTATCAGGATCAGATAAATTTTTTAAGTAGTTTGATATAAGCATATTTAATTCGTTGGAAGCTTGATTTTTAATGGATTGAATAGCTGAAGTTTCAATTTGTTTAATCCTTTCTAGAGAATTTTTTTCTTTAGAAAGTATTGATTGTTTAGTTTTTTCTACAATATTTTTAGAAATAGAGTCTGATTGAATTTTAGCTCCGCTTAAAAGTTCATCTATTTTATTGTCTAAATCGGCTGTTTTCTTTTCAGCTTCTTTAAGCCTCATTTCAGCTTCAGTAAATGACTGTAATGACTCATTTATATTTTTTTTAATTTCTTCTATCTTTGAGTCTAAACCTCCAATCAACATACTATTGAAAGGTTTATACATAAGAATTACAAATATGATAAATGATATTAGTAACCAGAATTTTGGATCTTCAAACATATCTTAAATTTTTATATCTTCTTTATTAATATTTGTAATTTTTCCTAAAAAAGAAGTAGCAGAGTCTTTTAATTGACCTTCTAAGTCAACTAGTGCCTGTTTTTTCTCTTGGTCTACTCTTGCTTCAGTCTTCTTTATTTCTGATTGGATTTTTTCCTCAGTTTCTTTTATTAATTTTTCACTTTCTTTAAGTGCATTTTCTTTAGCTTCATTGATGATTTGAGAAGCTTGGTCTTTAGCCTCATTTAATTTGGATTCATAGTTTTCAATTAATTGCTCAGCCTTTTTGATTAATTCATCTTGTTTTGAGAGGTGCGAGTTAACAAATTCATCTCTCTTATTCAAAAAAGCTCTGATTTTAGGTAGTGTAAAATACGTTAATACCACAAAGAGTATTACAAAAAATACACCCAGCCAAAAAAGCTGAGAAATAAAGAATTCTATTTGTTCTAATTGAGGCATTAAGTGATTTTATTAAATTTTTTTATGAAAATAAAATCACCAATGCAATAACAAGAGCAAAAAGCGCAATAGCTTCAACAAGAGCAAATCCAAGCATTGTCATAGTAAATACTTCGTTTTTTGCAGCAGGGTTTCTACCAACAGCTGTAATAAACGCAGCAAAGATATTTCCGATACCTAAACCAGCACCGATCACACCGATCACCGCTAATCCAGCACCTAAGTATTTAAAAGCTTCTACTAGTTCCATATTTACCTCCTTATGTTCATCTAGTGTAAGTGTAAAGCGTCGTTAATATACAAGCATGTTAATATAGCAAAAACATAAGCCTGTAAAAAAGCAATTAGTATTTCTAAGCCTGTTAAAGCTACGATAAATACTAATGGCAAAATTCCAAAAAAACCCAATGCAGAAACAAAACCTGCAAAAACTTTTAACAATGTATGACCTGCTAACATATTAGCAAAAAGTCTTACAGCTAAACTTATAGGTCTTGATAAATATGAGATCACTTCAATTGGTATTAATAAAGGAAGCATATAAATAGGCAGACCGGGAATGACGAAAAAACTAAAAAATTTCAATCCATGTTTAATAAAACCTAACACAGTAACGAAAATAAAAACACCTAAGGCTAAACCAAAAGTAACAATAATGTGACTAGTAAAAGTAAAGCTATATGGAATCATACCAAACAGATTTCCAAAGAGAATGAACATGAACAGTGAGAAAACTAACGGAAAGTATTTCCTTCCTTCTTTGCCAGCCGTATCAGTAATAAGATTATTGATAAAGTTAAAACCCATTTCTGCTGCAACCTGTAAACGTGAAGGATATAAATCTTCAACAGAATTTGTTTTTTTTGATTTCAAAAAAGGGATAGTGAAAAAAGCTAATATGAAGATAGTGGTAATGGTCATCCATAAGGATGAGTTAGTAAAGGAAATGTTTTGTCCAAACAAATTAAGCTCAACCAAAGGTTGTATTTCAAATTGTTTTAGGGGACTCTCGCCTTTTGCCATGCGCTAATAAAACAAATTTATTTACTATTTTCTATGCGACGTATAAGCCTGTAAATATTTAAAAGACCTGCAAAAAATCCCAGTATTATCAACGTTATTAGGCCAATAGGTTTGCTGTCAAAGAATTTATCAAGAGTAAGACCAATTATTACAGAGACAACCATTGCAGCTAAAAGTTCCGATGAGATTCGATAAGCAAAACTCAGCCCTTTTAGGCTAGATTCTTTATTTTTACTTTGTTTTTCTTCTTCATTATTCTGCATATTTGACAGCTTCTTCTAATTCCACAGAAACAATTTGAGATATTCCTTCTTCTGGCATAGTAACACCGTAAAGCCTATCAACTCTAGACATAGTCATTCGGTTATGAGTAATGATAATAAATTTAGTCTGAACTTTTTCTGAAATCTCTTCAACCATACTACAAAATCTATCAACATTGTTATCATCCAGTGGAGCATCAACCTCATCTAAAATGCAAAAAGGAGAGGGATTAGCTATAAATACAGCAAAAAGAAGAGAAATAGCAGTTAGTGCTTGCTCTCCACCTGACAGTAATGTGATGTTTTGCATTTTTTTTCCTGGAGGGCTAGCAAAAATTTCCAAGCCAGAATTTAGAGGATCTTCATCATTTTGAATTAATTTTAGATATGCTTTTCCTCCACCAAACAATTTAGTAAAAAGTTTTTCAAAATTTTCATTAACAATTTGAAATGCATCCTTTAAACGAGTTACACCTTCTTTATTGATTTTATTAATAGCATCATGAAGTTTTTCAATTGACTCTTGTATTTCATTTTTATCTTTGATTGTTTCATCAACTTTTTCTCTTAGTTTTGCATATTCATCTTCTGCAAGAAGATTAACAGCTCCAATCCTTTCTCTTTCTGCTATTAATCTTAGTACTCTTTTTTCAGCAGTTTCTAGATCTTCATCTTTTTTAAATTTATCAACTTCATTTTCCAGATTCAAAAGATCAACATTGATTTTCTCACGGCACAATTGCACTAATTGATTTAAGTTATTTGAAAAATTGGAAATCTCAGATTCCTTACGGATCAACTCCTCTTTAACTATAGAAAAATTTTGTTCTTTATTGCGAAGGTCCTTAGATAGCTCCTCAAGTAAATTCTCTTTTTCTTGGAGCTCATTATCAAAAAGTTTTTTTTCATTTCCTAATTCATTAATTTTATTAAGAAGAAATTGTCTTTTACTGTCAATATCACCAGGATTAGTTTGAGAAATTTCTAATTCCTCTTTAGCAGTTTTTATTCTGTCATTTAAATCAACTACTTTTTGATTTGTTAATTCTAAAACTCTTTGCCATTCAATTTTTTGATTTTTTAAATCATTTAACCTTTTTTCTTTTAGCTCAGCTAAAATTGAAGAGATATTTGCTTCATAGGAGCTTGAGATAAATAAGCCATCCCACCTCCATAAATTACCATCCAAATCTACTATCGCCTGTCCAGGGTTTAACTTTTGATGATTTACATACCCTTCTTCTTTTTTTTCAACAATAGCAATATTATTTAATTTATTTATTACTCTTGTAGGTGCTTTTATAACTTTTGCAGCAAGTTCGCATTCAAATGAAAAAGAAGACGATGTATGTTCTTTTATGACATCTGACCAATAAAAAATTTCATCTTTATCTAATGAAGCTAAAAGTTCTTTTCCAAAAATAGCTGCTACAACATTTTCATATTTTTTATCAAAGTTTATATTATTCAAAAGACTTCTATCTGATTGACCCATACTTTTATCATTTGATTTTTCAAAATCTTTGGAAGACAAATCTTCAATTTCTTTAATAATATCATTTATTTTTTTGTCAGTTTCATCATATTGCTTTCTTTCAACTGATAAGTCATTCTCCAATTGCTCAACACGACGTTCAAGATTAGTTTTATGTTCCTCAAATCTTAGTTCTTCTTGTTTAAGATTTTCTACTGTCATGTTCAATCTCTCTAATTCTGAATTTAATGAGTAGCTTTTTTCTCTCATGGGAGGTATTTTTACTTTTAAATCCTCATATGCTTGATCCTGTGAAGATACATCTCCCTGAAAATCAGCGAGTTTGATTTCAATTGTTCTTTTTTCTTGCTCAAGAAACTCAATTGTTTTCTGTATTTTATTTCTTTTTACAAAAAAAACTGAAGCTTCAGCATTTTTAATTAAAGTGGATATATTTCGAAATCTTTCAGCCTCTTTAGATTGTTTTTTTAAAATTGATAATTGCTCTTCATATGTGGCTATTACGTCTTCTACGCGTAATAAGTTATTATTCGCTGCTTTGAGTCTTAGCTCAGAGTCATGTCTTCTTGACTGAAGTCCAAGTATTCCTGCAGCCTCTTCTAGAACCATTTTTCTGTCTTCAGGTTTGGCCTGAGTAATTGCTCCAATTCTACCTTGGCTAACTATTGATGTAGATCTGGCAGAAGTTGAAGCATCAGCAAAAAGCAATTGAATATCTTTTAATCTTACTTCTTTACCATTTATAAATGAACTTGAACCCTCACCTCTGTATATCTTCCTTGATATATCTAATTGTTTAGTTTGGAATTTATTTTCTAAATCACTTCCTTCAAGATTAACAAACAAACCAACTTCAGCTAAATTCCAAGAAGGTCTATTATCTGTTCCGTTAAAAATTAAGTCATCAATTTCCTTACCTCTTAATTGTTTAGCGGAAACTTCTCCAAGTCCAAATCTTATTGCTTCAACAATATTAGATTTACCACAGCCGTTAGGGCCAACAATACCAGTTAGCCCAGATTTAACTTCAAATTCTGTAGGTTCAACGAAGGACTTAAAACCTTTAATTGAGAGTTTATCTAAAGATAACAAATTATTTATTTAATTCTTTTTTGATTATTTTTAAAAACTCAGAAGCAGGTCTATTGCCTTGAATTTTTTCACCATTAATCAGAAAAGTAGGGGTACTTTCAATGCCAAATGTTTCTTGAGACTCTACTTGAAGGCCCAATAATTTATTTTGTAGAGCTTCATTGCTCAAGCATGATTGCAATTGTTCATCTTCCAATCCCAATTGAAGTCCATAGCTATTGAGTAATTCAACAATTTTTTCACCAGATTCCGCTTTTGTCCATGTATCGTAGTTACTATAAACCGAGTCCACGTAGCTTGGCCTTATTGATTGATCACAACTAGCAATAATTGAAGCATAAAAAGCTGCCTGATTTAATGGAAAATCAACAACGTAATAATTTATATGTTCAAATAAACCACTTTCTTTGAGTTCAACAAGGGTTTCATTATGAAATGAAGCACAATGAGAGCAGCTAAAGGAAGAAAATTCAATTATATCAACAGTGTTTGACGCGGTCGCCTGGTGTAAAGGAATTAACTCATTATTTTTAATGAAATTCTCATATTTATATTCCTTAGAAATACAATTTCCGACGAATAAAAATAAGAGAGAAATAGTTAGATATTTAATTTTATTCATGGGTTTTGCTAAAGATATCTTTAAAAATTGCTCTCACTTCTTCATCTTTTATATCATTTAATTTTTGATTATTAACATCTTTTAATTTTTTTGTTGCAATTTTTTGATTGTCAATTTTGTTAACATTCTTTTTTGATAAAAAATCATGAAAAAATAGGATTTTATTAATTTTTAAACCTAAGATTTCCTCACATTTTAAAATTATTTCACGTTGGATAGAATGAAGCTCAAAAGACTTCGATGAATTAATTTTAAATTCTAATTTTAAAGAATCTGACTGGCCTAAAATTGATACTTTTTTTAGCTCAATATCTTCAGAGTGTTCTCCAAAGATTATTTTCCAGTTTTTTGTAAGAAGTGTGTTTATCTTTAATTTTTTTTTATTTAATTTATTGAGTAAATGAAAAGCGACATCATTCAATTTGGAGATTTTCTTCATAAAAATAATTTTTATAATCTTATATTATCTTGGTTTAAAAAAAATCAAAGACACTTATATTGGCGTCAAAATAGAAGTATATATCTGACCTATTTGACGGAAATAATGCTTCAACAAACGACAGTAAAGACAGTTGAAAATAAACTAAAATCATTTTTAAAAGATTTTCCAGACTTTAATTCCTATAAAAATAAAAATTTAAGTGATGTATTAAATAGCTGGTCTGGACTGGGATATTATAAAAGAGCGGAAAACTTATATAGCTCTGTAAAAATAATTAACAAAAAATACAATGGAAAGTTACCAAGTGAAATTTCAAAATTGTTGACTTTACCTGGGATTGGTAATTACACAGCAAACTCAGTGTTAGCGATTGCATTTAATAAAAAAGCTTTTCCAATTGATGTCAACATTAGAAGATTGTTAACAAGACTCTCAGGAAGAACATTCAATGATAAAGAGTTAGAGAAAATTTTAGAACTAATACTTAAAAATAAAAAAAGCTATCGAAATTTTACTGAGTCAATGATGGACTTTAGTTCATCTATATGTAAAAAAAATTCACCTTTGTGTGAGTCATGTACATTTAAGCTTTTTTGCGGTTCTGCTTTTCAGGAATTTAAGGCTATAAGAAAGTCAAAACCTAATATAAAGAAAATAGATTTTTTTATATTAAAAAACAAAAAATCTATTTGTTTTATTCAAAAGCCAAATTTTCAGTTTTATCAAAAATTTTTACACTTACCTTCAAATTTAGACTCAATATTTATATCTGGAATTAATTTAAAAAAGAAAAATAAAATTAAAAAATTTAAATACTCAATCACAAATAATCGATATGAGGTTCAAGTATTTTTTGCAGAAATAAAAAAAATTAAAAATAAAAAAATTATTTGGATAGATGAAAGTAAATTATCAAAAATCGCATTACCATCTTTATTCAAAAAAATTTTAATTTAAGATCTTATTTTTTTTCTAATTTCATCAATAGAGACAAGATTTTTCTTTTTATCTTCATAATGCCAGTAGTCCCATCCATTAAAGGAGGACGTATTATTAACTTTGGCAGCTATTTTATGAATTGATCCTCGATCATTATTATAAGTAATACTACCATCAGGTAGTATTGTAGCTTTATAATCTTTGTTAATATTGTAAAGCTTTGATCCAGGTTTTAGGTATCCAGTGTTAATAAGTGTTCCAAATGGAACTTTTTTTTGTGGCTTGTCTCTTTCATTGATTTCTAAAAGTTTTTCATCAAGTGTTTTGATTGAATTCAATCTCTTATTAGCCAAAGATTGATATGCTTTATCTTTTTCAAAACCTATAAATTTTCTACCTAGGTGCTTTGCAGCTGCGCAAAAGCTAGCCGTGCCAGCAAAAGGTTCTAAAACTAAATCACCTTTTATTGATGATTGTAATAAAATTTTGTTCATTAGCGCTAATGGTTTTTGTGTCGGGTGTGCGGTTTCATTATCAACATTTTTTAATCTTTCTTTTCCTGAACATATAGGAAAATTCCAAACACTTCTCTCTTGTTTATCTTCATTGCTAGTTTTTAGAGTATGGTAATTGAATTGATATTTTGATTTAGGGCTTTTAGAACACCAAATAAGTGTTTCATGAGCATTGGTGAGTCTAGTTGCTCTAAAATTTGGTAGCGGATTTGATTTGACCCAAATGACATCATTTAATATCCAAAAATTTAAATCTTGAAGAATTTTACCAATTCTAAAAATATTATGGTATGAGCCAATAATCCATAACCCACCATCATTTTTAAGAATTCTTTTGCAATTTTTTAAGTAGGATAATGTAAATTCATCATAACTTGTGTAATTATCAAATTTATCCCAATCTTGACTTACACCAGTTACGACAGAGTGGTTGGGCCTTGTGAGCTCTTTATTGAGCTGTAAATTATATGGTGGATCTAAAAAAATAAGATCAATTGAGTTTTCATCAATTTTATTGAGTAATTCTAAACAATCTCCTTGATGAATTTTATTAATCTTTAACACTCAAGAATCTTAGTTTTTTTTTTGTTTTAGAGTTAGTTAATATGATTAAGACTGTTGATAACTAAGTAGATAACTATTTGATAAGTCGACTAATGGGTTGATAAGTTTTTCGGTGAAAAGGACTTATACCATATTTATCAATAGCATTGAGATGATTTTTTGTTCCATACCCTGCATTTTTGTTCCATTCATATCTACCTTCAAATTGATGTAATTTTGAAACTAGTTTATCTCGAAATACCTTAGCCATTATTGAGGCAGCAGACACTTGATTAATTTTATCATCAGCTTTAATCAAAGATGAAACTTGAAACTTATTTAAGTCTTCAGGGATAAACTTACCATCAATGATGATTTGATCAGAAGTTTGAGCAATAGTTTTAATAGCAATAGACATTGATTGTAAAACTACTTTATGGATATTTAATTTTTCAATATCTCTCTTTTTTCCAAAAGTAATTTGATAAGAATAATTTGGATTTTTATTGCCCTTAAAATATTTATAAATTTCTTCTCTTTGTTTTTTATTTATTTTTTTTGAGTCTTTAACTGAAAAAGGTAATAATTCAAATAAATCATCTCTAGATCTAAACGCACATATAATTACGCTTCCTACAAGAGAGCCTCTTCCAACTTCATCGACTCCAACAATGAAATTACTCATCGAGCCTAGGTATTAACTCAATGAAGTTACAGGGTTTATGCCTAATGTCTAATTGGTAAAATAAAATCTCTTTCCAGGCATCTTGAACGGCAGACTTGGATCCTGGTAGACAAAAAACGTATTTTTTATTTACTAGAAAAGAGCTACTCCTTGATTGTATTGCTGAGGTTCCAATTTTTTGAAAACTTATTTGCCTAAATAACTCCCCAAAACCTGGAATTTCTAATTCTGATATAGATTTTACACAATCAATAGTATTGTCCCTACCTGTTAAACCAGTACCACCAGTTGTAATTATAACTTGTATTTCATTTTTTAAGCTTAGCTCTGTAACAGTATTTATTATTCCCTGAGCATCATCTTTAATTACCTCATGATATAAACAAAAATGCCCTTTTTCATTTATAGCTTTAGATAAATATGTTCCAGATTTATCATTATCTTTATTTCTGGTATCAGAAATAGTTAGCACAGCTATATTAATAGGTGAGAAAATTATCTTTTCATCAATCATTGTATCATAATAGTATTTTGTGAAATGAGCTCATCTGCATAATTAAATGAATTATGATTGATTAATTCATAAATCACAAGATTGGTTAAAACCCTTTCTACAAATATTCTCGTTTCTCTTGATGGTATTGACTCAATTAGCAAAAAACTATCATTATTAAATGATGTTTTTTTCATCCATTTAGATAAATTTCCTGGCCCTGCGTTGTAAGATATTAAAGCCTTTAGCAAATCACCATTAATACTTTTCATATTTAATAAACTTTTGAGATAGAGACTTCCGGTATCAACATTTATTTGTGGATCGTAAAGATATCTAGGATTAGATTTGAAATTATATTTTTTATTTACCATCCTTGCTGTTGATGGAAGAATTTGCATAAGCCCATAGGCACTTTTTCCACTCCTAGCAAAAGCACTAAATTGTGACTCCTGCCTTATCATGCTTAAAATTAATATAGGGTCTACTTCATTGAATTCATAATTTTCTATCCATTGAGGGGTAGGGTACAAAAATTCTATAGGAGCATTTTCTTTAAATAAATATTTTGCAGTTTTAATTTGAAGAGAGCTTAGGTCATTTTTTTTGGAAAAACCTAATAATGTCATTTTGAAACGGTCATTGGAGATACTTTGAATTCTATTTAATTCAATTTCTGCAATAGGAATTTCATCTATTTCAATTAAAGCTTGAATTCTTTCTCCTAAAACACTTTGAGTAAAAGAATTTAGGTCTTTTGATAATTCTAAATCGTTAAATTCAAAGTCAATAATAGGTTTATCTAAAATTCTACAAGAAAGAAGAGAATAAATATTAAAGCTTGGATTACACGCAGCATTTAGTGAGTCAAGGGAGGCTTCAAAAGTAATATTGTCTTTTGGGTCTTTAGTTGCCGATAGGAAAGACCAATAAGCTCCAGCATTCTTTAACCATTTGTTATTAGTGATTTTTGATAAAATTAAAAATTGTCTTGATGCTTTCTGAAATTCTGCCTTTCTGTAATGGGCTAGGCCTTTTATCCAAAGGCCCTCAGAGTAGGGATCTTTAATAAAAGATTCATTTTTTAAAACATTGATTGCTTTATCGTCTAAATTAGCCAAGTAGTAACCATTAGCTATTTTTGATAATAGAAACGACAATTCTTTGTCATTAAAATTCTTTTTATGGTGATCTAAATATTCCAGAGCTCCAGTAGGCCACCCTCTACCAACTCTTGATCTTACAGTATTATATATACTTATTTTTTTTGAGTAGTTATTACTTGTAAAAATTTTTCTCAAAGGGCTAATCGTCTTTTCAATTGATTGTTTCTCAAGAAATATTTTATCTAATTCAGGGTATTTATTTTTTAAAGGCTTTTGTGATCCGGAGGGCATTCTTTTTATAGCAAGCTTGTAAATTCTTTTAGCTTCATATTGATCATTATATTTACTAAGCCATAAATCTAATTCACTGAAGCTTGAGCGATGTTTGGTTGGGTGAAGCAATTTAAGGGCCTCAACATGACCCATTAATATAAGGTCATTTAATTTTTCAATATTTTTGTCAGCTTGTTTAAAATTACCATCCCTATAATCTTTGAAAATAGATTTGTATAATGCAACATCTTTATTACTTAACGCAGATAAATTTTGACAAAAACCAATTAATAAAATTATAAAAAAATATTTCATTTTAACCACCCAATTGCCTTTTTATTTCTTTTAAATCTTCCCAAGCATCTTTTTTCAAGTCAGGGTTGTTAATTAAAATTTCTGGCTCATATAAAACTCTACACCTTTTTGGTGTTACATCGTTTGGTGTATTAAAGTCAAACCACTTTCCTCTTAAAGACATTGAAGATAAATCAGTAGCTAATAACATTTTTATACAGAAATTTGACATGATGATTAGATATTTTGGATTAATTAATTCAATTAATTTGTAATTAAAAAGCTGTATTGTATTTAAGAAATTTTCATCATCTGATAAGTGTTCCAATCCTCTTGGAATATATGATGAAAGACTTATCAAGTTACGATCTAATTTGATTGAAGAAAGCATTTTATCAAAGAGATCTCCTGTCAAACCATCTAATATTTTTTCATCATTATGGGCGCACTTACCATAAAAAAATAAAATATTTGAAGATGGCGCACCCTCAACAATTGAATTTTTGAAAGAAAAATTATCTCTAAGTTGTTTTTCTAAATCATCTAGAGATTTTATGTCATTAACACTAGGTTTTTTAGTTTGACTATTTTGAATAACGTTCACATCTATTACATTGATGGATTCATTTGATTTAAATTCATTTAAATTCATCAATTCCAAAAGAATATTTTTTTGATACTGTTTATTATCCATGTCTAGAATAGTTAATTATGTAGCGAATTTTATATGTTTTTTCTTGATAATTGTACATGCTAATGCGTCAAAGTTAGAATTTAATTATGATAACCAAATTTTAAGCTCCATCTATTCAGAATATAACAATGACTATGAAACATGGAAAAATTTACCTAGTTATGATGAATATAAAGATAAAGAAATAAATTATTTAAATAAATTTATTATCAATCAAAATAACACAAAAAATCAAAAGCACAATTTAGATAGTTATATTGCTGATTTGTTTAATTCTTTAACTCAAATAAGGTCTGGAGAATGTACTAATCTAAACTTAAATAATTTTAATTATATATTTGAAGAGTCTTTGTCTCTGACAATCAAATTTTGGATTAGTTATTGTCAAAATAATGTAAATTTTGAATATTTGGAAAAAATTGATAATAGATTTGAAAATTTAAAAGTATTAAACAAATTATATTTTTATCATTTAAGAGGAGATATTTTTAAAATTAGAGATGTTTATAAAAATATAAAAGATAATAGGGAGCTGCTTTCACAATTAAATTTTAAACAATTAAATTTAATAAATTACATCTTTTCTAAAAGTGATTTAGATTTTTCATTAGATAATTTCATTGGAATTAAAGAGTCACTCAGTAAGCTCACTTTTGACTTAGACCGTGAATATCAGATTGACGATTACCTTGACTTTATTAGCATGCAAGTTTTACAAACTAGTACTTATTATTTTTATGCAAAAGATTACAAAAAATCTTTAGCACTACTTTCTTATTTACAACAAAGTGACTCTAAAAATAAAGAATATTATGATTACCAAAAAATTTCTTTCATTGCTCAATTGACACCAAATTCTAATACGTTGGAATTAATACAAAATTTTGAGTTTCAAAATAAAAATTTTGAATATTTCAAAGATTATCTTTATTTAAAAACAGCTACTGACTTTGACTATAATTTAAATGAGATGGTTGACTATTTCAAAGGTATCAACTGGAGCACTGAATGGCAAAGAACAGAATTAGCCTTAATTATAGCTATGGAGTATTATAGTAAAAACGATAATTTGACTGCTTTAGAATTTTTGGATAATTGCTGTTTAAATAATTTATCTAAATCCCAAGATCCAATTCAATTATTTAAATATGGCATTCTTTTAGAGCGAAACGATTATATTGATAAATCTGAAGATATAATTCAAAAAAGTATTGATATTTCAAATGGATCTTACCCTTCAATTCTTAATTATCTTGCTTATCTCTGGGTGGAGAACGATCAAAATCTTGAAAAAGCAGAGGAAATGTTAATTAAGGCTGTAGAAGAGTCAAATTACCAAGATGGAGCTATCCTTGATAGTCTCGGCTGGTTATATTTTAAAAAGAAAAAAATTGAACTTGCTAAAAAATGGATCACACAAGCGTATATTATGGAACCCTCAGAACCTGAGATTATTGATCACTTATCTCAAATCTATCTTCAACTAAATCGAACAAAAGAGTCTAGATATTTAGATAATAAAATTATTTTATTTCACAAAGATTATTTTAAATACGACGAGGTATTAAATAGAAATTGAATAAAGTCCAAATTAATTCTCCTGCAAAAATTAATTTAAATTTAAAAGTTATAAAATTTGATAATAATTCTCGTAAACATAAATTAAAATCTAGAGTTTCTATATTAAAATTATGTGATGTAATTCAAATCATTAAATCAAAGTCATTAAATATTAAATATCATAAGTTAAATAAAACAATTTATCTTACTGATGATATAATAAAAAAAACAATATCTTATTTTGATAAAAAATATAAAAAAAAATCTTCTTTTAATATAAATGTAGAAAAAATGATACCAATTGGTTATGGCTTGGGGGGTGGCTCCTCTAATGCTGCATCAATCTTAAAATTTTTGTATAGCTATTATAAAATTAATCCAAATAACTTTTGGATTGATGCTCCAAATATTGGATCAGATGTTTTATTATTCATTGATCAAAATCCGAAGATGATTGATGGTATAAAAAGTATAAAGAAGATTAAGCCTTCAAAACCAAGATGGAAAAAAATCTTTATAATTATTCCAAATCAAAAAAATTTAACAAAAGATATTTTCTTAAATTTTAAAAAAAAACAGTATCTTCATACAAATATTAAAACTAAAAATGATCTTACATATTCCTCTAGAGCTTTAAATCCTGAATTTTCAAAGATTTATGACTTTTTATGTAGTTTTCGAAATGATTTTAAGCTATTTGATATGAGTGGGAGTGGATCTTCTATTTTTGTTTCTTTTAAGTCCGCTTATGTCGAAAAATCTATAATTCATAATATTCATGAGAAATTTCCTCTACTTAGAATTGAAAAATCATATTATTTCAGTTAAGTTCTTAAAATCTTAATGGGGCGTAGCCAAGCGGTAAGGCACCGGTTTTTGGTATCGGCATGCGTAGGTTCGAATCCTACCGCCCCAGCCATATTAAATTTTATGTTCCATGAGTAGCCAATTATTATTCTCTCTGAAGGAGGCAATCATTAGTTACCATAAAAATGAATTATTTAATAATTTAGATCTTAATATTCACAGAAAAGATTTTATTGCACTTGTTGGTAAAAATGGTGCTGGAAAATCAACTTTAATGAATGTCATATCAGGAGTTCATGAAATAGATAATGGGGAAATATGGAAAATTGATAATTTTTCTTTTAAGTATTTTAATCAAAACTTTCAATTTATTGATGAAAATCAATCGATAGAGAAAGAAATTGCTTCCTCACTCATTAATCTTGAAGAGGAGTATCAGATAGATGTATTTTGTAATTATTTAAATATAAATAAAAACCTATCTATCAAAAACTTATCAGGTGGCCAAAAAAAACGTGTTGGATTAATTAAAACATTAATTAACAAATCTGATTTATTATTATTAGATGAGCCAACCAATCATTTAGACCTTGATACAATAATTTGGCTTGAAAATTATCTAAGACGATTAGACTGTGCAATTATTTGCGTTAGTCATGACAAACAATTTTTAAAAAATTTTACAAATAAAATCTTTTGGATAGACAGATCAAAAGTAAAAATTAATAATAAGGGCTATAGTGACTTTGACCTTTGGTCCCAAACTCTTTTAGACCAAGAAGAAAGAGAACTTCAAAATAGAAAGCAGTCTGTAAATATAGAGGTAAATTGGGCCAACAAAGGAGTCAAAGCTAGGGTAAAAAGAAATATTAGAAGACTTGATCAAGCAAGAGAGCTTAAAGATAATCTAGATAAAGATATAAGTGCTTTTAAACAAGCGACAAAGAAAATTGATATAAAGTTAGTCAAAGATGAAAACCAAAACTTTAAGCATGTCGCCGAATTTCATAATGCTTTTTTTTATTATGAGGGTCTTGATAAAAACCCGATACTTAAAGATTTTAATTTAAAAATTAATAAAAAAGATCGTATTGGCTTATTGGGTCCTAACGGCTCTGGAAAATCAACTTTTTTAAAACTTTTATTGCAAGAGTTAGATCTTAAAAAAGGGTCTCTAAAAATTAGAAAAGAATTAGAGTTTTCTTATTTTGACCAGTTAAGAAATGATTTAAAAGACAATTTACCTATAAGAAAAATCCTTGTCCCTTCAGGAGGAGATTACTTAAAAACCAATGGCCGAGAAAGGCATGTATGTAGCTATTTAAAGGACTTTCACTTTGACCCTTCTAAATCTAATGATCCTGTAGGAAGTCTTTCTGGAGGTATGAAAAATAGGCTTCTTTTATCTAAAGTTTTATCAAACCCAAAAAGTGGTTTAATCTTAGATGAGCCAACAAATGACCTAGATACTGACACCTTAGATTTGGTAGAGTCTATTTTATCTCAGTATAACGGAACTTTAATTGTGGTATCGCATAATCGAGATTTTCTAGACAAATTAGTCAATAAAATTTTATATTTCAAAGGTAATGGCGAAATTGTTATTTTTAATGGTGGGTATCATGATTTTCTTTCACAAAAAGAACAAATTATTTCAAGCAACACGAACATAGTAGAAAAAAAATCAAATGTTAAAGATAGCGAAGCTAATACTAATAAAACTGGGAAAAAAAAACTTACTTATAAACTTAAATTTGAATTAGATAAGATACCTAAAGAAATAGATATGCTTAAAAATCAATTAGAGAAATTAGAACAAATCATCTCAGATCCATCGCTTTATGAAAAAGATAACAGTTTGTTTAT
>Ga0181606_10001613_pt1 | contig 19731 bp, 19 predicted proteins | sample 041ome_10_FD_132994 | JGI IMG/M metagenome (GOLD analysis project Ga0181606, IMG submission 132994) | Coastal salt marsh microbial communities from the Groves Creek Marsh, Skidaway Island, Georgia - 041412US metaG (megahit assembly) | ecosystem: Environmental > Aquatic > Marine > Intertidal... | reverse complement strand
TCCGCCTTACGACAGTCCGAGCTGCGCCAGCCGGCACCAGTCCTCGCCAACTAGAACGACTTTGACGGCATCAGCCCGCGTAAAAACGCATCAAGCCGCCCCATCAAGCGCCTCATCATCCCGTCCGAATCTACCTACAAATGCGCTACTGCGGACGAGAAGAAGTGTAGCCCACGGCTAGCACACTCACGTGCGATGCGCCCGCCAACTGCAACTGGATTGCGCACGACTCAATGGTTGCTCCTGTGGTGATTACATCATCCATGAGCAGTACATGTCCGCCATCGAGCGCATTTCCCGGCCGCACCCTGAACTCTTGCTGTACGTTCAGCCATCGGTTCAGTCGGTTACTTTTGGATTGCCCTTTGCCGAGAGACCGCCGTTCCAGAACCGCTTCCACAACGGGAATGCCTGTGACATCAGAGAATCCCCGCGCAAGCCGCTCGCTTTGGTTGTATCCGCGCTTTCGTTTCTTCTTTCGATGAATCGGCACCGGAATTACGGCACTGACGGGTGTTTCAAGGGTCGATGCGGGCATCCGCAACCAAGCCTCGCCCATTTTCCGCCCCAGCTCCAAACCAATAAATCCGCGCTGCTCGTATTTTAACATATGGATGAGTTCACGCAATCCGCTCGGCTCAAAGTAGAGGCTCCAGGCAAGCGCAGCCTGAAAAGGGAACCTGCCGCGAAAAACCCCATCGACCCGATGAAAAGGCCACTTTTCGTGCGTACAAATCGGGAACTCCAGCTCGCAGGTGAGGCACCAAACGCGCTCACCATCAAGCCGTTTCCCCCCGCAAGCCCAACAGTAATCGGGTAGAATTACCGCCAATAACCTTCGCCCCAAATAAAACATCTATCTATATGTTTTTCAATGAGATAAGTCCGCAGTTACCCACAAAGGGGCACGGAATTTGCTTGGAAATTTATACCTTTATGCCCGAAATACTATAAGATTAAATGCGTAATGGCAGAAAACAAAAACTCCCGAATCATTATTCTCGTTTTGTTGGCGCTTCTCATAGGTGCTGCGGGACTCCTCTATTTTCAGAAGCAGTCCAATGACGAAATGGTCTCCAATTTAACGCAAGAGAAGGAGTCCTTAAAAATGGAACTTACCGAACTCGCGGAGCAATATAACGTGTTGTTGGAAGATAGCGACAGCTTGAACCGCACCCTGATTGCCGAACGCGACCGCATTTTGAATCTTTTGGATTCCATCGATAATCTGCAAGGCGATATTCGCGTTTTGCGCCGTTACCGCGCTGAAGTTTTTAAGCTCAAAAAAGAAAACAAAATATTATTGGATCGCGCGGATTCACTCATTGTAGTAAACCGCCAATTGGAAGCAGAAAAGCAGAAGGTTGAGGAAAATTTGGAGAATGCGGAGAATCTCAATTCGGCATTGACTAATGAAAATCGTCGGTTAGACGACCAAGTTAATTTGGGTAAGCGCTTGCAGGCCTATGAGATTATTTCTGGGGCTATTCGGATGCGCGGAGATAAGGAGCGCACTACAGATAAGGCAAGTAAAGTAGATAAAATTAAAACGTGCTTCATGCTCAGTGAGAACTTGATTGCGGACGCAGGGGACAAAGTTATTTACGTGCGCTTACTCGAGCCCAATGGCAATCTAATGGGTAAGGGAATGGATGAGTATGCCGTTGAAATTGATGGAGAGAAAATTCTCTGCAGTGAGAAGAAAACGATTTATTACGAAAATGAGGCCATGGATATGTGTGTTTATGTAGATTTACCTGAGAATACAGAGCTTGAAGAGGGAGAGTATAAGGTGGAAATCTATACGGCCTCCGCAAAAATTGGCGAGAGCACATTTGAATTGCGCGCCGGCTGGCTTTAAGCGAAGTCTGGCTTTAAATTAATAAATCATGCAAATTCGTTTTTTAGCTTGGGGCATTGCATCGGTTATGCTTGCCATGAGTACGGTATCTTGTGTGCCGCAGAAGATGTTTAATGCACTTCAGGCAGATTACGACAGTTGTACAGTGCTGGCGGACTCCTTACAGTCCGATATTGCACTTCTCGTGCGGGACACCACGGAGTTGCGCGAGGCCAATCGAAATTTGCGCGCTGCGGTAAAGTTGCTGGCCACGGACACATCACGTCTGGGTGTGGCACTTCGAAATGCAATGAATTCCTACGATCAATTGGAGCAGGCCTATGCCTTGATGGAGGAGAACAGCTCATCGGCTCTCAAGAAAAACGCGGAAGAGAATCGAAAGCTCCTCAGGGAGTTGGAAACCATGCAATCCGAACTGCGCCTGCAGGAAGATTCGTTATTGGCCAACCGAAGCGAGTACAATCAATTGATGGCTGCGCTGCAGGAGCGAGAGGCGCGAGTCTCTGAGTTGGAACGCAAAATAGCGGAGAAAGACAGCATTCTTGCTGGCATTACAGCACGCGTTCGCGAGGCTCTATTGGGATACGAGGGTAAAGGATTGCAGATTGAGGAGCGAGACGGCAAATTGTACCTCACTCTGGATAACCGTTTGTTATTTGCTTCGGGCAAGTGGTCCGTGAATAGCGGCGGAATGCAAGCATTGGGGCAATTGGCGGAGGTGTTGTCTAACAATCCCGACATTTCGGTATTGGTTGAAGGTCATACTGACAGCGACAAGCTTTATGGAGGCGCCGAGGTAGTGGATAACTGGGACTTAAGCGTGATGCGGGCCACGGCTGTAGCCAAAGCGCTGGAAAACGCGGGAGCGGAGCCCGGTCAGATTACGGCTTCAGGTCGCGGTGAATATTTTCCAGTAGCCTCTAATGATACGCCAGAGGGCAAGGCTAAAAACCGCCGGATTGAAATTATTCTCGAGCCAGATGTGAGCGAGTTAATGAAATTGCTCAACTCCATGTAACAAAAAAGCCGAACGATTTCCCGTTCGGCTCAAATTAAAAGATTCTGAGAAATTACTCAGCAGTCTCTTCAGCAGACTCAACTTCTTCAGCTGATTCTTCAGTAGCTTCAACAGCAGTACTGTCTGTAGCTTCTTCCATGTCGGCGTGATCCGCGTGATCGTGAGCCCCTTCAGTTTCAGGAGCTACCTCCTCAACAGCAGGAGCTTCTTCAGTTGCAGCTTCATCAGCCGCAGGGCTTGAACATGCAGCAAATGCTACAGCCGCAAGCGCGAGGGTGTAAAAACGTACTTTTTTCATTGCAATGATAATTTTGAGTGAATAATTCAGCGCAAATATAAAACTTTAATAATCAACACTCTACAACAAGCTGATTAAATCTGTGTGTAGTTTAATGAACGATACCACCTCGTTAATTGGGATGCGCTCCTGTTGCATGGTGGCGCGATGCCGAATTGTTACGGCCTCATCTTCAAGGGTTTCGTGGTCTATGGTGATGCAAAATGGCGTGCCAATGGCGTCTTGACGGCGGTACCGCTTGCCTATGGCATCCTTATCATCGTATTGTACAGCGGCGTGTGGGCGAAGTGTTTTAAGCAGTTCTTCTGCCTTTTCGGGAAGGCCGTCCTTCTTAACTAATGGTAAAATAGCCGCCTTTACCGGTGCCACTTGAGGCGGCAAGTTCAATACAGTTCGAACAGAGCCATCTTCGAGCGTTTCTTCCTGAAGTGCGCTGGATAACACGGCGAGAAATAATCGGTCTAAGCCAATGGATGTTTCCACTACATAGGGCACATAACTTTCACCTTTTTCAGGGTCGAAGTAGCGCAGTTTCTTTCCTGAGTATTCCTCGTGCTGCTTTAAGTCGAAATCGGTTCGGCTGTGAATTCCCTCCAGTTCTCGGAAACCGATGGGGTATTTAAATTCAATGTCCGCAGCCGCATTGGCATAATGGGCAAGTTTTTCGTGATCGTGGAATCGGTAGCGGTCGTTGCCCAGCCCGAGTGCTTTATGCCAAGCTAAGCGCTTTGCTTTCCAGTATTCGTACCACTCCATTTCTTCTCCAGGCCGGACAAAAAACTGCATTTCCATCTGCTCAAATTCGCGCATTCGGAAAATAAATTGCCGGGCCACGATCTCGTTTCGAAAAGCTTTCCCGGTTTGCGCAATTCCAAAGGGTAGGCGCATGCGAGCAGTTTTCTGCACGTTCAAGTAATTTACGAAAATCCCCTGTGCCGTTTCGGGTCGCAAATACACTTTGGAGCTGCTGTCCGCGGTACTTCCAAGTTCTGTACCGAACATCAGGTTGAATTGGCGCACCTCGGTCCAATTCTTAGACCCGGAAACGGGATCGGCAATTTCCAACTCTTCTATGAGAGCCTTTACTTCATCGAGTGCTTCGCGGGTTAACGCATCGTTCATTCGGCTTAAAATGCCGTCTATTTGCTCTTGGTAACCGAGCACTCGCGGATTAGTAGCCAGAAATTGAGCCCTGTCGAATTGATCGCCAAAACGCTTGGCCGCTTTTGCCACTTCCTTGTCTATTTTGGCTTCAATTTTGGCGCAGTGGTTTTCGATAAGTTGATCCGCTCGATACCGCTTTTTCGAGTCCTTGTTGTCGATCATCGGATCGTTGAACGCATCTACGTGTCCAGAGGCTTTCCAGGTGGTCGGATGCATAAAAATAGCCGCATCGATACCTACAATATTATCGTGCATTTGCACCATGGATTTCCACCAGTATTCGCGCAAGTTTTTCTTTAATTCTGCGCCATAGGGACCATAATCGTAAACTGCCGCAAGCCCGTCGTAGATTTCGCTACTGGGAAAAATGTATCCGTATTCTTTGGCGTGACTGACTATACTCTTCAGGGAATCGTCGGAACTGGCCATAAATGTATTTATTCGATTTTTACAATGCGTTCAGCGCCCAAAAGTACGCCTGATTTTGAAAACATCGATATAAAATACGTGCCGGCTGGTAAAAGAGTCCCATCAATCACCCCGAGCGAACCTAAAACCTGGAAATCAACATCCACTTTCTGTCCGAACACATTGGTTACCACATCCTGCACATCTGAAATACCGGAAAGGCTCACGTAAAAATCGCCTGAACTGGGGTTGGGAAACACGCTAAACAGCGATTCGCTTGCGTGCTCTTGGGTGCCGATGGTACTGCAATATTCATCCATTTTGTTCAGCATACCCTTAAGGTTCAGCCGGTTTCCGGAAGTGGTGATGCCGCTGAGCGAGGTGTTCGCATCTCCCCCTTCCAACACGAATGATCGCATGAGGTGCAAAGCGCTGTCTGGGTCTGTTTTTAGCAGCGTAATCAATTCGTCGCATGCGGCTGAATAGGCCAGTGCAATGGCTCCTGTAACATGCGGGGTTGCCCCCGACGTTCCACCGAACCCGCCGTAACCGCCGAAGTTCATTATATCCGTTGTGTAGGTGCTCTCTCCGAAAGCACCAATATCGATGGTCTCAGCGCCATAACCCGCCTGTGTCACTTTCTGATCGTACCGGTTCATATTCGTTACCGAAATCAAGTAATCGCTTGGGCAAGCGGTAGGAAGATCGCCCACCACATCTACATTCTGATTTCCATTGATGGTGGCACCGCAACTCAAAACACCATAAGCACCAAGGGTATCGTACATGGCACACCACAGCGGCGCACTGCTGGGTTGGCCGAAATCTACACCCCATGAGGCATTGGTAGAAACCACAAGCGCGCCCTCGGCTCCTTCCGTTTCGAGGTATCTCTTTTTTTGTTCTAGGACGTAGCTGTATGCTGATAGCGCATCAGCCTCGCCACCACCCCCTACTACAATCATTAGTTTAACTTCCCAGTTTACGCCTGCCACGCCGATGCCGTTGTTCCCGCGGGCTCCAACAATGCCCGCAACTGGGGTGCCGTGCCAGCCTCCCCACGAGCCGTCCGCAATGTCGTCGTCGTTGCTGTAGCAGTTCCAGCCCAAGTAATCGTCTACGTACCCATTGTTGTCGTCGTCGATATTGTTGTTGGGGATTTCATGGTGATTCACCCAAATGTTTCCGTTGAAATCCGGATGCGAAAGGTCCAAGCCATCGTCGATTACGGCAACCACAATGGTGTCGCCCTGAACGGTGAGTCCGCCCGTGGTCACGTCCCAGGCGAGATCGGCGTCGATGTCTGCACCCAGCACGCCACCGCCTTGCCCCGAATTAATGTACTGCCACTGTTGCCCAAAATTGGGGTCGTTGGGCTGAACGCGATAGGTTATTTTTTTATTGGACTGTGCAATGGTAACCAAATTCCAGGCCCATGCAGTGCGCAACGCCTCTTCTACCGATCGATTCCCTTCCCATTCCACTTTATACACGTTCATATGCTTGGAAACTACCGTCCAATTTAGGTCGTGAAAGTCGCTTTCAGGTGCGATTTCTAGGTCTCGAGGCGATGCGCCTTCAGCGAGCTGCACCAGCATCTGTTGAGGGTAAACTTCTTGTGCGGTAACCCCTACAAAAGAGCAAAGGAAAAGGGCGAGTAGAGCGGAAAAATAATTCATAGGATGTGCTTATATGCATTCAAAAGTACGGGAAATTTATCCAATTCGTTGGCACAAGACCTATCTTTGCCCCATGATTCAACACGGCAAAACATTAATTAGCGAAGAACTGCTCGAAGAGGTTTTTGTGTGCGATCTAAATGCGTGCAAAGGAGCTTGTTGTGTAGAGGGCAGTGGGGGTGCGCCGTTGAATGCGGAAGAAGTAGAAAAGCTAAAAGCCATTTGGCCCGCGGTAAAGACCTATTTGCCCGAGGAAAATCAGCGCGAAGTAGAAGCCCAAGGAATTTCCGTGATCGATTGGGATGGTGAACAGGTTACGCCTTTGCGCAAAGGAGCGGAATGTGTGTATACTTTATTCGATGAGGACGGGACGGCGAAATGCGGGATTGAGCGCGCTTACTTGGATGGCAAGATCGACTTTAAGAAGCCCATATCGTGCCATGCCTACCCCGTACGAATCACGGAGTACGAATATTTCGACGCGCTCAATTATCACCGCTGGTCTATTTGCAGTGCGGCTTGCACGTTGGGCGAGGCATTAAAGGTTCCGGTTTTTCGTTTTGTTAAAGACGGGTTGATTCGAAAATACGGAGAAGATTGGTACGCGGAGTTGGAGTTGATTTTTGAACATTGGAAGCGCAAGGATGCCCCCGACGAGGCATAAAAAAAATGTTAAAAAAACTTATCACGAGACTTGATTTTTTAATTTGTCAATGAGAATAGGCCATTCCGATTGAATGTGTAAACTGAGTGTTAAAAACTCACCCCGGATTGTGAATAAGTGCTTCTTGCAAGCTTAAAATTACTTTCGAATATTTGTCGGAGAGAATGCGGTGGAGCTGCAATGCAACCGCCTGATGATGCTCCGTTTCTCCAGCCAAAACCAAGTGTAAATCCCTGGTTTTCAACGAAATAATAACACGAAAAAGAAACCGATATGGAAATGTCGCATGAACCCATCCTTGCCGAAAACAAAAATAGATTTGTCCTTTTCCCTATCAAGCACGACGATATTTGGCAGTATTACAAAAAGGCGGAAGCGAGCTTTTGGACGGCGGAGGAAATAGATCTTCATCAAGATTTGCACGACTGGGAAGCGAAGCTGAACGACGATGAGCGATATTTCATAAAACACATCCTCGCATTCTTTGCTGCGAGCGATGGAATTGTGAATGAAAACCTAGCTGAAAATTTCGTGAACGAGGTTCAGTATACTGAGGCGAAATTTTTCTACGGTTTTCAGATCATGATGGAGAACATCCACAGCGAAACTTATTCGCTGTTGATTGATTCCTATATAAAGGATTCTGAGGAGCGCGATCGCTTATTTAACGCCATTGAAACCTTCGAGGCCATCAAGAAAAAGGCGGATTGGGCGTTGCGATGGATAGAGAGCGACAGTTTTATGGAGCGCCTGGTGGCCTTTGCCGCTGTGGAGGGGATTTTCTTCTCGGGCAGCTTCTGTTCAATTTTTTGGCTCAAAAAGCGCGGATTGATGCCGGGCTTAACGTTTAGCAACGAGTTAATTAGCCGCGACGAAGGGCTTCATTGCGATTTTGCAGTTCACTTGCACAATGAACATGTGGTGAATAAGGTGCCGAAGGAGCGCATCACGCAAATTCTCACAGAGGCCCTCGAAATTGAGCGCGAATTTATTACTGAATCGCTCCCCGTGGATCTCATTGGGATGAACAGCCGTTCCATGACCCAGTACTTGGAGTTTGTAACGGATCGCTTGCTTGTGGAGCTCGGTTGCGATAAAGTGTACAATGCCACCAATCCTTTCGATTTTATGGATATGATTTCCCTCCAGGGGAAAACAAACTTCTTCGAACGTCGTGTATCGGAATATCAAAAGGCGGGAGTGATGACCTCGAACGAAGAAGACAAAAAGATCCGATTCGACGCGGATTTTTAACATCAACCTGAGCCCTAAAGAAACAACAACCCTTTTAAGAAGTAGTCTATGTACGTTATAAAAAGAGATGGCCGCAAAGAAGTCGTAAGGTTCGATAAGATTACGGCGCGTATTCAAAAGTTGTGTTACGGATTCCACGAATTAGTAGATCCTGTAACCATAGCTATGCGCGTTATTGATGGACTTTATGAAGGCGTGACCACTCGCGAACTCGACAGTCTTGCCGCTGAAATCGCGGCATCTATGACTACTCGACATCCGGATTATGCAAAATTAGCTGCCCGCATTGCCGTATCCAACTTGCACAAGGAAACAAAGAAGTCGTTCAGCGAGACTATGGCGGATCTTTACACTTACGTAAATCCAAAGACCGGAAAAAAAGCGCCTTTAATTGCGGACGACGTACACGAAATTATACAGAAACACGCTACACTGTCAGACAGTACGCTCATTTACGATCGGGACTACGGTTACGACTACTTTGGCTTCAAGACCTTGGAGCGCTCTTACCTCTTGAGGTTAAACGGCAAAATAGCCGAGCGCCCTCAACAGATGCTCATGCGCGTGGCCATTGGAATTCACAAAGAAGATATTGAAGCAGCGGTAGAGACGTATGAGTTGATGTCTAAGAAATACTTTACCCACGCCACTCCGACCCTGTTCAATGCAGGTACGCCCAAGCCACAGATGTCTTCTTGCTTCTTGTTAACCATGAAGGACGATAGTATTGATGGCATTTACGATACGCTCAAGCAAACGGCAAAGATTTCTCAGTCTGCAGGAGGAATTGGAATGAGCATTCACAATGTCCGCGCTACGGGATCCTATATCCGCGGAACGAATGGAACATCCAATGGCATTGTGCCGATGTTGCGCGTATTTAACGATACAGCCCGTTACGTGGATCAAGGTGGCGGTAAGCGCAAAGGTTCTTTTGCCATTTATTTGGAGCCTTGGCATGCCGATGTGACGGATTTCTTGGACCTCAAGAAAAACCACGGTAAAGAAGAAATGCGCGCCCGCGATTTATTCTACGCCATGTGGATTCCCGATTTGTTTATGCACCGCGTAGAAAATGATGCGGATTGGACGTTGATGTGCCCCAACGAATGCCCCGGGTTATCGGATACGTACGGCGATGATTTTGTGAAGTTGTACGAAAAGTATGAGGCTGAGAACAAGGGTCGTAAAACGGTGAAGGCTCGCGTTTTGTGGGAGAGCATCATTGAAGCGCAAATTGAGACCGGCACGCCATACATTCTTTACAAGGATGCGGCCAATGCAAAATCGAACCAAAAGAATCTCGGAACCATCAAGTCTTCGAACTTGTGTACCGAAATTATGGAGTATACGTCTGCCGATGAGGTAGCGGTATGCAACTTGGCGTCTATAGCTCTTCCAAAATTTGTGAAGGAGGACGGGTCGTTCGACCACGACGAATTATTCCGCATTACCTACATTGCAACGAAAAACCTCAACCGTGTAATCGATCGCAATTACTACCCCGTTCCGGAGGCGCGCAATTCCAATATGCGTCATCGCCCTGTGGGTCTTGGGGTACAAGGATTGGCAGACACGTTTATTATGATGCGCCATCCTTTTACCAGTCCGGAGGCAAAGCAGCTGAATGCGGATATTTTTGAAACCATGTACTACGCCGCTCTAATGGCGAGTAAGGACGAAGCAAAAGTTGAAGGTCCCTACGAAACGTATGAGGGCTCGCCAATTTCGGAGGGAATTTTCCAATGGCAGATGTGGGGCTTAAAGGAGGAAAATCTCAGCGGTCGTTGGGATTGGAATGTGCTGCGCAATGAAATTAAAGAGCACGGCGTGCGCAACTCGCTGCTCATGGCTCCAATGCCCACGGCCAGTACGAGCCAAATTCTTGGAAACAATGAGTGCTTTGAACCTTATACCAGCAACATCTACACGCGCCGCGTACTTTCTGGCGAATTTATTGTGGTAAACAAGCACTTGTTACTTGACTTGGTAAACCTTGGCCTTTGGAATGAGGAGCTTAAAAATGAACTTATTCGAAACAACGGAAGCATTCAGGATATCGATGGTATTCCAGACAACATCAAGGAGCTGTACAAAACCGTTTGGGAGATGAGTATGAAGGATATCATCGATATGGCTGCGGATCGCGGCGCCTTTATTGATCAATCCCAATCTATGAATCTGTTCTTGGAGTCGGCTAACTTTGGTAAAGTTACTTCCATGCACTTCTATGCTTGGCGCAAGGGCCTCAAAACAGGCATGTATTACTTGCGGACCAAGGCAGCAGCAGATGCTATTAAGTTTACGGTACAAAAGCAATCTAAAGCTGAGGTGGAGCCTGTGGTTTCCAATGAGCAAACTGAGAAATTGGCCGAGGATCGCACCAGTAAACTGGCTGAGGCGGCTAAAAAAATCACGGAAAAGTACACCCCAGAGCAAGCCATTGCATGCAGTATAGACAATCCTGACGATTGTGAGGCTTGCGGCAGTTAAATAGCCCTAGAGCCCATTGACAAAGAAGCGACTACACGACATCATTTTCGAAGCGGAAACACCTGCAGGCAAGTTGTTCGATGTGGTGCTCTTTTTGGCAATTGTGCTGAGTGTTGTGGCGGTGATTCTCGAGAGCGTCCCGTCTATACAGGAGGCGTATCGATGGGAATTGGTCACCGCAGAGTGGATTTTTACGGGATTGTTTACCATTGAGTATGTCGTCCGTATTTATGCCGTAGAACGCCCTAAAAATTATGTACTGGGGTTCTATGGGATTATAGACTTGCTCTCCATGTTGCCCTCTTATTTGAGTTTACTCATAGCGGGAACCCAAAGCTTAATGGTTATTCGAATATTGCGTTTGTTGCGCATATTTCGCGTGTTAAAGTTGGGTCAATTTATTGGAGAGTCTCAGCATATTACCCGGGCACTTGTGGCCAGCCGCCGAAAGATTCTAGTGTTTCTTTTCGCCGTGGTGCTTATTAACATACTCTCGGGAACACTTATGTTTTTAGTAGAGGGGCCAGAACATGGATTTGTGAGTATTCCCGTGAGCATATATTGGTCTATTGTTACCTTAACCACGGTGGGCTACGGAGACATTAGCCCAGCTACACCTTTAGGGCAGCTCATAGCTTCTTTATTAATGATTGTGGGGTACGGCATAATTGCAGTTCCTACGGGCATAGTAACGGCAGAAATGGCGGGTCAAAAGCCAAAGATTACATCGACCCGAGCCTGCCACAACTGCGGCTGGGAAGATCACGAAGACGATGCGCGATTTTGCAAGCGCTGCGGTACGCCCCTTTAGGCGCCAAGCGGTGCCAAATAGGCCCCGTGAGAGGCGTTTGACCTCGAATGGCTTACTCTAATTGAGCGCATGCCCCGGCCAACTGGGCCGACGCTACTTGATATTGCGCTCCTTGCAGATGCGACCGTACGCCTGCTGAACAGCCTGGAATTTCTCTTTGGCACCAGCCTGAATTTCTTCGCCGAGGTGAGCCACTTTATCCGGGTGATATTTGATGGCCATCTTGCGATAGGCCTTTTTAATTTCATCGTCCGAAGCTTTAGGAGAAACTTCGAGAACTTGATAATCCGCCTCGCTGCTCTTGTAAAACATAGCTTTGAGCGACTGGAAATCCGCTGGACGAATTCGCATGTAATTGGCGATGGTTTGGATGGTGTCCAGCTCTGCCTCGGCTACATGACCATCGGCCTGTGCCACCCCAAACAAAAAGTGCACCAGCTGCAGCCGGGAGGCGTGGTCCATGTTTTGCTGAATTTGCAGGCAGATCTGGCGGGTGGATACGGATTGATTGTTCACCACGGTTTTGAAAAGCTTAAAACTCTCCGCAGCTTTGGCCTCGCCAAATAATTTTTTGAAATGCTCTCGGACAAAGCTCAGTTCGCGCTCATCAACCCGGCCATCTGCCTTGATAACCTGTGCGCTGAGGATGAGCAGGCTCACCTCAAAATCGCCCACGCGCGTAGCTCGATGAGTGGCGCGGCTTCCCGATGGTCGCTGCCCCGGTTCGCGGTAAGGTTCATCGCCCTGTTTGTCGTAGAGATTGCCCAAGGCGTATCCCAGGAGAGCGCCAATAGGCCCTCCAAATGCCCAACCGAGCCCTCCTCCAATCCATTTTGCGTATTTTTTTGCCATGTGTGCGGTATTATCGGGTGTACACCCATTTATCGTTGGTACTTAGACTCGCATCCCAGCTATATCCATCGGCTTGAAATGCGCGCAGGTGATCCAATTGATCAATTTGGTTATCCACCATAAATCGCACCATCAAGCCGCGAGCCCTTTTCATGAAAACCGAAATTTTACGGTATTTGTTGTCTTTTAGCTCCAAGAAAACGGGTTCCACCACCCGCGCCCCCAATTTTTTGAAGTTCACCACCCGGCTGTATTCCCCACTCGCTGTATTTAGAATGGAGCGTTCCGCCTGGCTCGATAGCGCCTCCTCCAGGTGTGCGGTCGCGGTATTTGTCCAAAACGCATAAAGATTTTTTTCCCCGGCCACAGACAAACCGCTGCCTATTTCCAGGCGATAAGCCAAGGCGAGATCGGTTGGCCTCAGGACACCGTACAACCCGCTTAATATCCGCAGATGTTTTGCGGCATGTGCCACTGCGGATGGGCTCAATGTGAGGGCGTTCAGACCTTGGTAGGCGTCGCCATCGAACAAATAGAGCGCGCGTACAGCGTCGGTGTGCTTTTCCAGAGGGAACGAAAATTGTCGGTAGCGCTGAGCATTTTCCTGGGCAAGAGCATCGGACACCTTCATGAACGCCTTGATCTCATCTTGGCTCCATTGCTGCAGTTTTTCCACGATTTCCCGGGTTTTCCCCTGAAATAACGGAGCGGTGGCTGCGCCCGTTCCGCATGCTTCTGCACGCATTTTCTTGGACGGGCTCAGCAGGGCGATCATTTGCCGGGCTTAATGGAGAGGTGGAGTTCGTCGTGTTGATGCGTATCGATAAGGGATGGAGCATCGATCATTACATCGCGACCGGCATTGTTTTTTGGGAACGCAATGAAATCGCGAATGGTCTCGCTGCCACCAAATAGTGCGGCCATGCGGTCAAAGCCAAATGCAATTCCGCCGTGGGGAGGAGCGCCGTATTGGAAAGCGTTCATTAAGAATCCGAATTGCGATTCGGCCTCCTCAGGCGTGAAACCGAGCAGATCGAACATCTTGCGCTGCAAGTCGCGGTCGTGAATCCGGATGGATCCGCCGCCAATCTCTGTGCCGTTAAGCGTGAGGTCGTATGCGTTAGCGCGCACTTTACCGGGGTCGCTTTCGAGAAGCGCCAAGTCCTCTGTTTTTGGAGAGGTGAAAGGGTGATGCATCGCGTGGTAACGCCCGGACTCTTCATCCCACTCAAGCAGCGGAAAATCCAGTACCCAAAGCGGTTGAAAATCATCTTTTTTGCGCAATCCCAGCTGATTCGCCATTTCCAGGCGCAATTCGCCGAGGGCCTTGCGGGTTTTGCCCAGTTCACCGGACAAGATGAGAATAAGATCGCCCGGCTTTGCTCTAGAAGCATCCGCCCAAGCGCGCAAATCCTCCTCGTTGTAGAATTTATCTACGGAAGATTTCAGGGTTCCATCCTCATTGTATTTCACGTACACCATTCCACTAGCGCCAATTTGCGGGCGCTTAACCCAATCGATAAATGCGTCGATTTGCTTGCGCGTGTATTGTGCACATCCAGGCGCAGCAATCGCAAGAACGGCTTCGCTTTGATCGAACACGCCAAATCCGCGGTGTTGCGAATGGGGTGTGAGGTTGGCAAACTCCATTCCGAAGCGAATATCCGGCTTGTCCGAGCCATATTTTTCCATGGCCTCGGCATAGCTCATGCGCGGAAAGGCCTCTAATTTTACCCCGAGCACCCGATCGAATAAGTGGCGCACCAGCGCTTCAAAGGTCTGCAGGATGTCTTCTTGCTCTACGAAAGCCATTTCGCAGTCGATCTGCGTAAATTCCGGCTGGCGGTCGGCCCGGAAATCCTCATCCCGAAAGCACTTTACTAATTGGTAGTATTTGTCCATCCCGCCTACCATGAGCAATTGCTTGAACGTTTGCGGCGACTGGGGAAGGGCATAAAATTGCCCGGGATGCAGGCGAGAGGGCACCACGAAATCGCGCGCACCTTCTGGGGTCGATTTGATTAAGTAGGGTGTCTCTACTTCTACAAAATCCTGCTCATCCATGTATTTTCTGGTCTCGATGGCCAGGCGGTGGCGGAGGATCAGATTATCGCGGACCGATGCACGGCGGAGATCGAGGTACCGATACTTCATGCGCAATTCTTCTCCACCATCGGTATCCTTTTCAATGGTAAAGGGCGGGGTAAGCGCCTCATTCAGCAAGGAAAGCTCGGTCACGTCCAGTTCAATTTGTCCCGTGGCCATGTGGTCGTTTACGCTGGTCCGCGCAATTACAACGCCCGTAGCTTGAATTACGAATTCACGACCCAGTTTACGCGCGGTGGAACAGAGATCGGGCCTGGTTTCCATATTAAAAGCAAGCTGGGTGATGCCGTAGCGGTCGCGCAAATCGACAAACGTCATCCCTCCTAAATCACGAGCTTTCTGTACCCATCCCGCCAGGGTCACAGTTTGTCCAATGTGTTCTTCGCGCAGTTGCCCGCAAGTGTGTGTCCGATACATTCCTCTAAAATTATCGGGCAAAATTACGAAATACGTCATCGAATATTACCATTTTCGCATGGTAAACACGTGTTTAGTGGAGATTTATAGCGACGAATATTTTATGCGTGAGGCGTTGAAAGAGGCCGAGCGGGGACGCGAGGCCAACGAGGTGCCAGTGGGCGCGGTTTTGGTTGCGCAAAATCGCATCCTGGCCAGAGCGCATAATTTAACGGAGGTTTTAACGGATGTAACCGCCCACGCGGAGATGCAAGCGATCACTGCGGGCTCGCACGCCTTGGGGGCAAAGTATTTATGGGATTGTACGCTCTATGTTACGCTGGAGCCTTGTGTGATGTGTGCCGGGGCGCTCTATTGGTCCCAGATATCGAGGGTGGTTTACGGAGCGAGCGATGGAAAGCGCGGCTATCGTGCAAGCGCGCTGGGCCTGCACCCAAAGACGGAGGTGCTTAGCGGGGTTTTGGAGGAGGAGTGCAGCGCTCTGCTCACGGAGTTTTTCCGTTCAAAAAGGTCTTGATATCGTCAATTTTGGCACCGTTCAATTCGTAATAGTTTTCTTTCCAACGGATGATGCTATCGCGGGTTCCCTCCAGGTCCCGCTGAGCTGCAGCTAGGGCTTCGGGCAAGGTGGCCTCGGCATATACTGGGATTTCGTATCCCAACACGTAGAGCGTGGTCCGGTTTCCGTGGGGTTTAGGTTTTTGTTGGGTTTCGGGTTGACGTAAAGCACACGCCGACAAAATCATGAAAATGATTCCGTAAATAGCTAAACCAAAAGGGCCTCTGTCGTGTATTATCTTTAATTTTGTAATCATACTATAAATATAACGTAATTCATTATGTATCCAGAAGAAATGATTGCGCCCATGCGCCAGGACCTAACGGCCTCAGGAGTACAGGAAGTGCGCGATGCAGCTACTGTGGAATCACTCATAAATTCAGAGGGAACAACGCTTTTTGTCGTTAATTCCGTATGTGGATGTGCTGCGGCCAATGCGCGCCCAGCTGTGAAGATGGCTTTGCAAAACGAAAAATTACCAACTCGTTCTTTAACGTCTTTTGCCGGAAATGATCGCGAGGCGGTTTCACGCGCGCGTGAATTGATGGCGCCCTATCCTCCAAGCAGCCCGAGTATTGCTCTTTTTAAGGACGGGGTTTTGGTTCATATGATCGAGCGGCATCATATTGAAGGGCGTCCCGCCGAGCTTATTGCAGACAATTTAAAAGCGGCATTCGACGCTCATTGTTAACCTTTTTTGGGGTGAAAAGGGATGTTTTTACCTCTTTTTCATCCCCATCGAGTTTAAGGAACGCAGCGCCAATTCCTGGAATAGCGCGGGCAGCCGCAGCCGCTTTTGGGTTGCGCAAATCGCGCCAAGAGAAGTAATTCCAAAGACACATTCTGAAGTTAGCCGACGATCCACTTTCCCGATGGGATGGGGCTAATATGCTTTACAGAAAGGGGATTCAAACAGCGGGAAATCGCATCAACCCCGGACGGCAGCCTTGCGGATAAAGCGAGAGAAAGCCTTTGGAAAGAAGCGCTTGTAATACACCGCAATAACTTCCTTACCCCCGATGTAGACCTCATTTTTGTTGCGCTCCACAGCGCGAACCATCTGCTCCGCGCATTCCATGGGTTCCATACCTCTGGCCTGTGCGGGATCCATCTCGTTGAGTTTTTCTCCCGATTCGGTGAGGGCGTTTACGGAGATGTCTGTTTTAATAAAGCCCGGGCAAAATAGCGTTACGCGCAGTCCGCGATCGTGCAATTCGGCGCGAAGCGAGTCGAAAAAGCCGTGCAGCGCGTGTTTTGCGGCGCTGTACGAAGTGCGGTAAGGACTTTCAATATAACCCACCAGCGAGCTCGTTACCCCAATGTGGCTGGTTTTTTGAGCGAGTAGATGCGGGAGTACAGCTTTAGTGAGAGCCACGGCCCCGAGGTAGTCGATTTCGAGAATTTGCCGATCTACTTCCACCGGAGTTTCGAGGGCCAAACCCCTTTGGCTGATGCCGCCATTGTTGAGGAGCACATCAATCCGCCCAAAACGGCACATCACCTCATCAACCTTAGCAGGAAATGAATCCGTGTCAGTGAGGTCGAGCGGCACAATTAAACTTTCGGTCGATGCGGGAAGTTTTCGCTGCATCTCCTGAAGCTTGTCTAAGCGACGGGCCGATAACACCAAGCGCGCCCCACGCCCCGCCAACACGATGGCCAGCGCCTCGCCAATCCCGGCCGAAGCGCCAGTTACCCAAACTACTTTACCTTTAACATCAGACATGATCACCGTAGGTTTATACAAAGCAAATGTAATTATCTTAATTTTGCTCAACGCATCAAAGCAAATGGGATTGCAATGCATTAAGGCCAGCGGAAATAAAACGCGAGGTATTTACTACCGCGCAGGAACACAACTAAGCCTTTAGATGCAATGCCTCGAAAAGAAAGAATCATGAACTATTGGAAAATTATTGCGGTATCTGGATTGATGCTCACGGCTTCAATAGCCTCCAACGCTCAGGCGTGCGACTCCATTGACGCCCTTTCTGTGGAGCGCATATTAGCCGACATTCGCGTTCTGGCATCGGACGAACTGGGAGGTCGCGAACCCGGCACTCCAGGTATGGAATTAGCCCAACGCTACATTACTATGCAAATGCGTTCTAAAGGTATTCAGCCCATGGGGGAGGAAGGCTATTTTCAAGCCTTCACCTACATGGCGCCCGTGACCATTGAGGCGGCGGCGTTGGAGATAGCAGGTAAACCCCAAGACTCCAAGGATTTCTACCCCACCAGTTACAGCGTTGCAGAAGCATCGGTTTCAGGGCTGTTGGTCGATGTGGGTTTTGGTATTTCCGCGCCCGAACTGGCGTACGACGACTATGCCGGGCTCAAGAAAAAGCAGCTGAGCAATACCGTTTACGTAATGAATATCGGTTCCCCCGATGGTATCCATCCGCATTCAAAGTATATTGCTCACCACTCCTTGAACGAACGCCTTGCGCTTGCACAAGAGCACGGGGCAGCGGCCGTTCTGCTGGTCGACCCCGAAAATGCTACCGACGCCCCTAGCGTCCAATTTAAGGGCATGGGTCAGGTGCAAATTCCCGTATTTTTTGTTCAAGGCTGGACCGGAGAAGTATTCGATTGGGTAAAGAAACCCACGGCCACTTTAATGGTACGAATGCACGAAAACGAGGTGACCGCCAAGAACATCATTGGATATTTGGACCGTGGGGCTGCTAAAAAGGTCGCAATTGGCGCGCATTACGATCACTTGGGTATGGGCTCCGAAGGAAGCCGGCACGTAGGGCCTCCCGCGGTACACAATGGGGCAGACGATAATGCGAGTGGAGTGGCGGGAATGCTGGAATTTGCCACGAAAATCACGGACCCCGCACAAGACGAGCCATATAATTATCTATTCATGGCATTCAGTGCAGAGGAAAAGGGGTTACTCGGCTCCAAACATTTCGTAGAACACCCTACATTTCCTTTAGAGGACATCGAATTCATGATTAATTTGGACATGATTGGCCATATGGAAAACCGTTCGTTTACCATTAACGGGGTGGGAACTTCGCCTCAATGGCTATCCAATATAGAGGAAGTGGCTTGCGACTCCTTTTCATATACCACCACCGAGTCCGGAATTGGCCCTAGCGATCACACCTCTTTTTACCTCCAAAAAATCCCGGCCATTCATCTGTTCACCGGGGCTCATGAGCACTACCACAAGCCCAGTGACGATGTTGGAATTATAAACCCAGAGGGCATCGCGTACATCGTGAATTTTATACAAAACTTAGTGGGAGCCATGGCAGACGATACCATCGCCTTTCAAGAGACCAAAGCGGAGGAGAGCCGCAAAGCACCTAAATTTTCTGTAACCCTCGGGGTGATGCCCGATTACAGTTTTTCGGGCCCAGGGATGCGTATTGATGGCGTAATTGACGACCGCCCCGCTCAGGCAGCGGGGATGCTCAAGGGCGATGTAGTAAAGCAGTTGGGCGACATCCGAATTGACGGCATGCAAGGTTACATGCGCGCATTGGCCGCATTTAAAAAAGGCGATCGAGTGAAAGCTACCATCGATCGGGATGGCCGTGAATTGGAACTGGAGGTACAATTTTGATTGCGGACGACTGCAATATCGCGGTAATTGGTGGGGGTAGTTATGCAACCGCCCTCATTAAAATACTCACGGAAAATTGTGAACGCGTGGGGTGGTGGATGCGCAACGAAGAGGCCATTGCCCACATCTTGGAGCACGATCACAATCCGAATTACTTGAGTAATGTAGACCTGGAAGTAGACCGGATAGACCTCACGAGCGACCTCAACCGCATCGTGCGCGATTACCAAACCTTGGTCTTTGCGGTCCCATCGGCCTTCCTTAAAGAGACCCTCGCCAAGATCGATGTTCCGTTGCGTAATAAATTTATGGTCTCTGCAATTAAGGGAATTGTGCCCGATGAAAACCTGATTTAGGGGAGTATTTCCATCAAATTTTGGAGGTTCCCTATGAATCCATAGCCATAATTAGTGGCCCTTGCCATGCTGAGGAAGTGGCCATGGAAAAATTGAGCTACCTCACGGTGTCGAGCCTCACCCCTGCACTGCGCCAAACGCTCAACAAGCAATTATCTACCAGTTACATAAAGGTGGTGGAATCAGACGATATTTTGGGCACCGAATACGC
>Ga0181606_10001610_pt1 | contig 19758 bp, 11 predicted proteins | sample 041ome_10_FD_132994 | JGI IMG/M metagenome (GOLD analysis project Ga0181606, IMG submission 132994) | Coastal salt marsh microbial communities from the Groves Creek Marsh, Skidaway Island, Georgia - 041412US metaG (megahit assembly) | ecosystem: Environmental > Aquatic > Marine > Intertidal... | reverse complement strand
CCATTTAACCCTTTTCGTGCCACCTGTTGGTGTAAAGGATAGGATTGTAGAATTATTCCAAAAATCAGCTTCTATATCACTATTAGATGGATCTTGACTGAAATTATCCTGCCACCATTTGAAGTTGTATATTGGTTTTGAATTTTGTCTTGTTATCCATACATTGTTTGTTAAACGGTCTTGATTAGCTTCTAATGTCCAATTTGAACCACCAGTTTTAGTAAATGTTAAATCAGCACCTGTCCAGATAGTTTGAGCTTTCAAATTTTCTGCGCTTATCGAAAAAAAAGCTATTAATGTTAAAATGTAAATTTGTTTCATCGTATTTAATTTTTGTCGTTAATATTTCGTTTTAATGTTTGCTAACAATTGTAAAAAGATCGTTGAGCGTTTATTTTTTTTCGTTGTCATCGCCTGTGATCCTTTTAAAACCTGAGTTATTAGTTAAAATTCTGTCTAATGGGTTGACGATTTTTTGCAAATCGCGTGTGCTTACGTGGGTGTAAATCGCGGTGGTTTCTATCGATTCATGCCCGAGCATCGTTTGTATCAATCGCAGGTCTGTTCCATGATCCATAAGATGTGTTGCAAAGCTATGCCTTAACATGTGGGGCGTGGCCTTCTTTATTCCAGCCTTTTTAGCTGCATCACTTACTATCTTTCCAATGCTGCCCCCTGTGTATTGCCGCCTGTGTGGCCCTTCAAATAGCCAATAGTTAGGCTTGTATTCGGCCAAATACCTTTCTAAACCCACTTTTATACTGTCACCTAAAATGGTAACACGATCCTTTTTGCCTTTACCACCTCTCACAAATATTTGACCCCGATCCATTTTCACATCTTCTATGCGCAGGCGAATAATCTCTCCGCGCCTTAATCCGCCCGAATAAAGTAAAGCCATGATGCATTGATGTTTCAAATTGTTGCCAGCCGAAATCAGTCTCAATGCTTGATTTTCACTTAAAACATCGGGTAATTTCTCTTCCTTACGGGGACGGTCGAGCCAATATTTTTTCTTTTCCAAACCCAACACGTGCTCGTAATAAAACTTTATGGCATTGATGGTTTGATTGTGTGTGCTTTGCGAGAGCTGGTTTTGCTTTACCAAGGTGTTAATGTAGGCTTTGATCTCATCTTCCGATACATCTTCAGGGTGTTTCGGATGAAAGTAGCGCATGAATCGCAAAAACATGGCTGTGTAGGTCTTCAATGTGTGCTTACTGTAGCGCCTTCTCTGCAACATCTCGATATACTCAGCTGGAATGATCACCGGTGAAATAGCTGAGTCGGGAAGGGGTATTGGCAGAGGATCGTTGCTGAAACGACTTCTATAAAAACGCTTGAATTGCTCTAAGTCGTTGGGCGAGAGCAGAGAATTGATCTCTTTATACTCAAGCCAAGCTTTATCCTTGAAGGCAGCTGTGATGGATTCAATCGAACCGTCTTTATCTTCGACATACCAGCAACGGTAAGTTTTAGAGTAAGTGGCATTCAATTGCCTCACTATTTGCTTGATGGCATCGTTGTAAGGGAAAAATAAACCCAACCGATACGCACCACGGTGAAAAATCCTCCTGATTTTAACTTCTAGTAGCGCTGTTTTTACCTCCATAGCCTAGCAAACATAGAAAAGGTGGAGTTAAAATGCAAGAGCTTGATGGGAGAGTATAATGCTGCTTAACAAGGTTATGGTCAATGAACTTTGCTGGAAAGCTGGTCATTTTGTGATGCAAGGCCAAAGCATCAGTTAAAAAATCAGATCAATATCATGTCGACCGATGATGGCCATGATTTCAACCTCATCGTTTTTGAGGCGATAGAAAATGCTGTCTACACCACAAACACATCTTCGGTATCCCGGCTTTATGTAGTCTACAGCTTCAAACATCGATGGACTTTGGGCAATGATGGCGAAGTATTCGAAAAATGTGTTGAAATAAATCTCTGCTTGAGTTGAACCAAATTTGTGCGCATCGAATTGGTAAATTCTAATATGGTCTTCTTTGGCTTGGTTGCTGAGTTTATACTTGGCCATTCAAACCTTCTTTTGCAGTCTTGAGAATGCCTTCTTGATCATCGCTGGTGAAGCCACTTTTTTCAGCATTTTCCAGTTTCATTCTTACCAAGTCAACCTGGCTTTGCTGATTTCGTGCTTGCCTCACCAGATCGTTGATCAACCCACTCTTGCTGGTGTATTCATTCTTTTCGATTTGGCGTTTTAGCCATTCGTTATTGGGTTTGGTGAGGGAAATGCTCTGTCGTGCCATGTTGATTGCTTTGATGTAAGAATACACCAAATGCGCATCAGCTTGTTTGATTGTCTTTCCCTTCGGTCGTTGGACCAGTATTTAGCCGTGAAATGGATGAAGCCTCATTCGCTTCGCTCACGGGCGACTTTTTCCTTATTTATTTCGCTCAAGCCCTTGGATTGGCTTATGACGGAAAAAGCCTTGTCGCTTCGCAACAAGGCTTCATCATCAAGTGCCCGGGACTGGACTCGAACCAGCATGAACTGAGTTCACACGCCCCTCAAGCGTGCGCGTCTACCAATTTCGCCACCCGGGCCAACATTTTTGTTTTAATCGGGGCGCAAATGTAGGAAATATACATTTTCGCACATTCGATTTATACAATGGGCTTATATCAAACTTCGCGCGACTTTATTTGGCATCGGTTTGCTTCTAAAACTAGGCATGGCGTGCATTCTCCGTTTGTTTACTCCCTCATCGATCAATGCATTTATCGTTCTCGACCAAAGCCTGAAAGGCGTTTCGTCACATTTTTTGAGCGATTGAAGCAAGATGCCACTCCGCTCAAAGGCATGGACTACGGCAAAAACGAAGAAACCATAGTTCCAGTTTCAGTTTATGCGAAACAATCTGCCATGCCCAATTTTCAAGTGGCCTTAATGCATCGGTTGGTGCATTACCTCAAGCCAGCATCGGTGCTTGAGCTGGGCTCAAATTTGGGAAAGTCATTGGCAATGATGGCTGCGGAAAATCCTGAATGTGAGTTGATTGGAGTAGAGGGTAACTCTAGCGTTGCAGCTCATGCCAATCAAAACCTTCGTGCCTTGCAATTGGGCAATGCAAAAGTGGTTTGCAGCACCTTCGATGCCTTTTTAGAAAACGACAAGCTTTCGTTCGACATGATATTTTTGGATGGCGATCATCATTATGAACCTACCATGCGCTATTTCAATGCAATCAAGCATAGGCTAAATGGTGGAGGTGCCATAGTGCTGCATGATCTCTACTACTCAGATGGTATGAAGCGCGCATGGGCAGAAATAAAAAAAGACCGAAACGTGACCATCACGATCGATCTTTTCTTTTTTGGATTGGTTTGGTTGGGAAAGAATCAAGCCAAAGAAAACTTCAGCATCAAGTTTCCTGCATCACTTCTTCGCATCTTTTTCTAGCTGATTGTCAATAAACTCGCCCAATTGCTCAGGCATCAGTTTGGCAGCAACAATCTTTTTATTCTCGTCCAACAAGAATGCCTTTGGTGTGCTGAAGATGTCATATGTGTCTCTAAAATTCATGCTTTGCAAGGTTGTTTTTCCTTGAAAAATCAACTCATGGGCGTTTTTATTCGACTCAGGTGTGTCTGAAACGTTGATCCATTGCAAGTCGTTTTTCTTGATGTATTTGATCCAGTCTTCATTTTCAAACTCGGTACCCACAGCATATACTTCAACGCCTTTGGCCTTATACGTTTCATAAAACTCTTTTAGCTTAGGGGTTACCTTTTTGCAATGTCCGCAACCTGAATCCCAGAAATAGAGCACCGTGTATTTGGCTTTGATGTCGGCCATGTTTCTCCAGTTTCCTGATGTGTCTTGCAAAATGAGGTTGGGAGCTTGCTTGCCGATCATCAGCGGAGCCATAGCATTAACGCGTTCACAAAACTTATCAAGCTTCTCTTCACTCAACCACCAAGCCTTATCTGGGCAATAGTAGGTTTGTCCCATGTGCACCAACACGGCATCCATGCCCATCACCTTTGAATCTTCAAACTTGCTGGTGATGGTGTGCACGATAAACTTGTGAGGCTCTTTGTTTCCTTTGGTCATAGCCACCAGCATGTCTGCAGCTTCAATCACGCTATCTGCCACTTGAGGAGTGAGTTTTGTGATGTAATAGGTCAATTTGTTGTTGAAAATTGGAGTGCGCAGGAGTCGCTCGTCTGAAAAGTCCATTCCATCTAAATAATGGCGTTTAAATTCGAGGTAGCGTTTTTTGTTGCGTTCGTCTTCATCTTCAATTTCAATATAATCAGGCACTTCGGGCTCAGCCGAAGCTTTGAAAACCTTTGAAATGAAAAGGTCAGGGTTATTGGCGATGAAGTCTTTTTTGTAGCTGATCACTTCTTTGTCGATGGCCATGAGTGCATCTTGAAGGTTTTGCTTTTCCTCTTCACTGGCCTTGTCTTTTTCCGCTTCGATACGCTTTTTCAAAGCCTGTGCATTGAACGACTTGTCATTGATGAAATTGAGGTATTCGTAGAATTTTTTGTTCTCAGCCGAGGTTTTCACCTTCATCGTGCTGATGAAGTTGCTTGCATTGGTCTCCATTTCTATCACAGGCTCGTTCACTACAAACTCGAAGTAGGCTTTTTTATCCCACGTGATAACGGAGTAGATGCCGCCTTTGATGGAGTCTCCTTTGAAACGAATGATGCCATTTTCAACCAATCCAGTGTCGTAGTAATATTGCTTGCCTCCGTAGTAATTGGCTAGGAAAACAGCACTATCGGTGGTGTCAGAGAGGCCAGAAACCTTAAACTTGAAGTCGAAATTTCGAATGGGTTCTTGGGCAAAAGCCAAGCTTGAAATTGCAGCTAGAAAGAGAGTGAAATAGATTCTTTTCATGCGTTTGAAATTATGCCCTCAAAGCAATTCAAAATTACTTTGTGATAAAAGTCCTTTTAACGTTCGATTAACATGATGATTTTTGAGGCCCTTTGTAAACGTGAAGCAAACAAATTGCGTCTAAATAAATTAATGCATCTTACCATGACAAGACTCTTAAAATTCGTTCCAGTTGTCCTGCTCTTTTTATCTTCTTGCAGCAAAGACGGTTGCAATCAAAAAATGGCCTTCAATTATGATCCAGATGGCAATAGTGAAGAGAATTGCGTTTGGAAACCCATCGAAGTGAAAATTGCGTTCAACCCAGTGGTGGGTGATGAGCCGCTCGAGTTGAACAAAGAAGTAATTGTGAATGGAAGGGCGTTGGAAATGGATTTTTACGGCATTTATTTTACAGAGATTACCCTGCAGTTGGATGGAGATTCGGTTCTGCTGCGCAACGACAATGAAGCGTGCGTAACGACTGCATCTGACGCCATGCTTTTTGAGGATGCCAATCGCTTGTTTGAGTCATCCTATTTGCCCAAAGCCGATGTAGTGCTGAACAATTTGATATTCAATATCGGTGTTGATACTTGCAGAAACAATGGCCTTGATCCAACCACGCAGCTTTCTGGACCATTTGCTCCGCATGTGCCTACCATGTACTGGTCATGGGCATCGGGTTATCGCTTCATTTCACTCAACGGCATGGTGGATGTTTCGGCCAATGCTGATGGCAGCGACATGCAAAATTTTGAATACCATACGGGGTTGAATTCTTTGTTAAGAACAACTTCTATTGATATGGAATCCAGAGAATTGGATGCGAATACTTTAATTATCAATTTAAATGTAGATTTTGCGAAAATGTTGGAAGGGGTTGATTTCACCACAAACCTTTCTACCCACACTTTTGACAACATGCCATTGGCTGCAAAAATCACAGAGAACGCATTAACTTCAATAACACTTGACTAAACACCGCATCCATATTTGGTTTGCTGGATTGGCCTTAGCAGTGCTTGGTATTAGTGGGTGTGGTGGCGATGGTGTACTGCCTGAAATAAAGGTGGCTGAACCTCAACTTGAGTTGTCGCTTCATCTGAGCCATGATGGTCAAAACATTGCACTCAACCAATCATTTATTGACGAAGAAGGAAACAATGTAAAAGTCGTTGCCTTTAAATGCTACATGGCCAACATTAGGTTGAAAGGTGCTGACAGCGAAACGCTGGTTTCGAGTATGGAGTTGTTTGATGCCAAACCGTTCGATGCCAGCATTTCTACTCCACAATGGTTAGATCAGTATTCATTTGACATGCCTGAAGGCGTATTTGAGCGCATCGAATTTGGAATTGGAGTGCCTGCCGATTTGAACCAGATTGATCCTTCTACCTACAGCAATGAAGATCCTTTGAGTACCTATTCAAACATGTATTGGTCATGGGCTTCCATGTATCGATTCATCATTTTAGAAGCAAAGGCAGATACCAATGGCGGAGAAAACTTTGACCACGATGTGATCTTTCATACTGGCTTGGATGCGCTCTATCGTTCAGGAATCGTACGTGAAGTTGATTTGAGCTTTACTACAGGCGAGAAGCAATCGTTAGCATTGTCGGTGGATTGGGACGATTTGTTTTACCATTTCGATCGCATTGATCTTAAGAAGGAAAGTTCAACGCACACTACAGACAATCCTACGGAATTTGAATTGGCCGAGCGGTTTACCGATAATTTTGTTCAAGCCATCAGCGTGCAGCCTTAAGCTCATTGTTGGTTTTCATAGTCTTCAATTTCTTTCAGCACTTCTGGAATCAGCTGTTCAAAAGAATCAAAGACCTGTCTGATCTTATCAATGTCTTCCTTCTCTCTGCCCATGTCTTCAAGTTTTTGAAGCGTTTGAGTCATTTCGGTCATTCCCAAGCTGCGAAAGCTCGACTTTACTTTGTGGGCGTCTTTCTTAATCTGATCGTGGTTGGATGTGGCCACAGATGTGCGCAAGGCGTCAAGATCAGGACTTAAGTTGCTTTTGAAAACACCCAGAAGCATGGTGATGAATTCAGGTTCATCCGAGACATTTTCTTTGATGAAGGCGAGGTTGAGGTGTGGCATGGTGGTGGTTTATAACAAGCCAAAGGTAAAATTACAGCCCAAATTGATCTTGATGGGTGAAATCAAGTAATCACCCAAACGATCGCCATAAACTTCTTTGATATTTATGGTTGACGTATTCGACCGAAAATCGGTTAGCGCGGCAGTGTTGCGCTTATAACCTAAACCGAAATAGGCATCAATGCCGAAACTTTCCTTGTAAAGAAGCTGCAAACCGAGCAGGCCGCTCATGCTGAAATTGGTCCAATCTTCCCTTGGTAAATTGAAGCCTTTTGCGCTGAAGGTGGCCGATGCGTATGAAGCGTGAAGCGCCAGATACAATCCAGATGGGCTTAAATAGTCGCTTAAGTTTTTTCCAGCGCGCATCTTCAAGAAATAATAACGCACCTCACCCTGAAGGCGAAGACCTGGAAATTGAAAATTGTCCCAAATGCTTTTTACAGAATCTTCAACCAAATTGGATTGTAGCACAAATGATTTGGCAAGATAACCTGCTCCCAATTGGTAGGTGAGTCGATGGTTGGCCACTATTTCAAACCGCAATCCGTATTCTGAAGTAAGAGGAACAGGTCCTACCAAAGCGCTCAGTGGATTTACTTTCAGATAGATCCGCTTCGTGTCGGGCACTTTTTGATCGGTAGCATCGGTGAAAGATTGCGCGTTAGCTGACAGGGTAGTTAACGCAGCAATGATCAATGCAATGAAGTTAATACTCCATGCGCGCCTTCGGAGTGGTGCTGAGGTCGCCAAAATGGTTTTCCTTGTACATGTAGTATCCATAAATCGCAATCATTGCAGCATTGTCTGTACAAAACTCGAACTTCGGAACGAATACATCACAACCTTTTTCGCTAAGTGCTAACATTCTCTTCCTCAAAAGCGAATTGGCCGATACACCACCAGCAATGCCGATGCTTTTCACGCCCGTTTGTTCCATTGCCTTTTCAAATTTTGCCAGCAAGGTTTCTACGATGGTGTGCTGCACCGAAGCGCAAATGTCGTTGAGGTTTTCCTCTACAAATGCTGGGTTTGTTTTGATTTGGTCTCGCACAAAGTAGAGTACTGCGGTTTTCAATCCGCTGAAGCTGTAGTCGAGGCCAGGAATGTCTGAAATTGGAAATTTGAATTTGAAGGGGTCGCCTTCTTGCGCGTATTTGTCAATGAGCGGACCGCCAGGATAGGGTAGGCCCAAAATTTTGGCTGCTTTGTCGAATGCTTCACCAGCAGCATCGTCAATGGTGGTGCCAATTACCTTTTGGTTCAGAGGTTCTTCTACAAGAACGATTTGGGTGTGTCCGCCACTCACCGTCAAACACAAAAAGGGCAAGGTGGGCAGAGTTTTACCTTCTTCTTCTATGAATTGCGCGAGCACATGGGCCTTCATGTGGTGTGCTTCAATCAGGGGCTTGTTTAGGCTAATGGATAAACCTTTGGCAAAGCTGCTGCCAACCATCAATGCGCCAATTAATCCTGGACCAGCGGTGTAGGCAATGGCGTCAATCTCATGGCGTTGAATACCGGCTTGAACGATGGCACTATTCACCACGGGCACAATGTTGCTTTGATGGGCGCGCGAAGCCAATTCAGGCACGACACCGCCATATTTTTCATGGATTTCTTGATTAGCAATAAAATTGCTCAACACACGACCATCTCTGATGATGGAGGCGGAGGTTTCATCGCAAGATGACTCTATGCCAAGTATTGTAATGTGCTGCACGCTTTAGCGTAAATTTGAACTTTGAATTCAGTGAAAACAACCAACGGCAAAACTACCAAAAAGCTGCTGCGTATAGTTGCAGTAATTCTGTTGCTGTTAGGCTCCATACCTTTTGTTGTTGGTGGGCTTTTGCTCATTCCTTCCATTCAAAAATATGCTGTTGACAAAGCTGTGGCTTTTGGAGGGAGCTTCCTCAATACACAGGTTTCGCTCGATAATCTATACCTCGAACCATTTAAAACGCTGCGCTTGGATGGCTTTATGGTCTATGATCAGAAGCAAGATACCTTGCTTTATGTGGAAACGCTGCGCTTGGATTTGACCTCTTTTGATCGTGAAAAGATGAGTCTCAATATCGATTATGTGGGGTTGAAGAATGTGTATTTCAACCTGTATATAGCCGAGAACGATACTGTAACCAACTTGCAATTCTTGCTGGATGCATTTGCCAGCAACGATGAAGATAGCAGTAAAACAGTGCTTTCTATCGCCTGTGATGAAGTGTTGTTGGACGGATTGAGGTTTCGATTTGACGATGCCAATGCCGAATACCGAGAGAAAGGAGAAGTAGATTTCAACCATTTACTGGTGACGGGGCTTTCGGGTCGAATTGTTGATGTGGCCTTCAGCGATTCGCTCGCTGCTAATGTGCGCGGATTGCACCTGGATGAACAAAGTGGATTTAAGGTGCGATGCATAAACACAGCCTTTTCGCTCTCTGAAAAATTGATCGCCTGCAATGATTTGCAGCTTGTAACAAACCGATCGGTTATTGATGGAAAGTATGCCATGCACTACGATGATTTTTCCTCGTTCTCGGAGTTTTTTACTGAAGTGAGCCTTGATGCTTGGCTGGAAAATTCGGATGTCAATTTCAGCGATATCGCATATTTCTCTCACTATGTCAACGGTATTCTCACGCCTATGAAAGTGAGTGGAAGTGTTTATGGCACGCTGGCCGACTTGCGCGGTGATATTGACTATTTGGAGTTTGCACGATCAGGCTTTTTCTCAGGAAAAGTACGCATCAAAGGCCTGCCCGACCCGCAAGCCATGCTTATCAATGCCAAGGCCGATCAACTGGCGTTTACTGCTACCGATTTTGAAATGATTTCCATTCCAACGGGTGAAGAGGCCATACGTATTGCGCTTCCTTCGCAGTTACACAACATGGGCAACATGGTGTTTGAAGGCTCTTACGTGGGTTTTATCAGCGATTTTGTAACCTTCGGTACGCTGAAGACCGAATTGGGCACACTGGAAACCGACATCAATATTAAAACGGGGGACGAGAAGATTTCCTATTCAGGTCATCTCAGCACCAAGTCGTTTCAATTGGGGCGTATGCTCGAATCTTCTGCTTTGGGAAACATCGCTCTTGATTTAGACCTTTTTGGAAGTGAGTTTGCCATCGACAAGGTGAAGGTAAAAGCCAAAGGAAGGTTGGCGCAATTTGAAGCCTTGGGCTACAATTACAAGAACATCACCATTGATGGAGGAATCGAGAAGCAGGAGTTTGAAGGTAACCTGTCGCTCAATGACCCTAACGTGATAATAGATTTCACCGGGAAGGTCGATTTTAAAAATGAGTTTCCGCAAGTCTCGTGCGTCAGTCGCATTACCGATTTGAAGCTCGCTCCACTTAATCTCATTCCCACAGATACCTTCGGAATGGTATCAACGATGCTCACATTGAATATGAAAGGCAGTTCGTTTAAGAACTTGAATGGAGCACTCAGGTTGAGCAATTTGAACTACGCAAACCAAGACGCTGAAATCCATCTTGACTCTATCCTGCTTGCGGATGATTTGATTGAGGAAGGACACGATATAGCGTTGGTGACTGATTATGCCGAAGCTCATTTCAAAGGAAGAACCAACCTCTTGGATTTGCCCTACGCCTTTGTGAAAGTTGGCAAGACATACGCTCCCGAGTACTTCTCTGAAATTAGTTTGAGTGAGGTTGATACGAGCCAACGTTTTGATTATCGCGTAAAGATTAAGAATGATGAAAGTCTGATGACTTTCATTCATCCCGACCTGAAAGTGTTCGATCCGATTCAGGTTTCGGGCAAGGTACGGGCCAAGAACGATTTCATGGATTTTAATGTCGATACCATTTCTTGGAATTTAGGTTCAATGGCGTTCAAAAAGCAAACTTTTTCTGCCATTCCTCACGCGGATACGTTGCTGTTTACCATGCGTGCCGATGGCTTTAGTTTTTCGGGCGATTATTTTCTTGATAACTTAAATCTCGACTCAAGGCTTTACAATGATTCGCTTGAGACTTCCGTGTCGTGGTTCAACGAATCTACGTTGGCCGACAGCGGATTCTTCGAGGTGCTGGCATTTACCAGCGAAGAATTTCCTGTAAATATGATCTTGAATAAACTGGATGCACGTATTGCGAATGAACGGTGGGTGAATTCTGACATAGCTCGTCTGAATGCCGACTCGAATCGCTTGGTTATTAAGGGGTTGGATATACGAAGCAATGTGGGACATATTACAAGTAGAGGTGAAATAAATCCGAGTAATAACAAGCATTTGTATTTAGATGTAGAACGCTTTGACCTTTCTTATTTGACCAATTTTGGAGTGTTGAGTAACAATGTAATCGGATTGTTTTCTGGCGAAGTAGACGTATATCATCTCAACAGTATGCTTGTGGCAGATGCAGATGTTTTGATCGATTCGTTGATTATAGATGCGTTTGAAATAGGAAACATTGAAGGCAACTCAAACTACAATTCTGAACAAAGGGCACTCGAAACCAATCTCAATTTAAATTATAACGGTACGCGAAACATCAGCGTGGTGGGCGAGTATTATCCATTTCGCGATGAAGATCAACTGGATTTGGATGTAGCCTTGAAAAGCTTCAGGGCTTCCATCATTGAACCGTTCATTTCAAAATATGCGTCAGGTTTAGAGGGCGAAGTGAATGGGGCAGTGGCCATTGGAGGGAATATTACATCTCCACAAATCACGGGCGAAATCATGCTTACGAGTTTTTCTGGTTTAGTGCAGTACTTAAACACACAATACCATATTCCTGAAGCTAAAATCAATATTCAGCCCGATTATTTTGGTTTGGATTATGTGAAGGTTTTCGATCAAAGAGGCGATAGCGGATCGTTGGTAGCATCCATCTTTCACAATCAGTTCAAAGACTTCAACTACGATTTGTTTTTTGATGTGGAGCAATTTCAGGCCTTGAATACCACCTTGGCGCAAAACGAAGCATATTACGGCACGGCCTACATCACTGGCGATATTGGAATTTCTGGTTATCTAGGACAAACCAATATTGTGGTGGATGCTTATACCAACAAAGGCACTAAGCTTTCCATTCCGATGGATGACGGAGGCGATGTAAGCGATATCGATTATATCCGCTTCATAGAGCCAACAAATAAGACCGATGAGAAAAAAGTGAAGAGCGATGCCCTGGCGGAAGAAATGCAAGGGCTTAATCTCGATTTTAAACTTTCGGTGAACGATGACTCCGAATTGCAGATCATTTTTGACGAAAAGGTGGGCGACATCATTAAAGTGAATGGCAATGGCGACATGCTATTGAATATCGATAATAAAGGAACGTTTAAGATGTATGGCGATTACACCATCACTGGCGGAGACTACTTGTTTACGCTGCAAAACATTGTCAACAAGAAGTTTACCGTGCAAAACGGAAGTAAAATTACTTGGACGGGCGACCCTACTGATGCGCGTCTAGATCTTACCGCTGTCTATGATTTGCGTGCTACGCCTATCGCGCTGACATCATCGGTTGGCGATACATCTGATGTGTATAAAGATCGAACTCAAGTGAATGTTTATTTAATGATGAAAGGCGACCTGATGGAGCCATCCATTTCGTTTGATGTGGATTTGCCTAACTTTTCAGAGTCTGACATCGTAAACCAATTGCTTGATCCTGCTACTACCAGCGAAGAAGTGATGAATCAGCAGGTGTTTTCGCTCTTACTCACCAACAACTTTTTTTCCCAAGGTAGTGGGGTTTCTGCCTTTTCTACCACCCAAGTTACTACGGTGGAGATGCTGACCAACCAGTTTAGCAATTATATCTCGCAGTACTTCGATAAGTTGGATGTGGGATTGAATTACCGTCCTGGCGATGAAACTTCTGCCAATCAAACCGAGGTTGCCCTTTCTACCGAATTGCTCAACGATCGGGTTTTCGTTCAAGTGAATGGCAGCGTGCAAGGAGACAATGGAGCAAATCAGTCTACAAGCAATGTGGCGGGAGAGTTTAACATTGAGTATAAGATCAATAAAGATGGATCACTGCGTGCGAGGGCGTTCAACGAGTCGAACAACAACAACGCCACTTATTTGAACCAAGCACCTTACACACAAGGATTGGGCTTGTTTTTGCGCAAGGAGTTTGATTCGTTTGGCGATTTGTTTAAACGAAAATCCAAGGATAAGAAAGAAGGTGGGAAGTAGGAGTGAAGTTGAACTTAATAAAGTAGATGAAGTAAAAAAGCCCAGCGTATTGCTGGGCTTTTTTTATTGTTATGTCACTTCAGGTTATTGAATGATCACGCGTTGATCTATTCTCACTGACTCACCTTCCACGACCATCATGTATAAACCACGTGCTGTAGTTTGAAGATCGATCTCTGTGCGGCTGACGTTCGTTCCAGTGATGCTCATTTGCTGATTCATCACCGATTGGCCAGAAGCATTCATGATTCTGATTTCGTAATCACCCAAAGGCAATCCGCTAGATTCAATCGTAAACAAACCACGGTTCGGGTTCGGATAAACCGAAATTGATGGGGCAATGGCACTGATGATCTCGTCAACGTTCACATTAACGCAAGTGTCAAACACCACGATAATTTCATCCGAGCCAGCGCAACCTACAAATTCTTGCACTATAACAGAGTAAACACCTCCGGTTGAAACTTCAATTGTTTGTGTAGTGTCGTTGGTAGACCATTCGTAGAAATTGAATCCTTCGCCTGCGTCCAATATGAGTGTAGGCGAGAAGTCGTCAATACACACGATGGTGTCTGGTCCAAGATCAACTGTTGGCGGAGTCACAAACTGAACGTTCACCGTATCTGAGTTGAAACATCCAGCAGCGTTGCTTACGGTCAACTCATAAGTTTGAGACAACGTAGCTAATATCGATGGCGTAGTAGCACCTGTGGTCCAGAAGTAGCTCGCGTAACCACCACCAGCTGTCAAGATCACTTCGGCACCGATGCACGCGTTAATGTCATTGCCCAGGTCAAGCGTTGGAGCATCAAACAAAGATTGAATGGTAACCGCATCCACTGCGGTGCATCCAGCAACATCAGTTACAGAAACAGCATATGTTCCATTGAATAAGTTGAATGCTGTATCGCCAGTTTGCGCCAAGGCATCGTTCCAAGCATAGGTGAATGGCGCAGTACCAATGGCAGTTACAGCGGCAAAGGCAGTATTGTCATTCGAACAGTTGTTAGTAGAGGCCGTAGTCGCTAAAATAGCTGCACCTAGGTCACTTATTGCAACACTTTCGCTGGCCTGACACCCAGCTGAGTCGGTCACCGTAATGGTGTAGAAACCTGCAGGAATAGGATCAAGATCAGCTATGGTTGTGTTGGCTGGATCATCCCATAGATAAGATACTATAGGACCTTGGCTATTTGTAACATTTGCTAGAGCGCTTCCGTTCGTGTCACCGCACGTTGGCTGCACGAAGCTGATGGCGATATTGATTTCAGCAGGCTGATCAATGGTGAATGGTTCGGTTACCACACAACCGCTGTCGTCAACTACTGTGAGATTATAATTTCCTGCGGCTAATCCGTTTACGAAAGTTCCGCCAGCACCGTTGCTCCAAGTATAAGTGAAAGGAGCAGTTCCGCCTGTGATGGATGATATTGCCGATCCACTGTTGTCACCGAAACAGCTCAAGTCGGTAGTGCTGATGGCAACCACAGGAGCATTGATGTTGTCTACGTCAAAATCAGCTTCAACAGAACAGCCGATTGAATCGCTGATTGTAACAAGATAGTTTCCAGCGCCAACGGTGCTGATGAAGGCAAGCGTATCTCCCGTACTCCATGCGTACTCAATCGTTCCAGTTCCACCGGAAGTTACCAAAGTAACACTACCAGTGTTTTGGCTACAGCTTGAATTGTTGATGGTGCTGGTAAACGCAATCGGTGCGCTAAGCGTGATATCCACTGAATCCACATTTTCACAGCCGGCCGCATTGCTTACAGTAACACTGTAAATTCCAGAAGCTGTAATATTCAACGTGTCGCCTGTGCTTCCATCTGACCACAGGTAAGAGGCGAATCCCGCACCTGGTGTTAGGTCGAAATTGCTTTCGCAAACCAATGAGTCAGAACCTAAGTTTGGCATTGGAAGTGGACTCAATGTGTTTACACTAGCGGTGTCAATTGCAATGCACCCAAGGTTGTCTGTCACTGTAACGAAGTACAATCCAGCGCCAAGGGCTGAAGCAGTATCGGTTGTTTGCATCATGGCGTCAGACCATAAATAACTGAACGGTGCAGCTCCTGAAGCATTTACGATGGCCGATCCGTTTTCAGAATTTTCACACGTCTCATCAATGGCACTCATCACTAGGGTAGGAGCATTGATATTGCTCACGATAGCAATACCGGTATTAGCGCATCCGTTTGGAGCGGTTATGGTTACTTGATACACTCCTGCGCCAAGTGCTGAAGCTGTATCGGTAGTTTGTGATGAAGGATCATTCCAAGCATAGGTATACACTCCAGCTGGAGCAACATTTGTTACTGCTGCAAATCCATCATTCGCGCCACAATTAGCATCGGAAGAAACGATGCTATATGTTACTTGATCTGGCTCACTGATGGCGATTGAATCGATCACCTCACAGCCGTTGCTATCAGAAACGGTAACCGAATACGTGCCGCCCATTAAGTTTGAAGCGGTATCGTTGGTTGTTCCGTTTGACCAGATGTATGTGAATGGGGCGGTACCATCCAGAATCGCTACTGATGCTTGTCCATCATTTGCTCCGAAGCACGAAACATCGTCAGCACTCAAGGCGAATTCAAGATCGGTATCGTTGTAGATGAAGAATGATTCACTGGCTTCACAACCGTTGGCATCTGTAATACTTACGCTGTAAGCACCATATGCTAATCCAGATGCAGTGATTCCGCCTATTTGGCCAGTGCTCCAGCTGAAGTTGTATCCACCACCTCCAGTTAAGTTTACAATAGAAGCAGAGCCTGTGGCACTTGCGCACAGTGTGCTGTCAGTAGTGATGTCGAAATCCAAATAAGGATTGAAGTTGACTACGATGTCGTCTGAATTCTCACAACCGTTCGAGTCGGTTACAGTTACTGTGTAGGTACCAGAAACTTGAACATCGATACTCTGTGTGTTCTCCAATGTGTTCCATGCGTATGTCACTGCATTCGATGATGTGATGGTGAAAATGGTATCGCACAATAACGTGTCGTTTCCAAGATCAACAACGGGTAAGCTGAACGTTTCATTCAATGTTGTGCATATGGTTTCAGTACATCCATTAGCATCGGTTACTGTAACACATTGAGATCCCGCCATCAAAGTATCTGTGTTTATTCCGGTTGCACCGTTTGTCCAGAGGTAGGTGAATCCACCAGCACCTCCAGAAGCAATTACTGAAGCATATCCGTCATTACCACCAGCACATGTTACGTCTAGCGTAGAATCAATCACAAGGGTGATGGAAGGATATTCGTCTATTGTTGCAACTGCAGTATCGATACATCCATTCGCATCCGTTACAGTTACGGTATATGTTCCTGCAGGAATTGAAGCCAACAAGCTATCGGTAGCCGTACCAACCAAATTTGGCCAAGCGTAGGAATAAGGCATTGTTCCTCCAAGAGCTCCTGCAATGGCTGAACCTGTTGAATCACCAGCACAGTTCACTGAATCTACGTCAATAATGAGTGCATTCAACGGAGTAGGTTGGTTAATTACGGCCGTGTCAATTTTAATACAACCATTATTATCAGTTATGGTCACAATGTAAGATCCAATGGAAAGTCCTCCAGTTGAGTCTATCGCAGATCCAGTAGACCAAGCATATGAATAAGGAGCCGTTCCGCCATTTCCATTAGCAATGGCATATCCATCATTTCCTCCATTGCAATTGACGTCAGAGATGAAGATTGAGCTGTTTAACACAGAAGGCTCTTGAACGATTGGGTTGATGGCTGCGGTACATCCATTGGCATCAGTAACAGTCACGGTGTAAGAACCTGCACTTAATCCTCCAATACTGTCTGTTGTTGCCGAGTTATTCCATATATAAGAATAAGGTGCAGTTCCACCAGAAGTACTTGTTGTAATGAATCCATCATTGCCACCATTGCAAGAAGCATCGTGAATGCTGTCTACGTTTATGGCCAATACTGCTGGTTCAGAAACAACTACAGTATCCGTGCCGGTGCAGCCATTGGCATCGGTTACGGTTAGGATATAGATTCCTGCAGTTAGGTTGCTTGTGGTGTCATTAATTGATCCGGTGCTCCACGAATATGTATAAGGAGCAGTTCCACCTGATTGATCAGCCTCAGCAGATCCAGTTGCGCTTCCGTTACAAGCAGCTTCTGATATTAAGATAGCATTTGCAACTACCGAGCTAGGTTCTAGAATAGTAACCGAAGCACTATCGAAACATCCATTCGCATCGGTAATCGTTACGAAGTAAGTTCCTGCTGCCAGGTTGATTGCTGTATCCATGCTGGACGCATTGCTCCAAGCATAGGAATAAGGTGCTGTTCCTCCAGTTTGAGTAGCAAGCGCTGTTCCTGAAGCGCTACCGCTACAAAGTGCATTGTTCAGAGCTGAAGCATTTGCAACCAAGGTTGCTGGTTCAGTAATTGAAATGCTGGCAGTATCTGTACAACCATTAAAATCTGTGACAGTTACCGTGTATGTTCCGATTGAAAGGCCCGAAGCTATAGCTGTTGTTGATCCATTTGACCAAGCAAAAGTGTAAGGAGATGTGCCTCCAGAACCGCTCGCTGTTGCAGAACCGTCATTGCCCCCGTTGCACGAAACATTGCTTGTCAATGAGGTTGAAGCATTCAGTACTGTAGGCTCTGTTATGGTGACAGGTTCGCTATCGGTGCATCCATTGGCATCGGTAATGGTCACGGTATATGTTCCAGCGCTCAATCCAGTGATGGAAGCAGTTGTTGCTCCGTTAGACCAGGCGTAGGTATAAGGTGCTGTTCCTCCAACCCCAAGAGCTGAAGCAGCTCCGTCATTACCTCCGTTGCAAGAAACATTTGCAGTAACGGCTGTTGAGGCAATCAGCAATGCTGGTTGAGTAATGGTGATTGCTGTTGTGTCAAAACAGATATTGGTTGCATCAAATACGGTAATCGTATAAGTGCCGGCAGCAAGGTTATTTAAACTCGTGCTTGTAGCACCATTTGACCAAGAGTAGGTGTACGGTGATGTTCCCCCGGTTGCACTCACACTGGCCGATCCATCAATTCCGCCAAAGCAAGAAACATTATTCAATACTGTTCCTGATACAACAAGTGGAGCGGGTTCTGTGATAGTAACAGAAGAGGTGCTTGTACATCCGTTGAAGTCAGTGATGGTTACGCTATATGTTCCAGCGACTAAGTTTTCAGCGATTGGGTCCGCATCACCATTTGACCATAAGTAGGTGTAAGGAGCAGTGCCACCAACTCCTGAAACTGAAGCTTGACCGTTGTTTCCAGCATTACAGACTACGTTGCTATCCACCACTGCAGTTGCAACCAATAGTGCGGGTTGGGTAATGGTAATTGAAGTATTGGCAGTACATCCATTGGCGTCAGTAACGGTTACACCATATGTTCCTGGGCTTAAATTGGTCGCTGTACTTAGCGTGTTCCCTGTTCCCCATAAGTAGGTGAACGGTGCCGTGCCTCCTGAGGCAATGACTGATGCTGTGCCATTTGCTGCTCCGAAGCACAACACGTTAGATGTTGTGGTTGTCAATGTAATCGGAAGCGGCTCAGTTACTTGAACGCTTGCCGTATCGTTGCAACCATTCGCATCGGTGATGGTAACAATATATGTACCTGCCACCAATCCAGTTGCGGTTGCGGTAGTTGCACCATTCGACCACGCGTAGCTGTAAGGAGATGTTCCGCCAGTGGCAGAAGCCGTTGCAGCACCATCATTTCCTCCATTACAAGAAACTTGCGATGTCATGGCGGCAGAAGCTACCAAAGTGCTCGGTTCTGTAATTGTAATGCTGTTGGTGCTTGAACAACCGTTGGCATCGCTTACCGTAACAATGTATGTTCCTGCAGAAAGGTTGTTTACTGTAGGGGTGTTGTCACCCAATGGCCAGGCAAATGAATAAGGAGGAGTACCTCCAGATCCAGAAACCGATGCTGAACCGTCACTGCCACCGTTGCATGAAACGTTGTTGATCAAAGCGGTAGAAGCAACAAGTAGGGTAGGTTGTGTAATGGTCACTGTTTCTGTGTCAATACAACCATTGGCATCGGTAACAGAGATGGTAAATGTGCCAGCACCCAAACCAGTAGCAATGGCTGTGCTAGCTCCTGAACTCCAAGCGAAGGTGTATGGTGCTGTTCCACCAGCAGCTGAAGCTGTGGCTGATCCGTCAAATAAACCAAAGCAAGAAATATTGCTGGAAGATAAGATCGAAGCAACTAATGGCGTAGGCTCAGTGATGGTGATGGTTTCTGTGTCTGTACAAAGATTTGCGTCAGTTACGGTCACCGTGTACGTTCCAGCAGCAAGGCCAGTCACAGTAGCAGTATTAGCACCGTTTGACCATGCGAATGAGTATGCAGTTGTTCCACCTGTTGCAGAAGCAGTAGCCGAACCATCGTTGCCACCATTACACGAAACGTTGTTTCCTAAGGCGATTGCGGCTACAAGAACTGTAGGTTCAGTAATGGTGATGGTTTCAGTATCTGTACATAAGTTAGCATCGGTAACAGTCACGGTATATGTTCCAGCAGCAAGGCCTGTCACGGCAGCCGTAGTAGCTCCGTTCGACCAAGCGAAGGTG
>Ga0181606_10001604_pt1 | contig 19797 bp, 15 predicted proteins | sample 041ome_10_FD_132994 | JGI IMG/M metagenome (GOLD analysis project Ga0181606, IMG submission 132994) | Coastal salt marsh microbial communities from the Groves Creek Marsh, Skidaway Island, Georgia - 041412US metaG (megahit assembly) | ecosystem: Environmental > Aquatic > Marine > Intertidal... | reverse complement strand
CGCCCAGTGGACGACCAGGCCGTGAGCCAGGCGCTTGAGGCCAGTCAGGGGCCTATCGAGCTGCAGGACTAGTTCGCCATGGCAAGACGGCCCCGTGAGGCCACGGCCGGAAGGGTTTATCACCTGGCCCAGCTTGGCCACAATGGCCAGGCCTTTTTAAGAGATGACATCGATCGGGAGCAGTACTTTCGGGCCTTCTGTCAGTCTGCCCTCGGACGGGGGTTAATCGTTCATGGCTGGTGTCTGCTTGAGTCCGAAGCGCATTGGATGGTCTGTCCTCAGCGCAACGATGCGCTCTCAGCCGTCCTTCAACAGACGGGCCGGCGCTACGTGAGGCATTTCAACGGACGCTGGGCCCTAAGGGGCTCGCCTTGGGAGGGTCGATACAGAAGCTACTGGATGGATGCGCAGGCTTACGGCCTGGAGCTTTTGAGCTGGCTTGAATGGCGACCGCTGCAGCTTGGCCTTGGTGAGCAGCTGCTTGGCTGGCATTGGACCACAGGCAGTCTTGTGCTTGGTCACCGCCAACAAAGCTCTGCCGCACCCTTTCGCCCCATCGATAGCTATTGGCAGCTTGGTAATACGCCCTTTGAGCGAGAGGCACGTTTTTCCGAGCTGATTCGAGACCCCCCCGATCGGCTGCCTGACCCTTGGCAGCATTTGCGCTCGGCCAGGCCTATGTTGGGGGAGCAGCTTTGGGCCCGGTTACCCGAGGCGGAGCGTGAGCTCTGGATCTCCAGGCCAAGAGGGCGGCCCACAAAGCCCGCATCTGTCCCTAATTAAATTTCTTTTGGGGCCTGGCTCCCATTAATTCTGTTCTGACCCTATTTTTTAGGTCTCTACCACAAGGGTTTCTGGGCACTTCTACGTCGCAGCTCGTCAAAACTTCGTCATAATCGAGGCCTTTTCCGTTCCAAAGACACCCTTGTTTTTAAGCCCGGCACGGGCAGGAGCCTGATCTATGCAGACCATCTCGTTTACTAGCAGCGTCGCGAAGTCAACCGAGGCGTCGGGGGCCCATGAGGGAATTAACTCTCAGGCAGACAACAAGGGCTCGGTGAGCCAGGAATCACGATCTCAGGCCAGCCTCGAAGGCCTGTATCAGGCCTCCATGGAGCATGACGCCTGCGGCGTGGGATTTGTGGCTCACATTAAGGGGCAAAAGAGTCACAGCATCGTTCAGCAGGGCCTGCAGATTCTTCGCAATCTTGACCATCGTGGTGCGGTGGGGGCCGATGCACTTATGGGCGACGGCGCAGGTATTTTGCTTCAAATTCCCCACGAGTATTTCGTGGCGGAGATGGCAAAGCAGGGCGTTCAACTTCCCCCGCCAGGCGAATACGGCGTGGGCATGGTCTTTCTTCCAAAGGAGCATGCCTCGAGGCTGGCTTGTGAGCGAGCCTTGGAGCAGGCTGTTCGTGCCGAGGGCCAAGTTCTTCTTGGCTGGCGCGATGTACCCACGAATGCCGATATGCCTATGTCCCCTCGTGTACGCGAGAAAGAACCGGTCATGCGTCAGATTTTTATTGGTCGTGGTGGAGACGTGGTGGTGCAAGACGCGCTTGAGCGTAAGCTTTTTGTAATTCGTAAGACAGCCTCCAGTGCCATTCAGTCCTTGCAGCTTCAGCATAGCAAGGAGTACTACGTGGTCTCGATGTCGAGCCGCACCATTGTCTACAAGGGCCTTTTGCTTGCCGACCAGGTGGGCGAGTATTACAACGATCTTGGCCATCCCGACTGTGTTTCCGCGCTTGCCCTTGTGCATCAGCGTTTTTCAACCAATACCTTTCCTGAGTGGCCTCTGGCGCATCCTTATCGAATGGTTGCCCATAACGGCGAGATCAACACGGTCAAAGGTAATTACAACTGGATGCGGGCTCGCGAGGGTGTAATGTCCTCGCCCGTTCTAGGCCAAGACCTTAAAAAACTTTATCCCATAAGCTTTCCCGGGCAGTCCGACACAGCCACCTTTGATAACTGCCTTGAGCTTTTGGTGGCCGCGGGCTACCCCTTGGCGCATGCGGTCATGATGATGATTCCCGAGCCTTGGGAGCAGCACACCAGCATGGACCCCGCCCGAAGGGCTTTTTACGAATACCACGCTGCCATGATGGAGCCTTGGGATGGACCGGCGTCTCTGGTGTTCACTGACGGCCGGCAAATCGGTGCCACGCTTGATCGTAATGGTCTGCGCCCTTCGCGCTACTGCGTAACCGATGACGATCTTGTGATTATGGCCTCCGAGTCGGGCGTGCTTCCCGTGCCCGAGAGCCGCATCATTCGCAAATGGCGGCTTCAGCCTGGAAAGATGTTCTTAATTGACCTTGAGCAGGGCCGCATGATTCACGACGATGAGCTTAAGGCCTCGCTGTCCAAAGGCAGGCCCTACAAGCAATGGATTGAAGACGTGCGCATTGAGCTTGCAAGCCTTGATGACGCAGCATCCAACCATGCTTCGGTCATTCCTATTCCATTACTGGATCGTCAGCAGGCCTTTGGCTTCACCCAAGAGGACATTAAGTTCTTGCTAGCGCCTATGGCTCAGGCGGGTGAAGAGGCGGTGGGCTCAATGGGCAATGACTCTCCACTTGCCGTTCTTTCGAATCGAAGCAAGCCGCTTTACCACTACTTCAAGCAGCTCTTTGCCCAGGTCACCAACCCGCCCATCGACCCCATTCGTGAAGCCATTGTGATGTCGCTGGTTTCCTTCGTTGGTCCGCGCCCCAACCTGCTTGACATTAACCAGGTCAACCCGCCGCTGCGGCTTGAGGTCAGCCAGCCCATTCTTGACTTCGCCGATATGCAAAGGCTAAGGGGCATTGAGACGCATACACGTGGGAAATTTCGCAGCCAGGTCATTGACATCGTTTACCCGGTGCAGTGGGGTAAAGAGGGTATTGAGGCCAAGCTGGCCACGCTTTGCGCAGAGGCCGTGGAGGCCATTCAGGCCGGCGCCAATATTCTTATTCTTAGCGACCGTGCCGTGGCCGCTGACAGGGTTGCCATTCCTGCCCTGTTAGCTCTTTCAGCCGTGCATCAACATCTGGTGCGGCAGGGCCTGAGAACCCAGGCAGGCCTCGTCGTGGAGACAGGCTCTGCCCGGGAGATTCATCACTTTGCCGTGCTTGCGGGTTACGGCGCTGAGGCGGTCCATCCCTATCTCGCCATGGAGACCATTGCCGACTTCCACAAAGATCTTCAGGGCGAGCTTAGTTCGGAGAAGGCCATTGCCAACTACGTGAAGGCCATTGGCAAAGGCCTCTCAAAGATCATGTCGAAGATGGGCATCTCAACCTACATGTCTTACTGTGGGGCGCAGATTTTCGAGGCCATCGGTATTAACTCGGCCACCATCGAAAAGTACTTTACCGGCACGCCAAGCATGGTAGAGGGCATTGGTGTCTTTGAGATGGCCGAAGAGGCCTTGCGCACCCATGCCCAGGCGTTTGGCAACGACCCAGTGCTTGCCGATCGGCTTGATCCCGGTGGTGAGTATGCCTGGCGCGTACGGGGCGAAGAACATATGTGGACCCCCGACGCCATTGCTAAATTGCAGCATGCCAGCCGTGCGAATCAGTACTCCTCTTATAAGGAGTACGCCCAGATTATTAACGACCAGACCCGACGTCACATGACGCTGCGAGGCCTGTTTGAATTCAAGGTGGATCCCTCGCAGGCCATTTCCATCGATGAGGTGGAGCCCGCCTCCGAAATTGTGAAGCGGTTTGCCACAGGCGCCATGTCCCTAGGTTCCATTTCGACCGAGGCGCATACAACCCTTGCGGTGGCCATGAATCGCATCGGTGGAAAGTCCAACACGGGCGAGGGGGGTGAGGACAAGCGTCGGTATCGCGATGAGATGCAGGGTAAGACGTTGGGTGAAGGCCAGACCCTGGCCTCTGTGATTGGCGCGGCTCAGGTGGAGTCCGACTACCCCCTGCAGCCCGGTGACAGTCTTCGTTCCAAAATCAAGCAGGTAGCCTCGGGCCGGTTCGGGGTCACCACCGAATACCTGGTCTCGGCGGATCAGGTTCAGATCAAAATGGCGCAAGGCGCCAAGCCTGGTGAGGGCGGGCAGTTGCCTGGCGGAAAGGTCTCCGACTACATCGGTGAGCTTCGTCATTCGGTGCCAGGCGTTGGCCTGATCTCCCCACCCCCTCACCATGACATCTATTCCATCGAGGACCTTGCGCAGCTGATTCATGACTTAAAGAACGTAGCCTCGCATGCCGACATATCGGTCAAGCTGGTCTCTGAGATTGGCGTGGGTACGGTGGCGGCGGGTGTGGCCAAGGCCAAGGCCGACCATGTTGTGATTGCAGGCCACGACGGGGGTACAGGCGCCTCGCCCCTATCTTCGATCAAGCATGCGGGCTCGCCTTGGGAGATCGGTCTGGCCGAGACCCAGCAGACGCTGGTGCTTAACGGGCTTCGCAGCCGTATTCGGGTTCAGGCCGATGGTCAGATGAAGACGGGGCGTGACGTTGTGATTGCCGCCTTGCTTGGCGCTGATGAGATGGGGTTTGCGACTGCCCCCCTGGTCACGGCGGGCTGCATCATGATGCGCAAGTGTCATCTGAATACCTGCCCTGTGGGTGTGGCTACGCAAGACCCTGTCTTGCGTAAGAAGTTTCAGGGTCGGCCTGAGCATGTGGTGAACTACTTTTTCTTTGTGGCTGAAGAGGTACGTACCATCATGGCTCAGCTTGGCATTGCTAAGTTTGATGACCTGGTTGGCCGCACCGATCTTCTTGACACGCGTAAGGGCCTTGACCACTGGAAGGCCCGCGGCCTTGATTTCTCAAGGCTCTTTTATCAGCCCGCAGTGACCGATGCACAGGAGATGCGGCATTCACAAACTCAGGACCATGGCCTTGCTAAGGCACTGGATAACAGGCTCATCGCCAAGTCTCAGGCCACTCTTGAGCGCGGCGAAAAGCTTCAATTTATGGAGACGGCCCAAAACGTCAATCGCACGGTGGGCGCCATGCTCTCGGGTGAGTTGGTTAAGCGTTACCCTGAAGGCCTTCCCGACGACACCCTGCGCATTCAGCTTGAGGGAACCGGTGGTCAGTCCTTCGGTGCCTTTCTTGCAAAGGGCATTACGCTTTACCTTATTGGTGACGCTAATGACTACACCGGCAAGGGCTTGTCCGGTGGCCGTGTAGTTGTCCGACCTTCGATTGATTTTCGGGGCCAGGCCCATGAAAACATTGTGGTCGGTAATACGGTGCTCTACGGCGCCACCTCGGGCGAAGCCTTCTTCCGTGGTGTGGCTGGTGAGCGTTTTGCTGTGCGCCTTTCAGGCGCCTCGGCGGTTGTCGAGGGTACGGGTGATCACGGCTGCGAGTACATGACGGGCGGAACTGTGGTGGTCTTAGGCCTAACGGGCCGCAACTTCGCAGCCGGTATGTCGGGGGGCGTGGCCTATGTTTACGACGAGGACGGACAGTTCGCAAGCCGCTGCAACATGGCCATGGTGCAGCTTGAACCCTTGCTTGCAATAGCCGATCAAGAAAAGACAGTCGATCGTGCCATTTGGCATCGTGGTCAGGCCGATGAGCAACAGCTTAAAGAGCTTATTGAAGACCATCATCGCTGGACCGGCAGTGCTCGGGCGCGCGAACTTCTTGATCAGTGGGCCACTGCGCGGTCGAGGTTTGTAAAGGTCTTCCCGAATGAGTACCGCAGGGCGCTTGGTGAGATCTACGCCCGAAGCCTGGCCTCTTCCGATGCCGAGGGTCAGGCCTCGAAGGCTGCCAATCTTGTCTAGTTGTAAAAGCCGTTTACGAAAGGAACAATGCCATGGGTAAGGCAACAGGGTTTTTAGAACTGCAACGTATCGAAGAGGGTTACGAGCCCGCCGACAAACGCGTTAAGCACTACAAAGAATTTGTTATTGGGCTTGCCGAAGAAGACGCTGCCAAACAAGCGGCGCGCTGCATGGACTGCGGCATTCCGTTTGCAACAACGGCTGCCCAGTGAACAACATCATTCCTGACTTCAATGACCTGGTTTATCAGCATCAGTGGAAGCAGGCCTTGGACACCCTTCATTCCACAAACAACTTTCCCGAGTTCACCGGGCGCATCTGCCCCGCGCCTTGCGAGGCGGCCTGCACCTTGAACCTTAACAACGATGCAGTGGGCATTAAATCCATTGAACATGCCATCATTGACCGCGGCTGGAAGGAGGGCTGGGTGGTTCCGCAGCCACCTAGCCAAAAGACAGGCAAGAAAGTGGCTGTCGTTGGCTCGGGCCCAGCGGGCCTTGCCGCCGCCCAGCAGCTCGCTCGCGTGGGTCACGATGTGACTGTCTTTGAGAAGAATGATCGTGTGGGTGGCCTGCTTCGATACGGCATTCCCGACTTCAAAATGGAAAAGACTCATATCGATCGACGCATGGATCAGATGAAGGCCGAGGGTGTGGTCTTTGAGACGGGCGTGCTCGTTGCCGAGCTTCCTAAGGACACCAAGGTCACGAACTGGGCCAAGAAAACCTTAAGCCCGAATCAACTGCTAGAAACTTTCGATGCGGTCTTGCTTACGGGAGGTGCTGAACAGCCCCGGGATCTTCCCGTGCCTGGTCGCGAACTTCAAGGCGTTCACTTTGCTATGGAGTTCCTTCCCACCCAAAACAAGGTGAACGCCGGCGATAAGGTGTCCAGCCAAATTCGCGCGGATGGCAAGCATGTGGTAGTGATTGGCGGTGGTGATACGGGGTCCGACTGTGTGGGCACAAGTAATCGCCATGGCGCCAAGTCAGTCACCCAGTTTGAACTGATGCCCATGCCACCTGAAGAAGAAAATAAGCCTCTCGTCTGGCCGTATTGGCCTCAGAAGCTTCGAACCTCATCCAGCCACGAAGAGGGCTGTGACCGCGAGTTTGCGATTGCAACCAAAGAATTTCTTGGCGAAAAGGGGCGCCTTGCAGGGCTTAAGGCCGTGAAGGTGGAGTGGAGAGACGGCAAGATGCAAGAGGTAGCAGGAAGTGAGCAGATCTTTCCTGCCGATTTGGTTTTGCTTGCGATGGGCTTTGTCTCGCCGGTGGGCTCGGTGCTTGAGGCCTTTGGTGTTGATAAAGATACGCGTGGCAACGCCAAGTCAGACACCGATGGCGACACCGCCTACAGCACGAATGTGCCTAAGGTTTTTGCGGCCGGTGACATGCGTCGGGGTCAGTCCCTGGTGGTCTGGGCGATTCGTGAGGGCCGTCAGGCCGCCCGAGCAATTGACAGCTTCTTAATGGGTGCCTCGGTTTTGCCGCGTTAACTTCAGGCCTTGGTTGGCGGCAAGTGGTAGCTGCACTTTTAAGCCGGCTAAGTCTTAGTCAAGATCGAGGGCCGTTTCAATATGCGTGCGACCTTCAAGCAGGCGGTGGATGGGGCATTTGTTCGCGATTTCAATAAGTCTGCCCTCTTGTTCGGGGCTTAAAGCGCCTTCGACTTTAACAATTCGTTTGAGCTGATAGTCCACCTTACCGTCTTCGCCTCGAGTCTCTGACATGCGTACCACCCGGCACCGAATACGATCGACCTGCCAGTCAGGCTTACGCTTAAGGTAGAGCTCAAGCGTAAGAACTGTGCAGGCCGCAAGCGCAGAGTCAAGAAGGTCGTGGGGGTCGGGCGCGGTATCGTCTGATCCAAGCGTTTTAGGGACATCGGCGACCCAGCGATGGCGACCGTTGGTTAACATGGTGGTTAAACCATTGACGCGGTTAAGGGTTGCTTCGATGGTGGCGGAAGAAGACATGGCATGGACCTTTCAAGCACTGTAAAAAGGAGAGTTAAAAATGCAAAGCGCACTGCCTAGGCTTTTCGTATTCTGCCTTGCCTGCTTTTTCCTAGGCGCAGCCCCGTCTTTTGCCGAGCAACGACTGGATGCAAGCGCACTTCAGAACGCATTGGCCGTGCCAGGCACCGTGGTTCTTATTCGCCACTCGGCGACTTTTTCTGGCATTGGTGACCCCGACAACTTTCGGCTCGAAGACTGCAGTACACAGCGTAATTTATCGCCCGAGGGCCGCGCCCAGGCCCGAGCCTTCGGGCAGTGGTTTCGTGACCGAGGGCTTACCCCTTCGGCGGTTCGTTCAAGCCAATGGTGTCGATGCCTCGATACAGCCACTGAGGCTTTTCGTGGACAGCCTTCAACCCAACCATGGGAGGCATTAAATTCCTTCTTCCAGGGCCACGGGCATTGGCCGACCCAGCGCGATCTCATTCGTCAAGCCCTCGCAGACCCTGAAGCCTCTGGCGTCACGGCCAAGGGTTTTGAAGTCTGGGTGACCCACCAGGTTTTAATTTCGTCGCTCACGGGTGTCTATTTGAGTATGGGCGAGCTTGTGGTTGCCCGGCCCGTGCGCCCGGCGCAGCCATACGGTGGTGCAGCCCGCCCAGTTCAGTGGCAGGTGGTTGGACGAGCCTTTATCGACAAAGGCTTTCAGTAGAGCCTGCTAGTCGAGCAGAGGCCTTAGAAACTGCCCGGTGTAGCTACCGGTCTGATCTGCCGTCTGGGCAAGGGTCTCGGGACTGCCCTGCGCAACAATTTGGCCGCCTGCCTGCCCACCTTCTGGCCCAACGTCGATCAGCCAGTCGCAGACTTTAATGACATCCAGGTTGTGTTCAATGACAAGTACGGTGTTGCCCGCCTGCGTTAGCCTTTGAAGAAGGTCGAGCAGCACAGCGGTGTCATGAAAGTGCAGCCCGGTGGTGGGCTCATCAAGAACGTAAAGCGTCTTGCCGGTTCCGCGTTTGGATAACTCGCAGGCAAGCTTCACGCGCTGTGCCTCCCCGCCCGATAGCGTTGTCGCACTCTGACCGAGCTTGACATAACCAAGTCCCACTTCGTTAAGGGTTTCAAGCCTTCGAGCGACGTTGGGAACCGCAGAGAAAAAGCCACAAGCCTCTTCAATGGTGAGATCAAGAACCTCGGCAATGGTCTTGCCTCGGTAGCGAACATCAAGCGTCTCTCGGTTATAGCGTAATCCTTTGCAGATATCGCAGGGCACATAGAGATCGGGAAGAAAATGCATTTCGACTTTAATAAGCCCATCGCCTTGGCAGGCCTCGCACCGGCCGCCTTTGGTGTTAAACGAAAAGCGTCCCGCGTCGTAGCCCCGTTCGCGCGCCATGATGGTCTCAGCGAAAAGCTCTCGAATGGGTGTTAACAAACCCGTGTAAGTGGCGGGGTTGCTGCGCGGCGTGCGCCCAATGGGACTCTGGTCGACGTTAATCAGTCGGTCGATATGTTCTAGGCCCTCGAGCCGATCAAAAGGCTCGGGCTCGACCTGACGTCCATTAAGCCGCTGCGCCACAGCTGCGACCAGGGTGTCGTTAATTAGTGTGGACTTTCCGCTGCCGGAGACCCCGGTAATGCCCACCATAAGCCCCAAAGGCACGCGCAGGTTGACCGCCTTGAGGTTGTTGCCTCGTGCGCCCAAAACTTCAAGCCATCGCTCGCTGGGCTTACGTCGTTGAGCGGGCAGGCCGATGAACTGCCGTCCTGCAAGGTAATCTCCGGTTAGTGAGCGCGGCTCTTGCATAACCTCTTCAGGACTTCCTGCGGCAACTACCTCTCCGCCATGAACCCCAGCACCTGGGCCGAGATCAATAAGGTAGTCGGCCTGCCGAATGGCCTGTTCATCGTGCTCCACCACGATAAGGGAGTTGCCCAGGTCGCGAAGGCGGTAGAGGCTGTCCATCAGCCGCTGGCTGTCACGGGGGTGTAGGCCAATCGAAGGCTCATCAAGCACATAAAGTACGCCGCTTAAGCCTGCTCCAATCTGGCTGGCAAGCCTTATGCGCTGCGCCTCTCCACCCGACAAGGTCATGGCAGCGCGGCCAAGCTGAAGGTAGCCCAGGCCCACATCAATGAGGAATCGAAGGCGGGAGTGAATTTCGGTCAATAGGCCTTGCGCAATGGTCTTGCGAAAGCCCTCAAGCGCCAGACCGCGCAGCTTCTCTAGTAAATCGGTCAGACTCAGTTCAACCAACTCTGCCAGGCTTATGGAGTCGTGCGCCTCGCCGAGTCGAACCGCCCGTGCCTCGGGCTTAAGCCGACTGCCCTGGCATTGGCTACAAACGCGCTGCCTGCGTAAACGGCCAAGTTCGTCCCTTACCGCGTTGGAGTCGGTCTGACGCCAGCGCCGCTCTAAGTTGGGAAGGATTCCTTCAAAGGGACGCGTCTCGGTGACGAGCTCACCTTTGGCATTGGGAAGCCTGAGCTTGAGTGGCTTCGTTCCTGAGCCATGCAAGAGGACGGCCTGTATGTCCTCGGGTAACGAGGCAAACGGCTCCTGAGGGTCAAACCCCAGCGCCTCGGCCAAGGCCTCGACTGTGGCCCAGGCAAACTTGTTTCGAGGATCCCAGCCTTGAATGGCCCCTGCAGCGAGCGAGAGCTCGGGCATGGGAATGATGGCCTCGACGTCAAAGAGCGTTTCCACGCCCAGGCCGTCACAGGCGGAGCATGCCCCATTGGGAGAATTGAATGAAAAGAGGTTGGGCTCAAGCTCTTTAATCGCGAACCCACAGTCGGGGCATGCAAAACGCATGGATAGCACTCGCTCGCCCAACCAGAGGTCGGATGTCGTCCCCCCCCCTTTTGACGATTTTGGCGCGGACTCTTTGTCGGCTTGAACAAGGGCAATGGCCCGATCTTGCCCAAGCCTTAAGGCCATTTCGAGCGATTCGGCGAGACGTTGCTGCGCATCGGGTCGAATGCGCAGACGATCGATCACAAGGTCAAGGCTATGGTGTTTCTGCGGGTCGAGTGCGGGAACCTGATCAAGCTCGATATCCAGATAGTCAGCCGATTCCGTTTTCAGTCGGGCGCGCACAAATCCTTGCGCACGCAGGCCGTCAATGAGCTGACGATGCTCGCCCTTTCGGCGATCAAGAACAGGGGCAAGAAGAGTAAGTCGGCTGCCCTGCTCTAGACTAAGAAGTTCGTCGACCATTTCTGAAATGGTCTGGCTACTCAGTCGGTTCTGGGGATGGTTCGGGCAGTGCGGGGTGCCCGCACGCGCAAACAAAAGCCGAAGGTAATCGGCAATCTCGGTAATGGTGCCGACGGTGGATCGTGGGTTGTGGCTGGTGGACTTCTGTTCGATCGCAATGGCAGGCGAGAGCCCGTCCATCTGGTCGACATCAGGTTTTTCCATGCGTGAGAGGAACTGTCGCGCATAGGCCGAGAGCGACTCCACGTAGCGTCGCTGACCTTCGGCATAGAGCGTGTCAAACGCCAGAGATGACTTTCCCGAGCCCGATAGGCCCGTGACGACAACCAGCCGACCCTTGGGGATCTTAAGGCTAATATTCTTTAAGTTATGGGTGCGGGCCCCGGTAATGCAGATGAAATCTTGGGCCTGAGAATCAAGCATGGTCGGATGTCTGTCCTGGTGAATTGGGCAAATCCTCTACTATAGCGAGCGATGTCCGACAAAGTTGTTTTCAGCCCATTCGAGCGGCGAGCGAGCCTAGCCTTGTCGGCAGTCTATGGCCTGCGCATGCTCGGCCTTTTTTTGGTTCTTCCCGTTCTTGCTTTAGGGGTGGCCGACATGCCAGGGGGGCAGAACCCCGCGGCCATTGGGCTGGCGATGGGTATTTACGGGCTCACTCAGGCGTTTTTTCAGATTCCTTTCGGTGTAGCCTCCGATCGATTCGGGCGCAAGCCCGTCATTGTTTTTGGTCTCTTGGTCTTTGCCGCGGGCAGTTTCCTTGCGGCCTGGGCCGACTCCCTTCCCCTTCTTATCCTTGGTCGGGCCCTGCAGGGCGCTGGCGCAGTCTCGGCCGCGGTCAGTGCCTTTCTGGCCGATCTCACCCGTGAGGAGGTGCGCGCGCGCGCCATGGCCATGGTGGGCATCTCCATCGGACTTTCGTTCGTTGTCTCGCTTGTGGTGGCTCCGCCCCTTTATGGCGCCTATGGTCTTGAGGGTTTGTTTCTGTTAACCGGAGCCTTGGCTGTGCTTGCAGCCCTGGGCGTTGTTCGTATGCGGGCGCACCCACCGGTTCCCAAACCCGTCTCGCCAGAACTTGAAACGCCTTTGGCGGCCCAGGCTCAGATTGAAAAAGAAAAGGCCTGGTCCTTACTTCGCCACTCACAACTCTGGCGACTTAATTTGGGCATCTTTAGTTTGATGGCTGTTCAGACAGCCATGTTTGTGGCCATACCCATGGGCTTTGCCGAGCTTGGCATGCCTTTGCAGGACCACTGGAAGGCCTACCTACCCCTTCTTCTGGTGGCTTTTCTCGGTATTCTGCCTCCCATTTTCTGGGCCGAAAGGAAGGGACGCTTCCGACCCGTCTTTCTGGGCGCTGTGGGTCTTTTGGGGCTAACAATGCTAGGTTTTCTTCTTGTGGATGGACAGGGGCTTGCACCCTGGCTTGTCTTTGTTGCCCTTTTTTTTATGGGTTTTAACCTGCTTGAGGCACTTTTACCCTCTTGGGTGTCTCGGGTTGCACCCGTGGGGCAGCGGGGGCTTGCCCTGGGCATTTACAACACAAGTCAGTCCATGGGGCTTTTCGCAGGCGGACTGATTGGCGGGCTCATGCTCGCCGCTCAAGGAAGGGCGGGCATTTTCGCAGCCTGCGCGCTTTTGCTGGCTTTTTGGGGCATGATGGCCCTCGGGCTAAAGGAGCTCGGTCGTCGGTCGCCGACCCGATCCTCCCCCTCCAATGGCGAGTAGTCGCCCTTAAATCTGTTCGTTAGCGTGACAGCCCCTTTCGCCTATTGATTAAAGGAGGTTTTTATGGCGTCGGTAAATAAAGTCATACTTCTCGGCAATCTTGGCCGTGACCCTGAGGTTCGTTATTCGGCCGATGGCGCAGCCATTGCCAATGTCTCCATAGCCACCACATCGCGTTACAAAGACAAATCGGGTGAGATGAAAGAAGACACCGAGTGGCACCGCGTGGTCTTTTTTGGTCGACTTGCCGAGGTGGTCAACGAGTACCTCAAGAAAGGTCGCCCTGTTTATGTGGAGGGAAGGCTTCGCACCCGTAAATGGCAAGACCAGGGTGGGCAAGATCGCTACACCACCGAGATTGTTGCCGATCAGATGCAGCTTTTAGGTGGTCGTGATGGCGCTCCCGCCGGCATGCCACCCGATGAGGATGGTGCATCCTCGTCCATGGCCTCAAGCCCCTCGTCAGCGGGCGGCGAAGGCTCGCGCAAGTCCGGTGGCGGTGCGAAAACCGGCTTTGACGATCTTGACGACGACATTCCGTTTTAGTTCTTTTGTCATTGAATGGACAAAAAAACCCGGGGGAAGGCTGATTCCACCCGGGTTTTTTATGGCAAGCCCTTTAGGCCTGCCTTTTGCCCGCTCAGTCGATAGAATACTGGGTTCATTCCTTATTTAAATGCGACGCCTTTGGCCCTTGCCGGCCTAAAGGGCGTGCTTCAAAAAGTTCGTCGATCAGGAGATTTGAATTCATGCCTATCTATGCCTATGCCTGCTCAGCCTGTGGCTTTCGGCAAGATATTCTGCAGAAGCTTTCCGATGCGCCGCTGTCGGAATGCCCCAGTTGCCACGAGGCCAGTTTTTCCAAGCAGCTCACCGCCCCGGGTTTTGTTCTGAAAGGCTCGGGCTGGTACGTCACCGACTTTCGCGACAACGGCTCAAATAAAGGCTCAAAAAAGAACGCGGGGGACGCCCCCGTAAAAGCCACCGAGCCTTCTGCAAAAGCCGATGCGTCCGGTGGCGCCTCAGCGGCAGAGGCCAGCAGCACTGCGGCTCCAACGCAAGGGGTAACAAGTTCGAAGACCAGCGATACGCCGGCATCCAGCAGCCCTGCTGCCGCCAGTGCGTCGTCCTCGACGGGGGATGCCGCCAAGGCGGCCCCCTAAGCTATCCGACCCAGTTCAGAAGCGGCTTTTATGCTTAAGCGATTCTTTATTACCGGCCTTCTCATCTGGGTTCCCCTTGGCATCACCTACTGGGTCCTGAGCACCATTGTGAAGACCCTTGACGGAATCATTCCTCCTCATATGTCGCCTCAGGCTCTCTTTGGCCTGGAGATTCCTGGTTTTGGACTTCTGGCTGTGGTCTTGGTGGTTCTTGTCACCGGCGCCTTTGGAGCAAACCTACTCGGCCGCCGACTCGTTGATCTCTGGGAGGGGCTGCTTGCTCGTATTCCACTGGTGAGGTCCATCTATTCCTCGGTGAAGCAGGTCAGCGACACCATTCTGGCGCCGAACGGGCAGGCGTTTCGCCAGGCCGTGCTGGTGCAGTATCCGCGCCAGGGCGTCTGGACAATTGCCTTTGTAACGGGTAAGCCCGGCCATGAAATTGAGAACAAGCTGCCTGCTGACTGCGTCAGTATTTATGTGCCCACCACGCCCAATCCAACCTCGGGCTTCTTCCTCATGCTTCCTCGAACCGAGGTTATTCCCTTGTCGATCGGTGTGGATGCAGCACTTAAGTACGTGGTCTCCATGGGCACGGTCCCCCCGTCTGCCCAGCCCAAGCCAAAAGCCGACAAGTAAACTGCCTCTCGATCTAAAGGATATTTTTATGCGAAGTCATTACTGCGGAGAGCTTTCCGCAAGCCAGCTCGATCAGACCGTGACACTCTGCGGCTGGGTGCATCGTCGGCGTGACCACGGGGGCGTGATCTTCATTGACCTTCGAGACCGTGAGGGCCTTGCGCAAATTGTCTGCGACCCCGACCGCGAGGCAATGTTTAAGCTGGCGGAAACCTTGCGCAATGAATTCTGCCTGCGTGTAACTGGCCGGGTTCGGCGACGCCCTGAGGGCACTTCGAATGCCAATATGGCAAGCGGTGAGATTGAAATTCTCTGCCTCGAGCTCGAGCTTTTGAACCCTTCGGTGACGCCTCCCTTTCAACTCGATGACGAACACCTTTCGGAAACGACACGACTGACGCATCGTGTTCTTGACCTGCGTCGCCCGCTGATGCAACGCAATCTTATGCTGCGCTACAAGGTTGCCATGGCCGTGCGTCGCCACCTTGATGCGCAGGGCTTTATTGATATCGAGACCCCGATGCTCACCCGGTCCACGCCTGAGGGTGCCCGTGACTACCTTGTGCCATCGCGCGTCCATCCCGGTAGCTTTTTTGCCCTACCTCAGTCGCCCCAGCTCTTTAAGCAGTTGCTTATGGTGGCTGGCTTTGACCGCTATTACCAGATTACCAAGTGTTTTCGAGACGAGGACCTTCGTGCCGACCGCCAGCCTGAGTTCACACAGATTGACTGCGAGACTTCGTTTCTTACTGAGCAACAGATTCGCGACCTTTTTGAAGCCATGATCCGCGAGATCTTTCACGAGCTCATGGATGTTGAACTCCCCAACCCTTTTCCTGTTATGGCGTACAGCGAAGCGATGGCTCGGTTTGGTTCGGACAAGCCTGATCTGCGCGTAAACCTTGAGCTCACCGAGCTCACTGAACTCATGGCTGATGTGGACTTTAAGGTCTTTTCAGAGCCAGCGCGCATAGCCAATGGCCGGGTGGCTGCCCTTTGCGTTCCAGGTGGTGCGCAGTTAAGCCGAGGGGAGATCGATGGCTACACCGAGTTCGTGAAGATCTACGGAGCTAAAGGATTGGCCTGGATCAAGGTGAACGAGAAGGCCAAGGGCCGTGACGGACTGCAGTCGCCTATTGTTAAAAATCTGCATGACGCCTGTCTTGAAGGCGTGTTGGAGCGCACCGGTGCTAAGGATGGCGATCTTATTTTCTTTGGCGCCGACAAGGCCAAGGTTGTGAATGATGCCTTGGGTGCGCTTCGGGTTCGTATTGGTCAGTCGGAGTTTGGGAAGTCCAATGGTCTCTTCTCGGCAGGCTGGCGCCCGCTTTGGGTGGTTGATTTCCCAATGTTCGAGTACGACGAGGAGGCTCGTCGATTTGCCGCAGTTCATCACCCCTTCACAGCGCCCAAGCCCGGCCATGAAGACAGGATGGAGCAGGATCCTGGCAGCTGCCTGGCCCAGGCCTACGACATGGTTTTAAATGGCTGGGAGCTTGGAGGCGGATCGGTGCGTATCCACCAGGAGGCCGTGCAGAGCAAGGTCTTTCGGGCGCTTAACATCGGCGCGGAAGAGGCTCAAGAAAAGTTTGGCTTCTTACTTGACGCCTTACGATATGGCGCGCCACCCCATGGCGGCCTCGCCTTTGGCCTAGACCGCCTGGTCACCCTGATGACGGGGGCGGATTCCATTCGCGATGTCATTGCCTTTCCGAAGACCCAGCGGGCTCAGTGCCTGCTGACCCAGGCCCCTTCGCCTGCCGATGAGCGGCAGCTTAAAGAACTCTCCCTGCGTCTGCGCGAGGCGCCCAAGATCGCCTCATGACCATGGTGGTGAGCCCGGGCCAGCGTCGTGCGCTGGTCTATGGCCCTGTGTCCGTTCTGCATGGCCTGGCTGTGGCCTGGATTGCCAACCCGGGCCTTAGTCACACCGCCATCGCTGTGAGTCTCGTCGTTGCCGTGGGCACCTTTGTTGCGCACCTGCTTTTTCGCCGCCTTCTTCCTCGCGTTCTTGATGACCCTTCGATCTGGCCCGTCTGGGCCAGATCCTTTGCCATCGTGGCCATGAACTTTGTTTTAGTTCAGGTGGTGGCCTTCAATCTGTCGGATGCCATGACACCCATGGCTATCGTTGTAGGAATGACCTTGGGCCTGGCCATGCAGGCCTATTGGTTTTCTCAGCGCCCTGCCTCCGAGACGTCGTCTCGTATGGCGGCACTGAGCATCTACACCGCCTGCCTTATGCTGCCTTTTGCCGGTCTTTATGACTGGTTACCCCCTGCGGCCATTTGGGCAAGCGTCGCAGCCATTCCTGCCTGGCATGCGAGCCGACTTGCTGCTGCCGAGTTAGCCGATCATCTGGCTGCGAGCCGGCTCATGTCAGCCTCCATTCTTACCTTTGTCGTGATCATGTTGACGGGTCTAATGCTTACGGCGCTCTTGCCTCTGCGCTAGTCCTAGGTTTCTTTGCACATTTTCATAAGGCGCTACCATGCCAGCCTTTAAGATTCCTATCTCGGTATTGGTCATTCTCTACTCCTCGGACGCCGAGGTCTTGCTGCTTGAGCGCGCAGACCATCCCGGCTTCTGGCAGTCGGTCACGGGCAGCCTTGATGATGAGAAAGAACCCTTGGTTACGGCGGCCTGCCGAGAAGTTTTCGAAGAGACAGGCCTTGCCATTGCACCGGACGCTATGGAAGACTGGGGCTTCTCTCAGAATTACGAAATCTTCGCCCATTGGCGGCATCGCTACGCTCCAGGAGTGACAGAGAATACCGAGCATGTTTTCTCAAGCCAAGTCTCTAGGCAAAGCGCGGTTCGACTCTCCGCGCGCGAGCACCTGCGCTGGAAATGGCTTGCCCTTGAGGATGCAGCGGAGGCCTGTTTTTCGTGGACCAATGCGAAGGCCATTCACGAACTCGGTCGACGTCAATTCGCTCGCTAAGGATTCGGGGGCCCTAAGCCCTTTGCAGCCCCGCAGAAGGTCTTGCCTGGTATGAGCCGCTACTTGCCTCTTGTTGTGCGTCGACCCGAGGGGCTTTACTGCCCTGAAGGGGGTTTCTTTATTGACCCGTGGCGGCCGGTTGATCGTGCGGTTATTACGCATGGCCATGCCGACCATGCCAGGCCGGGCCATGGCCATGTGCTGTGTTCCATGCGGGGCCTTCCCGTTCTTAAGGCCCGCCTTGCGGAGACTCCGTCGCTTCAGGGCCTTGGCTTTGGCCAGCGGTTACGCCTGCAAGATGTCTGGGTCTCTCTGCATCCGGCAAGCCATGTTCTTGGAGCCAGTCAGGTACTTATTGAATCGGCCTCGACCACGGGCTCCCCTGCTGAGCGGTGGCTCGTCTCGGGCGACTATCGGGTTGAGAATGACCCAAGCTGCGACGCCTTTGAGCCAGTGAGGGCCGATGTCTTTATTTCAGAGACCACCTTCGGCCTGCCTATTTACCGTTGGCCCAAGGTGGCCGACGAGATTGCGTCGCTACTTCGCTGGTGGCAAGACTGTTGCGATGAAGGCCGGGCTGCAGTTCTTTACACCTACGCCCTTGGCAAGGCACAGCGGGTCTTGCTTGCACTCTTGCAGCAGGCCCCTCTTCCCGGGCCTTTGTATGTCCACGCCTCCGTGGCTCGCATGAACCAGGCCTATCGTGAGGCGGGCATTGCCTTGCCCGAGCTGGCAAGCCCACCCGCCTTACTCCCCCCTGGCGCAATGGTGCTGGCGCCTATGGCGGTTCAAGGCTCGGGCTGGATGCAGCGGCAGAGGCCTTCGCCTGCCGAAGCCATGGTCTCGGGCTGGATGCTTGTTCGGGGGCATCGACGACGGCATGCCGGGGTTCGTGGCTTTGTCATTTCTGACCATGCGGACTGGCCTGGACTTCTCTGGGCCATTGATCAGACCCAGGCCTCACGCCTTGTTCTTACTCATGGTCAGACCAGCAGCATGGCGCGTTACTTAAAAGATCAGGGTCACGATGTTGAGACCCTTGAGACCGAGTTTGATGCGCAGGCCGCCGATGTCTAGGCTATGGCCGCCAGGCAGTCTTGCCGATTTTTCGGAACTGTTTCTCAAGCTTGATCAGTCTCAGGGTGTGCACGAGAAGCAGAAAACCCTGCTTGCGTTCTTAAAGCAAAACGGGCTTGCAAATAAAGACGCGGCATGGGCCTTGTGGCTTTTGGCAGGGGAGCGACTTAAGCGAACAGTGGCTCCAACGCTCTTTCGTAAGGCCATTGGTGAGGCTACTCATTTAGAGCCTTGGCTTGTCGAGGAGTGTTACCAGTCGGTGGGTGACCTTGCTGAAACCTCTGCCTTGCTTGTCGCCTGCTCAGATACACGGCGCACACCGTCGAACTTTGCAGCCAAGGGCCTAGCCGACCTTATTGAAGAGGATTTACTTACTCTGCGGGGCCTTGAGCCCGACGAGGTTTGTCACTGGATGATGGCTGCCTGGAAGCGGCTCACCGCGCCACAGGTTTTCTGCTTAAACAAAATACTCACGGGAGGACTTCGGCTTGGACTCTCGCGACAGGGTCTCGTTCAGGCACTTGCCGACCGGCTCACGATTGCAAAGCCACTCCTTGCGCAGCGCATGCTCATTTTTTTATCGCAACAGCCCACTGCTGAGTCATATCGGGTACTAGTTTCCCAAGAGGAGCCCTCGGATTTTGACGCCTACATGCCCGGGCCTGCGCCGTTCTTTTTGGCCCAGAGTCTTTCGATACTGGGTGACCCTCTTGAGCAGGCCGCGCAATGCGAGCAAAAGCTCGGGCCTTTTGTGAGCTGGGCGGCCGAGTGGAAGTGGGATGGCATTCGGGCGCAACTGGTTGTCGATGCAGCCGGCCAGTTACAGGTCTGGTCGCGGGGTGAGGAGCTTGTCACGGAACAGTTCCCAGAGCTTGAGCAGCTCTTGTCTGGCCCTGCCTGGCCTCAGTCTCTTCCGCTTAAACTTGATGGTGAAATTCTTGCCTGGGATGGTCCCAACCAAAGGCCACGTCCCTTTTCCGACCTACAAAAACGACTGGGTCGTCGTCGGCCCTCAAAGGCCATGCAGAATTCCCACCCCGTGGTCTTTATGGCCTATGACCTTCTTGGACTGGCGGGCCGCGATTGGCGGGCCGAACCCTTCTCAGCACGTCGGGCCGGCTTGGTGTCCGTTGTTACTTCATTGGCTTACAGCGAGGCACAGCCTAATGCGGAGCGCTTTCCAAAGCCCATACGTCTGTCGCCCATCGTTGCTGCAGATAACTGGGCCGAGCTTGCCCAGTTGCAAGCCCGTGCCAGAGAGCAGCCCGCCGAAGGTCTGATGCTTAAGCGCTG
>Ga0181606_10001603_pt1 | contig 19808 bp, 19 predicted proteins | sample 041ome_10_FD_132994 | JGI IMG/M metagenome (GOLD analysis project Ga0181606, IMG submission 132994) | Coastal salt marsh microbial communities from the Groves Creek Marsh, Skidaway Island, Georgia - 041412US metaG (megahit assembly) | ecosystem: Environmental > Aquatic > Marine > Intertidal... | reverse complement strand
GCGCGAATGGCTGCCCCCGCTGGATCATGTGGCGCGCGCAGGCCCAGACGCGGCCGAAGCGATGTATCTGCGCTACCGTATCATCGCGCACGAGCTGCGCGATTTGGGTATCGACAGCAATTGTGCGCCCATGGTCGATGTGGCCACGCCGCAAACCCACCCCTTTTTGCTGAACCGCTGTTATGGCAGCACCCCCGAAACGGTGGCCCAGATGGGCCGCGCCGTGGCTGATGGCTTGCTTGATGGGGGCGTGTTGCCGGTGTTAAAGCATATTCCCGGCCATGGCCGCGCGCAGGTGGATAGCCATTTTGCGCTGCCCGTTGTCGATGCCAGCCATGCCGCGTTGATGCAGACAGATTTCGCGCCTTTCAAGGCCCTCAACGATCTGCCCATGGGGATGACGGCGCATTTGGTTTACGCCCAGATCCACGACCAACCAACAACCTTGTCGGCGCCGATGATGCAGGTCATCCGGCAAGATATCGGCTTTGACGGGCTGATCATGACCGATGATATCGCCATGAAGGCGCTAAGCGGCAGTTTGGCAGATCTGGCGCAGCGCGCGCGGCAGGCGGGCTGTGATATCGTGTTGCATTGCAATGGCACGCTGGACGAGCGCCGCGCCGTGGCCGATGCTGCGGGGCTGATGGATGCGCCGGGTCAAGCGCGCGCCGAGCGGGCGCTTGCGCAGCGCAAAACACCCACCGAGGTTGACATCTGCGCCCTTGAGGCCAAGCTGGGGGCGCTATTGAACGGGCGCCTGCATGTCTGACGACGATTTTTTCGAAACCGACCAGATCTCTGCCGATATGTCGGTGGCCGAACGCTTGGCCGCCGAGGCGCTGATTGTCGATGTGGATGGTTTCGAAGGCCCGCTGGATTTGTTGCTGACCTTGGGGCGCACGCAAAAGGTGGATTTGCGCAAGATCTCGATCTTGCATTTGGCGCAGCAATATTTGGCCTTTGTCGAACGGGCCAAGGCGCTGCGGCTGGAATTGGCGGCTGACTATCTGGTTATGGCCGCTTGGCTGGCGTTTTTGAAATCACGTCTGCTATTGCCGCCAGACCCCAGCGAAGATGGCCCCAGCGGCGAAGAGCTGGCCGCGCATCTGGCCTTTCAGCTAGAGCGGCTGCAGGCCATGCGCGACGCCGCTGCCCGCCTGATGGCGCGCGACCAGCGCGGGCGCGATTTTTTCGTGCGCGGGGTGCCCGAAACCGTTGAGAGGCTGCGCAAAATTACCTACAGCGCCACGCTGTTAGAGTTGATGCAGGCCTATAGCCGCATTCGCACCCGCGACGAATTTCGCCCCTTTGTGATGGATCGCGATTCTGTTTTTACGATGGAAGAGGCGCTGGGGCGGATGCGTGGGTTGATTGGTTTTGCCGGCAAATGGACCGATCTGGAAAGCTATCTTCCCGATGGCTGGTCGGCAGACCCGGTGCGCCGCCGCTCGGCCACCGCCGCCACCTTTGCCGCCTCGTTGGAACTGGCAAAAGAGGGCAAGGTGGAATTGCGCCAAAGCGATACATTCGCGCCTATCCAGCTGCGAAAAAGAGAGGGCAGAGATGGCTGACCAAGACGAAAACAGCCCCACAACCGCGGCGCAGACCGTGCCCGAGAGCCACGAGAAAAGCCTCTTTGATGCCCCGGTCATGGCCGAGCAAGAGCGCATGGTCGAGGCGATATTATTTGCCAGCACCGAACCTGTTACAGTGAAAGAGCTGAATGATCGCATGCCCCATGGGTGCGATGCGGCCGAGGCACTGGTGCATTTGCGCAAACGCTACGAAGGGCGGGGCGTGCGGGTGGTAAAGGTGGGCGATGCATGGGCCATGCGCACCGCGCCCGATCTTGGGTTTTTGATGCAAAAAGAAACGGTGGAAACCCGTAAACTTAGCCGCGCTGCCATCGAAACGCTGGCCATTATCGCCTATCACCAGCCAGTTACGCGCGCCGAGATCGAGGAAATTCGCGGTGTGGCTGTCAGCCGGGGCACGGTGGACCAGCTGCTGGAAATGGAATGGATACGCTTTGGCCGCCGCCGCATGACCCCGGGCCGCCCGGTGACTTTTGTTGTGACGCAAGAATTTTTGGATCATTTCGGCCTAGAATCGGCCCGCGATTTACCGGGCCTTAAGGAATTGCGCGCCGCGGGCCTGCTGGACAACCGCCTGCCATCGGGCATGATTCCCGGCGTGGGCGCCAGCGAGGCGGGCGAAGACGACGACGGCGACGCCTTGGCAGGCCAATCCGAATTGTTCGAAGATTAGGCCGGTTTTCCCCCTATATGCGGCCGTTCTCACGCAAGCGTGAGGGCGCTGCCCTGAAAAGACCATTATTGTGGCCCAAGCTGCGTGACTGTGTGCCAGGGGTTTTGGCCAAAGGGGTTTGGGTATGAATATGTCGCAAGTGATGAACATGGTGATGCGCCTTGTGATGCGTAAGCTGCTTAACAAGGGCGTCAATGCGGGTATCAACGCATTGGCCCGGCGTGGGGGGGCAGGGCGCGGCAAGCCGGGGGCAGCGCCGGTGCCCGGCGCCAAAGACGCGGCCCGCGCCGCCCGCATGGCCGCGCGCAGCAGCAGGCAAGCGGGGCGCTTTTAAACGGCCTTGAAGTGCTTTGATAGTTTCAGGCCTTGGCCTTGGTAATTCGAGGCGATGCCACTGCCATAAAGCTGCTGTGGCAGCTCGGCCATGCGCTCGTACACCAGCCGGCCCACCACCTGCCCATGTTCCAGCACAAACGGCGCCTCGTGGCAGCGCACCTCTAGCACCCCGCGCGAGCCGGCGCCGCCGGCGGCATGATGGCCAAAGCCCGGGTCAAAGAAACCGGCATAATGCACCCGAAATTCCCCAACCATCGCCAAATAGGGCGCCATTTCCGCCGCATAGGCGGGGGGGATATGCACAGCCTCGCGGCTGACCAAAATGTAAAAAGCACCCGGATCTAGAATGATTTGCCCATCGCTGCTGTGCACCTCTTCCCAGAAATCGCGCGGTTCATAGGCGCCGATTCTGTCCAGATCGATCACACCTGTATGGGGCTTGGCGCGATAGCCCACCAAACTGCCTGCGCCGGGGTTTAGATCAACGGAAAACCCCAGACCGTCTTGAATAAGCGCCTCGCCGTTGACCAAGGTATCGCTGCTGTGCAGGGCGCGCAATTCGGCATCGTTCAGCACGGCTTGGCCGTGGCGAAACCGGATCTGGTTTAGCCGCATGCCGGGGCGCACCAAAACCGAAAAGCTGCGTGGGCAAATTTCCGCATAAAGGGGGCCATGATAGCCTGCGGGGATGCGGTCAAATTCCACCCCGCCATCGGTAATCACGCGCGTCAGCAAATCTAGCCGCCCGGTCGAGCTTTTGGCGTTGGCCACCGCCTGCACATGGGGCGGCAGGGCCAGCGTTTCTTGCAGGGGCACCAGATAAACGCAGCCCTTTTCCAGAACGGCCCCGTTTGACAGATCAACGCGGTGCATTTCAAAGGCGTGCAACCGATCGGCCACTTTGCGCCCCTTGCCCGCCAAGAACGAGGCGCGGATGCGGTAGGCCACGCTGCCCAAACGCAGGTCTAGGCTGGCAGGTTGAACCTGTGTGGGCGCCAAAGGTGCCTGCGGGATGATTTCCCCGTTTTCACACATGGCAATGATTTGCTGGCTGGCAAGAACGCCCGTCATGGCACCCCCCTGATGTAACTGCACCCTTTTGCAGGAGTTTTGCCCAAAAAAGCAACCCCCGGCACCGGCAATGCCGGTGCGGGTAGGGTGGTGCTGATATGTCGGTAATGGTCGGGCTAGCAGGACTCGAACCTGCGACCTTCCGTCCCCCAGACGGACGCGCTACCAGGCTGCGCTATAGCCCGACATGGCGCCTTCATACTGATTTTCAGAACGGGGGCAAGGGCGAAAGCGCCGATTATTGCAGCTCTTTTTCGGCCATTTCATGGGCGGCCATGCGCGCGCGCAGCGCCTGCAGATCACGCAGGGCCTGGTGCAACCCGGCCTGGGCTGTTGCGGGCAGGGGCGGGCGGGCCTGCAAGGCGCGGCCAAGCACGCCGGGGGCGGCGGTGATGGTGTCAAAATTGGGTATTTCGGGCAGATCCGGCAGGGGGGCTGTGGGCGGTGCGGTATGGGCCGCAGCCCCGGCCGCCGCCTCTACCTCTACCTCGGGCTCAGCCTCTGCCTCAGCCTCGGCGGTAGGGGCAGCGCTGGTGCCCGCCTCAGCTTGGGCTTCGGGGGCGGGCGCGCTGCTGGCGGGCGGGCTTGGATCAGATGGGGGCGCTGTGACCTCGGGCAGTGGAAAAAGCTGCAACTGGTCGTCGTTTTGCGCGGGCTCGGCAGATTTGCGCGCAGTTTCGCGGTGAAAGGGCACAACGGTGTCTTCACCGCTGGCTGCGGTTGGCAGGCTGGCCTCTTCGGCCAATGCGGCGGCGGCCTCGTCTTGCACCAATTGCGGGGGCAACGGGGCATCGTCGAGGGGGGGCGAAAACGCACTTACGTGTTTAATGCCCTGTTCGCGCAGCAGTTTTTGCACGCCTTTGATGGTCATCCCATCATCATGCAGCAATGTTTTGATGCCGCCCAGCAATTGCATGTCTTCGGGGCGGTAATAGCGCCGCCCGCCTGCGCGTTTCACGGGTTTCACCTGTGGAAACTTGCTTTCCCAGAACCGCAGCACATGGGTCGGCTTTTCAAGCCATTCCGCCACTTCGCTGATGGTGCGAAACGCATCTGGGGCCTTGGACATGCCGCTCTCCTTGGCTTAGCCCTTGTTACCTGCTGCGACGCGATCTTTCATCAGGTGAGAGGGGCGAAAAGTAAGCACGCGGCGCGGTTCGATCGGAACCTCGGTGCCGGTTTTTGGGTTGCGGCCCACACGGGCGGCTTTGTCGCGCACCGAGAATGTGCCAAAGGACGAGATTTTCACCTGTTCGCCGCGCACCAGCGCATCTGACATATGTTGCAAAACAGATTCGACCAATTGGCTGGCGTCATTGCGCGACAGACCGACATCGCGGTAAATGGCTTCGCTTAGATCCATCCGCGTTAGCGTTTTCTCACTCATCTTCCGTCCCCCTAAGAATTTCACGAAACAATGGGGCAGGCCAATTTGCGAGTCAATATCAATGGCTTGGTCGGGTGTGTGCAGTGTGGGGATTTTACCGCGCTACCAGCGCAGAACCACCGCACCCCATGCCAAACCGCCGCCAATGGCCTCGGTGACCAGCAAATCGTTCGGTTTGATCTGTCCGCGCGCCACCCCAACCGACAGCGCCAGAGGAATCGATGCAGCTGATGTATTGCCATGGTCTTGCACGGTAACCACCACCCGATCCATCGGCAGGCCCATCTTTTTGGCAGTGCCTTGGATGATGCGGATATTGGCCTGATGCGGCACGATCCAATCGACATCGCTGTCTTTCAGCCCGGCCTTTTCCAGCGCGGTATGGGCGGTGGCGGCCAGTTTTTCGATGGCGTGGCGGAACACTTCTTTGCCTTCCATCCGCAAAAAGCCGGTGCTTTGGGTGGATATACCGCCATCGACATACAAAATATCGCGGTGGCGCCCGTCGGAATTCAGGTCTGCCGCCAGAATGCCCCGGTCGCTGACAGCGCCTTGGCCCTGTTGCGCCTCTAGTATCAATGCGCCCGCGCCATCGCCAAACAGCACGCAGGTGCTGCGGTCTTGCCAGTCCATAATGCGCGAGAAGGTTTCGGCGCCAATCACCAACACCCGCTGGGCCTGCCCGGAAATGATCAGGGCATTGGCGTTGGTCAGCGCAAAGACAAACCCCGCACAGACCGCTTGAACATCAAAGGCAAAGCCACGTGTCATGCCCAAATTGGCCTGCACCATGGTGGCGGCCGAGGGAAAGGTCAGATCGGCGGTCGAGGTGGCCACGATGATGGCGTCGATGTCGTCGGCCTGTAGCCCGGCATGGGCCAAGGCCGCGCGCGCGGCATGGGTGGCCAGATCAGAGGTGGTTTCGCCTTCGGCTGCGAAATGGCGCCGTTCGATCCCCGAGCGCGCTTTGATCCATTCGTCGCTGGTATCTAGCGAGGCTTCGAATTCGCTGTTTGGCACCACCCGTTCTGGCAGGTAATGGCCAACCCCACGAACCACGGCGCGTATCGTCATAATGTTTGTCCTTCCGTGCCTGCCTCGGCTTCGATTTGGGCGGTTGCCAATGCAAGGCGTGCGGCGATCTTGTCGGAAAAATCGTTTTGTGCCAAGCGGAACGCCAAACCCACCGCTGCGGCCACGCCGGTTTCATCGGCCGAGCCGTGCGATTTGACCACTGTGCCGTTCAGCCCCAAAAACACCCCGCCGTTCACCCGGCGTGGATCGATGCGCTTCTTCAGCCGGCTGAGCGAGCCCAGTGCCAAGAGGGCGGCAAATTTTGACAAGAGCGAGAACGCAAAGGCCTCTTTCAGCAAATCGCCAATCAAGCTGGCAGTGCCTTCGCCGGTTTTTAGGGCGATATTGCCGGTGAACCCATCGGTAATGATCACGTCGCAGCGATTGCCGGGAATGTCGCCGCCTTCGACAAACCCCACAAAATCATAGGCGGCTTTGTCGGAATGGGCGGCGATCAGGTCGTGGGCGGCTTTCAGCTCGGCGCGGCCTTTGTGTTCTTCGGTGCCCACGTTCAGCAGGCCAATGCGGGGGCGGGCGATGGACAGCCCGTTGCGCGCATAAGAGGCCCCCATCACCGCATATCGCAGCAAATCTTGTTCATCGGCGCGAATGTCAGCGCCCACGTCCAGCATCACGTTAAACCCCTGCGGGTTGCGCGATGGCCATAAAACCGCAATCGCCGGGCGGATCACGCCGGGCAGTTTGCGCAACCGCACCATCGACAGCAACATCAGCGCGCCGGTGTTGCCACAGGAAACGCAGACCGTTGCCTCGCCATTGCGCACGGCATCCAACGCCGACCACATCGACGTATCCTGCCCGTGACGCATCACATGGCTGGGCTTGTCTTCCATATGCACCACGTCGCTGGCATCGCGAATTTCGCAGCGCCCCTGCAGATGTGGGCGCTTTGAAACCAGCTTTTCCAGCTCGTCTTTCGGGCCATGCAGCAGAAAGGCGATATCTGGGTTTTCTTTGGCCGAACGTGCAATACCGGCGACAACAGTCGCCGGTCCACGATCGCCACCCATGGCGTCAACGGAAATAACGATCCGGCCCAAGCTCTGATTGCTTTGATCGCCCAGAGGTTTCATGCCGGTGCCCGTCACCGAAAAATCAGGCTGCGTCTTCGTCCAGATCGACTTCGTCAGCAGCTGCCACGACTTCCCGATCGGCATAGTGGCCGCATGCGCCACACACGTGGTGGGGGCGCTTCAGCTCGCCGCAGTTGGGGCACTCGTTCGGGTTTGCCGCAACCAGCGCATCATGGGCGCGGCGGTTATTGCGGCGCGATTTCGAAACTTTGTTCTGTTGGACGGCCATGTCGCAACCTCAATTCCTGTGGCGTCAAGCGCCTGTTTCACAAGGGGGTGTGGGGCACATACAAGAGCACTGCCCATGTGTCCAACCCTGAATCCGATGAAGGCCGGAAAATACTTTGATTTCGCCAATGCGCAAGCGGTTTTTTGCCTTTGGCGAAAATGCCTGCTTACTGGCCTTTTTCCAGTTTGTCTTTCAACGCAGCAAGGGCTGCAAAGGGTTTCACATCGTCATCACTCAGCGGCGTTGCCCCCGGTTCGGTTGTGCTGAGCTGGCCGATACCGGCGCCGTCTTGGCGCGGATACAGCGGCAGGGCCAGCGCAAGGGATTCGATCATGACCTCGACCAGATCGATGACCGCAGGCAGGGCTTCGATGGTGTCGTCTTCCAGCTCGATTTCCTCGCCATCGGGGGTTTCGGGCATTTTCGCCAGAAATTGCCGCACAACCGGCTCGTCCAGCCGGGTGGTGACCGGATCGAGGGTCACAACGCATGCCTGCACCACCGTGGCGCCCAGCTGCGCCTCTAGGCGCCAATCGCTTTTACCGGCTGGGTGCAGCGTGCCCTTGAACGATAATTTGCGCAGCCCCAACAGCCCCAGCTGGGTGGCGATGGCGCTGTTTTCCACCGCATCGGGGCGCAACGAAAACGCGACTGGGCGGTTCTTGGGCAATTCTGCCACGCGCAATTGGGTTTGTGTCATAATGTGCTTCCATTCTTGAACCCGGCAGGATCCTTCTGTAATCGGGATATTAGGCACGTAAAGCCAAAGCAAGGGGGGCGTCCAAGTTGCGCAAAATCGGTGCGGTACTTTGTCTGATCGTCCTTATGGGCTGTTCGGCGACCTACAGAAACCATGGCTATGTCCCCAGCGAAGACGAACTGGCCGCTTTGGAACTGGGCAAAGACACCCGCGACAGCGTGATCGAGGCCGTGGGCGCGCCGGGGTTTGGCGGGGTGCTGGATAGCAGCGCCTTTTATTACGTGCAAACCCGGGTGAAGAACGAAATGTTCTACAAGCCCACCTCGGTAGATCGGCAAGTGGTTGCCATCAGCTTTGACAGCGCCGGGCGGCTGCGCAATGTCGAACGTTTCGGGTTAGAAGACGGCCAGATCGTGCCCTTGGCGCGCCGGGTTACGGATAACTCGGTGCAAAATAACGGGTTGGTGCGCCAGCTATTGCGCAATTTGGGCAATTTCAACCCAGCGGGCGCTTTGGCGCAAAACTAAGGCAGTATTGGTGGCCGGGCCGCAGCGTCATAGCAACGACACAGGCGCGCCCTATGACGACGGCGCCCCCAGCGTGGGGCGTTCGGCCCATAGCCCGGAGATGCCAATGCCAGTTCTAGCCAAGGGGCGCTACCGCGTGCGCCTAGCCGATGGCCCCGCCGATATCGCCGCCGCCCAAGCCCTGCGACATCTGTGTTTTCATGGGCGCGCGGGGCTGGATTGCGATGAATTCGACCAAATTTGCCAACATATCTTGGTCGAAGACGGCCGCGATGGCGCATTGGTTTGCGTGTTTCGGCTGTTGGCTTTGCCCAATGGTGGGGCAATCGGTTCCAGCTATTCGGCCCAATATTACAACCTGTCCGCCCTTGCGCATTATGCCGGGCCGATGGCGGAAATGGGTCGGTTTTGCATTCATCCAGCCTATAAAGACCCCGATATTTTGCGCGTGGCATGGGGGGCGCTGACGGGCATTGTGGATCAGCAGGGCGTAGAAATGCTGTTTGGATGCGCCTCGTTTCATGGCACCGAGGCGGAACAATACCACGATGCATTCGCCATGTTGCGGGCCCGCCATGTGGCGCCAAAACGCTGGCTGCCCAAGGTCAAGGCGCCGCGCGTGTTTCGCTTTAGTCGCTTGTCGCAATATCTGCCCGATGCCAAACAGGCCATGCGCCGCATGCCCCCCTTGCTGCGGACCTATCTTTTGATGGGGGGGTGGGTCAGCGATCATGCGGTGGTTGATGGGCAAATGAACACCTTGCATGTGTTCACAGGGCTGGAAATTGCCGCCATCCCACCGGCGCGGGCGCGGCTGTTGCGGGCGGTGGCGGCAGGGGCGTAAGCCTGCCCAGCCCTTGCCCCCCGGCTTTTGTTCGCCGCCTTTTTGCCATGTGATGCGACGGGTGCTTGACGGCGCCGGGTGGCACAGATAGCTGCGGGCTATGGCACGCGCACCTCTTTTACAACTGAACGATATTTCGCTGACCTTTGGCGGAGAGCCGGTTTTCGACCAGCTGTCGCTGGTGGTGCAGCCGGGCGACCGCGTGGCGCTGGTTGGGCGCAACGGCTCGGGCAAGTCCACGCTGCTGAAGGTGATGGCGGGGCTGGTCGAGGCCGATCGTGGCGAGCGCACGGTGCCGCCGGGCATCAGCGTGGGCTACATGGAGCAAGACCCGGATATGGCCGGGTTTGAAACGTTGGGCGAATATGCGGCCAGCGCCCTTGATCCGGCCGAGGCGTACCGCGTCGAGATGGTGGCCGAGGGGCTGAAGTTTGACCCAAACCGCCCCGTCGCCACCGCCAGCGGCGGCGAGCGGCGCCGCGCTGCATTGGCCAAGCTGATGGCCGAAGCACCCGAATTGATGCTGCTGGACGAGCCGACGAACCATTTGGATATCGAGGCGATCACCTGGCTAGAGCGCGAATTGCGCGAAACCCGCAAGGCCTATGTGCTGATCAGCCACGACCGGGCGTTTTTGCGGGCCTTGACGCGGGCCACCTTGTGGATCGACCGGGGGGCGGTGCGCCGCCAAGAAGAGGGGTTTGACGGTTTCGAGGCGTGGCGCGACCGGGTGTGGGATGAAGAAGACCAAGCCCGCCACAAGCTGGATCGCAAAATCAAGGCCGAGGCGCGTTGGGCGGTCGAGGGCATAAGCGCAAGACGCAAGCGCAACCAAGGCCGCGTGCGCGCGCTGCAGGATTTGCGCGCCGAACGGGCCGCACAGATTCGCCGCCAAGGCACCGCCGCGATGGAGCTGCAATCTGGCACCAAATCGGGGCGCAAAGTGATCGAGGCGCACTCTATCGCCAAGGCCTATGGCAGCCGCACCATCCTGCGCGATTTCTCGATCCGCATTTTGCGCGGTGATCGGGTTGGTTTTGTGGGGCCAAACGGTGTGGGTAAAACCACATTGCTGAAAATCTTGATGGGTCAAGAAACACCCGATGCCGGTAGCGTGGTGCATGGCACCAATTTGCTGCCCGCCATTTTCGACCAGTCCCGCGCGCAGCTGGACCCAGAGATGAGCCTGTGGGACAGCCTGACGGGCGACCCCGATATGCGGGTGTCGGGCAAGGCGGACCAAGTTTTGGTGCGTGGCCAGCCCCGCCATGTGGTGGCCTATCTGAAAGATTTTTTGTTCGACGAACGCCAAGCGCGGGCGCCGGTGAAATCGCTGTCTGGCGGCGAAAAGGCGCGGTTGCTTTTGGCCAAGATCATGGCGCGTGAAAGCAACTTGTTGGTGTTGGACGAACCGACCAACGACCTAGACATTGAAACGCTGGATCTGCTGCAAGAGCTGCTGGATGATTACGATGGCACGGTTTTGCTGGTCAGCCACGACCGGGATTTTCTGGATCGTGTGTCCGCCACAACCATTGCCATGGAGGGCGATGGCCGCGCCGTGACCTACGCCGGTGGCTGGAGCGATTATCAGGCCCAACGCGCGCTGGCCCTGCCAGACGATGCGGCCCCAAAGACCAAGGCCGGCGCCGATAAGCCCGCCGACAAGCCTGTGCAAACCGCAACTGCCCAAAAGCCTGCTGCGGCCCCGTCTGGTGCGGGCCTTAGTTTCACGGAAAAGCATCGCTTGCAGGCGCTTCCGGGTGTGATCGACCGGTTGGGCGCGGAAATTGCCAAGCTTGAAGAATTTTTGGCCCAGCCCGATTTATACAGCAAAGAACCGCTGAAATTCAAAAAAGGCACCGAGGCGCTGGTGGAACGCCAGCAAGCGTTGGCGGATGCCGAAGAAGAATGGCTGGTCTTGATGGAAAAGGCCGAAAGCTAAGCCGATAGACCATCGCCGCCCTTGGGCGGCGATGATCAGCCAACCAAAGCGGCGCGCTTAGCGCATGCGCAGCGCACCATCGATGCGGATGGTTTCCCCGTTCAAATAGCCGCTTTCCACAATGAAACGCGCCAATTCGGCGTATTCGCGCGGGTCGCCCAAACGGCGCGGGCAGGTGACATCGGCGGCCAGCTGTTGTTGCACCTCTTCGGGAAGGCCCATCAGCATGGGGGTCAGGAAAATGCCCGGTGCAATCGCCATCACCCGGATCCCTTCGCGCGACAGATCGCGCGCCATGGGCAGCGACATGCCCGCAATGCCGGCTTTCGACGAGGCATAGGCCACTTGGCCCTTTTGCCCGTCAAAGGCTGCAACCGAGGCGGTGTTGACGATGACGCCGCGCTGGCCATCATTGGTGGGGGCGTTTTGGGCCATTTTCTCGGCGGCCAACCGCGCCACGTTAAACGTGCCCACCAAGTTGATGCCGATAACCCGGTTGTAATGGTCTAGGCTGTGGGCGCCGTTTTTGTGCAGGGTTTTTTCAGCGGTGCCCACGCCCGCGCAATTGATGGCTGCGTTGATATGGCCCATGGCCGCGCATGCGGCATCTACGGCGGCCTGCACCGAGGCCTCGCTGGTGACATCGGTTTCCACGAAGGTTGCGCCGATCTCGGCGGCCACGGCTTGGCCCAGCTCTGCGTTGCGGTCCAAAATCGTCACCTGTGCCCCGCTTTCACGGAACAGGCGGGCCGTGGCCTCGCCCAGACCCGAGGCGCCGCCGGTGATGATGGCTGCGGTATCTTGCATTTTCATGGGGCTTCTCCCTAACTGGCTAAATGAACGTGTGTTCAGTTTTCTCTACCGGGCTTAGCCCAGCAACGCCCGGCCTGTCAAAGGCCACGCTGTTCGACGTAGCGTCCAACCACGCCGATCTCAAGCACTGTCAAGATGATGCGCCAGATGTGATGGGCCGTCACCACCGCTGGGTTGGCCGAAAGCGACAAAGCCACCAGCGCCATTTCGGTGACACCCCCGGGGGCAAAGCTGACCAGCAGCACATCGAAATCTGTGCCTGTCCAGCGTGTCAGCGCCGCGGCAAAGCCCAGCCCAAGCGCCAGCATAAAGCCCACCGACACCACCGCCATGCCCAGCGCGGTCAGCACCATGCGCCCGCGCAGGCCGCCAAGGCGCATGCCAAGGCTGGTGCCAATCACCACTTGGCAGATGTTGATCACCCAATCGGGCAGGTCCAACAGGCCAATGCCCGACACCGACACCACCGCCGCAGCAAAAAGCGGCCCCGTCAGCTGCCATGCGGGCAGGCGCAGCGGACGCCCCAGCGCCAAGCCCACCAACGCGGTCAATACCACCACATGCAGGTGGCTTAGATCATCGGGGCTGGCGTGGGCCAGTGACATGCCACTGGCGCTGCCCACCGGGGCGCCCACCCATAACGACAGGCCAATGGGCACCAAGGTAATCACCAAGATGATGCGCAAAAATTGCTGTGTGGTCACAATGGTCAGGTTCGCACCCGCCGCCTCGCCCAGCGCGATCGATTCCATCAGCCCGCCGGGCGCGCCGGAATAAAAGGCGGTTGCGCGGTCGTAGCGGCCAAAACGGCGAAAGATCAGGTAGTTTCCGCCATGCGCCAAGCCCACGAACAGCACGATTGCGGCAAAACTGGCGGCAAGGGCGGGCACCATCTGCAGCAGCTCGGGCGACACTTGGGCGCCGATCATCACCCCGATGATGGCCAAGAAGACAAGCCGAAATTTTTGTGGAAAGGCATAGCCTGCGGGAAATTTGTGCCGCCAAATCAGCGCTGAAACGGCGGTGCCCAGCATGGCCCCCATCATATAGGGCAGCGGCAGATGCGCCCAAGCCGCCAATACCCCGCCAAGGGCGCCAGCACATAGCAGGGCAAATGTGGCCAAAAGATAAGGGCGTGACATGCGATCCCCGCGGCTAATGTGGGCCGATATAACCCTGTGGCTTGGGAAATGAAAAGATGGGCAAGGGGGTTGATCCGCGCGGCGCTGCTCTGCTACTGGGCGCCTACCCGGCAATAAAGGCATTGCGCGCTGCTGCTGGGTGCGGATCCCAAGGGCCGTTTTGCGCGCACCCCGGTATCCGTGAGTTTCAACGCAGGCGGCGCGCCGCCTTATCATGGGTGCTAACATGCTGCAAAACGATCATCTGGCCCAATGGGACCGGGACAATTTTTTTCACCCCTCGACACATCTGGCAGAATTCGCACGGGGCGATTTGCCCCATCGTGTGATCACCAGCGGCGAGGGCTGTCATATCACCGACCGCGATGGCAAGCGCTGGCTGGATGGCTTTGCCGGGCTTTATTGCGTGAACGTGGGCTATGGCCGCCAAGAAATTGCCGAGGCCATCGCCGCACAGGCGCGCGAGCTGGCCTATTACCACGCCTATGTTGGGCACGGCACCGAGGCCTCGATCACGTTGGCGAAAATGATCTTAGACCGCGCGCCTGCGCATATGTCGAAGGTGTATTTTGGCTTGTCTGGCTCGGATGCCAATGAAACCAACATCAAGCTGGTTTGGTATTATAACAACGTGCTGGGGCGGCCTGAGAAAAAGAAAATCATCTCGCGCTGGCGGGGCTATCACGGGTCGGGGTTGATGACCGGCTCGTTGACCGGGCTTGATCTGTTTCACAAAAAATTCGATCTGCCCTTGGCCCAAGTGCTGCATACCGAGGCGCCATATTACTACCGCCGCGCCGATTTGGGGCAAAGCGAGGCCGAATTTGTGGCCCATTGCGTGGCTGCGCTAGAGGCGCTGATCGCGCGCGAGGGCGCCCATACAATTGCCGCCTTCATCGGCGAGCCGGCCTTGGGCACCGGGGGTTTGGTGCCGCCGCCCGCCGGCTATTGGCCCGCCATACAACAGGTGCTGGCGCGCCATGATATCTTGTTGATCGCCGATGAGGTGGTCACAGGTTTTGGCCGCTTGGGCAGCATGTTTGGCTCAGATCATTACGGCATGACCCCCGATATCATCACCATCGCCAAGGGGCTTACATCGGCCTATGCGCCGCTGTCTGGCTCGATTGTCAGCGAAAAGATGTGGAAAGTGCTGGAAGCGGGCACCGACGCCTATGGCCCCATCGGCCATGGCTGGACCTATTCTGCCCACCCCATTGGCGCGGCGGCGGGCGTGGCCAACCTGCAGTTGCTGGATCAGCTGAATTTGGTGGAAAATGCCAAAACCATGGGGGCCTATTTCAAATCGGCCCTGCGCGATGCGGTGGGCGATCATGCCCATGTGGGCGAGGTGCGCGGCGAGGGGCTGCTTTGCGCGGTGGAATTTGTGCAAGACCGTGACAGCAGACAGTTTTTTGCGGCCGATGAAAAGATTGCCTATCAGATCAACAGCGCGCTTATGGCGCGTGGGGTGATCAGCCGGGCGATGCCGCAGGGCGATATCTTGGGCTTTGCCCCGCCATTTTGTCTAAGCCATGCCGAGGCCGATGAAATCGCCGAAAAACTGGCCCAAGCCGTGGCCGAGGTGCTGCGATAGGCCTGTGCGTTTTGCTGGGGCGGGCCTGATCTGGCCCGCCCTTGCCGCTTAATACAAACCGGCGGTTTTGGCGCGCAATTGCACCAGCGCCAGCACCGTGTCGATGGTGGGGGTGGGGGTGTTGGTCAACCGCCCCAGTTCTTGCACCGCGCTGACCAAGGCATCAATCTCCATCGGGCGGCCGGCATCCAGATCTTGCCACATCGATGTGCGGTGCGCGCCTACGGCGGCCCCGCCATCGATACGCCGATCAACATCGATGGGAAATTTCACCCCAAGCTTTTCGGCAATCTCTTGCGCCTCGACCATCATGCCGCGCGCCACAGCCCGGGTGCCGGGATCGGTGCATAGCACATCCAGCGTGGCAGGGGTGAGCGCTGAAATTGGGTTGAACGAAAGGTTGCCCCATAGTTTCACCCAAATTTCGTCGCGGATGCGCGGGCGCACGGGGGCTTTCAGGCCTGCGGCTGCCAAAGCTTGGCTTAGGGCTGTGGCGCGGTCCGATTTGCTGCCATCGGGTTCGCCCAGCGAAAAGCGGTTGCCTTCGATATGTTTGATCACCCCGGGGCGGATCACCTCGGCGGCGGGATAGACCACGCAGCCCAGCACGCGATTGGGGCCAAAGCCGTTCCATTGCGCATCACCCGGATCAACCGAGGCCAGCCGCGTGCCCTGATAGGGGCCTTCCAGCCCATGGAAATACCACCATGGCACGCCATTCACGCCGCTGACGATGGTGGTGTTTGGCCCGATCAGGGGCTGCATCCGTGCCACCACTGGGGGCACCGAATGGGCCTTTAGGGTGACGATCACATAATCTTGCACCCCCAATTCTGCCGGGTCGTCCGAGGCGCGCACCGCAACGGTGGTCTCTTGGCCATCTTCTTCGATCAATGTCAGGCCGTTGTCGCGCATTGCCGCCAAATGCGGGCCGCGCGCCACAAGGCTCACATCGGCCCCGGCCTGCACCAATTTGACCGCCATATAGCCGCCAATCGCGCCGGCGCCAAAAATACAGATTTTCATCCTTGCCCCCTTAGCCCGTCAGGCCCAGTTTTTCGGCCATGCCGATACGCTGGATTTTGCCTGTGGCCCCTTTGGGAATTTCATCCAAAATCACCACGCTGCGCGGCACTTTGAAATCTGCCACGCTTTGGGCGGTAAAATCGCGGATGGCGCGTTCGTCCAAGCTTGATCCTTCTTTCAGCACCACCGCCGCGGCGATCTCTTCGCCCAATTTGGGGTGGGGCACGGCAAAACACACCACTTGGGCAATTTCAGGGTGCGCCAGCATCACCGCATCCACCTCGAGCGGGCTGATTTTTTCGCCGCCACGGTTGATGATTTCTTTCAGCCGGCCCGTCAGGCGCAAATAGCCTTCTTCGTCGAATGCGCCTTGGTCGCCGGTGCGGAACCAGCGTTTGCCATCGGCCATGAAAAACGCGCTTTCATTGGCTTTTGGGTTGCCCTCGTAGCCGGGGGTGACGTTGGGGCCTGAAATAACCACTTCGCCCGTGGCGCCATCGCCCAGAATTACATCGGCGCTTTCATCGGCAATGCGCACCTCGGGGCCGGCGGCCACACCCACAGACCCCGGCTTTTGCGCGCGCGGGGGCAGGGGGTTGCAGCACATCTGGTGGGTGGCCTCGGTCATGCCATAGGCCTCGATCACGGGGGCGGAAAAGGTTTCAACCAAGGCGGTCATCACCGGCGCAGGCAGCGAGGCCGAGGACGAGCGCAAGAACCGCAAGGGCGCGTTGGCGATGATGTCTTTGTTGCGTTCGGCGCGTGCCAAAATGGCCTGATGCATGGTTGGCACGGCGGTGTACCAGCTGGGGCGCACCTCGTCGAGTTGGGCAAAAAAGCGCAAGGCATTGAACCCCGGCGCGCACGAGATTTGCGCCCCCGCCGCCAGCGAGGCCGAAACCGCAGCAATCAGCCCGTGGATGTGAAACAGCGGCATCACGTTCAGGCAGCGGTCATCTTGTGTCAGCGCCAAAGATGCTTTGATATTGCGCGCCGATGCACATAGGTTTGATTGCAGCAGAGGCACGATTTTGGGCCGCGATGTGGTGCCCGAAGTGTGCAAGATCAGCGCCACATCGTCTGGTGTGGGCGCGGTGGTATCGGCCTGGCCCACCGGGGCATCGGCCGTCAGGGTGAAATAGCCCGCCGGGGCATCGGCTGGCGCAGACAGGCGCAAGATGGCCACACCAAACTGGTCCGCGGCCGCCAAGGCGGGGCCATCGTAGCCCGCCTCGACAATCAGTGCCTTGGCGCGCAGGTCTTCCAGATAGAACGCGTATTCTTCTTCGCGATAGGCCGGGTTCAGCGGCGCGGTGGTGGCCACCTGTGCCACGGCAAAAAAGGCGGTGGCCATTTCTGGGCCATTGGGCAGCACGATGGCCACCCGATCGCCACGGCCAATGCCCAAGCCATGCAGGCTGTGGGCGATCTCGGAGGTCAAAGAGCGCAAGGCGCCATAGCTAAGCCACGGGCGCCCGGGGGCCCCGATGGCGGGGGCCTCGGCCGGGTGGGTGGCGATGAGGGCGGAAATTGTATCGGTCATGGTGTCATGCTCCGTTAGAGTAGGGCGGAAAGGGGGGCTACTGGGCGTAGGCCATACCATCCGAACGTGGGTCTGTTGCGGCTTCGAAATGGCCATCGGGATGGGCCAAAACGGCGCCGGCATGGCCCATGAGGCTGGAAAAGGCAGGGGTTAATTCCACCTGATGGCCCGCCGCGCGCAGCGCCGAGATAAGCGAGGGGTCGGCGTTTTCCTCGATTTTCAGGCTGGTCGTATCGTCGCCCCATGTTTTTCCAAGCAGCCAGCGTGGGGCGGTGATGGCCTGTTGCAGCGGCGTGCCAAACTGCGCGTAGCGGCTAAAGACTGCGGCTTGGGTCTGGGGCTGGCCTTCGCCGCCCATGGTGCCGTAAGACAAAACGCGCCCGTCATTGAACACCGCCATGGCAGGGTTCAGCGTATGGAAGGGGCGCCGCCCGGGGGCCAGCTGGTTGGGGCCGGCTTCCATGGAAAAGCCCGCCCCGCGGTTTTGAAACACCACGCCCGTGTCGGGGCAGGTCAGGCCGCTGCCAAATTCCCAAAACACGCTTTGTATGAAAGACACGACTGTGCCGTCTTTGTCGGCGGCCCCCATCCAGATGGTATCGCCCGCCTTGGCCTGATGCGGCCATGGCAAAGCGTGCGCCATATCGATATTGGCCGCCATCTGATCCAGCGTTGCGTCATCCAGCCAGTCTTGGGCCGGTTTGCGCATGGCTGCGGGGTCGCCCAATTCGGCATTGCGCAGGATAAAGGCCTGTTTGGTGGCCTCGATCAGGCCGTGGATATGGGCAAACCCCTCGGGCGTGTCGATGTTCAGGCGGTCAAACACCCCCAAAATGGCCAAAGACGACATGCCCTGCGTGGGCGGGCCCATGTTGTAAAGCGTGCCAAGCGAGGTGGTAATTTCCAACGGCTTTTGCACTTGGGCGTGGTAGGCGTGAAAATCGTCCAGCCGCAGCGGGCTGCCCATGTCTTGTAAATAGCGGGCATGTGTGGCCGCGATATCGCCGCGGTAATAGCTGTCGATGCCGTTCTGCGCGATGGCGTGCAGGGTTTCGCCCAGCGCGGTTTGCAGCAGTTTACTGCCTGCGGCGGGGGCCTGCCCATTGGCCAGATAGATCGGCGCAAAGCCCGGCACATCGCGCAATCCGTCGATTTTTTCGGCGGTGGTGTCGCTTTGGTTGCGGGTGACGGCGATGCCGGTTTTGGCCAAGCCGATCGCGGGCGCCAGCAGATCGGCCAGCGCCATGCCCGTACCGCCGGGGCGTTGATCTAGGGCCGCGCCCCAGCCGCCCACCGTGCCCGGAACCGTCAGCGCCGCCAAGGGCCCGCGCGCGGGGATGGCGCTGGCGTGGCCTTGGGCTGCATACCATTCTGGCGTGGCCAAACCCGCCGCTTGCCCGCAGGCAGAGATCGCAACAGGCGCTTGGCCCTTGCGGCGGATCAACCAAAAGCCATCGCCGCCAATGCTGTTCATATGCGGGTAAACCACGGCAATTGTTGCGGCTGCGGCCACCATTGCCTCGATCGCATTGCCGCCTGCCTCTAAGATATCGGCGCCCACTTTTGTTGCAATGCGGTGTGGTGCGGTGAATGCACCGTTCAAGCCCAAGGCCGTTTCTATCATCTTGCCCCCCGTTCGCGGCCCGCCCCGCCCAATGCCGGTGGCCGCCCCAGTTGTTATGCGCGGGATAATGACGCACAAGCGCGCAGTTTCAAGGGGGGCAGGGGCGGTTGCGCGGCGCAAAAAGCGCAAGAGGCCGCGCCCACCCGCCCCCTAAACCCTAAATCGCCCGTCGTGCCGGTATCTTTTGCGGCGCAGCATGCTTGGCCGCCGGGCTGTGCAGCTTGGGGCAGGGTGGGCATGGGTGTTGGTGGTATGTGGCCTGATAGAAAATCTACCTATAATTGTAATTCTATTTTTATATCACGCAAAAGAGTTTCCAAGATCGCAGAAAAAGGCGAAATGCGCTGCCCGCGTGCATGGTGATTTTTGCCATTTTCTTATGGGGATGGATTTTAAATTATTGATAGAAATAGAGAAATTCAAAATAATATTAAACATAGACTTTTGATAATATTAATTACGTACTAAAGATAAAAAATGTCTGAAGGAGACATGAAATGCGCCAATATCGTAGTGAAATTTCAAATTATAAAATCGGGTTTGGTGTGTTTTTTTGTTGTGCCCTGCCAGCCTCGGTCGCTTTGG
>Ga0181606_10001602_pt1 | contig 19818 bp, 13 predicted proteins | sample 041ome_10_FD_132994 | JGI IMG/M metagenome (GOLD analysis project Ga0181606, IMG submission 132994) | Coastal salt marsh microbial communities from the Groves Creek Marsh, Skidaway Island, Georgia - 041412US metaG (megahit assembly) | ecosystem: Environmental > Aquatic > Marine > Intertidal... | reverse complement strand
GCAGCGGCCGGAGATGAACGATGAGACCCGCTTCGGCCTCTTCAGCCCGCAGGCGGAAAGCCGGCTGATCTCGGTGATGGGCCTGCAGACCTGGAACTCGGTCCGTTCGCTCGACTTCCTGCTTTCGCTCCCAGAAGTCGATCCCGATCGCGTCGCAATGACCGGCTCGAGCGGCGGTGGCACGCAGACGATGCTGCTGGCCGCCGTCGATGACCGGCTGGATCTCTCGTTCCCTGTCGTGATGGTGAGCACGTCGATGCAGGGAGGATGCACCTGCGAAAACGCGTCGCTGCTGCGGGTCGGCACTGGCAATGTGGAACTCGCCGCCCTCTACGCCCCGAAGCCTCAGGGCATGAACACGGCCGACGACTGGACCAAGGAACTCGCCACCAAAGGCTTTCCCGATCTCAAGAAGGTCTACGACCTCTACGACGCTGGCAATCAGGTGATGCTGCTGCGTGGCGAACACTTTCCACACAACTACAACGCCGTCACCCGCTCCGCCTTCCACACCTTCCTCAACAAGCAGTTTGGCCTCGGGTTCGTTGAGCCAGTTCTTGAGCACGACTACCAGCCGCTCAGCCCAGAGCAGCTGACCGTCTGGAACGACGAACATCCCGCGCCTCCAGCGGCTGACCCTGGCTTCGAACGAGAGCTCGTTGCCAACCTGGCAACTGACATCGAGAACCAGGTGCGGGAGGCTGCAAAGACTCCCGAGGGAGTCGCCGCCGTGCTGCGGCCCGGACTCGAAACCATCCTTAATCGTTCCTTCGCTGACGCGGGTCGTGTCAGCTGGGTGCTCGACGGCAAAGACCGTGAGGTTGGCGTGGTGCGGATGACTGGCGTCTTGGTCAATGAGACACACAACGAGGAGGTGCCCGTCGCCTGGCTCTATCCCAACGACTGGAACGGCAAGGTCGTGATCTGGCTCGACGACAACGGGCTCGACGCTGCCTCGATCACACCCACGGCTGCCCTCAAGCAGCTGCTCGATCAGGGCACAGCGGTGGTCGCAGCAGACCTCTCCCATGCCCGTGATACGGTGGTTGGCGACGACGATCAGCCCCGACAGCGAAGGGTGGAAAACCCCCGCGAGTTTGCCGGCTACACCTACGGCTACAACGACACCGCTGCCGTTCGCAGCGTGCATGATGTGCTCACGATCCTCTCCTTCCTCCGCAACACAAAGGTCGAAGGACATCCGGCGCCGTCGCAGATTGGCCTGGCTGGGTTTGGTGACGCGGCGGTCGTTGCGCTGGCTGCCCGCGTGTCCGCTGGTGATGCCATCGATCGGACAGCCGTCGACACTGACGGCTTCCGCTTTGCCAGCCTCCGCGACTGGCGACATCCGCTGTTTGTGCCAGGGCTTGTCCGCTACCTCGACGTGCCCGGCCTGATCGCCTCAGGCCAGGGCGATCTCTGGCTCGCTGGTGAAACAGCCGCCACGCTCCTGCCAGCGAGCAGCGAACAGGGCATCCTGATGCATAGCGGCAGCGATGCGACCTTGGCAGCAGCCACCGCCGCGTCGTGGATGGCTGCTCCCTGAGATACGCTTGCTCGCCTCCGCACGCACTCCCTCGAGACCGAAGCAGGAGACGCCGCCATGCCTCTCACGTTTGCCCGCATTTGCTGTCAGTGTTGCCTCGCGGCAACCATGCTCTTCGCTGCAGCATGTCAGCTCTGTGCAGACGACCAGAACGGTACCAGCCCACCACTCGGCCCGTCCCCCGACGACGTGCTGACGAGCTTTCAGCACGACCCAGCGGTGCGAGTCGAGCTGGCGGCTGCTGAGCCGGTCGTCGTTGACCCAGTGGCCCTCTGCTTTGACGAAGCCGGGAGGCTGTTTGTGGCCGAAATGGGTGACTATCCCGTTGGGCCTGGGGATGATCCGCAGGCCGTCTCGAGAATCAAGCTCCTCAGCGACACAGATGGTGATGGCCACTATGAGTCGGCTCAGGTGTTTGCCGACAACCTTTCATTTGTGACCGGTCTCACGCCCTGGCAGAACGGCCTCGTGGTGACGCTCGCCGGCGAGGTCTGCTGGCTTGCCGACACCGATGGCGATGGCCAGGCCGACACCCGCGAGAGCTGGTTCCAGGGCTTCACTGAGGAAAACACGCAGCTGCGGGCCAACCATCCCACGCTCGCGCCCGACGGCACTTTCTTTGTTGCCAACGGCCTGCGGGGCGGCGACGTGCTGGCCGTCGATCCACGCTGGCAGACCAAAGCCGACGCGCCGCCGGTCTCGATCCGCGGCCGCGACTTCCGCTTCGATCCCTTTGGCCGTCCACTCGCTGCAGGCTCAGGCAGCTTTGAAGCCGTGACGGGCAACGGCCAGTTTGGCCTTTCGGTCGACGACTTCGGCACCCGCTTCTTCTGCAGCAACCGCAACCCCTGCGTGCAGGTGATGCTCGAAGACACCGACCTTCGTCGTAACCCGGCAGCGGCGATTGCCTCGGCTGTCCACGATGTCTCTCCTGCGGGCGAACAGTCGCGGATTTATCCGATCTCGAGCGGCTGGACGACGTCGAATCTCCATGCCGGACAGTTTAGCGCTGCCTGTGGCGTCACGATCTCGCGCGGCAACGGCCTGCCTGCCGCGTTTCACGGAAACGCCTTCACCTGCGACCCCACCGGCAACCTCGTGCACCGGCAGCAGATCGAGCGGGATGGCCTCGCTTTTCACACTCGGCCAGCGGAGAGCGAACGGGAGTTTCTCGCCTCCAGCCACACCTGGTTTCGCCCGGTGGCCCTCGCCGATGGCCCAGACGGCAGCCTGTATGTGATCGACATGGCCCGCGCGGTGATCGAGCATCCGCAGTTCATGCCTGATGAGCTCAAGACACGGCCCGATCTTCTCCACGGCCGCAACCGCGGCCGGCTCTGGCGGATCACCGCAGCCGGCGGCCCGCAGCAGGTAGCGGCCACACCGCTTCCCGCCACTGCCTCAACAGACGAGTTGGTGACCCTGCTCAGCCATGCCAACGGCTGGCACCGCGACACCGCCGCTCGCCTCCTGCTTGAACAGCCAACGGCGATGCCGGTCGAGCGGCTCCGCGAGATGGCGATCGATGGCCCAACACCCACAGCTCGTAGCCGCAGTCTGTGGCTGCTCGCAGCTGCCAAGCGAGCCAGTGCCAAGGATGCCCTGGATCACGTGTGCCTGACCGCGGCCCTCAATGACGACAGCCCACGGGTGCGGCAGGTGGCTGTGCGACTGGCCGAAACACTGCTGGCCACCGATGCCACGATCCGCCAGCAGGTTCTGGAGATGGCCGAGGATCCTGATGCCGGTGTTCGCGGGGAAGTGGCGATGCGACTGGCCACGATCGATGTCGCCTCCGCGTCTCCCACGATCGAAGACCGGGTCGTGGCAGCCCTGGCCACCATCCTGTCCCGCAGTCCAGCCGACCCATGGATCCGCGACAGCGTGTCCATCGCCTCTGCCGGCCGCGCCGCGACCGTGCTCAGCAAACTCCTTCCACAACTCGATACTGCTTCTCCCGAGGGAAATCAGACGCTCGCACGGTTGACGGAACTGGCAGCTGCGGACGCTGAGGCCGAGCAGCTTGCGGACGTGGCAGTCCAGATTGCCGAGACCGTTGATCGTGAGACTGATGCATGCCGAGCCTTCATCACCGGCCTTGGCAAAGGGCTCAGCCGACGGCGAGAGCGAATCGAGACAACGGCACCGCACTGGCCACCAGCGATGCAGACGGCTGTTGAGACGCTCGTCGAAAAGGCAGCTGATAGTGCTCGGGATGAACGTGTGGCCCCAGCGACGAGGGCTCAGGCAGTTACCTGCCTGTCGTACGCACCTGCCGGTCAGGCTGTGCCTGTGCTGGCCTCCTTGCTCGGTCCCGCAGCCCCGCAAAACATCCGGCTGGCGGCGATTTCCGCAGCACGATCGTTTGATGACGCCCGCCTCGATCCGCCACTGCTTGCCGACCTCGGCAGCCAGACACCTGCCGTGCACCGCGCGGTCGTCGAGTCACTCGCAGCCCGCACCCGGTCGGCAACACAGCTCCTTGAGCGTCTTGAATCTGGCGACCTGCCACCGATGCAGCTCTCCGATGCTCAGTGGAAGCGGCTGGCGTCTTGCGAAGACGGGGCAGCGGCCCGTGTTGCGGTCCTGCAAGCCGCGACAGCGCCAGAAGGCCGTCAGCAGGTGATCGCCCGCTACCAGGCAGCAGCCCGTATGGATGGTTCTTTCGACCGAGGCCGTGAGCTCTTTCGCTCGCAGTGCAGCAGCTGCCATCGCGTGGCGGAGATCGGCGTCAACGTCGGGCCTGACATTTCGGACTCCCGCGTGAAGCAGCCCGCCCAATACATCGCTGACATCCTCGACCCCAACCGTGCCGTCGATGCCAGCTTCTTCGGCTACACGCTGCTGACGACCGACGGTCGCTTGCTCACCGGCATCATCACCGCCGAGACCGGCTCATCCGTCACGTTCCGCCAGCCCGACGGCGTGACCGTCACCCTCCTCCGCGACGAGATCGACGAGCTGCGGTCCACCGGTCGGTCGCTGATGCCCGTAGGCCTCGAACAGACCATCAGCCCAGATCAGATGACCGACCTGATCACCTTCTTAAAGACCTGGCGGTACGCCTCGGGCGAGGTCACGCCTGGTCCGCAGGCAGCAGCCGGTACCAGCAACAGGACGTCAGCTCTGTAGAAAGGCTCTTCAATGCCCGCCTTCCCGTCGATCTCGCCTCTTGCGATCAGAAACTGTCTGCTGCTCGCTCTCTGCTCGATCAGCCTTGCCCCCACAGCCATCGCCAGTGAGCACACCTTCTCGCTGACTGTCATTGACGACGCCACCGCGGCCCCAGTTCCCTGCCGGGTGTCGCTCACTGATGCCGAAGGCCGCTCGATCCCTCTGACGACTCATGAGCCCAGTGCTGCCGTCTCCTACGACGTGACCAACTGGATCAATCCCCAGTCGATTGAGCAGCACACCACACTCGCTACCTTTCCAGCGACTGCGAGGCTCGAGCCAGGCGAGTATCGACTGCGGGTGAGCCGCGGGCAGGCCTGGCTTGCTCACGATCAGCCGTTCACCGTGATCAACACCGACGTCGAACTCACCGTCCGGCTCACACAGTTTGTCGATCCCGCCTCCCGCGGATGGTATTCCGGCGACACGCATCTCCATCGCACGATTGATGAACTGCGGACCGTGATTCAAGCCGAAGACCTGAACGTCGCCCTACCGTTGACCTACTGGGTCACCCAGTCGGCCACGCCGCCGGCGTCAGGCGACAAGAACCAGGAGTCCATCCCACCGGCAGAGCTGATCGAAGTCGATCCCACCCATGTGATCTGGCCTCGCTCCACGGAATACGAAATCTTCACCGTCGGCGACACACGGCACACGCTCGGAGCCCTGTTTGTGCTCGGCCATCGCGAGCCGCTGCAGCAGACCGTGCCGCCCTGGACCCCGCTGATCGAGCATGTGCGAACCGCTGAGCCTCAGGCAGCCTTCGACACCGACAAGCTCGACTGGCCGTTTGCCATGCTGCTGCCGGCGATCGCCCCCGGGGCACTGGTGGAGCTCGCCAACAATCATCTCTGGGAAACCGACTTCGCCTTCCGCCAGTGGAACTCCGAAGCGCCGCCCTTCCTGCGACCACCCTTCGGTGGCAAGAGTGGCGGCGAGCGAGCCTGGCTCGACTACACCCTCGGCATGTACTACACGCTGCTCGACTGCGGCCTCCGGCTGCCACCATCGGCCGGCACTGCCAGCGGTGTGCATCCGGTGCCTGCGGGGTTTGGGCGTGTCTACGTACACTGCCCGGACGGTTTCAGCTACGAGCGATGGCTTGCCGGCCTCAAGGCTGGCCGCTCAGTGGTCTCCACCGGCCCCTTCCTGACGGCCACCGTCGACGGCCAGGATCCCGGCCATGTGTTTTCCCTGCCGAGGCCTGACACACATGCTGCAGACAAGAGCTCAGCCTCGGCTATCGAACTCCCAGTGGCGATCGAACTGATCACCGCCACGCCAGCAGTCTTTGCCGAGCTGATCGTCAACGGCCGGCCTGATGTGCTCTTGCGTCCAGCCAACGAACCGCTGCCCGATGGTGGCTACCGCTCAACATTTCAGACAACGGCTCGCGTCGATCGCTCGGGCTGGATCGCGGTGCGATGCTTCGAAGATCGCGAGGGCGGCCGGATCCGCTTCGCCCACACGGCGCCGTGGTATGTGGAGGTCGACGAAGAGCCCGTACGCATTGCGGGTGAGAAGAAGCGGTATCTCGTCGATCGCATGACTGTCGAAATCGAGCGGAGTCGGGGTGTGGTCTCCGACGAAGCCCTGGAGGAGTATCAACAGGCCCTCGACTTCTACGAGCAGCTGCCTGAGCTTGACGACACCGATCAGGTGGCCCGCGCAGCCCGCCAGCTCGGCGACGGCCCGGAGCGGGAAGCCTGGCTGGAAAACATGCTCGTGCACCATCGGCTAACGATCGATGAACTGAGAAAGGCGACCGGACTCTCACTCAACGACGCCGCCACCCTCTGGCGGCGTTACAACCTGCCAGACGACCCCGATGCCACGCCTGCTGCCAATCGCAGCCCGCCACAGCCGATCCGCGTGCTCCCCTACCCCGGCGGCCGGCATCCCCGCCGTGGCTTTCTTGATGGGGCTCTTACTCCTCAACGAGACACCAAGGTCAGTATTTTCCCCCCTTGGCCTGAAGGCGGCTATGTGGTGGTTGATGTGCCCGAGGCGATCTTCTCCAACCTCGGCCTGACCTACCTCGCCCACACCCACATCCCCACGATCTGGGACGACCAGGGCGTCACCTTGGAGCCACTGGAGTGGCAGCAGAGCGACGATTCTCTCGCCTACACCCGCCGGCTCCCCAACGGCATCCGCTTCCGAGGCGAGGTCGCCCGCATGCCCGCCGACGATGGCTCCATCGGTATGCAGATCAGCCTCACCAATGGCACCGACGCGCCACTGACACAGCTGCGAGTGCAGGTCTGCACGATGCTCTCAGCGGCCGAAGGCTTTCACCACCAGCAGCCGCTCGAACAGCGGATCCGCGGGCCGTTGATCGCGGTCAAGTCGGTCGACCATGACCGCTGGATCATCACCGCCTGGGAGCCTCTACACCGCGTCTGGACCAACCCACCAGTGCCCTGCATCCACGCCGACCCGATCTTCCCCGACTGCCCCCCGGGTGAAACCGTCACCGTCCGTGGCCAACTCTGGTTCTACGAAGGCTCCGACATCGACACCTTCCTCGACACAATTTCATCCATGGAGTCTGCTGACAAACGGCAAACACCGTAATCTGCTCCTGGACTGACTCATCACCCCATGTCGTGGATCGCACTGACACTCACCTCAGCAGTCCTGCTGGGCATCTACGACATTGCCAAAAAGCAGTCGGTGCGAGGCAACGCCGTGCCGATCGTCCTGCTCTGCAATGTGGCCACGGCCGCGGCCATCTGGCTCATCCCCGTGGTGGTGGCTGGCCTGGCAAACATCGGCTGGGTGACACTGTCTGCCGACTGGCACAGCCAGCAGCTCATCTCGCTGAGCCTGAGGGAGCATGGGCTCGTGTTATTGAAATCAGTGCTGGTCGGCTGCTCCTGGACGACGGCGTTTTTCGCACTCAAGCATCTGCCGATCTCGATTGCGGCCCCGATTCGTGCCACGAGCCCTCTCTGGACCATTGCGCTGGCTGTGCTTTTGATGGGTGAGCGGCCGAGCGGACCACAGTGGCTGGGAATCGCGGTGGTGCTCACCGCCTTCGTGGCCTTCTCACTGGTGGGCGCCAAAGAAGGCATCCATTTCCATCGCGACCGCTGGGTGCTGCTGACGATCATCGCCACGCTCACCGGATCTGCCAGCGCGCTCTACGACAAGTTTCTGCTGCAGCAGGTGGCGATTCCTCCAGCCGCCTTGCAGGCCTGGTTTTCGGTCTACCTTGTGCCCGTCATGCTGCCGCTCGCCGTCCGCTGGTATGTCCGAGACCGCACGAGTGTGCCGTTTGAGTGGCGGCCGACAATCCCCCTGATCGCCATCTTCCTGCTGGCGGCAGACTTTACGTATTTCCACGCGCTCGCCGATCCCGAGGCCCTGGTGGCCATCATCTCCCCCATCCGCCGCACATCGATTGTGATCCCCTTTGCCTACGGGATCGTTCACCTCAGCGAAGCCAACTGGCGTCTCAAAGCCGCCTGCGTGGCCGCCACACTCGTTGGCGCGGTGCTGTTGAGCCTGACCGCCGCCTAGCCGTAGCGGCTCCGCATCGACCGGGAACGGCATGGCATCTGCCACGCCGACAACGATGCGACATCCCTCGCTGCTGTTCCTCACTCCGGCCGGCGGGAGTCGATCAGGATCGTGACGGGCCCATCGTTGACGAGACTGACCTGCATATCGGCTGCAAACACGCCGGCTTGGGGCGGGCGGTCAAGTTCGGCTTCGATGCGTGTGAGGAAGCGTTCGTAGAGCGGGACGGCCTCATCTGGCTTTGCGGCGGCAAGAAAGCTCGGCCGGTTGCCTTTCTTGGTGCTCGCGTGCAGGGTGAACTGGCTGACGACGAGCACGTCGCCATCAATGTCCCGCACGCTGCGGTTCATCTTGCCCTCCTCGTCGGCAAAGATCCGCATGGAGACCGTCTTGGCGGCCAGCCAGTCGATGTCTCGGGCGGTGTCCCCTTCTTCCACGCCGGCCAGCACGAGCAGCCCCTGTCCAATCGCAGCGGTCTCGGCCCCATGAATCGTCACACTCGCTTGGCGAACCCGCTGAATCACTGCCCGCATCACACCTCCTTATGAGTGCTCGTGCGGGCTGCGGCCCCCAGTCTGATGAGCATCCTGGGAGTTCTCATCCCCACGCAGCCGCCTGCGAATCTCCGCCAGCCGCCCGGCGAGTTGACGCTCCAGCCCGCGATCCGTCGGCTCGTAATACTCTTTCTCAACACCCAGATAGTCTTGGGCCGCAATCGCATCGGGGGCATTGTGGGCGTAGGTGTAGCCCTCGCCTCGACCAAGCCGTTTCGCTCCGGAGTAGTGCTTGTCTTGCAGATGACGCGGCACCGGGATCGACTGCTTTTCACGGACATCCCGGCGAGCCGCTCCGATCGCGGTCGTGCAGGCGTTGCTCTTGGGCGCCAGCGCCAGATAGATCACCGCCTGCGAGAGCGTCAGCTGACACTCCGGCAGCCCCACAAACTGCGTGGCCTGCATCGCCGCAGTCGCCAGCATCAAAGCTCGCGGGTCGGCATTGCCGATGTCTTCACTGGCGAGGATCACCAGCCGACGGGCAAGAAACATCGGATCTTCTCCTCCCTCCAGCATGCGAGCAAGCCAATAGAGCCCCGCATCGACGTCGCTGCCACGGATGCTCTTGATCAGGGCGCTGGCACAGTCGTAGTGGGTGTCACCGGCGTCATAGACCATTGCCTTTCGCTGCACGCTTTCGCGAGCCAGGTCCAGCGTGAAGATCAGCGGCCGCTCCTTCGTGGAGAGCACGCCCACCTCCAAGCCGCCGAGTGCTCGCCGTGCATCGCCATCGCAGGTCTCCACTAAAAACGCGAGCGCGTCTTCCTGCAGTTCGACCTGCTCATTGCCAAAGCCATGCTCACGACTGGCCACCGCTCGCCGCAACACCTCGGCGATCTCGGCAGCAGCGAGCGATTGAAGTTCAAAGATGCGGCTGCGGCTCACGAGGGCAGAGGTGAGAGCAAAAAATGGATTCTGGGTCGTTGCTCCCACCAGCGCGATCACGCCGCTCTCCACATCTGGCAGCAGCACATCCTGCTGGGCCTTGTTGAAGCGATGGATCTCATCGATGAACAGACAGGTCTTCTGTCCGTCGTCCTCCAGCCGTCGCCGAGCACCCTCAAGGACCTCGCGGAGTTCCTTCACACCTGAGGCCGTTGCCGAGAGTTCGACAAACCGACGACTCGTCTCAGTGGCAATGATCTCGGCAAGCGTCGTCTTACCGACACCCGGAGGACCATAAAGGATCACCGAACCGAGCCGGTCTGCCTCAATCAGCCGCCGAAGTAGCTTGCCTTCACCGACCACATGCTCTTGGCCCACGTACTCAGCGAGCCGACGCGGCCGCATGCGAGCTGCCAACGGCGCTGCCCGGGCAACATTTCTGGCACGTGACGCGGCAAACAGGTCGGCCATCAGACCCGCTCAAGCTTGGTCACGCGGCCAGTGGCCACCCACTCCGCCACAAAGATGTCACCCTCTTGTGTGAAGCATGCGTCATGCGGATGCACAAACTCACCATCACGCCACTGGTCTGGCTTGCTACGGAGATTCTCAACCTCGTTGAGTCGCTCAACCGCCCGACCAAGCTGCACAATCGGCCGATAGTCCTCATCGAGCAGCGTCACACAGGCCTTCAGTTCAGGCACCACCAGCAGGTTCTTCCAGGTGTCGATGTTGGCTGGCAAACCAAAGCCCGTGACGGTCTTCTCGTAACTGCCATCAAGCCCAAAGACCTGCAGGGTGTTGTGGGCGCGATCCGTGACCACGAGCTTCGGCTCGCGAGCAGAACCATCCGCCGCAGCACGGCGATCGATCCACAGGCCATGCGGCGTGGCGAAAGTGCCCTCCCCCTCACCCGGCCCGCCGAAGCAGCTCTGCCAGCGGGCAGCAGTGTCGTAGCGGTGAATGCGAAACGATCCGTAGCCATCAGCCAGGAAGAAGCCACCGCCGCCCACATCCGTGTCCTCAAGGAACGTGATGTTTGTCGGCAGAAAGCCCTGGCGATTCCAGGTGGGCGTGGTGGAGATGTCTTCCCCCTCGGCATACACGCCGGACTCCATCGGAGCCTTGCGATACCAGACGATCTCACCCGCCAGAGTCAGCTTGGCAAAGGCCTTCACACCCTGGTAGCCGCAAACGTAGAGAAACTCCTCATTGCCCTCGCGGCGGACCTCAATGCCGTGGCCGCCTCCCTGAAACTCACTACCAAAGGCCCGCACGAAGGTTCCTTCGGCATCAAACACAAAAATCGCAGGGTGATCCTTGAGGTCCTTCTGGCCTTCATGGATCACATACAGGTGACCACTGCTGTCGAGAGCGACATTGTGGGTGGTCTGCCAGGTGAAGCGGTCGGGCAGCTGTGGGAAGTGGTGCTTCACACGGAATGTGTGGTCGCCGTCGCCGAGAATCGTCTCGTTGGCAAAGCGACGCACCCGCGCTGCGGCAGGCCGTGCTGAAACGGCGGCTGCGGCTGCGGACAAGGCTGCCCCAGCAACAAACCGGCGCCGCGAATAGGCGGCTGAATCATGGCTTTCTGAACCGGGAGCAGACATCACAGTCTCCAGAGCAGGCAAGGATCCCAACACGGCCGGGATTGTAGCCTCCTGTCGAGACCGTCTGCCACGACTATGATGCCGCAGGTTCCACCGCGTCCGCTTGGCCATCAACCTATGGGATTTCGCAACCTCCGTGACTGCTGCCGCGGCCTGCAACAGGCAGGCGAACTCATCGAAATCGATCATCCGATCGATCCGCACCTGGAGATCGCCGAGGTCCAGCGGCGGCTCTTTCGCAGAGGCGGTCCGGCGGTGCTCTTCACGCAACCGAAGGGATCTGCGTTTCCCGTCTTGATTAATCTCTACGGCACGCAGTCGCGGATTGAGCGAATCTTTGCCGACAGCTTCGACCGCGTGAAGCGTCTTGTCGAACTGAAGGTCGACCCCTCGCAAGCAGCCCAGAAGCCATGGCGGTATTGGCGAGCGCCCCTTGATGCCCTCTCGATGCTCCCCAAGCGGGTCTCACGAGGGCCCGTGATGGCCCATTCGACCTCAATCTCACAACTGCCCGGGGTTGTCAGCTGGCCAGGCGACGGAGGCCCATTTATTACCCTCCCAGCGGTCTACACCGAAGACCCAGATGCACCCAGCCCCAAACGGAGCAACCTGGGGATGTATCGGGTGCAGCTTGCGGGCAACAGCTACGAGAGAGACCGAGAGATCGGACTGCACTACCAGCTGCACCGTGGCATCGGCATCCATCATGCCGCTGCAATGCGGCGGGGTGAGCCGCTGAAGGTCGCGGTCTTTATCGGCGGCTCGCCGGCAATGGCTCCCTCAGCCGTGATGCCCCTGCCTGAGGGCCTGCCAGAACTGACATTTGCTGGCGTGCTGGCGGGCCATCGAATCCCCATGATTCGCAGGCCTGGCCGGCCGAGCATCTACGCGGACGCCGATTTTGTGATCGAGGGCACCGTCCTGCCGGGCGCCACCAAGCCTGAGGGCCCTTTTGGTGACCATCTGGGTTACTACGCGAGGCAGCACGACTTCCCACTGATGCGGGTCGACCATGTCTGGCACCGCGAGGGGGCCATCTGGCCAGTGACAGTGGTGGGCCGTCCTCCGCAGGAAGACACACTCTTTGGCTGGCTCGTCCACGAACTCACCGGACCGGTCATCCCCACAGTCTTACCTGGGGTAAAGAGCGTGCATGCGGTCGACGCCTCCGGGGTCCACCCGCTGCTACTGGCGGTGGGAAGCGAACGCTACCTGCCTTGGCGAACAAGTGATCGCCCCGCAGAGCTGCTCACCCAAGCCTCGGCCATCCTTGGCCAAGGGCAGCTTTCATTGGCGAAGTATCTCATGATCGTTGCGGAGGGGGATGCCCCTGGTATCGATGCCCACAACGTCGAAGAGATGTTTTCTCATCTGCTCAGCCGAGCAGACTGGCGGCGTGACTGCCACTTCCACACCGAGACCACGATCGACACACTCGACTACTCGGGAAGTGGACTCAACACCGGCAGCAAGCTGGTGGTCGCTGCCCGTGGACCGGCTGTTCGGGAACTCCCTCGGGAGCTCCCGTCGGGGATCGCTTTGCCCGATGGATTTGCAGAGCCCGCGGTCTGCCTTCCCGGCGTCGTCGCCATCCGCGGACCACAGATCGATCCAAGGCCGAGCCTGCATGTTGCGCCGGGTGAAGGAGACGCCGCGATCTGGAAGGCCTGTGCGACATCCCCTTGGTCAGCGGAGATCACGCGGCTCACCAAAGCGATTCACGCGTCACACCCACTCCGCAGCTGGCCGCTGATCGTTGTCGTTGATGATGCGGCATTCACTGCCGCATCGCTTGCCAACTTCCTGTGGGTGACCTTCACTCGCTCAAACCCTGCTGCCGATGTGCACGGCGTCGACGAGGCGATCCACCAGAAACACTGGGGCTGCCACGGGCCGTTGGTGATCGATGCGCGGCTCAAGCCACACCACGCCCCACCCGTTGAGGAAGATCCCGCTGTCACACATGCAGTCGACGAGCTCTGTCGAGCTGGACAGCCCCTCGCCACAATCCTCGGCTGAAGCTTCTCTGCAGAACTCCTCAGCCGCCCGCTGCATGTTTTCGCCGGCGTGGATCGGTGGTTCAGCCAGCCTGGATCGAAGCCACTCGCACGCGGGTCACCAGTTCACGGTGACCGGTCCGACGACGGTAGTTCTTGCGACGGCGGAACTTCTGCACGTAAATCTTGTCGCCCTGCTTCACGCCGAGCACCTCGGCCTTGACGCTCGCGCCCTCAACAACAGGCGTGCCGAGCGTCATCGCACCTTCCTTGTTCACCGCCAGCACGCGATCGAAAACGATCTCCTCGCCAGCGGGAACATGCCGGAAAGCAACCTCGAGTTCCTGGCCTTCACGCACGGTGAACTGCCGTCCGCTGTCGGCAACAACAGCGTAGAGCTGTGCGGATTCAGCCATCGTAGCAGCGGAGTCAGACGCGGAGTCAGCCATCGAAGTCACTCACAGGAGTCGGAAACGGGGTGTGGAAACCGAGAGCCCCGAAGATTAGCCCAAAAAATGTTTCGAAGAAAGGGGGGCAGAGCCTTTCCCAAGAAAAAAACAGCGGCCTTCACGGCGAAAACAGGCTCTTTCTAAGAATCGGGGTCAGGGAAACCGTACCACCTTTCCCTTCTCATCGGCCGCCTCAAAGACAAGATGCTCCGGCGAAACGCTCTCCCGGCCGAGAACATGCAGCTCAATATGGCTGGAATCCTCGAACTGGGCCATTTCTCGCCGTTTGCGGTTGTTGATCCAGGTGCTGACCTCTTCATGAACCGTCACCGTCAGCTTCACGATGTCGTTCCGCATCGCTGCCAGGCCCAGCAGCCGCATAACCTCAATCGACATACTCTCCGCCGTTTTCACCATCCCCGTGCCGTCGCAGGTGGGACAATCGCGGAAGATGCTCTTTCGCAGCGACGGACGAATCCGCTGTCGGGTCATCTCGATCAGGCCAAACGGACTCGTCCGCAACACCTTCGTCCGAGCCCGATCGCGTTTCATCGCATCGTGCAATGCTTTTTCGACACCGCGACGATACTTTTCTCGACGCATGTCGATGAAGTCGTTCACGATCACGCCACCAAGATCCCGCAGCCGCAGCTGCCGAGCGATCTCCTTCGCCGCGATCAGGTTCATCTGGTAGGCGTTTTCTTCAGCCGTCTTCTCCGTTCGGAAGCTGCCTGAGTTGACGTCGATGGCGACCAGTGCTTCGGTCTGATCGATCACGATCGAGCCGCCACCCTTGAGCGGCACCTTCCGCTGATGGATCCGGCTGATCTCATCCTCAAGTCCATAGCGGTGAAACAGCGGTTCGGAGCCGTCGTAATACTGCAGCCGCGAGGCGTACCGCGGCATCACCAGCTCGAGGAACTCCCGTGCCCGTTCGTAGGCTGCCTGATCGTCAATCAGAATCCGCCCCACATCCTCCGTGAACATGTCACGGATGGTGCGGATGATCATGTCGCTTTCCTGATAGATATCGACCGGAGCTGGATACTTCCGCATCCGCCGGACGATGCTCTTCCACAGTCGCAGCAGGTAGGCCATATCGCGGGCCATTTCCTGCTTGGTCCGAGTCGTGCCAGCGGTCCGCACCACAAAGCCCACGCCCTTGGGAGGCTGCAGGTCGACCATGATGTCCCGAAGCAGGCGACGACTCCGCTCATCGTCAATCTTCTTGGAGATTCCCACTCGGCCCAGCGGCGGCATCAGCACGAGATACCGGCCAGGAATCGAGATGTACGTTGAGAGGGTTGGCCCCTTGGTCCCGAACCCCTCCTTGATCACCTGTACGAGCACCTCGTCACCACGCCGCAGGACATCCTGGATCGGTGGCTTGACCCGCGGACGGTCTCCAAACCGCACGCGACGTTTCGCCGCCGCAGCCTTGCTCGCAGTCGCGGTGGCCGCGTCGTCCCCCCCCGCAGCCGCCTCCTTGCCAGGAGCGGCAGGCTCTGGCAGATCGAATGCCTTGTCAGGATCGATGCCACCTTGGCGGTAATACTGCGGCTCCACATCACTGATGTGCAGGAAGCCGTTCCGCCCGACGCCAAAGTCGACAAACGCCGCCTGAATGCTCGGCTCGATGTTGACGACTTTGCCCTTGTAGATATTGCCCACGTAGTTGTCGCCGCTCGTCCGCTCCACATAGAGCTCCTCGAGCGACCCATCCTCAATGATGGCGATCCGACACTCTTCTGACTGCGAGACGTTGATCAGCATCTCTTGTTTCATTCGTTTGTTTCCTTTCAGGCTTGATACGCCGTTTGCGGCGGGGCCTCGTAGGCCCGTGATTGTTAGCCGATCGTTTGGGCTAAGACCCGTCTCAACTGATCGCGCAGAAACGCCTTCACTTCGCGGGCGCTATCCATCTCAAGCGCACGCTGGGCGACTCCGCGGCACTCCACCGCAGAGACGCTCCGACAGAGCTGTTTCACTTCGGGAATGGCAGAGGCCGGCACACTCAGGTTCCGAAGCCCCAGCCCGAGCAGCAGTGGCGTGAACATCACACTGCCGCTCATCTGGCCACACACATTGGCAGGGACTCCAGCCGCAGCCGCCACGTTCAGCGACTGCTGGAGAAGCCTCAAGACTGCCGGATCGCAGGCACTGTAAAGATCAGCGACCTCCTTGTTTCCACGGTCGGCAGCCAGGGTGTATTGAATGAGGTCGTTCGTGCCAATCGACACGAAGTCCACCTCGCGAATAAAGGTATCGAGCATCACTGCTGCCGCCGGCGTCTCCACCATCATGCCGACGGGCAGATCGCGATTAAATGCGATGTCATGCTCTGCAAGATCCTCCATCACGTCCGCAAGGACCATCCTCGCCTGACGGAGTTCGACGATTGTTGAGATCAGCGGAAACATCACCCGCACATCTCCCAACACGCTCGCCCGTAGGATCGCCCGCAGCTGCGTGCGAAACATCGGCAGCTGCCGCAGCGAGAGCCGAATACTCCGCAGCCCCAGGCATGGGTTTCGCTCTTCTTCGGGCGTTGTCTCGGTGAGCATCTTGTCGGCACCCAGGTCGAGGGTGCGGATCACGACGGGCTTGCCCTCCATCGACTCGACCACTTCCCGATACGCATTGAAGTGGTCTTCCTCGGTTGGCTCGTGCCGGCTGGTGAGGTAGAGAAACTCCGTGCGGTAAAGCCCAATTCCATCGCATCCTTGCTGCTGGCAGGCCACCACCTCGCTGGGGAACTCGATGTTGCCCATGATGCTTACACGCGCCCCGTCAGTGGTCTCTGCCGGGAGATCGCGGAGCCGCCCAAGCGAGGCAGCCACGGTCTCAGCGGCCTCCACCTCCAGCTTGTAGCGAGCGATGGTCTCTTCATCAGGCTGCAGGATGACCACGCCCTGATGGCCATCAAGAATCACTGGCTCACCGCCAGAGACGTCCGCAAGAAACGGTCCAACGCCCACGACTGCCGGGATCCCGAAGCCTTCTGCCACAATCGCTGTGTGGCTACCAGGACCTCCTAACTCCGTGGCAAAGCCCTGCACAAATCGCCGGTCGAGGTTGGCCGTTTCACTCGGCGTGAGGTTGTGAGCGAGCACCACCACCGGCTGAGAAATCTCCGCGAGCGTCTCGCGGCGATGCCCCAGCAGGTTGCGGAGCAGACTCTTCTCGATGTCGTAGATGTCGTGTGCCCGCTGGGAGATGTGGTTGTCGAGGTTTTGGAAAACCTTGGCATACCTCCGCAGGGTGCGGCTCACCGCATATTCAGGCCACCAGTTGCGGTCTCTCACCGCACTGTTGAGCTCACCAATCAGCCGATCATCGCGGAGCATCGCGATGTGCGCATCAAAGATGGCGGCATACTGATCACCAAGCTCACCCTTTACCGCATCGCGATTCCGCTGTATGTCGCGGGCCGTCTCTTCGATCGCATTTGCGAGACGTTCAAGCTCGGTATCGACCGCACTTCGAGCAACGAACCGACGCGGGATCCGAAACCCCTCGCTGTCGAGCACGAGCGCTTCACCGATGGTGACACCTGGCGAAACAGCTATTCCCTGTAGTCTGAGCATGACGCAGTCTTTTCGCGCCAGCCAGCAAACCGAGCGAGCTTCAATGGGCCTCTGATCAGCAGGGGCGGCTGCTCCTACGAACAACCATCCCCAACTGTCGCGTTCCCTGCGTCCTTCAGAGGCCTTGATCGATCCCGCCGGCACCGGCCGGCATCTCTAACCGCCTCCACGTCGGAAGCGGTCTTCCATGTTCACCAGTCGGCCGCACCGTCGAGGAGATCGCAGGCTTTCAGTTACCGCGATCAGCATCCCCGCATAGCGATGGCTGATGAACTCTCTGTCTTTCCTATGAACGGTCTGTGTCCGAAACGGACGGTTTCTTACTCGTGAGCTGTCTGTGATTCGTGAAAGTTCTGCTCAAACAGCCGCCCGATGGCAGCCAGAGCCTGCTCTGCGTCAGGGCCGGTCGCTTCGATGACGAGGCGAGTTCCCTCAGCAGCCGCAAGTGAGAGCAGGTCGAGAATGCTCTTCCCATCTGCACGATGCGAGCTACCCACAAACTCAATCCGCGACTGCCACCGTCGGGCCTCACGGGCCACGAGGTCGGCTGGCCGAGCATGCAGCCCCTGCGGACTGCCGACGGTCACCTCACGCGTTCGCGGCGCAGCCTCAGCCTGCCCAGGAGCCTGGGTGACGGGTGCGGCGGCGTTCGGTGGGGTGTTGTCCATGATCAGTTACGTGGCCACTCCCTGACGGTCAGCCTCTTCGAGCAGATGCTGCACATCAGCGGGCGTAGCGGCAGCCTTGAGATCGCGGCAGAAGGCGTCGTCGCGGAGCTGTCGCGAGATGTTCTCCAACGCCCGCAGGTGGTCGCCCGGACGATCGGGCGGAGACACCAGCAGAAAGAACAGCTGGACAGGCTCGCCATCGAGACTCTCGAAGTCGATCCCGCCTTGGCTGATTGCAACCGTGCCCACCAGCCGATCCACGCTGGGATGCTTGGTGTGCGGGACGGCCACGCCGCGTCCGATCCCGGTACTCCCGAGATCTTCGCGTTTCATGATCGCCTTGACGATGCTCTCAAGCTGCTCCCGCGTGATCTTGCCAGCCTCGACCAGGGCCGAGGCCATCTCGCGGATCACCTCTTCTTTGGAGGTTGCCTGAACGTTGGAGCGGATCGCATCGACCGCCACAAAATCGGAAAACTTCATGCCGTCATTACCCGAGGGTACACGCCACACTGCCATCAGCAACGCTTAGCTGCGGCGGGTGTTTTCCACGTGCTTGTGGTCCCGGGTCTTCTCCTTGTGTTTTCTCAGCTGTTGCTCAAGTTTTTGGACGGCCCCGTCAACGCTTCGCCACAGCTGGGCCGAAACTTCGTGACTCACCATTTCATGCATGTGCTCACCCGATGCCACGATTTCAACCGCAGGAAGCGATTGATGCTCAAGGTCAACAGTCACGTTGAGGGCGGTCACTCCGTTGAAGTACCGCACCAGACGGGAAACCTTCGTCGAAATCTTCGACTGTGTAGCTGGGCTGAGGTGCCCATGACGGGCGGAGACGTTGATTTGCAAAACGACGATCCACTACGAACATCCGACGCAGCCGCCAGAACACGCGCTTGGGCGGCCGACAAGCGTAACACCTGAGCATATCACCCAGCGTCGGGCCCGGACAATTGCCCGGCTTTTACCCGCTGGATGAGCCCTTTCTCGAGCTGGGCAGCCCACCATCGCATCCCTTCAGCCCGCACGCTGTCGGCCCCATCGGCCCGATAACGAAGCCGATCTCGCGTCATCGGTTCGACGATCTCCTCCAGCCGCAGGGCAGCGTAGCGACGGCTGACCAGTTGTGGATCAGCGAGAGCCGCGACCAAATCCGTATCGGCCCCGGCAGCGAGCTGAGCATCAGAAAACCCGACCGCCATGCGGAAGACCCGCCCCCCCTCGTCTGGTGGCATTTTTGCTTCAAACGCCTGCCGGAGTCGCTCCGCCGAGTTCTCGCCGCGGGCAAGAGCCAGTGGCACGATTTCCGCTTCAAAGGCCCGCCAGCGGCGTTCACCCAGGCGGTCGCCAGTCTGGTCTGCACAGAGCAGAGCGACTGCCGCTGAGTAGTCACCGATCAGAGCCAGCGTGCCAGCAGCGATCTCCCGTAGCTCAACACGCCGTGCCGACGCCAGGCTACGGGCGGCCTCTCCGGCGTCATCCTGCCGGCGAACGGCCTCCGTCAACACCTCCAGAGCCGACGCCGAGAGCCGATCTGGGGTGGCCAGTGCGTCCCAGGCAATCTCCGCCGCAGGTGTCACCAGCGTCTCGCCGTTAGCACTCGACCAGGCAGCCTGCGTCCCGGCTGCGAGCATGCCGCCGGAAGGCATGCCTGCTGGTGAGACGGCATTGGCCAAGGGCTGCCAGGTCACGTCATCCTCAAAGGCCGTCATGCTGGCGGTGAGAATACTCGCGGCGCCAGGCTCCCCGCCAGGACTCCGCTGCAGGACAACGTCAACGCCAACCGCTGCAGGTGGGCCAGTGAGCTGCCACTGGAGACG
>Ga0181606_10001601_pt1 | contig 19831 bp, 17 predicted proteins | sample 041ome_10_FD_132994 | JGI IMG/M metagenome (GOLD analysis project Ga0181606, IMG submission 132994) | Coastal salt marsh microbial communities from the Groves Creek Marsh, Skidaway Island, Georgia - 041412US metaG (megahit assembly) | ecosystem: Environmental > Aquatic > Marine > Intertidal... | reverse complement strand
TGTAGCCATTCTATCTGTTCAGCTGAAAGTAATCTTTTACAAAACTCGTACCCAGAACCATACTTTACTTTATAAGTTTCTGATGCTTCTTTGCTTTTAAGGGTTTCTTTGAGAATATCCTCATGGTTACCGCTTATACACATAAAACGTTCATCAGAAGCAATTTTTTCAATCACTTGATCTGGCCAATAGTAATAACCGATGAGATCTCCGCAAACCAACACAGCATCAGCCTGCCGGAATTGTACATCTCCATACACGGCATCTAATGCGATGACATTCGCATGAATATCAGAAATAATCGCGACTTTCATCTACTCAGGACGCTAACCGAACATATGCTGTAAGCACACGTCCAAATTCTAAGTCTGCAGCGGCCTCCCCATAATCCACGAATCGACTTATATTTTTTTCAGCCAAATAATTAGTGCACACCACTCTGGAAATATGAGCTGCCTTACCTAAAGCTCCATTCTTCCAGTAGTTTGAGTGTTCGTTCAAAAGAAACTGCTCAATAGGGTAATCAGCCTGCAATGATAAAATTTGAAACCCAACATATTCAAACAGATTTACTAAACTATCTTTATTAAAGTAACTCAGATGTTCCAGCGGATCCACCCATGTCTCTTTTGTGCAGCCAGTTTTGACCAAAAGTTTTTGGAATGCAGAGAAATCGTTAGGCACTTCAATACGAGCAATAGCATTTTTACTCATAATACGTTTAATTTTTTTCAATAATTCGACTGGTTCAAGCACATGCTCCAGCACATTATCTAAATTAATTAAACATGGCTGAAACGAAATAACATCTTCTCTATCAAGATAGGTCAGTACATTCGCTTGCTCAAAAAAAGGTAGTACATCGGGATTATTTCTTTCCAATCCATTACTCGAAAAATCCACACATTTAATTGTCCAACCTTTATTTAAGAAATATTGAGAAAAAAAGCCCTCTCCGCACCCTATGTCTAATAACGTTTTTCCTCTTGCCGTATATCTTGATATTGTTTCTTCGCAAAGTTTAGCTTGGTTTTGAAAAAAACTTAGCTCATCTTTACTGTATGAGAACTCATAACTTCCCAAACTATTCTGATAATATTTATCGCGATAGTGGCTTTCCAACATTTGTACCGTAGGTTTTGGATATACCTCCATATAACCCAAGGTATTTTTCTTATGTGAATACCCTTCATTTGTCATAGAGGCTCCTAAAAAAAACTATGGCTTCTCTTTTTATGGCCACTTCTACATCTTCATATAATGGTATTTTTTTAGAATAACAACATATATCTTTACTGACGCTATAAGGACTTTCTACAGATTCTTTTTTAGCTTGCTCAAAATTCATCTTATTAGATGACATTATTATCTGAGAGATTTCATGGGAGTTGAGACAACCCGAAGAAGCATAGTCAGTAATTCCCACAGGCTCATGAGTTGCTAAGTAGTTTATTCCAGCTGCTGCAAAAGTTTTACTAATCATAGAAAATCGAAACCCACCATCCAGTATGCTGTTGTTATTTTGACTAGAGAGTGCACAAATCTTTTGGAAACGCCCTGTATAGTCATCTGAAGAAAATACAAAAGGCAGCCGCAAAATGCTGGAAACTGCCATAAGTGGCGATATATGTAGCCTATTTTCTAATGCGATTTTACCTAATGTATAAGAATCAACCATATCGTTATTAACACCTAAATCATCTAATGGCTTCTCTCGAAAATCATCAATATCAAATAGGTTGTATACGAAAAAAGTTGAAACAACGATGTAATGCTCTAAGCAAGTGAGATACGCCTTATCAAATGCATCTATGATTACGTCAACATCATCACCATCAAAACAGACCATATCAATAATAATGTTTGGCTGAAAATTATTAAGAATTTGATGGAGCACCTGTCTATTTTTTCGATCTCCTATAAAATGGATTGTATGATCATGTTTTTCATCTGATCGACTAACTGTTCCAATAGCCGATATTGTCGACTCTTTCCGCAGCATAGTTAGCAACTCAGGTCCTATGTAACGTGTCCCCCCTATAACAAGAACCTTTTTTTTACTATCAGCCACATCCGCAAACATTATCTTTCTCCGAGTAACATTTCAGCTACCCGCCCCACCCCTAATCCATCACATATGTATGCTGAATTTTCAGACATTAACTTTAAGTTCTCAAAAGCGCCTAGCAACAACTTACCAAATGCAGCCATATTGGTAAGAGTCTTTACAGATGAGACCTTGGCTGCACCTGATATTTCTAAAGCTTTAAGCACTTCGCGTTGATTATCGGCAAGTAAAAACAATATAGCAGGCAACCCCAACGCACACCTTTCCCACGAAGTACTTCCTGCTGCACCAATTGCTAGATCACTCTTAGCCATAAGTTCAGCCATATTAGAAATATTCTCATGCACTGTTGTTACATATCGCATACCTATAGCCTGCTTTTTTACCTCCTCAACCCAAGGTGACGAAGCACCAAGAACAACATCAATATGTATACCAATTGGCATGTCGAAATGATCAATAGCGAGCAGCACCTTTCCAGTTATATTATCTTGATCCACTCCGCCCATAGAAACCAACAGCTTCAACATATTAGTTTCTTTACGGCGAGCCAAACTCGTGTCTCTCCACTGAGCAAACTCCGGGCGCAACAACGCATATCCTGGACCAATCAACCGATTTACTTGAGGCTTTAGCCATGCATCATAATCAACTGATTCTCGACCTAAGTTTTGATCTAAAACCAGGTCACAATTATGTTTGCGATTTGCCAGGTCATCTATTACAAAAATTTTCTTGGCATGATCTCGTAAAGCTGTTTCCCACTGAGCATCTAACGCATAATGATCTATAATCAACCAGTCAAACACGCGTGCCTGAGTCGCATTTTTTGTTTGCTCTGCATCAGTTAGCCAATCAACAGACAACCACTCTCTATATGTGTCCTGATTGACCTGCAACTGTTTTAACGCCCCATTATTTTTAAGCGCGAATACTTCGTGCCCTCGTGCTCTAATGGCATCGACCAAATGTCCTTCGTGAAGACGCGTTACAAAAACACAATATGCCCCCCTGCGTACTAATTCATCAGCCAATGTTAGACAACGCATAACGTGTCCACTACCTATCTTCAAGGATGCATCAACACGAAAAAGGATTTGCGGAGACATAGCTAATTCAGCCGCTTAAAACCACCATGACATACTGGTCCATGTAGCAAGCTGTAGACATCTCTCCCGTCTTCGCACTCTTTAATCAAACTAAAAACAGCATCAAGCGCAGCAAAATAGCCATCAATAACGTCGGGCGTATGTTCTGTAGAAACATAGACTGAGTTACCAGCTAAATATCCATTGGCTAACATTTCCTGGGTAATTAGCGTTTTATATGCCAAATTATGATCGCTACAAAAACTAAAGCCCGTTAACGCTGGCAACCCCCAATGAGCAATTTCAATACCATGGCTTTCAGCAAGCTGCTTCCAGCCAGCTCTAATACTCAAACCTGTTTTGGTAATGACTTTCCAAGACTCCATTTGCTGCATTACTTCTAAGGTTTTTAATGCTGCAGTGGGGCCAATACGTTCAGTCCAAAATGTGCTACTTATAAAAGTGGACTGAGCTGCTTCCATGATTTCTCTACGACCAATAATCGCTGTAATGGCATATCCATTGCCTAACGCCTTACCAAACATTGCCATATCCGGTTCCACGCCATATTTTTTATGCAACCCTCCGAAAGTCTCTCTAAAACCAGAAGTGCATTCATCAAAAATGAGAACGATGCCTTTGTGCGTCGCCAAATCCCTAACTTTCTTCAAAAAGCCATCTTCGGGGCCATCATTACGCTCAACCTCCATTTTGATAACACCAATATCTTGTGTATCAATTAGCACTTTCAATTGATCGTAATTATTGTATTCAAAGGGGAATACCGTACCTCTCAAATTCTTAGGGACACCATTAGGATCCAGACCTGGCAGAAGATGGCCAGCTAAGTTCTGTTCATCGCCTAAATTGGCGGATAAATACCAATCGTGCCATCCATGGTATCCACAAATTGCTACGCCATCTTTTCCAGTCGCAGCACGAGCAATACGAATAGCGATTGCATTTGCCTCACCACCTGATCGTGCAAAACGCGCCATATCAGACCATGGGTGAAGTTCTATTAATTTTTCAGCCAGGAATACTTCTTCAGGACAGTTAAGCGTTGACATATTCCCCGCATCCACCGTCTTTTTAACCGCCTCGTCTACCTCTGAATGACTATAGCCCAGAATATTTGTTCCAATGCCCATTATGGACATATCGGTATGTTTGTTACCATCGAGATCCCAAACCTGACACCCTTTTGACTTACTAAAATAAGCCGGCCAATGTTCTGGTAAAAACATTTCTGCTCTTTTGGAGAGCAGCATATTTCCACCCGGTATAACCGCCTTTGCTCTCTTCCAGAGCTTTTGGCCCTTACCCATAAATGCACCCTCATTACGTTTAATATCTGAATTAGCCATAAATATCTCTGGCTTTGCATTATATAGAGTAAGAACTTCTCTCCAACTAAAGTGAATATTGGGAGAGAAATGTTCAAATATATCCGAAACCACTTTGAAGTCAGCCGGTTCGTCAACAGTCCATCTTAATGATGAATAATCAATATCATTACTAATGTTATCTTTTGTAAAAAGACCGGAATTTCTTAAGAATGGAGTCACGTGCTCTCTATCAAACTGATCGTTAATTTCTAAGTGTGCTTTTCTTAAAGCATCTGCATAAAAAACTTCAATATCCAAACCATCCGGATAGCTTGCTGGATCAATATTGCTGGAGTAATCCACGCCTGAAGCATTAAACCTGTCGATCACTTCGTCAACTAAACCAGGATCTACCAAAGGGCAATCGCCAGTGATACGGACGACCACATCTGCAGAGCTATCATTTAATGCTTTTACATATCTATCTAAAACATCGTTTTCACTACCAGAGACAACACTAAAACCAAGATTAGAAACAAATTCGATTAATGGGATATTGTTTTGATTTATTGACGTAGCTACAACAATTTCATCAACTCGTTTAGCTTTTGACAGTCTTCTAAGAAGCAACTCAATCATTGGTTTACCGCCAATTTCTCTCATCACCTTATTTGGCAATCGTGTTGAGCCCATACGAGCCTGCACAATAGCTACTATTTTCATAACTCAGACCATCTAGAAGGAGTTATTAATCTCAAATCTTCATAATCATAGAACACAGGAATATCACCACAACTCGAACCTAAGGCAGCGAGTATCTGTTCTAAATTCACTTTACTATTAACACCTACGATTAATTTATCTACAAAACTTAATTGATCAACATATTTTAAAGCTGCCTCAAGAGCTGTTTTATTGTTAATCGCGAGCCATTTATCAAGAGCTTCGAAAGATTTATTCCATTTTGAGAATTTCTCAGGGCGGGATTCTGCCTTCATCAATAACAAACCTTGCAAGAAAATAGAGCGTGCATGGAATTCAATCCCGCTTTCTTTTAATTTTTCCCCGAGACCAGAAATCTCAAAAGAGCGGTCAAAAATGTTTACTGGTGCCTGAACTAAATCAACATCAAATCTATCAAGAATAGGGCTGAGTTCACTTGGGCTATAGACTGAAACGCCTAGTTTTTCGATTAACCCATTAGATTTTAAATCACTTAAGCACTTGTAGAGTGTTTCGCCATAATTTGTTAGGAGGTCCGAAGGTCTATGTAAAAGCAAGGCATATACTCTTTTTTGCTTTAGCCTTGTCAGGGATTGTGAGAATTGCTCATTTACCCATTCATCTACATCTATACAATCGTTGGGGTAGTTTGGTAGTTTGGTAACTACTTTCCAATGATCAATTCCAACATCACCTAATACTCGCTCACTCTGCCCATATGCAATCGCTGTATCCAAAGTATCAATATGGTTTTGAAGAGAGAAGTTCATTATTTCACGGACCTCATGTTCTGAGGTTTGGCCTGAAGAGTTTGCTACACCGTAATCCAAGCCAAATTGAACAGTTCCAATTCCAAGTTTACTAAACAACTTCATCATCAGAAAGCAACACGTCACTTGGAATAATACCTAACTGCCAAACACCTTCTCTTCCACAATCTGTATCTACTTGTCCTCTTAAAAAACCCTCTACTTTATATCCAACTTTTTCAAAAGCTTTTTTTGAACCCAAATTACTTTCATAACATCCAGCACAAATCTTCTTCAGCTCTAATTGACTAAAGCAAAACTTGGTAACAGCTGTAATTGCTTCAGATGCATAACCTTTACCCCATTCAGACTTTTCACCAAGCAGTATCCCAATAGTTGCATTAAGGTGGTATAGGTTAATGTCATCAATTTTTATATTACCGATATGCTTGCCAGTTTCTTTTATGAACAAACCAAACATAATAGCGGTCTTTTTTTTATTTACAGCCCCTATATATTCGATCAAATCCTCCATAGAATAGCGACTCAATCTTGACTCAAGGTATTTGTTTACTTGTTTGTCATTAAGCCAAGCGACGTAACGGAAATTCACATCGCTTTTAGTCAAAGGACGCAGATACAGTCTCGACGTTTCCAAACAAACCGTTGACAAATTTATCTCCAACAATACCTTTTACACATCGATTTTAACTTTTACCGCTTAAGTGCGTTTCTTCATGTCAAAGCTTTATTTAAGGCATTGATAACGTAATCCTGCTGCTCAAAGCTCAAATCATAAAATACTGGAATCGTAAGCGCCTCGTTATAGTAGTTCAACGCGTTAGGGTAATTTGCCGGGTTTTCCCCTAAACTTAAATACAAGGGATGCATCGGCACGGGTATGTAATGAACCTGAGTCCCAACACCCTCCGCTCGTAGTAATGACATCACTTCATTGCGGGACTTGCCAACGCGATTAAAATCAATCCTTACCGGATAAATATGATTACCACTTCGCGACTTGTCTGCAAGTTGTGCCGGTTTAATATTTCCCTCTAGAGCAAAAAACTCATCATATCGTGCAACAAGCTTTCTTCTATGAGCCTGGAAAGCGTCTAATTTTTTCATTTGTGAAATTGCGAGAGCGCATTGAATATCGGTAATTCGGTAATGAAAACCTAACTGCTGCATCTCGTAATACCATAGATTCTTTTTTCCGTTTGTTAATGCATATTCTTTATTAAGAAAAATATCATCAAGCTTATTGATGCCGTGACTTCGTAAACGCAAGAGCTCCCGATAGATCCCTTCATCATTGGTTGTGATCATCCCTCCCTCACCAGCCGCTATAGCTTTTACGGGGTGGAAGGAAAAAATCGTCATTAATGAATGAGCACAGCAACCAACGCGTTGGCCATCTGAATAACTTGCGCCTAATGCATGCGCCGCATCCTCAATAATGACCGCTTCTGCTTCATCAGCTAAAGTTTTAATCGCAGTCATGTCACAAACTAAACCTGCAAAATGTACAGGCACAACAGCTTTGATTGATGGGTTAGATTTAAGTGCTGCTTTCAAAGCACTTGGTGATATATTGATTGATTCAGAATCAACATCTGCAAATGTCACCTTACCGCCAGCATATAACCCGGCATTGGCCGAAGCTACAAAAGTGATCGGAGAGGTGATAAGTGATGATCCCGGTTTGACCCCAGCAACTAATGCAGCCAAATGTAAAGCTGCTGTACCACTCGATACTGCTACCGCATATCTAGCCCCAACATAATCAGCAATAATATGTTCGAAAACCTCGACAAGTGGCCCCTGGGTTAAAGCTCCACTTCGTAGAACATCAACAACTGCTTGTATGTCATCTTCGTCAAGATGATGTTTTCCGTAAGGGATCATAAACTCTCGAATACCTTATAATTTCCGGCCAGCTCTTGATCTAAAAGTAGGCGTAAATGATCTACAACCCCCCCAAGAGATCGACCAAGCAATTTACTAGCCCGCTCGCTTGAGAGACTCATGTCCAATGGTCGGCAAACCAACGAGGAGTTCTCTACCATTAATCCCGGCTTAATCAGACCAGAGTCAAGATTAAAGACTTCTGCCAATCTAATACCAAAGTCATATTTAGAAAGTCGCTGAGCACTAACCACATGAAAAATGCCTGAGAGTTCCAGATCAACTAACGAATGAACTGATCGCGCCAACTCAGATGCAATAATAGGGGTATAAAAAACATCTTTAAAGAGTGTTAATTGCCTACCTAATCGCAAGGATTTGATAATGATATCACTGAATGACTGACGATAAGATGTACCCCATCCGTAAAAATTTGTTCGCACTACTAATGCATTGCCACAGGCATCTAAAACCCGATTTTCTGCTTCAGCCTTTGTTTTGGCGTACACATTTAATGGCGCAACTGGGGCATTTTTACGCTGCATTCTCAGCTTATTGGCAAATAGATGATCGGTCGAAATATGGACTAATGGCAACTGAAGTATTGAACACGCCTTTGCAACATTTACAGCAAGATTTACATTAACGTAATGAGCTAAGTTCTCATCTAACTGACATTTTTCAACGCTTGTTAAACCTGCTGCATGAACAACAATATCGGGCCGCCACTTTTCCAAGTCGCATAACACAGATTTCACTGAAGAAAGATCCGTGCGACAGATATTCGCTTCAGCTAGACGTACCCTACGATCATGCATGCTAAGTATAAAATCATATCGATCACGCAACGCCAGAGCCCAGTTAAGAGCTAATAGTCCTGAGCCACCAGTAATAAAAACTTTCGGCTTCATTAGAGATCAAAGCAGACCTATTTTATTCGAATTGACCTCTATCCACGCGCGTAACTCATCTACAGACATCCACTCTTTGTTACTGTCTGAGGTATACACAAAATCCTCTGGGACTTTTATGCCTTCTCCGATTCGCTGTGGATCCAGAGACCAATTATGAATCATTGGAAGAATTCTATAGTGATCGTCGTAAGCGTAAGTATGTGGCGCATCTTCAAGCCCAATCATCTGCTCATGAATTTTTTCACCTGGTCTTATTCCAATAATTTTGTACTCTGCATCAGGAACAACAGATCGAGCTATGTCCAATATACCCATCGAGGGAATTTTTTTAACATAAATCTCGCCACCAAGCATGCTTGTAAAAGCTTGCCACACCAACTCAACACCCTGCTCCAGAGTAATCATGAAACGTGTCATTCGCGTATCTGTTATTGGAAGTTCTTTAGTTGTAGATAGCGACTTAAAAAATGGAATAACGGAACCACGGGAACCCATAACATTTCCATAACGCACAACGGAAAAACGTGTGTTGTGCACACCAGCATAAGGATTGGCCGAAACAAATAACTTATCTGAGGCTAATTTTGTTGCTCCGTATAAATTAACCGGATTGCTAGCTTTATCAGTAGATAACGCAACAACACGCTTAATTTTACAATCAATACAGGCATCAATAAGATTCATAGCCCCAATGATATTAGTCTTAACACATTCAAATGGATTGTATTCGGCAGTAGGTACAATTTTAGTTGCAGCCGCATGGACAACAAAATCAACACCATCAAGAGCACGCATAAGCCTATCTTTATCTCTAACGTCTCCAATAACAAATTGCACCCTAGGGTCATCAGCAAATTTTTGAGCCATCTCCCATTGCTTCATCTCATCGCGGGAATAAACAATAATCCTTTTAGGTGAAAACCTTTTTAAAGTCATTGGTATAAACATATTTCCGAAGGAACCTGTTCCACCAGTAATGAGAAGAACTGAATTGGTGAGCATTTGATTAAATTCCAAAATAAAATCTAGTTAATTTTGCAAGTGATAGACCCAGAATCAACAATTAAAACCTGGTCAAATCTAGTAAGAGTAGATTCTTTATGAGTAACAATTATAACAATTGATCCTTTAAAATTTTCATGTATTGAGTTTAGTATTTTCTCTTCGGTTTCTGAATCTAAAGCATTAGTAGCTTCATCCAAAATAAAAATTGAACCTTGCTGATAAAATGCTCTAGCTAGAGCCAATCTTTGTCTCTGACCTCCAGAAATACGAATCCCTTTATCACCAATTAAAGCGTCATAACCACCTAAGTCAGAAATAATCTCTTCGTGGATATGAGCCATTTTTGCAGCATAAATAACTCGATCAATATCTAGTTGGTCATAGTCGTGAAGAGCAATATTTTGTTTAATAGAGTCATCTAATAAATATATTGATTGAGGCACATGAACAATTTGATCCCTAAGATAAGCAATAGAATCGTGATCTATAACTGTTTTACCATATTTTATGACTCCACCAGAAGGGACTAACAACCCCATAATAAGATCTAGAAGGGTTGATTTACCTGATCCAGATTTACCAATGATGGCTGTAAAGGTAGAAGGTTTAATGGTAAATGAAACATTATTAAATACTTTATGGGAAGAATTATAATTAAAACTAACATTAGAAAAAGTAATTGGAAGAGCATTTGAAAAATCGTGCTGATGAGGTATTGAATGAATGTAATTATCGGTAACATTTGACGAAAGCCAATAATTAACTTCAGAAACAATAGCAGATGAACTTTGTATTAAGGCAATGGAAGAATAAATACTTTGAAGAAGTGGCAGAAGCCTTTGGGAGGAAAAAGCTAAGGCACCTAAATAAGCGAGAAAAAAATCACTATCTTCAGGATTACCAGAAAAAATGAATGCCAGGCAAAGAATAAATATTAAAGCAGTCATTTCAATAAATAATCGCGGGGACTGGCTATATATCGTAAGATTAGCAATTACATTACGACGCTTTTTCTCTAAAGACGTAAAATCAGAGAGATAGATATTCTGCGTATTAGTTAATAAAACATCTCTAATAACACCAGATGATTCTGTCAACTTTTTATAGATTAAATTTGTGAGCTTAGATAGAACAGCACCATCGGAGCGAATATGCGGACTAACAAATACCACTATCACTAAATAGATAATAAAGAAAAAAGAAAAAACAATAGTACTAATAAAAGGATTAAGGTAAAAAAGAAAAATAAAAATAATAGATGACATTATTATCGAAGAAAATAATGATAGTAATGGGAGAATGCCGCGATTAATGAGTAAATTAACTTTAGTAGTAATAATCGAGAGAATATCAGAACTATTCAATTGCGTATGAGTAATATAATCTTTATGCAAATAACGTGAATAAATTATTTTTGCTAATTCAAGTCCAATAGAATGTATTAGACGAGTTTTAAATAAAAGGTGGATGAATTGAAAAAGATAAGATAAAAAAATTGAAGATAAAAAAATAACTAAAAAGAGAAAACTTGAATTAGTATATTCAACAAAGGAAATAGAAGAAAAGAATGGCAAGGAAATTTGAAAAGTTGATACGGCATCAGGGTCTAATAAAAAAGTAACGAAAGGGATAATCAGACCTATACTGATGACATCTAAAAAAGAGACAAAGAAGCTTGAAAGCACAAGTATTATACTTAAATTTTTAAAACGAAATGGTATCAAAGACCAGAGGTCCATAAGATTGGTAATCATGACTTTAACTGCTGTAAAAAAATATCTAAATTTTTTGGGCCGAAAATGATCTTGGGGTTTGATTCACAATCATTTTCAATGATTGATAATGGATCATAATATATAGACTTATGTGGGAAATAATGTGCAACTGAAGTTAATGGATAACAAATATTAAAAATTGAATATTTAGAGGCGACATATGATGATGATTTATCGAATATGGTAACATCAGATAATGAATAATTGGAACCTTTTAACAAACTCTTTAAAATAAATATAATTTCTGGCGACCACTTCTTTGGAAATAATATCGGCCTGTAGCCATTATTCAGAATAGAAAATAAAGTATCTTTAAGGAATTTACTATATATATTCATTGAATAATAATTATTAATAAGTGCCATTTCGGCTGCTTGATGATATTTTATAGGGTGAATGTCAAATATAGCAATAAAGTTATTTTCATTTATGATTTTGGAGAAGTCTCTAGCATAAAGAGACATAGGACCACTATGTACTAGTGACATAGAAGGGATACCAAAAGATCTTAACCAATTAGAATGTTCATGGTTCCAAGTATAATATATATCAAAGCTTAAAATTTTGTGGCCGGCGCCAATATCAGTTAAACCTCGAAGTTTAGGACCAACATTATTAATGGAATAAAACCATAGAGACGTTTTCTTTCCATATGTCCATAAATTTCTTTTAAAAGACCCTTGATACACATAAAATACTTCACTAGGATTATATATACTTGGTGGCAATAACTCTTTAATTAGATAATCATAAAAACACAAAATCTTTAGATTCAATGGCAGATTAGACTGCTGTATTAATTTTCTAATAGATATAATGAAATTTTTGAGTAATGAAGTAAATGTATAATTACTTCTTACAATATCCTCCGGAAATTTAATCGCTCGATAATTTTTATTCAAGTACTTAAAGGATCCACCCACTTTGGTATTGAAAAGAAAGGTATCATTATTTTTTAATGATAACCATCTTGCAAAATCATCATGTGGACTAATCTCATCTGATACATTTTTCCTAAGATTAACACCTTCAATATGGCAAAAACTACCAGATATAATTATATTTTTTTTAGGTTTTAAATAGCATTTGAATAAAATTGATATCCGAAATAAATCATAGCAAAACCTCATTGTAGAATAAAAAAACCAATTTACACTTGAATGAAGATCACTGACTCTGACTTCAGAAGAGACATAATTTCGCCATTGTTTTGGTAAGCCATAAGTGAATTTACAATTCCATGCGTATGAAACAAGTAAAGAAGACAGGAATTTTCGTAAAAGGTGTCTTTGGACTAGGTCTTGTCGTATAGACAATTCTAGTTCTTTATCAATTTCAGTATTAGAAATATTAGATAAAGGAATAATAGAGATGTTATCCTTGATTTGTCTAGGCTTAATTATTTCATGTTTATTTTTGTATTTTTTATAAGCTAAAAGAAGCTTTATCTTATTCCTAATACTCATTGTACAACAGTATCCAGTGGCCAACCTTTAAATCCACCTTTTGCTATACCTATAACGTCATGTAATATTAACTCGTAAGTAGTGGTTTTGTTATTTGTATATGTATGATTTCTCTCTCTCACTCTATCCTTGTGATAATTCTTTAACGATGAACTAAATGGCAGGTTACCAAAATCTAATATCCTAATTGCGCCCTCGTTATCCCTTATAGTAGTTACGAGCCCTTTGTTATATTGACTTGGTGAGAAGGGAATATCAATAATACCCTTTTCAAAAGAACGTACAATGCCCTCTCTAAGATCCCCATTTCCGATCATCAATACAGCTGAAAATAATTGATTTACCTCCTCTTCAATTATTTTACATTCTGAGTTGACCTTCTCATTTAATTCCTGATTAATAAAAGTATTAGATGCCCTAAATGCATCAGAAACAATATTCATACCATGAATATTGTCTTGAAGAGTTGGAATATTGATAGCTTCTACAGGTGTTTTAGTGAGGATTCTATCGGCATTTGCCAAGAATGCAGTAGCCGCTGAATTATAAATGAGTGAGATTGATTGCTCAGGACTTGGAGGGAAAGCTGCCATATATTGATAAAAAGCGGTTGATATTTTTAAATTTTTGTAACCGAGATTCTCTAAATAATTTGTGACTAATGATTTAAGAGTTCTGATAGCAGCAATATCTTGAAATCTACATCCAGTTTCAGCAAAACCAAGACTAAGACTTTGAACATTGTTTTCTGCAGCAAGTATTGATTGAAGTAAATTAACTGTTATGGCAAGACTGGGGGGGATTAGTGTTGCAGTAAGGCATCCAAAAAATTCCCTATCTAATATAATATTATATTTATAAAAATATTCTCCAGTTAGTTTATCAACATAATCCCACTTATTTAATGAATCCACTAACGAATAGTTTTTATAGTAAGGAATGTTATAACAGATTGCACCGCCTTCAAAACCAGTTGCACCAACAGCATAAGATACTTCAGCAAGTAATCTAGGATCTTTTGTGCTGTGCCTTACTTGCAAAGGAGAATTCAAACTCAATGTTAAATTTTTTGAACAAGATAAAGGATGATTAATTAATGGAAATCCATTTAGCGTATTTATTGCATCTCTATCTTTTGAGTCAATTATATCTTTTATTGCTTGATAATTATTGTTACGAGTAAAAGAATCAATCTGGTGAGACAAACAATCTGCACCTGCCAACTGCAATTTACTTAATAAATCTAGTTGACCGGAACATGAACCTACACCACTTCGGGGCTGTATAAGCGGTCTATTTGTCTTTTTCCCATGGATAATATTAGAGAAATTTGGTACTTTTTTCAGAAAGCCAGTATTATTTCCAATATCAACAATATCTTTACCAATTGGCCAATGTTGCAAAACTTGTTTTCGTTGATTTGAGAAATCTACTTCAGATAATACCCCATGTAAATTATTCACATGTTCAGCATATTTATTTTCAGTTATGACACCAGGCTTAACAGGTTTAGATTTTAAATCACACTTAATAGTATTGATTACTTCTTTAATATCAACAAACTTTGGATATACACGGTCAAAACCCATTTCCATAAAATATTTTTCATCGGTTGCCCCAGAACCGATTGACAAGTTACCGCCCAAATAAAATATTGTGTTAAGGTGATTTTTTATCAAAGAAATTTTTAATTCATAAAAATTTGATAAATAATGCCTCGCATGACCATCCATATTTGAAATTAAGACTAGATTATAATGATCGGCTATTTCCATTAATTCTAATAGATTATTTTGCACTCCTTTAAAAGTAACATTAAAACCCTCGGAAGTTAGTGCCATCTTCAAAATATTCAATCCAACGGAATGGCTGTCGCCTCCAATTCCTCCAATTAATAGTGAATGATTCATTACAACAACTCAATTAGGATATTTTTATCTGAAGAGTATTCATTATAAACTATACTACTTACCGTTTCTTCATCTATTAATCTTGCCTCTCCATAAGGCAAATTTACTTTTTGGACATAACCACTACCATCAAGAATTGCACCAATTTTTTCTCTATTAGTTTTAAATTGAACTGATAAATTCCTAACGTAATGAATGAGTTTGATTGGTAAAACTTTTCCGTCTTTAAAAACAGTCCCTGAGAATTTTTTTTTGTACCTATATGGCACGTTGAGAATTGCTTCCAAATGCATAAAATATGGCAATTTAGTATAGTCTACTCCAAATAACAAGAATTTGAGATGCATGTCGGCAAATCTACTATATATGGATTTCGGACCAAATGAACTAAGTGTGGTCATTTCACATATAGATTTTGCATCTGGGCCAATAGCAACAATCGAAAATGCCGGATCCAAACTTCTGATGGCATTTGGATAGCCAATAGCAATATTTCCTAGACTTCCAACCCTTGAACTAAGCTCTAAGGGATTAAATATCCTATTTTCAAATATGTCATATGAAAAGGTGGGAACAATAAGATTTGATTTATCTCCGATGCATTCAATAATAATATCAATAAATGTTTCGGGCTTGCTTGAATATAAACCCATGCTCAACATCGAGCTGTGAATCATTAGATTTGAGCCATATAGTGAATCAAAACCCAGTAAAATCTGTCTTAAATCATCTTTATAGGTTCTTTTCATATAGATTTCTTCAAAGAAGGAACATCTATTTTCCCAGATGAAGTTCTTGGCCACTCAGATATTCTTATGATCTTCGTTGGAAGTGCATACGAAGGTAATAGATGGCGAAGTTTAGATTGAATCTTTTGCAAACTTAATTCATCTCCACTTGTTTCATAGAAAACACATATCTCCATACCACCTTCTAATGAATCAAAACCAATAGCAACACACTGAATAACACTATCTATATTTTGAAAAGCTAGCTCAATCTCTGTCGGGCTGATGCGATATCCGTGTCGCTTAATTTGCTGGTCCTTTCTTCCATGATAAAAAATGAAACCTTCTTCATCTATTGATACAAGATCACCTGATTTAACACAACGTTCTCCCAATGTTGATACACCATCAATATCATTAAGTTTAATAAACTTATTTTCATTTTCTTCAGGAGCATTTATGTACCCATAAGTTACAAACGCTCCTCGGTGAACTAATTCGCCAACTTGGCCCTGTTCAACATGATTCCCTTCATCGTCTAAAATTAGTATACCGACTTCGGGAACTGGGATACCAATGGAACCAATCTTGGTAGTAAAATATTGTGGTGGTAAGTATGTTGATCTAAAGGATTCAGTCAAACCGTACATTATGTATATATCAGAATTACTGAACATTTTATTAAGAAATGAAACTAATTCACTTGAATGGGCGCCACCTGCTGTGGTTACATATCTTAAGTTCTCAAATAAATGATAATATGAAGCTGGGAATGATTTTTCATTACGAAAATATGACCATAATGATGGAACTGCTGCAAAACCGCTAATATTCTCATCATATATTTTTTTTGCCAGCTCAAGTGGAAATACAAATTTATGGAAAATTAAAGTTGCACCTTTAAATATGACTGATATTAATTGATTCAATCCATAATCAAAACTGAAAGGAAGAATTGATAAAATTCTATCCTCAGCTGTTATATTAAGATATTCTGAAACAATTCTAGCACCATCTAATAGTGTTTTTTGGGGCACAAGTACGCCTTTAGGCAACCCGGTACTACCTGAAGTAAATATTATATTACTTGAGTCTGAAGGGATGCTTGTGGAGGTATAGGTTAGGTCGTTTTCAATTAAACTATTTTCCGATATTATTTTGTCTATATCGTTTTCAGTTATAACAGGGATGTTTCTATCCATGCAAATTTGATATGCAAAGCTATTTACCCGAGTATCAATAATCGCAAATGAACAATTGCTTTTGGAAAGTTGATAGATCAATTGATCATCTTTTAATGATGGTGGTAAAACTTGAAATACATTACCTGAAGCATTTACTGAAAGTATAGATAAAGCTGATATAACATCATGACCACAAATCACTGAGCCTACTGCTTTTTGTGGAAGTGATAATTGATCAATTAACAATGCAAGGCTTATAACACTATTATGCAATTGAACCCAATTTAAATCATAGTTATCATCCTTTAATGACTGTTTGTACCTAAATCTGTCAGCACTACTGCGTAGCATTGAATATATATTTTTCATATTACTTTGACTTTAATAGTTCTGATAAAGAATTGTAGTTCATAAAATTTTCAAATGCCATATCACTGGAATCGAAATTAAATTTATATACTTCTTCTATTTTTACAGCCAAATCAGCAGAAGTGAACGAATCAAGAAACCCATCATAAAAAAGATTCTTTGAATTTTTGATACCATCAAGTTGATCATATCCAAATATGTCAATTAATATAGCATCCAGTTTATTATCACTCACAACAAAAAGCCTCCGATTTATTAATTAGCTGAGAGAATAGATTAAGTTGGCCGCCAGTATGTATAAATAATACATTACTTTTTATTTTATTTGATTTTACTATATTTAGCATGCCCGAAAAAGCTTTTGCCGTATATATAGGATCTAATAATACACTTGAATTAGAAGCAACTTTACTAATTAAATCCCAAATATCCTTATTTGCAGAACCGTAAGAACATCCAACATATTGCTCATAGATAAAGTCTGCATTTACTTTAACCGATTGATTTAAAAAATGTAAAAACTCTTGAATCTTGTAACATATAAATTTATTTATATCTGGTTCAATTAAATCCAACCCAGAACCATGCCAATGACTTGGCTGAATGCAATGAATGTTAACAGGGTCATCATTTAACAAAGCAAGTGTTTTGAGTCCAACATATGAATGCCATCTAGAACAAATAAATATATCAGAGAACTTTTCAGCAATTCTACTTATGTGGCATTGGTTTAATATTTCTAGATATGTCTGTGAGTAGCCCAAATATGCAGCAATATTACCAAACGGATACTCAATTTTATAAGGGCTTCTACCATCGGATATAAGTTCTTCGTAAAGATGATCTTTATCAGCTGCATTTGTCCCATTTCTTTTGGTTGAGTCAACAATATAAAGAGTAGCTCCTAATAATTTAATTAATTCTAAATTTAATGATGGATTATACTTCTCTCTATTTAAAATGACTAAATATAGTGGTATTTTTAATTCTGCGCATATCACAGCGAGTTGAAACATATAATTTGATGTATTTCCACCACCATGAATAATACAATCATAATTACCTTTATAATATTCACCTAGTAGATACTCGATATACCGTACTTTATTCCCACAAAATGACTTAATCTGATCCTCACGCTTTATATATAAATTACAATCTAGATTAAGAGCATCTTTTAAGCCATCATGCTTTTCTATTTCTGTGGGACCTTCATAGATTTTGTATCTATTTATGTCGTTAATATTTTTTTTAACAGTATCTATGAGATTCATATTTTCTTTATTACCACGCAGTATTCGCTTGAGGGATGTTCTGCGCCTAATACTGGCGTCCTGGTTTTTAATACTACTGATTCAATCAACATTCCTGTACTTAGTGTCTTAATTTCATCTAGCGAAAAAAAATGTCTATCTCTATTCTTAAAGTAATCACATGAAGATTCAGTATGTGCAAACATTTCACCATAGTAAATTGCATTTTTTTTCATTACACGCTTAATATCTTTAAAAACTTTCTTAAGCTTCCCCCATTCCATTTGTGACAATGACTCTCTATCGATTACTAAATCAAAATATTCATTTGGAAATGAATCTAAAAAGCCATCTTTGCTATATCGTATCCTTTCTTCTATTGATATATCTTTGTTGTTATGATTGAGTTTTTTACCTGCTTTATATATTGCTTCGCTTGATATTTCTGATCCATATGCATCAAAACCTTCCTCAAGTAAAAAATATAAATTATTACCTACCCCGCAACCAAAATCTAAAACCTTAATGCTTTTTCTTTCGCCCTCAGTATAATTTTTTAGTGCGAATGAAATAATTCCTTCAGATGGCCATTCCGATATTCCCATTTTACTTTTATACCTTTTATTCCACTCTTTTTTTAAATCCTCTATATTATCATTCATATTATTCTTACCTTTTTAATTAATCATTCTTGATTTTCAAATCACATAAATTATAAATTATGTGAATTTTTTTCACTATTATCATGAGCTATTAACTAATTTATAAGAGAGTCTATGGCAAAAGCGTAGGCAAATATAATTACTTTAATTATAATTTAATCGTTATTCTTATCGACGAGCGGACGATATCTTTTCTCATGTTTCATATTTAGAAATTTGTTTATCCTTGGCAGGATTTTAAATATATAAAGTAAGATATTCATCAAATTGTTAACTAATATAATTTTGGCTACCGACATTGTCTTGATTTTTGAAATATCTGTAATGCCCTTCCGAAACCACCAATTAACTGTTCCACTTTATTTAACCGTGTCGAGATCAGACCAATCACCTGTATTTTGCAACATATGAAGGAATGGTTTGATTCGCAGAGATTCAAATTCAAACCCACTCTAATTAAGGTTGCCTTGATGATTTTGCCCTACCTCAGCAATGATAAAGGCCTGATTTTCTTTACATTTTTCAAAAATTTACGAAATACTCAAATTAAGATAATTTTTAATTTATGCGAATCTAGCGAAAAATGAGGTTTTAGGATCTTCGATTCGCTAATAAAATACATTCACATTCAGGGCTCGTCCGTTAAACCACTTGCACACGTAACACGGGGTTTTAATCGCGATCATCTAACACTTTTTTAG
>Ga0181606_10001600_pt1 | contig 19844 bp, 16 predicted proteins | sample 041ome_10_FD_132994 | JGI IMG/M metagenome (GOLD analysis project Ga0181606, IMG submission 132994) | Coastal salt marsh microbial communities from the Groves Creek Marsh, Skidaway Island, Georgia - 041412US metaG (megahit assembly) | ecosystem: Environmental > Aquatic > Marine > Intertidal... | reverse complement strand
GGATATCAGCATCCTGTCGAAGCTTTATGAAGATAACGGTGAGGAGGTGTTGTTACTACCAGGTATGGTTGCCACGATTGACGTTCTTTCAGGCAAGCGCACTGTTCTACAGTACTTCTGGCAGCCTCTTGCCCGCATCAAAGAACGCGCTTTTGTGGATTGATGGCCGGGGTCCCACATTTAATTGGTTTACCCAGATGAGACATACAGCATGAGCCTACCCTTTGTTTTTGTCATCGGTTTCAACAAAACCGCTACACGTACAATTCATGATTTCTTCGAACGCAACGGATTTCCGGGGGTGCATTGGCATGGTGGCCGCCTCGCCCTGCGAATGACGCAAAACTGCATTCAGCAGAAGAAAGTCTGCGATGGGTACGATAACAAATACCGTGTCTACTCTGACATGATGTTTACGTCAGAAAAAATATGGATCGAAGGGAACCAGTATTTCCGACAGATGGACCAAGACTAGCCGGGCAGTTATTTTATATATAATACGCGCGACATGGCCGCTTGGATAAAAAGCCGAGCCAATCACGGACGTGCATATGAAATTAACCTTATTCAGCGGGCCCGAAAAATCTACGGGACCTCAGATGACTCTGAAATTTTCGCAATTTGGCGAAACCAGCGGGAAGCCTTTGAGGCTGAGTTGGCAGACTATTTTGGCAAACGGCCCGACAAAAAACTCCTAAACCTGAATATCAACGACGATGATGCCGCTGCACAAGTCGCCACCTTTCTGGATAGGGATATGGACATATCTCAGTGGGGGTGGGTCGGAAAAACCGCACAATGAGCATTCATTGCTCCTGATAACTGTACTGGAGTTGCCACGATTTCGTGCCCCTCACAGCCGATCAAAGACAAGCCCGCTCCTTTCTAAACTCTCAGGTGCCACAAACTTCCGGCTCCATGGACCCTCCAACGGCCAATCACCCAACTGTTCGTAAGCCAGTTTTAGCGCCTTATATTTAGAAGAAGCGTTATAATACTGTTCTCGTTTAATCGCGTCGTCAACCTTCTGTTTCCACCCCGGAAAGAATTTGAAATGTGCGAAAGCCACTTGAACACGGTTATCTGGTAGATGGTTCGAGGTATGAGCTCCAGTGACGACTGTCCGGTGTGACCATTTAAGCAGCGGCACCTTGTTTATCCGCACGCCTTTAATTTGCCCTAACTCTTGTGCTTGTTCAGAAAAATCCGCCATCATCTTTATATACAGGCGTGTGCGCACCTCCATCTCGAAGGTCACCCGTTCTGGTTCAGGACTCTTGTTCTGCCACTCGATAAACACAACGTCATAAAAGGGGTTTAAAGAGAAAGGACTGGCGCTTGAATCATTCTTATCCAGAGCCGTGAGTGTGGTTGGGAAAAAATCGACCATAAGTGCACGGCAACAATTCAGTCCGTTCCCCTCCAAGCGCTCGATTAGCTCGAGAATGGTTGTGGACGGTTGTGGCAGAACCAAAAACTCATCGGCATCGACAGTTAGAACCCACCTCCCTTGGAATAGGGCTTTGGGGATTAAGAATTTTGCTGCCGTTCCGAAACGCTTCTCATGTTTTCTGTCCCCGTGCACGATACGCACCCTGTCTCCAAACTGAATATCACTTTCCAGAACCCAGCAGTCCTCTTGCTCCATCAGATATTCAAGCGTGCCATCATCAGAAGTATCAACAAGAAAGCAAAACTCCTGAATACCAAGATTCCTATAATGCTCGAGAAAATGAGGCAAAAAATACATCTCATTGCCCACAATTGAGAAAATAACAGTCCCTGCCCCGTCCCGCTTCGGGCGTTTCAGAACTCGATACGCGTCTTTTGCCATACAACCCCCTAAACAACAGAAGTGACAAGCAATACTATACCGCTTCTTGTTCTCCTAAAATATACGTACGGAACAAGTAATTCAGCCGTTGTGCCGTCTGCCCCGGAGGCTTTTCTGGAAGTTCGACATGCTCGGTCTTTTGGCCCTCATACGAAACGCCCAAAAATGTCCCGATTTTGTCCAGAACGCCTTCTTTATCAGCCACATAATCTTCGTACACGATCTCAATCCACGGCTTGTTGAGGTGCTTTAAAAGCTGTCGCATCTCACGTTCTTCGCTCAGATAGCGGTATAAGAACTGGCTGATAGTCTCAACCATCTGTGCGTCAGACACCACAGGCAATTCTGGTTCTGTGCCATCATTGCGCCATTGCTTTGAGTAGGCTCCAATCGTGCCTGAAATTGCTTGCTTCAGCTTATTGCGGCGGGACAGAAAAATAATCTTGTCGTAGCGGGACAGGAACTGAAGGTGCCTCTTCTTGTCTTTTCCGACAACTTCGGCAATCTGGTATGGTTGGACTTTAGTTCCATACACCCCATTGGATGTTGTTCGCAGGGATGCCAGCCAGTCTTCATACTTCTCGAGGCTTAGCTTGCTTTGCCCTTCATACTCGCCTTGTGCCCACAACCGTGATGTAAACTTATCCCTGACCATCTTGTGGAAATATTCACCCGGAACACCATAACGATCCGCGTTAATCATTTCGCCGCAAAGCAGGTTTGACCCCGTCCGCTGCTGTGAGTAGATAGCGTATTTTAGTCCTACGTTCCCTGCAAACGGGATGTCATATTTTTCATCCAATTCGATGTAGAGGTTGCCAATCTTTGGAGTGTTCATTTCGTTTCCAATCAATCGTTGCGCACCAAGATTAGCTATTGAATGCAATCTTCTGTCGTAACCGCTCTGCGTGTTCTTTAAGGATTTGGTTCACATGCGGACGCGACTCTCCAAAAATAGATTGTTTCTGCGTCGCAGCCTTTAAAAATAACGAATAACCTACACAGGCCTCTGCAACCGTCCCCGTCCCACCTCCTTGAAGGACAGAGGCAAGTTGAGTGGCCTCAAAATGGGTCAAGGTCGGGAAAAAACGCGCAACAATCTGCTGACGCAGTCCTAGCTTATCACGGTGCAACCGATCCTTGTCAGTGTTCGTGATATTGCCGTCATGACGGCGATAGCGCAGTAAAACTTCTGGATAATTTGCGAACTGTGCCCCAGAAAACATCGCCTCCATCCACAGTCCATGATCCGTATCAGTCCGGCGGATTGGATAAAACAAGCTGTGACGCTTCAAAAAATCTGCCCGGATCATTGTACTAGGATGTATCATCGCTGAACCGTCCAATGCCAACAATCGCGCCTTAATCACGGCATCCGCTTCTGGGTGATGCATCTCCTGTATCTTACTACCCTTGAATTTTTGCGTCCAGCTGCCGAGAATGGCTATTTTTGGGGAACGCTCCATTGCTGCAACTTGGCGCGACATGCGGTGCGGCAGAGCAACGTCATCTGAATCCATCACCGCAATATATTCACCCTGTGCCGCCTGCAATCCAACATTACGCGCCAAGGCCTCACCACCACTGATTGGTAAGCGAAGCGTCGTAATCCGGGGATCCTTACAGGTGTTCAGCATGTCCTGCATATTCTCAGATGAAGCGTCATCAATGATAAGGAATTCAAAATCCCCGATGTCCTGCACCAATATGGATGCAATGGCCTCTTGGGTCATTTCAGGCCGGGCATGCACTGGCATTACAACAGACAGTTTTGGACGGCCCATAATCTACTGTGTTCCCTGTCGCGGAGGGCGTGATTTTTCCAACGCTGTGATCACGCGTTTAGCTGTCGAGCCTATCAGTGTATTGAGATATGGTCGAGACTCCCCGAACACCGGATCGTTGTATTGGATGGCCTTGAATGCAGCCCGTACACCATCACTGGCATTGCGTAAGCTAAGCTGGGAAAAGGGGTTCATCAGGACGGCAATAGCATAAACTTCGTCACCGGAAAGCGCTGGATAAAATAGCCCCAAAAGTTCTGTTCGAAGAGGGGTTTTCTCTTGCTGAAACTGTTTCTGATCCTGCTCAGTAATATTGCTTGCATGTCTTCGGTAAAGGAACAAGTGGTCTTCAAGACTGGCAAATTTTCCCCCAGCAACCATAGCGGCTATCCAGAGGCCATGATCTTCATCAACTGTGCGACTCGGGTATAAAATTCGGTTCTCCGTCAGAAATTTAGCTCGCATCATAGTTGTAGGGTGAATCATCGCCGAGCCATCCATACCCAAAAGACGCGCTTTAATTTCGGCATCATTGGTAACATGGTTCATTGGGATTTTCTGACTTCCCATCACCTTAATTGCTCGGCAAGCGAGGATATCAATCTCTGGGTGTGCTTCCAAATAAGCAATTTGTTTAGAAAGCCGTTGCTGCAAGGCAGCGTCGTCGGAATCCATTACCGCAATATATTCGCTGCGCGCTGCCCTAAGCCCTACATTGCGAGCCGTGGAAACACCACAGTTAACCGGCATTTCAATCAATCTGATCCGCGGATCAGAATAACCTGAAACTACCTCAATCGTACTATCCGTTGATCCATCATCTACGATGATGAATTCAAAATCCTCGAAGTCTTGTGCCAGAATCGACTCAATGGCTTCGCGAACATAGTGCTCACGGTTAAATACAGGCATGACAACGGAAACTTTTGGCATCTCAATCCCAATTCAGGCTCTATGCGGCCTCTGCTGCCCTATTGGGTTTTACGTCAGTCAGAACATATTTCCAAGCGGGCTTCATTCTTTATCGCCCATACTCTCCTGAATCATTTCAGCTGCACGGTGGCGCATTGGCTTTCCGTTCTCGTTGCGGGGAGCAACGGGTACAAATAACAGATGGGTAGGGAGGAAACTTTCTCCCAATTCCTTGTGCATAATACGTCGAATCTGAATCTCTAAATCCTCTCTCTTCACATCTGTACCAGATGTTTGAATCACAACACCCAACCTGTTCACGCCAACTTTATCGGGCACTTCGCAACTGATAGCATCGCGAATGCCTGCCTCCTTTTGAATAATCTCATCTACCGTAGTGGCATCGAGTTTAGCCCCCCCCAAACTGAACTGATCGTTTTCTCTTCTCAGAAGAACCAGCTCATTCTGGTCAGATAAAACACCGATATCTCCGGGATAGAACCATCCTTCCCTAAACGCCTTGCTAGTGGCTTCCAAATTGCCAAGATACGCCTGTACCATACCCGGCGTACGCACCCGCACCCTGCCCTCCTGCCCCGTGGGTAATGGAGAATTCTGCGAATCTACAATTTCAACCTGAGCATGATCCCCTATCACTCCCAAGCGCCCGTCATGAGTATCCTCAGATAGTAAAATCCTGTCAGAAACTGTCCCGGTTTCTGTTGACCCAAAACCTACCCGGATCGACTCAAAATATTTTCGCAACATTGAAATTAACTCAGGCTGCGCCTTCCCTCCCCCCAGTCGTGCCAAAGGTAGTTTTCGACCGGATGGTGGATTGTGCTGATCAAACCATTTGGCAAAATGCGCCGGAGACCCTTGTACCATCGTTACTCCGGCCTTTCGCCAGTATTCAATTCTAGGAGTTTCCAGCAGAGCGCCGCCAGCTGAAAGGGTAGATAAACGCAATCGGCACCCCGTACTGGACAACGGGTTAAACATACTGGCCACAATCGGACGAGATGTAGATATAAACTTGCGAGAAACAGACAAACGGTCATGCATCTGGCGATAGCTTACCGGGATAAATTTTGGGGTTCCCGTTGATCCAGACGATTGGAAGATAGCAAACGCATCATCGGAACTCGCATATCCAGGAAAATTTATCCCAGCGGACACATCCTGGTCTACTGGCAGGTTCTGCCAGGTATCATCCATCCTGACGACGGCCGGGCCAGCCGGATAGCGCGTGGTCCCGTTATGAACAACATGTGTGATCCCAAGCGCTTTGTTCTGATAGGCGTAAATCGTCGACGCAACCCACCGCGCCCCGAGGAACCCCACAGCCAGCACTACGGGAAAACTGTTACGAACATCAGGCAGATCAATTGCAACGCAGGAATTTCGCGTAACCCCATGTTTTTTAAGGTGTAGAGCAAAACAGATCGATTGGTATCGAAGCGCCCCGAACGTGGTTGGTTTTTCCCCTGCCAACAGAGCCACCCGTCTTGGGTTACTCTGTCCCAAGCCGGCAATGGCAACCGCAATATTGGTGTCCTGTGTTGTCATCAAAAGCCCAATAGACGTTCCAACGCAGTTGACGGCCAAGGTTGGGAGATTAATCCATCGAAGACTAGATAGATTGCACCCGATGCCAGAATGCTTCGCACAAAAACGCGCCCGATCTGGTCACCATGCACCCAAATTCCCCAAGCCAGCAGGAAGAGCAGCGGAGCCAGAAGATGCCCCACAAGAAAAATAAGAGCTGCCAAAAAGACCGGTGCTAGAAGAAACTGCAAATCGGCCTGAAGCGTCGTAAGCACAGAAGCGCTGATGACCCCTCGCGTCATATCCCGCTTCTGCCAAATGACAATGGCACCAGAAAACAGCATCGCTCCGGCCGCAATCAGGGGAAAAACTCCCGCCGCAAATGAGTAGGAAAGGGCTGTACCGAACACATAAATGCCGACTGCAACCAAAATGGCAGCAAAACAAAAGTCCAATTGTGTATGGATAGGGCCAACCGGATCAACCCGCGCTTTTCGGTAGGCTCGCACCTGGCGAACAATATTCACAATGGACAGCCCCAAAAGCACCAAAACAGTAGGTTGTAGAAGCCAACCCCAACCAGAAATCTGGTACTCCAAAAAGAAAAACCGCTCGAGGTTAGGCCCTAAAACAAAGCCAAGGGCAAAAGCTGCCCGTGGCCAGTTGAGATGCCACATTAGTACTCCCAGCAATCCGAACACCAAGAGCAGCATGAAATCCATACTACTCTTGTTGACGTTAAATGCTGCAATGAGAATAAACGTCAGCGCCAACGGGACCAAAATTTGCGCAGGAACTACTGCCAACCGAGCCAGATGCCGAGTCAAGCCCAGACACAATGCTCCGCCCAGTATATTGGCCAGGGCAACACTGAAAATCATGGTAATCAGCAATGAGGCGTGATCGTTCAGAATACTCGGGCCAGGCTCTATCCCCTGAATCATGAATGCCCCGAGCAGCAGACTCATGGATGCTGAACCAGGAACACCAAAAGCAATGGTTGGGATCAGCGCACCACCTTCCTTGGCATTGTTAGCGCTTTCTGGTGCGATTACACCCCGAATATTCCCTTCTCCAAAGGGAGGTTCCCCCGAACGTGGCTTGCGAGAGACCGCACCATACGCGATCCAGTCGATGACAGACAGACCAACTCCGGGCATAGCTCCCAATCCCGCGCCTATAGCACTGTTCTTTAGTACCAAACGCCATTCGCGCAACGCTTCAAAGAGACCCTGCTTTGTGCCCCCAGCTTCAATCAATGTGCCCGATAATTGTACCCTCCCCCGTGACAGCAAGGCTGCAAGCTCCGGCAGCCCAAACAACCCAAGAAATACAATGGATGTTGGCAAGCCTTCCCAAAGATAGAGCTGCCCGAAAGTCCAGCGTTCAACTCCTTCATGCGGGTCCAACCCTATATAGCTGACAAGGATGCCCAGGATGGCCGCCATCAATCCCTTGAATGGCTCACTGCCCGCCAAAAGAGCTACGATGGTCAGGCCAAAGATACTAAGTGCGAGGAAATCTCCAAAATCCAGAAACAACATCAGGGGGCGCATGATAGGTAAGGCCAGGGCCAAAACCACCGCTCCAAAAACCCCCCCGATGATTGATGAGGTATAAGCAGCCCCGAGGGCCCTTGCGGCCTGATTCTTTTGGGCCAAAGGGTGCCCGTCCAACACGGTCGCCATGGACCCAACCGTACCTGGCACTCCAAGAAAAACCGCAGGGATAGTATCGGATGTTGTTGTCACCGATCCCAACCCTAAAAGCAGTGCCAAAGCCGCATAGGGATCAAGACTGTAGGTCAGCGGCAACAGCAAAGCCATCCCGAAGATACCGCCCAGACCGGGTATCACGCCGATTACCAAACCGACAACTACCCCGATAGCCAGCATCAGCAGTCGGAACGGCTCAAAAAGCTCAGCTGCCGCTGATAAGTAAAGGTCCATCACTGCACGTAGCTGCGAATTTTCCCGGCCAGCACTGGATCAACTTCCAAAGTCTGGTTTACGATTTCCTGTACCCTGTCACCAGAGGTGAAGTTAATGATCCGTTTTCTCTCGGCCACCTCGGCAAGATAGGCCTCGTCTTGGGCGAGGGCAGCGAAAGCCGCACGCAAGGTGGTGACAATCTCATCCGGTGTATCGGGATGGGCAATCATAGGTTTTTGTATAGCGGTAGAGGAGAAAACAAATTCCAATGCCTGTCGCGCCTCAGGATCAGCCACAGCATCAAGTAAAAATTCTGCATGACCCGCAGGGGCCAAGCCGACTTCAGCTACGATAACACCCACGCCATCTCGAACGAACCGATCTGCACTGTTTATTCCAACACCACAGAGACCTTGCACATCTCCTCGTTCCATCGCAGTGCCAATTTCTGCTGTCCCCTTGAAACCCAAAACAATGTCAGACTTTGTTTTGAGCGCGCCACGGATGGCCGCGGAATGGACATAAGTTGCGCTGGTTTTTCCTGTTGCGCCAAGCTTGATTTCAGAATCTAAAAACTGCTCAAGCGTAGTGATGCCACTGACGGTAGAGGCTATACAGTACGACGGAGAATTATCTAAGCTGGCCAGAAATTTTAGATTCCGAGGATCAAACCCCAAAGACTTAGGTGATAGGATTGGCGCCTGAACATTGCTTGAAGACACCGTAATAATTTGAGACCCGTCAGTCGCGCCGGTGGCTACATATTGTTTAAGCAACTTCAGGCTACCAGCACCGGGAACGTTCTGGACAATGATTTCTGGGTTTCCGGGTAGATGGCGCCCCAGATGGTTAGCCACTATGCGGCTCTCGGTATCATAGCCGCCACCTGCGCCGTAACCGACCTGTAATGTAAGCCTATCCATCGCCTGTGCAGGTATTGCGGATACTGCCAACACTAGGGCAGCAGCCAAATACGCTTTCAGTTTAATCATGTCATATATCCTTAACTACATTGATGTTTCTGAAGACGGAGCTCTTACAGAGGTGACAGCTCAATAACCATTTCCATGGCCTTGTGACGCATCGGCTTACCGTTTTCGTTACGCGGGGTTTCATCACAAAAATACAGTTCTTTCGGGACTACATGAGCGCCAAGTACCTTTTTGCAATACGCACGAATTTTCTCTGCCAACTTTTTCGGATCTGCACCTTCTTCTGCTTGCACGATGACGGCCAGCTGCTCGGTTCCCAAAGCCGACGTATTTTCAAAGGATACAGCGTCCACAATGCTGGGTAGGCTCTGAATCTGGTGGTCTATCTGGGTCGCATCCAGTTTTACACCACCCAAATTAAGTTGATCGTTCACCCGGCCAAGAATGGTCAGCTGATTATCTTCAGACAATACCCCCAAGTCACCAGGATAGAACCAACCACCGCGGAAAGCCCTTGCCGCAGCCTTGGGGCTATCGAGATAGCCATTCAGCATTGCACCTGCTCGTACCCGCAGCTCGCCCTGCAATCCGGCAGATAGTACAGTACCACTTTCATCGACGACTTCTACTTCAACACCTGGGGCGACAGGTCCCAGGCAACCATCGTATTCATCATCAACACCTAAAGTACGGGTGCAAACTCGTCCGGCTTCTGTCGAGCCATAAGAGACACGGATATTTTCAAAGTAGCGACGCATATGCGATAGCAGTTCTGGGCTGGTCTTAGAGCCACTCAGTTTCAGGAACGAAACAAGCTCCCCCTCTTCAGGGCTTTCGTCTCTAATCCAGCTGGCAAGCTGAGTAGGAGAGCCGTAGACTTCGTTCACCCCCGCCTCTCGCCACCGGTTGATATCTCTGCTTTCAACTACCGTCCCACCACCGAGAAGTGCTGCAATCCGCCACCGCATTCCCAAGCTGGATGTGGGCCTGAAGAATCCTACCGAAACCACATCTTCCCGACCAACATCCCCGTCTGCCATATCCATGCGGGACATGTATTGCACATAGGTGAGCGGCATGAACTTTGTGCGCCCTGTCGAACCCGAGGAATCAGCATAATAATAAACATTATCCCCACTATGATTACCTAGGAAACTTGGCTTACCTTCTATCCCATCGGGACGGCGCAGCCAGTCACGGCTAATTTGACCACCGCGAAAATAGGATGGTCGGGATTTCGTCGATTGCCAGAAGACATGAGTGATACCAAGAGCCGAACGGTGCAGTGCAACCTTTGAAGCCCCAACCCAACGTGCGCCCAAAAGCGCTACCGCCAAAGCCGAGCTAATGGCGATGAAAGCAGAATCTGAGTCGATCGCCACACAGGACTGACGCGTTACTCCATGTTCTCGCATATGTTCCGCAAAAGTGATGACCGCTCCCCGCAGATCAGCATAGGAGACAGCGCGGCGCGAAGACAGGATGGCTGTCTTTTCCGGATGTTTCTGCGCCCTATTTAGAAAAAGATATCCGAGGTTATCAGCTTCTCCCATATATGCACACTCCGCCTTGCAATACACAGCGCCAATGCGCCCTGTCGCACAAGACCTCGGTTTAACTTAGATTTCAACAAAGTTTAAGCTGCGTCGATACTTTTCCGCCTTACCCAGCCCAAAAACGCTGCATCCGCAGACCGCAGCCGTGGCCGGCCGGTGCGGATCCAATAGGCTTTCCATTCAGCCTCAAGCGCGTAGACGTCAAAGCCGGGCAGCAGGGCGCGGGCGTCTTCCAGCGTCCCGGTCTTCAACACCGGTGTCGGGCCGTCATCCAGCACCACCGCGCGGGACGTAAAGCGGATGATGTCGCCTTCTTCCTCGACCATCTCGTAGTCGGGCAAATGGTTGGCCGCGATCATGTCGCGGATCATTTTGCGGAACACCCGGCGCGGGCTGGCCGAGCCGGATTTCTTCAGCAACGTCTCAAGACCCACCCGCCATTCCGGCTGGCGACCACAGTGTTTGCGGGCGATCTCATAGATGCGGCGTTCCAGCGGTTTGCGCAGGCGGAAATAATCACGCGACAGGGTCAGTACCGACCGCGACAACACCGCCCGAAACAGCCATTCCGACAGCACCACAGACACGGACACCATCCGCCCCGCCCGTGTCTTTCGCACGATCTGCCAGCTTTCGATCAGGCCGAAACCAGTGGTGGTCTCTTCGTCTCCGGTGGCGATATTCGTGGTGATCCGCGTGCCTGACAGACGCTCGAAGGCTTCGCGCAGACGCTTGTATCCATCGCCTGAGGTTTCGCGGTTGGTGGCCACCAGCAGGTCATGGGCTTTGAGATGCAGCACACGGCTGACCGCACGGCCCGCGTTGACCGCTGCCATCAACTGGCTGATGCAATAAATCAGAATGTCCTTATCATGGATCGTCGCCAGCCCCTTGACCGAAGGGGTGATTTCAATCGCCGCTTCCCCGTGTTCATAGCGCAGGATGCGCCGGTCAGGACGCGTTGAGAGCGAAAAGAGCGGATGCTCCATCGACACCAGATCATCCTTGGGAATGGCATCAAGAATATCGCAGATGAAAAAGTCTGCTGTGGGATGTCGGTCTGGCAACAGGCCTCTTCCCCCTGCTGCCACCGCTCCGGTGGAGTTCATATCGACTGCTCCTGGTCCTGTAGCGGGCGTTTTCGCCTCTGAGAATCTTTCGTGGTTTTATGAACACCACCCTAGGGCCTGTCCCCCGCCCCTGTCCAGCCGAGCTATCGTGGGATCAGAGTCGGTTGATCGTGGGACCAGAGTCACTCTATCGTGGGATCAGAGTCGCTTAGGATTATAAATGAGCCAAAACCACCTTAAAAAACAAAGACCTAGAAATTCAGTTAGAACCCGTAACTATATAATAACAAGATTCTAACACTTAAAAAAATGTCCCAGCTCAGGATTTGATAGGCCTATACTGCGCTGAAGCCCCAGATTTGCTTAGAAAAAATGGCTTTTATGTTCGGTTTTGGTTGATGTGCTGCGTTTTTTGATACATACCTAAAAACAGCTATCATCATAGGATTTCCAATGCCTGAAGCCCAGCAACCCCCCTATTTTAATATCTCTCCGGAAACGGCTCTGTCCGAACTTGGGACGCCGGTCACAACCGGGGATTTTGCCGCCATCGCCGAGGCCTGTAGCCGGGGGCGCGAAGACCTTGCCTCACGCGGGTTGGATCTCGAGGGGCGCAAATCGCTGCGCCTGTTTTCGACATGGGAAATCACCCGCTATCTGATCCCTGTCGCCACCCCGCATTTCCGCCGCGTGCTGAAGCAGAACCCCGACCTGCCGCAGGGCAAATCGGAATCCGAAGGCGGCGCGAAGTGGTTCACGCTTGACGAGGTGCTCAGGCTACGCGCGCATTTTGCCGCCGAAGGATCGAAGGCGAAAGAATACCTGCCTTACCGCCCCGAAGGGCAACCAGCCAAGATCGTGGCCGTGGCAAATTTCAAGGGCGGCGTGGGCAAGACCTCAACCGCGGCGCATCTGGCCATGTCGGCAGCTCTTGACGGCTACAAGGTTCTGGTGGTCGATCTCGACAGCCAGGGGTCGATGACAACGATTTTTGGTGGTCAGGTCGAAGACGAATGGCAGACGGTTTTCCCGCTGCTGGCGCGCCATTTTGGCACCCACCTGCAGGGGGAAAACCGCGCCCGTCTGGAACGGGGCGATACCCCCCTGCCCTTTGATGATGTGCTCAGCGATGCGATCAAGATCAAGACGCAGGATCTGATCCAGAACACCCACTGGCCCAACATCGATCTGATCGGGTCTCAGTTGAACCTCTACTGGGCAGAGTTTCAGATCCCCGTCTGGCGGATGCAGGCGCGCAGCTGGAAGCTCTGGGACGCGCTCACAGAGGTGCTTGAGGCTGACGGGGTGCTGGATGACTATGACATCGTTTTCCTCGATACCCCCCCTGCCCTCGGCTATCTGACGATCAACGGCCTGGCCGCGTCTGACATCCTGCTGGTGCCCCTGGGCGCGTCGTTTCTTGAGTTCGATTCCACGGGGCGGTTCTTTGACATGTTGTATTCCACCTTTCAGTCGATCGAAGAGGGCGAGAACATGGCCGCCCGTGCCCTGGGCCGCGAAGAGCTGGCCTTTGAATGGGATGCGGTGCGCACGGTGGTTACCCGTTTTGACCGCAGCCAGCAGGGCGAACTGGCCAGCCTGATGCAAAGCTATCTGGGCCGTACCATGTCGCCCAGCCGTCAGGGGTTCACCGCGCTGATCGGTCAGGCGGGTGAACAGGTCAATGGGATCTACGAAGCGGATTATCGCGACTTTAACCGTGAAACCTATATTCGCGGGCGCGAGACCTTTGACGAAACCTATGCGGCGTTTAAAAAACTGCTGATCGGCACATGGCGGCGTGATGTTCTGGCCGATGAGGGGGCCTTGCTGTGAGTTTTGCAGGTGTTTCGCAGGTGTTTCGCACGGGAAATTTCCGAATCTTTGCAGATAATATTAATTGTTATCAACTGGTTAACCAGAAAGTGTTTCGCGTGCGAAACATCCTTGGGCCTGACTTAGGTGAAAAAGAGCGTGCGCAGAGACCAATTTTTCTTAGTCTTGTGACCCGTAGGCTCGGGGAAAACGGAGTGAACAATGGCCAAGCGTAAACGACTGACCCCTGCAAATCCTGCCTTTCTCAGCGCGTCTGCGCCTGAAACAAAATCCGCCCTCGGTCCGGGGGGCAGTTGGGGGGGCACCCCCCCCGTGGCCCAGATTGCCGGCGCGACGGCAGCGGCGTCTGCGCTTGAGGAAGTGACCGAGGCCCTGACCAAAGCCCGCGCTGAGGGCCGCCTGATCCAGCAGCTACCGCTTGATAGTGTCGAAGGTGGTTATCTGACCCGTGACCGCATGGGGGTTGATGAGGATGAGCTACAGGTGCTGGTCTCATCCCTGCGCGCCCGCGGCCAGCAGACCCCGATCGAGGTGGCCGAACTTGAGGATGGTCGCTTTGGTCTAATCTCGGGTTGGCGCCGCCTGACCGCCCTGCGCCGTCTGCATGCCGAAACCGGCGATGACCGGTTCGCCACGGTGCAGGCGATCCTGCGCGCGCCACGGGAATCCTCGGACGCCTACGTGGCGATGGTCGAGGAAAACGAAATCCGGGTCGGCCTGTCGTTTTATGAACGCGCCCGCGTGGTGGCGCTGGCCGCTGCGCAGGGGATTTTCCCGTCAGAGCAGCAGGCGCTGAAAACTCTGTTTGCTTCGGCCAGCCGCGCCAAGCGATCTAAGATAGGGTCGTTCCTGACGCTCTACCACCAGCTCGATGGTCTTCTCGCCTTTCCAGCCGCTATTTCCGAGCGGCAGGGATTGGCGCTGTGCAAGCTTCTTGATGCCGACGCAGGCCTTTCCCCCCGCCTGCGTGACCGCCTGCGGAAGGCCGCCCCGGAAAGCGCCGAGGCCGAACAGACCGTTCTGGCACGCGTGGTGGCCTCGGGAGGGGTGGAAGAGGACGCCTCCGTGGATCGTGCTGAAAAGCCTCGCAATCCCACCCGCGACCCGCAAGAAACCCCTGCCGCAGAGGTCACAGAACTCCGCACCGGCGTGTTTCTGGAGATCAGCGGAGACCCTGCCGCCCCCCGCATCGCGCTCTGGGGCTCCGGTGTCGACGCCGCGTTTCAGGACGCGCTGGAACAGTGGTTGCGGGGGGACGGTTGAGACGTCATTAGATACTTGCTAACAGGCGCTGTTTTCCCATGGGATTTGGATTGAGATGCATTGCCCAGTTTCTGATGTGCTAGATCTATGAGGCCGCTTTTTCAGACGTGGTTTTCTTTTTCACATAGCGTCCATTCCAAGCAATCGTAACCCTTTCGTCGTTTCGTTCATTTGGATAAACCCAGTGGAACAAATAAGAGGGAAACAGCAATAAGGTCCCTGCTGCCGGGCGCATCTGGTACTTTGGAGAAAAGGTCGTGGCACTCAGAACTGATTGGTCTCGCAATCCTAACCTTGGATCGATAAACTCAATCATACCTGACCGACCTTTATTCACTGCTGGTTGGTTAACGTAATAGCAGCCCGACCAAACATACCCCGGATGATCGTGGGGTGTGTTATAGGCCCCTTGTGGATTGATATTGATCCAACCCTCGAACTGCATAACATGATCGGCAAAAGGAAACTCCGGGGCCACTTTTTTAGTCGCTGTATTAAAGGCTTTGATTATGTGGCCGCACAGCTTCTTAATGCCTTCCTCTTTGCGAGCAAAAAGATCGCTTTCCGAATGCCAACCTTGCTGGTTCGAGCGTGCAACCCCTTTCGAAGTTGCACGCATGGCTTCAGCCTCTGAAATCAGTTGCTGATTAAGCTCGATCGCGTCAGGCAGAGTAAAGGATAGGATCGGCGATGAAAATGCGGGGGTGACGGAATTAAGCTTCATGGCGGAACCCTAATTGATACTGTTGTTGCTTATCTCTGCTGTTCTTATAAGCATGTAGCGGCAACCGCATCTAAAAAGCGCAAGTGACATTTGAGAGTGTGAAATGAAACCAAATAACAACTTTGCAATGCAGATTCTGCTTCAAGCAGATAAAACCCCTGATGCGATTGCTTTTGCAGGACAAAAAGAAATCACATACAAACAGCTGAAGCACCTTGCTGTTTCCAGCGCGTTACATATGCGGAAAGCGGGGGTTCGGAGATCTTCTTGCGTTGTACTGGATAGTGCCGATGAGTTGGTGTGTACATCTCTGGTCTTAGCTGTTGGTTTGTTGGGTGCACGGTGGGTGCAGGGATCCCCTACGGTTTCCGCGCGCCGAGGAGAGCTGGGCCTCACACATTTCTTTCACACAAATCCCAAACGTAAGTCGACCCAACCGGGAATACAGCTTGTTGATGCATCTTGGGCGCGGATGCCTGAGAGTGTTTCGGGAAAAAAACAACTCGCTTTTCCATTGCAGGCCTCTGAGGCAGATCCTTGGATGTATACGCAATCTTCTGGGACCACGGGTACACCAAAAATCAGTGTTGATACTTATGGAGCATTCTGGTTGCGCATAGCGAAATACAATAAAGTATCTCATAGCATTTCACCAATTGTAACAAGCTGTATTTTCCCGCCACTGTCTATCGCATGGCTTGCCTATACGATGCGGACGCTATTTTTGGGTGGGACGGTTGTGCAGGGTATGCGGTTGAAGCGGTGGCATAGCTATGACCTACAGAAAGTATTTGCTTCGCCCGCTCAGTTGATAGGCCTTCTTGAGCGCTTTGATGGAACTCCCCCATTCCGTTTCCCAACGGCATTTGCGACTGGTGGTCATTTGCCTGAGATTGACCGTCAGCGTCTATATGCGCTGTTCGATGAAATTCAGGTGGCGTATGCCTCGACTGAAGCTGGCCAGATTACAGGTAAGGTGATGCGGATGAACGAAGAGGCCACATCCGGCGCCGGATGGGTACCCAAAGATGTAGATGAAGGCTTGGCGGTTGAAATAGTGGACCCAGATGGGACTGTATTGCCAACGGGCACAGAGGGAATAATTAGGGTCCGTTCAGAGGCGATGCAATCAGGATATCTGAATAACCCTAGCCTGACGGCCCGTCATTTTCAGGAAGGATGGTTTTATCCCGGAGATATTGGATACCTGGCTGAGGATGGAGAGCTGTTTGTCACAGGCAGGTCAGCGGATCTTTTGAATGTGCGGGGGGTCAAAATCAATGGTGCCGCGTTGGATCGGCGGATCCTGTCGATTGAGGGAGTGCGCGATGGAATTCATTTTATGGCCGATGACCCACAACAGAGCGAGGTCCTCGGGTGTATGCTTGTGTTGGGTGAGGGGGCCACACAGAATGATATTCTCAAGTCGCTCAAACGGCTGATGCAAGAGGATGCAATAACCCGCACGCTACCGATTCAGGTTTATTTTGTTGACCGGGTGCCACGTAATCCAAATGGCAAGGCTGTCCGGCGCAAGGCGGCTGCTTTGTCACAAGATATTATCTCGCACACCCTATAGTAAGGAAAACATTGTCCTATGGTGAAGCAGCCTAAGAAGCCCCGTAGCAAATCAGTACGTCGCACAGACAAAAAAATGCCTCCAAAACCCCAGGTCGAGGAGAAGAAGATCAAGGTTATGTTCTTGTCTGAGATGTGCGTTTTGGACAAGAAAAGTGGGGCTGCCATCGAAATGAATGCCTGGCTTGACCTATTACAAAAGTCAGGGTTTTCGTGCAGTTCTGTAACCATGTCTCTCTTTGATGGACAAGAGGAGTATCCTTTCCGCAAAGAAGTTGCCCCGAAAATTGATCCGCAAGAACATATTGGCAAGCGCTTGCGAGTTCATCGCGATGGGGTTGAGCACAATATCGTTATTACTGGTTCATCAATTGGCAAGAATCTGAAGAAAGAACAGATTGCAGGTTTCTTAAAATCTGCTCGTGAAGATATTGAGCGCATTCGCCCGGATGTGGTGATCGGTTATGGTAGTGCCAATCTCAATCCTTTACGTCGGGTTGTCCGATCTTTGGGGGGGCGGCCGGTTTTTTACCTGGCCAACGGATCTTACGATGAAAAAAAACGGGCATGTTTCGAGGAGGTAGACGAGATTATCGTACCTTCGGCGGCCCTACAGGAATTTTATAAGGATACTCTAGGGCTGACCTCGACGGTTGAGCCTAACCTTGTCGAGCAATATATTGATCCCGACACTTTTTCAGTTGAAAAAAAGACGGCGGAGCGTGGTCAGGGGTTTATTACATTGATTAATCCGGATCCTTTGAAAGGTGGATTGATTTTTCTACAGATTGCGCAGTTAGCTTTGCGTGAAGCGCCTGAGTTGACCTTTCTGGCTGTCGAAAGCCGGGGCACCCGCGAAATGTGGGAGAAAGCGGGCCTTAATATTGGCGCGCTTAGTAATATCTGGTGGATTCCAAAACAGAAAGAAATACGCCGGGTTTTTGATCGGACCTCGGTGCTTCTCGTGCCGTCAATTTGGTTTGAAGCGGCGGGTCGTGTCGTGCCCGAGGCACAGCTTTGCGGAATCCCTGTTTTGGCCAATCGGCGTGGTGGTCTGCCCAGTCAATTGAATGGTGCAGGCTATCTGTTTGATATTCCCGAAAGGCTTCAAGAAAAACCGACAGTCGTGCCAACCTTTGATGAAGTGCGCCCGTGGCTGGAAACTATAAGAAACCTGATGGACAATACAGACGTTTATAAGGCCTCTTCAGAAAAGGCATTGGAATGCTCCGAGCCGTTTCGCCCGGATGTTAGGCATCGCCAGATCGTTGATTTATTTAATCGCTTGGCAGCCCAATAGGGCTTGGGAGTGCAAGCCTCTCCACACCACACATTTGTAGGCGAAAATAGTCATACCTTTTTAAAGCATCGCTTGCCGTTGGGTAAGCGAGAGAATTCCTCGGAAAGTATTGAAATTGTTCATTCTGGGGGTGGTAGGAAGGGGAAGATGGGGAGAAGGCGTTGCCGCTATGCCTCAATGTGCTTTTTCGCCACAGATTTAGCTTGCATCAGATGGGGTAATATTTTTTAAGTGACAATAACGTCAAAGGATTCACGCGCCATCGGTGTGCGCGTTCGACATAAATTAGGCATGGGAGCCCCATATTATGAACATGATTTCGGATGGTGGATTTGGAGAAGTCAGCGTGATTGAAAAAGCTAATGTTACTTCTCAGGAAGAGCGTGAAGCTGTCTCGAAGCAAGTTGTAGCTTGGGAAGAAGCGCTTAAGAAGAATGCAAAACGAGCGGGAGCTTTTGGTTTCCTTGCTGTTTCTCTGGCAGCCTGTGGTAGTGGCGGGACCGAAGAGGAAGAAGAAAATGTTTGGGACCTTATTAATCACGTTCTGACGACGGGTTTGGATGACGTTGACGGAAATCTGGACGAAGATCTTTCAGCAATTGTTGCTGACGATGTAATTCACGCGCCGGTCGGTACGTTTGCGCAGCTTGATGTGATCGATGGTGGTGATGATATTGATGGTGACATCTTGCTTCTGTCGGTCGACTCGGAAAGGGTTGGCACGACGATTGATAGCGTTTCGGGCATTGAGGCCCTGAACATTTATGCCGGTGGCGAAGACGGTAGCACTGTTGTGTTGACCAAGTTCGATGATGCGCTGGAGCTGGTGAACATCCTTCACGCAACCGAAGACGTCACTCTGGAAGATTTGCAAAACATAGTTGCCGTTGCGATCGTAGACTCAACATCAAACTTCACCATCGACTTCGATGCTCAGGTGGTGCTCGGTGATGACGACACTCTGGTCCTTTACATTGAGGAAGTAGGTTCGGATGGTGATTTCAGTGCGATCGCGCAGGTGAGCGAGGGCACTTCGCGTATCGATATTGATGCGGGTATCGAAAATGTCGACCTGACCATTGGCGACGAAGAAGGTGAAGCATCAAATGTCCACCTGTATGCTCCGGGTATGACCGACCTGACCGTTTCGGGTGGCGTCGAGGGGCAGGGAGTTATCCTGTCTCTGTCTGGTGGCGCGAACGTGGAAAATATCGATACCACTGATTTTGTCGGTGATATCGAGCTTTTGGCTGTTGATGGCGAAGGTCTGGAAACTCTGTCGACCGGTGATGGTGATGATGTTGTTGAGGTAATCGGCAGCGTTGATGGTCGTGTTGATCTTGGCGGCGGCAACAATGGCTTCTCGGCCACTGGCGGTCTCGGTGCATTGGGCAGCTACACGAGCACAGGTTCGGGTGGCGAGGTTTCCTTTGGCGGTGACGTTTATGGTTCAATTGACTTGGGTGATGGTAACGACACTCTGAATGTTGAGGGTGACGTCTATGGTCGTGTTGATCTTGGCGGCGGCAACAATGAAATGAATGCCGGCGATGTTATCAACACCACTATTGATAGT
>Ga0181606_10001599_pt1 | contig 19850 bp, 19 predicted proteins | sample 041ome_10_FD_132994 | JGI IMG/M metagenome (GOLD analysis project Ga0181606, IMG submission 132994) | Coastal salt marsh microbial communities from the Groves Creek Marsh, Skidaway Island, Georgia - 041412US metaG (megahit assembly) | ecosystem: Environmental > Aquatic > Marine > Intertidal... | reverse complement strand
CACGTTCGAGAAATTCGCGGGCGCTGATCCATACCTCACAACGTCCATGAAATCCGTCGGCGAAGCGATGGCCATTGGCCGCTCCTTCCCCGAAGCCTACCAGAAGGCGCTGCGGAGCTTAGAAACGGGTCTCGACGGGCTGAATGAGATCGAGATCGAAGGGGCGCCAGATCGCGATGCCATCATCGCCGCATTGGCGAAGCCCGCACCAGACCGGGGCATCACCATCGCCCAGGGCTTCCGCCATGGGCTTTCGGCTGAAGAAATCAGGCGCGTCACCAGCTACGATCCCTGGTTCCTGGGCCAGATCAAAGCTTTGGTTGATGAAGAAGAAAACGTGCGGGCGAACGGCCTGCCCCGAACGCGCATCGGCATGGCGCGCCTGAAGCGGCTTGGCTTCTCTGACGCACGCTTGGGCCAATTGATTGGCCAGACGGCACTTCAAGTCCGGGCGCACCGCCATGATCTGAAAGTGAAGCCGGTCTATAAGCGCATTGATACCTGCGCGGCGGAATTCGCGTCCTCAACGTCATATCTCTACTCCTGCTACGAGGATCCGGGGGCGGCGGAACCTGAATGCGAAGCGGATGTGTCCGACGCCCGGAAGATCATGATCCTAGGCGGCGGTCCGAACCGTATCGGCCAGGGCATTGAGTTTGATTATTGCTGCGTCCACGCCGCCTATGCGCTGTCTGAGGCCGGGTATGAGACTATTATGGTCAACTGCAACCCGGAAACGGTATCAACCGACTATGACACCTCTGATCGGCTCTACTTTGAGCCGCTAACGGCGGAAGACGTACTAGAAATCGCACAGTTGGAAGCCTCAAAAGGCGAGCTTCTAGGCGTGATCGTGCAGTTTGGCGGCCAGACCCCGTTGAAACTGGCGGCCGCACTTGAAGAAGCCGGCGTACCAATCCTTGGCACCTCCCCCGATGCGATTGATTTGGCGGAAGACCGCCAGCGATTCCAGCAATTGCTGACGGACCTGAACCTGCGCCAACCGCCTAACGGCACTGCGACCAATACTGATGAAGCTGAAGCGATTGCTGAACGCATCGGCTATCCCGTGCTGCTGCGCCCATCCTACGTGCTTGGCGGCAGGGCCATGGAAATCGTCCATGACGCTGCCGATCTCCGCCGCTATATGCGGACGGCTGTGCAAGCATCAGGCGATAACCCGGTTCTGGTCGACCGCTATTTGGCGGACGCCATTGAGGTTGACGTTGATGCGCTGGGCGATGGGGAGGATGTCCAGGTTGCGGGCGTCATGGAGCATATTGAGGAAGCTGGCGTGCATTCCGGTGACAGCGCCTGCGCGATTCCACCCCATAGCCTGGAGCCAGCCACGGTCGCTGAAATCAGCCGCCAGATCATCGCAATGGGCAAGGCGCTCAAGGTCAAAGGCCTGATGAACGCGCAGTTTGCCGTAAAACCAGGTGGCGATGGCGAAGAAGACGCAATCTACGTTTTGGAAGTGAATCCTCGCGCCAGCCGCACAGCACCCTTTGTGGCAAAGGCGACGGGCGTACAGGTCGCCAAACTTGCCGCGCGCGCCATGGCTGGTGAGAAGCTTTCAGAGCTACCGCCGCTCAATGCAACGCCAGACCAGGTCTCGGTCAAAGAGGCCGTATTCCCGTTTGCGCGCTTCCCGGGTGTGGATATCTTGCTTGGGCCAGAAATGCGCTCGACGGGCGAGGCCATGGGCATCGACCAGGATTTCGGACGTGCATTCGCCAAATCTCAGCTTGGCGCGGGCGTTGTTCTGCCGCTTGAGGGGGCGATTTTCATCTCCGTTCGCGATCACGACAAACCCTTGATGGTCTCAGCCGCACGCCGCATGAATGCGATGGGCTTCAAAGTGCTGGCGACCAGCGGCACGGCAGATTTCCTGACAGCAGAAGGGGTTACTGTTGATCGCGTGCACAAAGTGCTGGACGCCCAAAGGCCCCATATCGTCGATAAAATTAAATCTGGCGAAGTGCAGCTCGTGATCAACACGACGGAGGGCGCAGGTGCAATTCGTGACAGCTTCAGCATGCGGCGGGCAGCCCTTTTGGAGCGGGTTCCCTATTACACGACCGCTGCCGGAGCGATTGCCGCTGTGCAAGCAATTGCGGCAATGCGTGACGGCGCGCTTGAAGTTAAGCCCTTGCAATCCTATTTTGCCTAAAGCGAGCATTCAGCTTGCCCTGCGTTTCTGGGAGAGCGCAGACCTGAATTAGGTGAGCCGCCGTGAACTTCCGTTCGCGGCGGATATTGTTTTTGTACGGACGGCGGAAAGATCGTCCGGCAAATTGGGATGGAGTAAGTTAATGGACCGTGTGCCAATGACCCCGGGAGGCCTTTTGACCCTCCAGGAAGAACTAAAGCGTTTGAAGGGCGATGACCGCCCCACAGTTATTCGGGCGATTGCAGAAGCGCGCGAACACGGCGATCTGTCAGAAAACGCCGAGTATCATGCTGCAAAAGAAAAGCAATCCTTCATCGAAGGCCGCATCGCGGAACTGGAAGATAAAACCAGCCGCGCCCATGTGATCGACCCTTCAACCATGTCTGGTGACACGGTTCGCTTCGGCGCGACCGTCAAGGTGGTTGATGAAGAATCGGACGAGGAAACTGAGTATCAGATCGTCGGTGCCGAGGAATCAGATATCGCCACCGGTCGGATATCTATCACCTCCCCAATTGCGCGGGCGATGATCGGTAAATCCAAAGGCGATCAGATCGAAGTTCAGGCCCCGGCTGGTGCGCGCTATTACGAAATCCTCGAAGTCGGGTATCGTTGATCATCTGAATCGGTTCTGTCAGTGCCTGGCGGAACCTGAAATAGAGGATTGATGCGATGTTTGCGCCCCTTAAAGGCCGTAAAGTCATTGACTTAACCCAAGTTTTGGCTGGCCCTTACTGTTCCTATCAGCTCGGCCTTTTAGGCGCGGATGTCATTAAGGTCGAGCCACAGGACGGCGGTGACTGGGCGCGCATCGGGGGTCCGGACGCAGCATTGTCTGACGTGGGCCTTGCGTCTGGCTTCCTCACCCAGAACGCCGGCAAGCGCTCCATCGCCATTGATTTGAAACAGCCAGAGGGCGTGGCCCTTGTGCTGGATATGATCGGCCAAGCGGATGTGTTCCTGGAGAACTTCCGCCCTGGCACCGCTGCTCGGCTCGGCCTTGATGTGGCGACCGTACAAGCCCGCAATCCCAGCATCGTCTACGCATCGCTGTCCGCTTATGGCCAGGATGGGCCGATGGGTGGCAGGCCAGCTTATGATCATGTGATCCAGGCTGTATCCGGGATCATGCAGCTGACGGGGGACCCGGAGACGCTGCCAAACAAAGTCGGCGCACCCTATGTGGACTATGCGACCGGCATGAATGGCGCATTCGCCGTGTTGTCTGCGTTGATGGAGAAAGATCGCACAGGCAAAGGCCAGCGGGTTGATGTGGCAATGTTGGATTCAGCATTGCTGCTCATGGCATCGCATATGACGGGTGCGGCCACATCCGGGAACATTCCCCAGGCCAGCGGCAATGAAGCCTTTAGCGGCAGCCCAACGTCTGGCGTATTCAAAACCAAGGATGGCGACCTGGCCCTTGCCGCTAATAATGAGCGCCAATACCCCCGCCTGCTTCAAGCCATTGGCCGTGAGGACCTAGCGACAGACCCGCGCTTTGCCGACCGCGGCGCCAAACAAGCCAACGCCTCCGCACTCCGTCAGGTTCTGGCCGAAGCATTTCTGACGGACACTGCGGACGCATGGGAAGAAAAACTATCCGCGGCAGATGTCCCCGCAGGCCGCGTTCGTGATATCGGCGAGGCCATGAATTCTGCACAAGTCCAGCAACGCGGATTAATGCAGGAATATGAAATCGCAGGCACCGACCGGAAAACCCAAGCCCCGACATTGGGATTCAAAGCCAACGGGTCCATGCCCGCCGCAAAATCCCCCGCCCCTCGCCTTGGAGCGGATGCGGACAGTGTGTTGAAGGATTTTGGTATGCGGGACGCCGCGATCGCCGCCCTCCGCACCAGTGGCATTGTGCTTTAGGGAATACGAAAATTAGACACTGCCCGCTGAATTAAGCCGTCTTTAGGACCAACAAGCGGACACTCCTAACCGGGGCGCGCACAACGCGCAGGCCCGCTGGAGTTTTCAGGTGTTTGAGCGCTGGTTTATCGCCGGGTCTGATAGGGCATGGATCATAGAATCCTGCCTTGAGTATAGCCACGACCTGAAGCTGGTTGGCCTCTCCGTCTTGATAGCAATTCTCGCCTCACTTACAGCATTCCATTCTGTTGGCAGCCTTGTTAGCGCGCCAACACGCACTGTCAGAATGATCCGCCTGCTTGTGGGTGCAACAGCCATGGGTGCGGGCATTTGGGCCATGCACTTCACTGGCATGCTGGCACTGGCATGCTGGCACTGGCATGCTGGCACTGGACATCCCGCAAACGGTCCTGTTTGAACCTGTATTGACCGTCACATCCATATTGATCGCGATTCTCGCAAGCGCCGGCGCTTTCCTCATCGCGGCGTCCGCACGGCAGAACATCGGCGCGATGCTGAGTGGCGGACTGGTGCTTGGGGCCGGTATCGGCGGCATGCATTATGTCGGCATGGCGGCAATGCGGCTGGAAGCTGTCGTCAAATATGATCCGCTGCTGTTCCTGGCCTCAGTTCTGGTCGCCGTCGGCCTCTCAACAACCGCACTCTGGCTACTCCTACAGGACCGTGATGGCCAGAAATCATCCTCACGCACATCATCAGGCTTGAAGCGCATTGGTAGTGCGATTGTGATGGGGATGTCCATTTCCGCCATGCATTTTACGGGTATGAGCGCGACTTACTTCGTCACAGCGCTCAATCCGTCCGCGCCCGTCGAAGGCCTCGATGGGGGCGTGATGGTAATGGCGATCTTGGGCGGCGCAATCCTGCTGACAATACTAGCCCTTGCAGCAAACGCCATCAATCTATCGGCGTTGATGCGTGAGGCTGAGACCGCGACCAAGGCGAAGTCTGAATTCCTAGCCTCCATGAGCCATGAATTGCGCACCCCCATGAACGGCGTGTTGGGATTGACAGCACAACTGGCGCGCACAGACCTCACGCGGGAACAGTTACAGATGGTGCATACCATCCGTGATTCCGGCCAGACACTGCTGAACCTGCTGAACGATATTCTGGACCTGTCCAAGGTGGAGGCGGGCCATATCGCACTGGAAGAAACTGATTTCTCCCTTTCCGAGCTGGTCCAGTCGACAGAAGCGCTCTGGGGGCCAAACGCAGCGGAAAAGGGCCTGAAATTCAGTGTTTGTGCTGATACCGGAAATATCGATCATCTCAGCGGTGACAGCATTCGCCTGCGCCAAGTGCTGAATAATCTGATCGGCAACGCTATCAAGTTCACGAGCGAAGGCAGTGTTGCTGTCAAAATATCCGCAGCAATTCGGCCAATGGACGGGCGCATCACCGTCCGTGCTGAAATTCAGGACACCGGCATCGGCATTTCAGCTGAGAACCAGCGGAGCCTGTTCCAACGCTTCACCCAGGCGGACGCATCCATCACCCGGAAATACGGCGGCACAGGCCTTGGACTCGCGATCTGCCAGAACTTGGTCGCGCTGTTCGGTGGTGCCATCGGCGTTGAAAGCACGGATGGTCAGGGGTCCAAATTCTGGTTCACCGTGATCACAGACCCTTGCAAGGCTGGTACTACGAAGGCGGCGTCTCACAGTGCAATCCAACTGCCCACAGCCATGCTGCAGAACCGGCAGCTCCGCATCCTTGTGGCAGAGGATAATGTGACCAACCAGAAGGTCATTGAGTACATGCTGGAACCTTTCGACGCCGAGATTGAAATTGTCGGCAATGGCAGGCTCGCGGTTGAGGCTGTCAGCCGCAGTGCCTACGACATGGTGCTGATGGACGTACAAATGCCGGAAATGGATGGCGTTACCGCCACCCGCCATATCCGCATGCTAGATGGCCCGGGCGCCGACACGCCGATCATCGCCCTAACTGCCAATGCCATGATCGGCGACAGGGAAGCCTACTTGAAGGCTGGCATGTCGGACTATGTGCCAAAACCTTTGGACCAGCATGTACTGCTGCGCACCATCGCCCGCGCCGCCAGTGTACCGGACCCGATCAGCCATATTCCAGAAGCTGCACCGCCCCCGCCGAAACCAGAAGCGACCGTTGAAGCCGAAAAAAGCGCCCTCGAAGCACTGGTTGCTGATCTCGATGCCTTCATGACGCCTGCTCCAGCAGACATTCCAGCTCCACCTGCCACCAGCAAGAAATCGGCCTAAATCCAGTCTGGCGCTGATTGTTCGCGGATCAGGTCCTGGTATGTGCGCGGTTTGCGAGCGAAGTCCCAGTTCTGGCCTTGAACGACAGCCTCTGGCGTGCGCGGGCGGCCATTATATTCGCTTGCCATGACAGCGCCGTACGCGCCCGCCGCAAGGAAGGCGACCCGGTCACCAGCGGCCAAGGGCGGCATCATGCGGTTGTCGGCGAACTTATCGGTCGATTCGCAAATCGGGCCAACAATGTCAGCCGCCGTCCATTCCGCATCAGCATCCGGCAATCTCAGTGGCACGACCTCATGCCACGCTTTGTAAAGTGCCGGACGGATTAGATCATTCATGGCGGCGTCCAGGATGATGACACGGTGATCACCGGCCATCTTTTCGCCAATCACATTGGCGATCAGCACACCAGCCGGGCCAACAAGTCTGCGGCCTGGCTCCAGCATCACTTCGCAATCAATATCCGCGACCGCAACGCGGATAGTATCGGCATAAGCTTGAATCGAGGGTGGTGTTTCATCCTTGTAGCGAATGCCAAGCCCGCCGCCGACATCAAACCGGCGGAGTGTGACGCCATCTGCAGCCAAGCGGTCCCAAAGCGCGCGGAGCTTGGCGCAGGCAGCTGCAGAATGGGCAACGTCCCCGATCTGGGAGCCAATATGCATGGCGATGCCCATGGGCTTCAGGCCCGGTGCCTGGGCAGCCTCCTGGTACAGGCGCTCAGCATCGCCGTAATTAACGCCAAACTTATCGGTCGCCCGCCCGGTGGAGATTGCATCCAGCGTGCCGGCATCCACATCCGGGTTCACCCGAAGCGCGATCGGCGCCTGGACGCCCTTGGAGACCGCAACCTGATTCAACCGCTCCAATTCCGCCTCAGATTCCACATTGATCTGCATAACGGCGGCGTCGAGGGCGTCTGCCAATTCCTGGTTGGTTTTACCAACGCCAGAGAACACGATTTTATCTGCGGACGCACCTGCAGACAGCGCCAATGCCAGTTCACCCCCGGATACGACATCCACCCCGGCGCCCTTCGCCAGCAGCGTCTTCAACACCCCGACGCTGTCATTGGCCTTCAATGCATAGCAAATGCGTGTCGGCTGGCCTGCAAAGGCGTCCGCGAAGTCCTGGTAGGCTTCCGCGATGGCATTCAGCGCGTAGGCGTATACGGGGCCGTTGGCGGCGTCCGCGATGGCATCCAATGGTGTGGCGTCTGCGTGCAGGCGTCCATCGCGATAGGCGAAGGCGGGCGCAATGCCGGCGAGGGTCGCTTCAAGATCAGTCATGGGCTTCGCCTTAACGGGTCGGGTATGTGCGCGGATATACAGGCTTCACGCCTTCCCGCTGCTCTAGATCGCCTTTCTTACCGCAAGCAGAAAGGGCAAGTGCGGCGGCGAGGAGGCATACCGTAACTGCTGGCACCCCCCTCACCCTGCCCTCTCCCCCCGTTGGGGGGCGAGGGTTCCAAAAAAAACTGAGGGTGCTTTCGTGAGGGTCTCCTCGCCCCCCAACGGGGGGAGAGGGATCAGGGTGAGGGGGGAGGCCCGCAGTCATCCGTAACCGGCCGCCCATCACGCCGCCTCCAACCGCGCCCGCGCCGCTTTCACTGCTGCACGCACGTTATCAGGGGCCGCACCGCCAAAGCTGGTACGGGACGCTGCTGAGTTTTCTACCTTCAGCACCTCATACACGCTGGCGTCGATACCGGCATGGACGCTTTGCATGACATCCAGCGGCAAATCCTCCAGCCCGCAGCCGCGCGCCTCTGCCTCAGAGACCAGTGAGCCGGATACATGGTGTGCTTCGCGGAATGGCAGGCCCTGGTTCTGCACCAGCCAGTCGGCCAGATCGGTTGCCGTGGTGAACCCCAACTTGGCAGCGGCGAGCATGCCTTCCCGGTTCGGCTGCATATCCCGCGCCATGCCAGACATGGCGGCAATGGCCAGCATCAAGGAATCAACAGCCAGAAAGACCGGTTCTTTATCTTCCTGCATGTCCTTGGAATAGGTCAGCGGCAGGCCTTTCATCATCATCAGCAAGCTGGTGAAAGAGCCCGCGATCCGGCCAATTTTGGCGCGGACAAGCTCTGCCGCGTCTGGATTGCGCTTTTGCGGCATGATTGAGGAGCCAGTGGTGAACGCGTCCGTCAGGCGGATGAACCGGAACTGCGCGCTCATCCACAGCACAATCTCATCCGCTAGCCGGGAGAGATGCATGGCGTTGATAGACGCCGCACCCAGAAACTCCAGCGCGAAATCCCGCGCCGATACCGCATCCAACGAGTTCGCCATTGGCCGATCAAACCCGAGCGCCTTCGCGGTCATATCCCGATCCACAGGATAAGGTGTGCCAGCCAGAGCGGCCGCACCCAGGGGCGATTCGTTCAACCGTTTGCGGCAATCCTCGAACCGGCCCCGATCACGGGCGATCATTTCTACGTAAGCCAGCAGATGATGGCCAAAGGTGATCGGCTGCGCGTTCTGCAGGTGCGTGAAGCCTGGCATAACCATATCGGCACCCGCCTCCGCCTGATCGATTAGAGCGGCTTCCAGGTCCTTCAATGCGGCCAACACCGTATCAATTTCATCCCGGAGCCAAAGCCGGAAATCGGTCGCGACCTGGTCATTGCGCGAACGGCCTGTATGCAAGCGTCCAGCGGCCCCGCCGATGATCTCAGACAGCCTGGCCTCCACATTCATATGAATGTCTTCAAGGGCATCTTTGAATGCAAAACTGCCAGCCGCGATTTCCTGGCGCACTTGCTCCAGCCCACGCGTAATTTCCGTAGCGTCAGCCTCTGAAACGATGCCTTGTTTCGCCAGCATCGCCACATGGGCTTTGGAGCCAGCAATGTCTTGCGCATACATTCTTTGGTCGAAATGAATGGACACATTGATTGCGGCCATTATATCCGAAGCACCACCTTTGAAGCGTCCGCCCCACATTGTGTTTGCTGCGGGACCGCCATTCGAACCGTCATTGGAGTCGGACATGCGCCGATCCTTATCTGCCATTATTCTTGCCGCCGCCTTATGGAACATCCTGCCAGCCGCGTCCATGGCGGCAGATATCCCAAGACCGCCTTCAGACGCTTTTGTGATGGCTGAAGTCACCGCGATCGCGCCAGACACACCCTTCGCATTGCCGGACGGTACCCCAGCCACGCTCGCGGACTGGCGCGGTAAGGTGGTGGTCCTGAATTTCTGGGCGACATGGTGCGCACCTTGCGTCAAGGAGCTACCGTCGCTCGACAGGCTGGCGGCGGCACTTCCGGCGGATTCCCACGCCGTATTGGTCGTTTCAACAGATCGTGGCGGCCCAAAGAAAGTCCCGCCGTTCCTGAAAAAACTAAAGACCGAAAATCTAGCCCCCTATCTGGACGCCAAAAGCGCCCTTGGCCGCGCATTCGGCATGCGCGGACTGCCAACAACCTACATCATCGGCAAGGACGGCAACGTCGTGGCGAAACTTGAAGGTGCTGCCGAATGGGATAGCCCGGAAATCATAGAATGGCTGAAAGCGCTGACTGACTGGCAAAAGGCGTCCTGACCAACCACCCCCGGCCTAGTCCTCCGCATTCTCCAGCGAAAACTCGCCGTCCTTGATCCGGGCGGGCAAGTCTTCGAATAGGCTGGCGGTGAGTTCTTCGCCACGGTCCGCGACCAGGTCCGTGATCGCCAGATAGATCATCACTTCGCACAGTAGGTCGGCCTCGACGCCGTTTTCGCAGGCCTTGTCCCACGCCTCCAAGAACTGATCGAGGGCGAACTTCTTCTGCTGCTCTTCGCTTAGACGGCTTTCAGCCATGGTGCGGGGCTATCCCTTGTTGCGGAATTGAGAGCGATTGGCGATGCGGCCATCATCTTTGACCGCGATGATCTCAAGCGCATTGTCCTGCTGGCGCGTCATCATCGTGATCGCGTCATCCCAGAACACGGGGCGCAGCAAGCGGACCTCGCCTTCAAACTGCTCTGCGGGGGCGGCCAGTTTTGCTGCTTCCAGGTGCCAGTTGATCATCTGATTGCCTGCCGTAATCGGCGCGCGGAACCCGAAGGTTTTTGCATAGGCCGGGTCCGTGTGGATCAAATTACGGGTGGCACCGCAATATCCAACCACATTCTCCGGCGTGCAGGTTTTGGATTTGAGGTCCTGCCATCCTTCTGCCGCCAAATCCGCCATGCGCTCGGCTGTTGTGGGCTGTGGGCCAGATTTCTTGGGCGGTGCTGCCGTGTTCCGCTCCGGGTCCGCCATCAGCGCGATTGGGGAGACGATCAGGGCGAGATCGCCATTTTCCAACCGAAATTCAAACCGCGCATGCATCAGCCATCCACGCGGATGGTCTTCAATCTGCGTAAACTGGCCAGACATGGCGACCGGTGTATCCACATGGATCGGCAGGATCCGTTCGACCTGCTGGACCGTATGAACATAGCCCCGCTCCGGATGATGATCGAACAGCGCCGAGCCAATAATGCTGATCGGGCGGCGCGCCAAAAGGCCTGGATCGACCTCATCGCCATAAAGGGCGGGGTCAATATCGCAGAAATCCAGCATGTCATTCTGGAATTGGCGGCTAATCACCAAAGTCTCGTCCTGGAAATCGGCACCGGCTTCCACTTTTGGATACACGGCTTCGCCGCCGGCGATCGCCTGCACGATGAAGTTTGGATCATAAAGGTCTTGCTTTGCGGGCATGGTCTTCGGGTCCTTTTGTAGAAAGCGGATCGGGTGTGAACGTCTGGCGCCAGCGCTGATCCGTCAAGCAGACGTGGGATGCAACAGCGGCGCATATCCGCCACGAAGCGCTGCAAGGGACGTTGGCGGCGTTAATGTCGTGACAGTGCCCCTAGCCCGGCGGACTGGCTTGCCGTAGCCCGTGTGTGTCCAAGGCAGCAGCCTGTCACCCAGCACCAAGGCAGGCGCATCTGTATCCGGCATTCGGATGAAGGCGCCGTCGGGCAGGTCTTCCAGCTTGGCCTGGAGGGTTTGCATGGCCCTCGCTCCCGGAACCGCCCGTTCTGCGTGGAGTCGCTTATCGACATCTGGGGCTGAGGGTCTGGAGACCCCGGCACCGGTGCTCATCGCATCCATCCAGGCGTTATAAGCCTGCCTGCGGCATTCGGCGCAGGGGCGGTGACCGGCAGCCAATGCCACAGCTTCGTCTAGGAAAAATAGCTCTGTCCAGCGGTTTGGCGTCATCAGTTGTCGGTGGCGGCCTTTGAACTGAAGTGCGCAGATGATCCAGTTCTTATGCCGCCAAAGCGCCGGATTCAGCCGTTTATCCGGGCTATGCAGAACGCCGCGATTGCCCGTAAACAGGCCGCGCGCAGGCACGGCTTCGATTCGGCCATCCGGCGTCATGCGGTTTTGCAATGGCGATGGACGGGGATTAGGAAGATTCTTAGCCTCTAACGACGCCAAAGCGTTGACCTTTCTGGCGGGATCGCTATAACTCCCGCTTCTCGCGACAACCCAGCAGATTTGCCGGGCCTGTGGCGTTGCATAGTTTCCTAGCTGTCGGACGGCGCTAAACCGCCCTCAGCCAATGAGAGAAAACCGATGTTTGCAGTGATCCGCACCGGCGGCAAGCAATATCGCGTCGCGGAAAATGACGTGATCAAGATCGAAAAGCTGGCAGGCGAGCCAGGCGACGCCGTTTCCTTTGGCGAAGTGCTGATGATTGGCGGCGAAGGCGACGCCAAGATCGGTGCGCCTTTGGTAGAGGGTGCCACCGTCCAGGCCGAAGTGGTCGAGCAGATGCGTAATAAGAAGGTGATTATCTTCAAAAAGCGCCGTCGTCAGAACTCTCGCCGCAAAAATGGCCATCGCCAGCACCAGAGCATCGTTCGCATCACTGGCATTTCTGCCTAAACACCGAGGTAAAGACCTATGGCTCATAAAAAAGCAGGCGGCAGTTCACGTAACGGTCGCGATTCAGCTGGTCGGCGCCTTGGCGTCAAAAAGTTCGGTGGCGAAAATGTCATTCCGGGCAATGTGCTCGTGCGTCAGCGCGGCACGAAATTCCATCCGGGTGAAAACGTCGGCATGGGCAAGGACCACACATTGTTCGCGCTCGTCGAAGGCAATGTAGAGTTCGCGCACAAAGCACGCGGCCGCACATATGTGCAGGTTGCGCCGCCGGCGAACGAAGACGACGGAGCCGTCGCAGCCGAATAGGCGCTGCAGACGACGCTCCGACGCGGGCGTCAAGTCGGTTCAGTCAGGATCGCCGGACGCTCTTGGGCAGTTCAGCGGGACAGGGTTTGACCGATGCGGTTTCTTGACGAAGCCAAGATTTTCATAAAAAGCGGCAATGGCGGCGGGGGCGCGATCTCCTTCCGGCGTGAGAAGTTTGTCGAATTTGGTGGTCCCGATGGCGGGGATGGCGGGCGCGGTGGCGACATTATTCTGCGCTGTGTCCCTAACCTGAATACGCTGATCGACTTCCGCTACACCCAGCATTTCCGCGCCGCCAGCGGCAAAGGCGGTGCCGGTCGCCAACGCACTGGCCCAAGCGCCGATCCCATCATCCTACAGGTTCCGCCCGGCACCGAAGTGCTGGACGAAGACAAGCGCTTTGTCCTGGCTGATATGACCGAGCCTGGCCAGGAGGTCGTGCTGGCCAAGGGCGGCGATGGCGGGTTTGGTAATCTCTATTACAAAAGCTCCGTCACACAGTCTCCCCGCAAAGCGATTCCCGGATGGCCCGGTGAAGAACGCTGGGTTTGGCTGCGCCTGAAGCTGATCGCGGACGCCGGGCTTATTGGCCTGCCGAACGCGGGCAAATCCACCTTCCTTGCAGCCTCAAGCGCTGCCCGGCCGAAAATTGCGGATTATCCGTTCACAACACTGGTCCCGAACCTTGGCGTTGTACGCCTGGACAACGAACGTGAGTTCGTATTGGCGGATATCCCAGGTCTAATCGAAGGGGCCCATGAGGGTGCGGGCATCGGTGACAGGTTCCTCGGCCATGTGGAGCGCTGCCAGGCGCTGGTGCATCTGGTAGACGGCGCTGGCCTGGGTGATCTTGGGCTGGAAGATGTCGCTGCCGCCTATAAGGTCGTGCGCGAAGAACTGATAGCCTATGGCGGCGATTTGGCTGACAAGACTGAGATCCTGGCGCTCAACAAAACCGACGCACTTGATGATGAAACCGCAGCCCGCCAGCGCGAAGAACTTGCGGAAGCCGCCGGGTGCGCGCTCGACGATGTGCTCCTGATCTCTGGTGCCGCTGGCACAGGTGTGCGGGAGGTGCATGAGCGCCTTTGGAAAGCGATTGGCCGGGACCGGAACGCGCCCCTTGTTGACGATGTGCCTGAGGAAGACTCGGGCGGCACCTGGTCACCCGTATGACAAATGCTGGGCCCTCCAGGCTGGCCACGGCGCGCCGGGTGATCGTCAAGATCGGCTCGGCCCTGCTCGTAGACGCAGCCACTGGCGAACTCCGCCGCGACTGGCTGGCTGGTGTTGCGGATGATCTGGCGGCGATGCGCGCCCGCGGCCAGGACGTTGGCATCGTCTCCTCCGGCGCCATTGCGCTTGGGCGGCGTAAGCTCGGCCTTCCATCTGGCGCGCTGCGACTTGAGGAAAGCCAGGCTGCCGCTGCCGTTGGCCAAATTGATCTGGCACACGCATACCGGTCCGTATTCGCACCCCATGGCTTCAATGTCGCCCAATTGTTGCTGACCTTAAGCGATACCGAAGAACGCCGCCGCTACCTGAATGCGCGCGGCACGCTGGCCACTCTGTTCCGCCTGGGTGCCATCCCCGTCATCAATGAAAACGACACTGTGGCGACAGAAGAAATCCGTTTTGGCGATAATGACCGCCTTGCTGCCCGGGTGGCTGCCTGCGCCAGCGCAGATGCGCTTGTGCTGCTGTCCGATGTAGACGGCCTCTATACCGCAGACCCACGCCAGGACCCATCCGCGACAAAGCTGAAAGAAGTCACAGCCGTCACGGCGGACATTGAGGCGATGGCTGGCCCCGTTGGCAGCGACATGGCATCAGGCGGCATGCCGACCAAGCTTGCCGCCGCCCGCATCGCACTCGACGCCGGGTGCAGCATGGCGATCGCTTCTGGCGTTGCTGATCATCCTCTCCGCCAGCTTGAAACCGAAGATGACGCCACCTGGTTCGTCACGGACCAAACGCCAGTCCAGGCCCGCAAGCGCTGGATCGCAGGCGGCTTGGCAGCGGAAGGCGAAGTATGGATTGACGCTGGTGCAGCCCGTGCGCTTGGGCGTGGCAACAGCCTGCTGCCAGCGGGTGCCACCCGCATCGACGGCAAATTTGAACGCGGTGCGCCGGTTATTGTGCGTGGCCCAGACGGGCGGGAAGTCGCGCGCGGCCTCATCGCCTATAGTGCCGAAGACGCCGCGCGTATTCTGGGCCTGCAAAGCGCTGATTTCGCTGACGCGCTTGGATATCATGGCCGGGCCGCACTCATCCACCGCGACGACATGAGCATGACCGGCCGCGCCGGAACATTAAGCCGAGAGAAGGCATGACCCCATGAGCCCTGATTCCACCAGCCTCAACACTCCGGAAACTCTGACGCCAGCAGACGCCGACGCCATGGTAGCCGAAACCGCCGCCCGCGCCCGCGCCGCCGCCCCACCCCTTGCCCGTGCCAAACCTGCGGCCAAAACCCGCGCGCTCAGGTCGGCGGCAGATGCTGTCCGCACCCAAGCCGCGCATATTCTGGCGGCCAATAACAAAGACATGGCGGAGGCCGAGGCCAAAGGCCTATCCGGCTCGATGTTGGACCGGCTGAAGCTTGACGACGCCCGCCTGGAAAGCGTCGCCCAGGGCCTAGAGGCCGTGGCAGATTTGGCTGACCCCGTAGGCCACATTCAGGCCGATTGGACCCGCCCGAACGGCCTGGTGATCCAGCGGATCGCTGTGCCTTTGGGCGTAATTGGCGTTGTCTACGAATCCCGCCCAAACGTCACCGCAGACGCTGGCGGACTGGCGCTGAAGGCCGGAAATTGCGTTATCCTGCGCGGCGGATCTGAAAGCGCTAATTCCTCCGCAGCCATCGTAGAGGCACTCCGCACCGGCATCGCAGCGGCTGGCCTACCGGCAGACGCCATTCAGCGGGCACCAACCCAGGACCGCCAATATGTCGGTGCCATGCTGCGCGCGCACGGCTTGATCGACGTGATGGTGCCGCGCGGTGGCAAAAGCCTGGTAGGCCGCGTGTTGGAAGAAGCGCGCATGCCCGTCATTGGCCACTTGGAAGGCCTCTGCCACGTTTATGTAGATGGCGCTGCGGACATCGACAAAGCCCGCGCCATCGCCGTCAACGCCAAGATGCGGCGCACGGGTGTGTGCGGTGCGGCTGAAACCCTGCTGGTGGACCGCGCCATTGCTGATACAGCCCTGTCGCCGCTACTGGATGACCTGATCACCGCCAGATGCGCCATACGGGGCTGCCCAGAAGTTCAAGCCGCTGACGCCCGTGTCACAGCCGCATCTGAAGAGGATTGGACGACCGAATATCTGGACGCCATCCTTTCCGTTCGCGTTGTGGACGGCATGACTGGCGCGCTCGACCACATCGCCCGCTCTGGCTCTGGCCATACAGACGCCATCGTCACCGAGGACAGAAACGCCGCAGCCCGCTTCACGGCAGAGGTCGACAGCGCCATCGTCATCGTCAACGCATCCACCCAATACGCCGATGGCGGTGAATTTGGGTTTGGCGCGGAAATTGGCATCTCGACGGATAAGTTTCATGCGCGCGGCCCGGTCGGCGCGGACCAACTCACGAGTTATAAATATGTCATCGCTGGCGACGGTCAGACCCGGCCGTGAATCCGGGCGGATCGGCTTGCTGGGCGGGTCCTTCAACCCCGCTCACGCTGGTCATCTGCAGCTCAGCCTGGTCGCACTGAAGCGGCTGCGGCTGGATGCGGTGTGGTGGATGGTCTCGCCTCAAAATCCGCTGAAAGCAGCAGCCGGGATGGCACCATTGGAAGATAGGATGAACGCCGCCCGCACAGCCGCGCGCCATCCACGCATCTATGTGACGGATATTGAACGGCATTTGGCCAGCCGCTACACGGCAGACACTCTGCGCCAACTGCGCCAACGCTTTCCACAAGCCACGTTTGTTTGGCTGATGGGTGCGGATAATATGCTGCAAATCCCACGCTGGAAGCGCTGGGCCGAGATATTTGAAACGACGCCGGTTGCCGTAATTGCACGACCGGAATATTGTTGGAATGCTATGCACGGAAAAGCGGCGACGCGATTTCAGCGCTCTCGACTTGGTCCGCATCTGGGACCCCACGCAGCGGGAAGCCTGGCTACGCGCCGCGCGCCAGCATGGACTTACACGCCAATGCGATTGAACCCGACCTCTGCAACAGATATCCGCAGTGGTCGCCAATCACCCTTCGGAGGACCCTGGGCATCCTAAGCGACGTCAACGAGACTGAAGATACACCGGAAACGGCAGACACCGTTCCCCCCCAACCCGCAGATGATAAAGCGCATGCAATGCTGCAGCGCGTTCTGGAAAGCCTGGAAGAGGACAAGGCCCAGGACATCGTCACCATCGAAATGTCCGGTAAATCTGCCATGTGCGATTTTCTGGTCATTGCATCAGGCCGCTCCCAGCGCCAGGTTTCGGCCATGGCGGAGCATCTGCACGACGCGGTGAAGCCATCCTTACCGGCAGCACCCGGCATGGAAGGCCTGCCCCAGGGTGACTGGGTGCTGGTGGATGCCGGCGACGTGGTGGTGCACCTGTTCCGCCCGGAAGTGCGCGTATTCTATAATCTGGAGCGGATGTGGGGCCTGGAAGCCCCTGCCATCCCACCAAGCTACTTCGCCGAGGATGAAGGTGAAGGTGAAGACCTGAACTAGAATACCTGCCATGCGCCTCACCATAATCGCCGTTGGCCGCGCCCGGGATGCGGATGAGGCGCGCATTGTCGCCCGCTATCTGGCCCGAATGCGCCCAAAGCCAGCGCTCATCGAAATCGACGGCCGCAAAAGCCGGGACGCCATAGATGAATGGCACCAGATCGAAGCCCGCATTCCATCAGGTGCCGCTAGAGTTTTGCTGGACGAGCGGGGTCGCGACCTCCCCAGCCCAAAGCTGGCCGCCCGGCTTGGCCAATGGCGGGATGACGGGCGCGACATTGCCTGCCTGATCGGCGGTGCCTACGGCTTCCCTGACGCTGCCCGCCAATCCGCCGATCTTATCCTCGCTTTCGGCCAAGCAACTTGGCCCCACATGCTGGTCCGCGCCATGCTGTCCGAGCAGCTCTACCGCGCCCAGGAAATATTAGGGGGCAAGCCCTATCACCATGGTTAGGCCAAGCGACCAATATCCCTCTGGACACGCCGCACCCCCTCGCTTATAAACCGCCGTCGCTACGCCATTTCCGTAGCCGTCGCCCAGGTAGCTCAGCTGGTAGAGCAGCGGATTGAAAATCCGCGTGTCGGTGGTTCGAATCCGCCCCTGGGCACCACTTACCCCTCCAAGACAGTCCGATAGTGGCCAGAAATCCGCAGAAATATCAGGGTTTCATAGGTGCTTTGCGTCCGCACTGGTCTATTGTCGTCCGTGGATGTCCAATAAATTTGTGGGTATAATTCAGGGTATCTCCATATATACCCCGGATAGGATACCCACATGCCTCTGACCGATCTGCAAATCCGAAACCTGAAACCGGGCGAGCGCCCCATCAAAAAGTTCGATGGCGGAGGGCTGCACATATTAGTGACGCCGAAAGGATCGAAGCTCTGGCGGATGTCATATCGGTTCGCGGAAAAGCACAAACTGCTGTCGATTGGCGCTTATCCAATTGTTTCCCTTGAGAAGGCCCGAGACGTGCGGAGCGCTGCAAAGAAGCAATTGGCTGCGGGCATTGACCCTAGCGAAGCCAAGCAGGCGAAGAAACGGGAACAGCAGATTTCGGCGGGCAACACATTCCAAGCCGTCGCCGAGGAATATTTGGAAAAGCTTCGTCAGGAGGATCGGTCGCCGCGCACCATGAAGAAGGTCGAATGGCTGCTGGGGATGGCGTACCCACTCATTGGTCACCGGCCTATCGCAGAAATATCCTCTGCCGAGGCGCTGGAGGTGTTGCGCCGGGTCGAGAGACGCGGGCGCCTTGAAACGGCGCGGCGGCTTCGTAGCACGATAGGCAGCGTGTTTCGGTATGGCATCGCTACGGCGCGCGCCGAGAACGACCCGACAGTGGCGCTGCGCGGGGCGCTGGTCACGCCAAAGGTGAAGCACCGGGCTGCGATTACCGACCGGACGGCGCTTGGCGGCCTGCTTCGTGCAGTTGACGGTTTCGATGGACAGCCGACAACACAAGCCGCGCTGCGATTGATGGCGTACCTGTTTCCGCGTCCCGGAGAATTGCGCGCGGCGGAGTGGGACGAGTTTGATCTGGACGCTGCTGTTTGGGCAGTTCCCGCCGAACGCACGAAAATGCGACGCGAGCACCATGTGCCGCTTCCGCCGCAAGCCCTCGAAATACTGTCAGAGCTGCAGGGCATTACGGGAGATGGCCAGTTGGTTTTCCCATCAGTCCGATCCATCCGGCGCTACATGTCAGAAAACACTTTGAACGCAGCGCTGCGGCGGATGGGTTATTCGAAGGATGAAGTGACCGCTCACGGATTTCGAGCGACCGCTTCAACGCTGCTCAATGAATCCGGCCTTTGGGCGCCCGACGTAATCGAACGACAGCTGGCCCATGTTGATTCGAATGAGGTCAGGCGCGCCTATGCGCGCGGCGACCATTGGGATGAACGCATTCGCATGATGGCGTGGTGGGCCGATCTGCTCGACAGCTTACGTATTGGTGGCGAGGTCGTATCCCTTCAGACTAAGCGCCCTGGATAAAGATTTCCGATTCGCCGAGAACGCGTTTGCTCTGAAAGCTCGTCATTGGCGGGCGTTAGTGCGGAGCATTCAATATGGCCAATTCTTCCGATGAGTACGTCGCCGGCGCGAGGCCAAGCGGGCGCATGCTCCGAGAATACGCCGCGCTCGACAGTTGGACGCCAGCGCTTGGCATTTATTTGGCCTTCGGCATCTACCCAGAGGACGATGGCGGCGACGAGCGCAGGTCGTATGGCCCGCCAGAATTTGATGAGAATCAGCAGAATTTCCTCGACGCTGCCGAAGACGCGATCATCTCGGGCGATCTGCGGAGCACCCCCACGCCCGCAGAATTCATTATCTGGGCGAATTCGGCTGGATTGGTTTTCGCCGATGATTGGCTAAACGCGACCGCGCTTGTCCGCGTCGACGGCAAAATCTTGACCGCGCAGGCTGCAAAGACCGCCCGCACTCAGAAGCTCAAAGCGAAGCTGATTTCAGAATGGGCCTTAGCGCCGAGTTGGAGGCATGAAGAGGGAGCCGCGCTTTCTTTGAAGGTGCCTCCGATGTTTGTTTCCACCGACCATGAAGTGAGTCAGCTGCCCCATGAAATCCGACAGCATTTTGAGCGACGACTCACATTCGCAGAACGTGCGTACTCAAAGCGTCAATTGCTTTT
>Ga0181606_10001598_pt1 | contig 19852 bp, 15 predicted proteins | sample 041ome_10_FD_132994 | JGI IMG/M metagenome (GOLD analysis project Ga0181606, IMG submission 132994) | Coastal salt marsh microbial communities from the Groves Creek Marsh, Skidaway Island, Georgia - 041412US metaG (megahit assembly) | ecosystem: Environmental > Aquatic > Marine > Intertidal... | reverse complement strand
ATCGTGGCCAAGGCATTGCGCCTGAAGAACACGCTGGGCTTCGTGCCGCGCAAGTATGAAAGCGACGTGGTGGAAGCCATGGCGCTGAACGGCGCGCTGGCACCGGGCCTTTCGGCAGCAGATCGCAGCGCACGGCTTGCCGATGCCGCCGCGCATTTGCAGATGGCCGACAGCGAAGCAGAGTGGTCTGCCGAACTGACCGATGCCGGCTATGTCCGCTTCAACCGCAAGTGGCGCGGCGTGACCGATGCGCACCTGATCGAGCCGAAGTTCCTCGACAGCGCCGAAGCGCGCAAGCTTCATGACCGCGCGATCGAGCAGGGCGATATCTTCTCCTCGCCCGTCAGGCTGGTTCGTTCCGGCGCGGGCACTGACCCCGAAGCCGTGGAAGCGGCCGAAGGCGAAGACCTTGAAGCCGCAACCGAAGCTGCCATCGCCGCAGCACCCGATGCGATCATCCTGCCCTCCCAGTTGCTCAATGCCGTGATGGCGGCGGGCCGCAAGGGTCTGGCCGTTCAGCGCTACAAGGGGCTGGGCGAGATGAATGCCGAGCAGCTGTGGGAGACCACGCTCGATCCGGACAACCGCGCGCTGTTGCAGGTAAAGGTCGAGGATGCCGACGTGACCGACGAGATCTTCACCCGCCTGATGGGCGATATCGTGGAACCGCGCCGCGAGTTCATCCAGGACAATGCGCTCAACGTGGCCAACCTCGATATCTGATGGTTGATCGCAACGCGATGACGGGCACCGAACGCGGGGGCTTCCTGCTGTTCCTGGCGCTCGTTACCGCGGCAATGCTGCTGGTGGTCTGGCCCTTCGTCGCCCCGCTGGTGTGGGCGACGCTGGCCGCGATCATGTTCCAGCCGCTCTACCAGTGGATGCTGGCCAAGCGGAAGGGCCGCGAAAATCAGGCTGCGGTGCTGGCGCTGCTGGTCATCACCATCGCGGTGATCATTCCTTCGGTGATCATCGGCAGCATGGTGGTGCAGGAAGCCATTGCCATGTTCGCTGCCCTGCGCGCCGGCGATATCGACGTGGCGGGAGAGCTCGACACGGTCATCGCCGCCCTGCCGGATGGCGTGGGATCAAGGCTGGTGGAATCGGGCTGGGGCGACATGGCGACCTTGCAGGCCCGCGCGCAGGAAGTGGCCGAGGATTCGATCGGCCTGATCGCGCGCCATGCCGTCTCCATCGGCGGCGGCCTTGCGGGCTGGCTCCTCGCATTCGGCGTGGGGCTTTACGTCACCTTTTTCCTGCTGCGCGACGGAAAGCAGATCACGCCGCGCCTGATCCACGCCTTCCCCATCGAACGCAGCATTGCCGAACGCATGGCGGAACGCTTCCTCACCATCGTGCGCGCCACGATCAAGGGGTCAGTGGTCGTGGGCCTGGTGCAAGGCGCGTTGGGCGCCATTACCTTCTGGATCGCCGGCATTCCTTCAGCAATCCTGTTCGGCGTGATCATGGCGCTGTTCTCGCTGCTGCCGGCCATCGGGCCTGCCATCGTGTGGGCACCGGCCGCGATCTACCTGCTGGCGGTGGGCGAATACTGGCAGGGCATTTTCGTGATCGTTTCGGGCGTCGCCATCATCGGCATGGCGGACAACATCCTGCGCCCGATCCTGGTGGGCCGCGACACAGGCATTCCCGACTGGCTGATCCTCGTCACCACGCTGGGCGGAATTGCCACGCTGGGCTTGTCGGGCATCGTGCTCGGCCCGCTGGTGGCCGGCCTGTTCATCGCTGCATGGAATGTCTTTGCCGAGCAGGACGAGGCGGCAGAAACCGCCTAGCTGATCGTCTTGCCGTGACCGGCTGTCGCCGCCGCGATCATGGCATCGGCATCCATGGAGGTTTCCTCGTCAAGGAAGGCGAACAGCTTCGCCATGTCCGCATGGTAATCGCCCGTGGGCATCACCGCCGGGCCGAGGCCCGCCACCTTGCGCTGGTGATCGGCAAAACCGCACACCAGCGGCACGCCTGCCAGCATGGCGATGCGATAGAAGCCGGTCTTCCACTTCAGCGCCCCCTTGCGCGTGCCTTCGGGCGCGATCACCAGCATGAACTCGTCCCGCGCGGCGAACTCGTCCACCACTTGCCGCACCACGCCGATACCGGCGCTGCGATCCACCGGCACGCCGCCCATCTCGCGCATGAAGCCGCCCATCGGCCATTTGAACAGCGTGTGCTTGCCCATGAAGGCGGGCGTCACGCCATTGGCATCGGCGATGCCCATGAAGGTGATGAAGTCCCAGTTGGTGGTATGCGGCACCGCCACGAACATGCAGCGGTGCTCAGATGGCGGCGTACGCCCCTCCACCCGCCAGCCACGGGCACGGAAAAGCCACACCAGCACGCGTCGCGTAATCCGAGTGAGCAGGGACAGGCGGGGCGGGTTCAATGCGGCTTCGCAATCCGGAAAGAGGGGTGAGGAAAGCCCTCACTCCCCCATATCGAGATGCTCTGCAAGCCACGGCAGCACCACGTCCTTGAAGCGCGGGCCGATCTTGTCGGTATGGGTGCCTTCGTAGACCGCCCATTCGTGATCGATCCCGAACTTTTCCAGCTCCTGATGGATCAGCGTGTCGTCACGCACCAGCCCGTCCTTGTCACCCACGTCGAGGCCGATGCCGTCGAAGCTTTCCAAAGCGGTGATGTGGCTTGAAACCATGGCCAGCGGTGAGTTGGCGGCCCAGCGCGCCAGCACGTGCTCGTCGATCGCGCCATCTGCGTTCACTGCCCAGTCCACATAGAACGGCGGTTTCTGCGGGTTGGGAGACCATGCCACCGCGCTCGCCAGCCCGGCGCGCATGCCGAAGCCGGACTGGTCCACACCGTCGCGCGGCACGCTGGCCATGGCGGTGGCGCTTTCCACACTCTCGCGCCGCGGCGAAATGCAGCAGGCGCTCTGTGCCCAGATGCTGTCGAACACCTCCGGATGCGTCATGGCGACCACCCATGTGCCGTAACCGCCCATCGAATGGCCGACGAGGCCGCGCCCTTCGCGGGTCGGGATCGTGCGGTAATTGGCATCGATGTAGGCGACGAGATCGGTCGCGATGAAATCGCGGAAATTGCCCGTGGTGACGGAGTTCGAATACATCGATCCGCCCATCGCGGTGAGCGTATCGGGGACCACCACGATGAACTCGCGGCCCGCTGCGGCATTTTCGGCCACGGCGGTGGGCACCTGCATGTAGTCATAGAAATCGCGGCCCGAGATGGCGAAACCGTGGAGGTAGTAGACCACGGGGTAATGCCGCGTCGGGTCCTCGCCATAACTGGGCGGGAGGACGACCATCACCTCGCGTTCCAGCGCATTGCCTTCAAGGTTGCCTTCCAGCGTTGCGCCGTGGACCATCACCGCTTCCACGGTGATCCCTTCGGGCACGACAGCATCGGGCGCGGTGATGTTCTGCGCGGCGGCAGGAACAGCGGCGAGCGAGAGCAGCGCGGCAGCGGCGAGCAGTGCGGATTTCATGCGCGTCACTCGCCTTCAGCCGTGCGTGCCATCACGTCGAGATGCTCGACGAAGAAAGGCAGCATGCTGGTGCGGATACGCTCGCGAATGCGGTTGCCGTGATCGCCTTCGTAAAGCTCGAAGATGTATTCCACGCCGAACCGGTCCAGCTCCGCCATGAAAGCGCGGTTGCCTTCCAGCAGGAAGTCCTGATCCCCGATATCGATGGCGATGGCTTCCAGGCTTTCCAGTGCGGGCAGATATTGCGGCAGCATCACCAGCGGTGAATTGGCGGCCATGCGGTATTCCGCCAGCTTTTCCACCGTGCCGTCTTCCTGAAGACCGGTGTAGGCCTTGAGGAAATTGTCAGCAGTCGGGTCAGGCGACCATGCAGCAAGGGTGGAAACGCCCGCCAGTTCGCCGAAACCGGCATTGGCCACGTCTTCCTCGATCATGCCCTCAATCCGCGCGGCATCTGCGGCGTTGACCGGCTGCGGCGGCAGGCAGCAGGCGCTCATCATGTAGATGCTGGAAAAGACCTCCGGATGCTTCATGGCGATGCGGATGGTGCCATATCCGCCCATCGAATGACCGGCGAGACCGCGGCTGGCGCGTTCCGGGATGGTGCGGAAATTGGCATCGACCCAGCTGACGAGGTCTTCAGCCACCATGCTCTCGTAATCGCCGACGGTCGGACCGCTGGAATAGAAACCGCCACGCCGCAGCGAGAAACCGTCGGGCATCACCATGATGACATCGTTGCCGTTGTCGGATGCTTCCTGCACCGCTTCCTGAATCTGGAAGCCCTGCTGCTGCACTTCCACCGGCATCCAGTAGCCATGCAGGTAATAAACCACAGGGTAGTGGCGGGTGCTGTCCTCGTCATAACCGGGCGGGGTCACGACATAGACCTTGCGTTCAGGATCATTGCCTTCAAGGTTCCCCTCGAGCGCGGGCGAATGGAAGGTCATCAGTTCGATCCGCGCCTGTTCCTGCGCAAGGGCGGGGGCAGCAATGGCAAGGGCGGCAGCGCCAAGCGCGCCAATGGCAAATTTCAACATGGTCTCTCCTCCACGGCCCGCAGCGGGCGCGCCTTATCTTGCAATATTTCCACCTCCCGGCGGTTCATGTCCAGTATCAGAATGTAAGATAAAGGCCCCGTTTGCGCGGGCGAACAGATGATTTCTGGCCATGCGGCAGCGCAACATCTACCCTTGGCTGCAGGACGGAAAAGACCACAACATGCTTGATTCGACTTCGAAGGCCCTGATGCCCGAACCTTCGGCCGAGTTTGCCGATGAGAGCGCCCGCCTTGAAGTGCTGGCTGATTTCCAGTCCGACGCGCTGGAGGACGATGCCGAATTGCAGGCCATCGTCAATTTCGCGGCGAAGCTGTGCAATGCGCCCGCTTCAATGGTCAGCCTGCTGGATGACAAGCGGCAGTATTTCCTCGCCCGCACCGGGATCGAACAGCGCGAGACGCCGCGCGACATCGCCTTTTGTGCCCACGCGCTTGGCCGGTCCGACGTGCTGGAGGTGGAAGATGCCACGAAGGACCCGCGCTTTGCCGAAAACCCGCTGGTGACCGGCGCTCCGGGCATTCGCTATTATGCCGGGCAGCCGCTGGTTTCCGTGGAAGGCGCCCCGCTGGGCACGCTGTGCGTGGTCGATACGCAGGCCCATGCTCCGCTCAATGATTTCCAGCGCGAAGGCATGGCCGTGCTGGCGCAGGCCGCCATGCGCCGCCTGCGCGCCCGCCGCGCCAGCATCATCGCCAGCCGCGAGATTGCCGAGGGCGAGCAACGCTTCGAGGCGCTGGCCGATTCCATGCCGGACATTGCCTTCTCGGCCGACGAGGACGGTACCTTCGACTATTTCAACCGGCGCTGGCAGGAATTTACCGGTATCGACGGCCTGTTCGATGCAGAGATCGGACGCCAGGTCCTGCATCCCGATGAATATGACACGATCATGCAGCACTGGGCCGATTGCATTGCGAGCGGCGAGCCATACGAATTCGAGAACCGGCTGCGCCGGGCTGAAGGCCAGTGGCGCTGGGTGATCGTGCGCGCGCTGCCGGTGCAAGTGGGCGAAACGGGCCGCACCCGCTGGTTCGGCACCGTTACCGACATCCACGATGCGCACGAGCTTTCCGAAACCCGTGACATGCTGGCCAAGGAACTTTCGCACCGGATCAAGAACATCTTCGCGGTGATCAGCGGGCTAATTTCGCTGGAAGCGCGCAAGGAACCGGAACACGCCGATTTCGCTGACCGGCTGACGCAGGTGCTGCAGGCGCTGGGCCGCGCGCATGATTTCGTGCGCCCATCAGGCGGGACCGCGCGCGAGAATCTGCAAGGCCTGCTGCAGGTGATCTTCGCACCCTATCGTGATCGCGCCGGAAAGCCACGCGTGACCGTGTCCGGCGATGACGCCGAAGTGCGCCACAAGGCAGCGACCCCGCTGGCGCTGGTGTTCCACGAACTGGCCACCAATTCGGCCAAATATGGGGCGCTGTCAGTTGAAGGTGGCCATGTCTCGCTGGTGATCGAGAATGATGGCGAGCGGGTGCACCTTGTGTGGAAGGAACACGACGGACCGCAGGTTGTCGCCACAGAGGAAACGGGCTTCGGATCGCGCATGGTCCAGCTGGCTGTCACCGGCCAGTTGCAAGGCAATTGGGATCGCCAGTTCCAGCCGGACGGCCTGCTTGCAAAGCTGGATTTCCCTGTCGGCGCCATCGCGCCCTGACACGGAACGCAGCGAAGCTAATCTTCTTTCGCCACAAAGCCCATTGCGTCGGGCCAGTCTGGGTCTGCCAGCGCCAGCACCTTGAACAAGTCGCCCATCTGGTCCGGCAGCACCAGCCGGTCCCGCGCACGGGCCAGCGCTTCGCGATATTGCGGCGCAAATTCCGACAATGCCTCGGCACGCTGGTGGATGCCGAGCGCGGTCAGCCACTCGCCTTGCGTGGTGGTGCCGAGCCATTTCGCCTCGCGTGACAGGGCGATCTGCTTCATCTGCTCGAAATCGACATGCGCGGTAAGGTCCATCTCGCCCGGCGCGGACAGCGGGTCCAGCTTCTGGTGGTTGCGGATCGCCTGCAGGGTGGAGCCGTTGCGCTGCTCGACATAGCCATAGTCGATGAACAGGGCCACGCCGCCCTGGTTCACCAGCCGCCCGGCCACTTCGAACATGGTCGCAGCGGCGCCTGGACAGGTCTCGATCACCGTGCCGACATCGGCCTTGCGGCGCTTTTCGGGCACGGCGCTGTCCATCGGCTGCTTGCCGGCGACGAAGCAGAAATTCTCGCCATCAGGCGCGACATCCACCATCACCTCGCGCCAGCCCTCGCCAGTCATCACCAGTTGGCGAACAGGCAGGGCGTCGAGGAATTCATTGGCCACCACCAGCACCGGCCCATCGGGCGCGATGGCGGACAGGTCGTGATGGAAGATCGCATCGGGCACCTGCTGCAGCTGGATATCGCGCAGCCGGGTGGAGCCTTCGACAAGGTTGATGCGCGGTTCCAGCCCGTATCGCTTCATCGCCCGCTGCGCATCGCGCGCCAGAAAGCCGCGGCCCGGCCCCAGTTCCACATAATGCACCGGCTCGGTGCGGCCCGCGCGGATCCACAGATCAGCCAGCCACAGCCCGATCAGTTCCCCGAACATCTGGCTGATTTCGGGCGCGGTGATGAAGTCGCCCTCTTCACCGAACACCTCTTCGCGCGAGTAATAACGGGCGTTGCTCTCGCCCATGAACTGCATCAGGCTGATTGGCCCGGTGGCAGAAATCAGCCGGCGGAATGTGTCTGCCAGCCACCGTTCAGCCATTGGCAGCCTGCCCTCGCGGTGCGGAATAGGCGGCATCGACCGGCTTCTGCCGCAGCGACCAGGCGATCAGGCCAAGGCCCAGCAGAATCAGCGGAATGGTGAGCCACTGGCCGCGGCTGAGGCCGGTTTCCGTGACCACCCAGGAAAGGTGGGAATCGGGTTCGCGGAAATATTCGACGATGAAGCGCCCGGCAGAAATCATCGCGGTGAACACGCCCACCAGCAGGCCAGGGCGATAGCGCGCGCGGGTGAGCCAGAACAGCGCATAGAGCCCCACGGCTACCAGCAGGCCTTCCAGCAGCGCTTCGTAAAGCTGGCTGGGGTGGCGCGGTTCAGGGCCTGCACCGGGGAAGGTCATCGCCCAGGGAACTGCGCTTTCGACCGGCCTGCCCCACAGCTCGCCATTGATAAAATTGGCAAGGCGGCCCAGCAGCATCGCCGCGCCGACATTGACCGCGATGTAATCGCACACGCGGATGAAGGAGAGGCCGCCGCGCCACGAGACATAGCCGATCGCCAGCAACACGCCGATCAGCCCGCCGTGGAAGCTCATCCCGCCTTCCCATGTCTTGAACATGTCCAGCGTGCCGATCAGGTCAGGCCGGTAGAACAATACATAGCCCAGCCTGCCGCCCACGATCACGCCCAGCATGCAGTAGAAGAACAGGTCATCCGCATGGCGCTTCGCCATCGGCGCGCCGGGCGCGGCCAGCATCTTGCGCAGGTGCACATAGGCGATGATCAGGCCGAAGATATAGGCCAGCGAATAGAACTTCAGGGTGAAAAAGCCGAGGTCGATCCCGTTGACCAGCCCGAGGTCAGCCCAGTTGATCGCGTTGCTCGCGGTTGCGAGGAATTCAAGCATAAGTCCAAGCCTCTCTTGCTGGATGCGGCCATGGCACAGCGCGTGGCAAGGCGAAAGCCCCGAGCGCACGGGGACATGGCGCGAGCAAGGTTTTGCACAATTGCCCGGCCCGCACTATCTGCAGGGACGTGACCCATTTCAAGATTGCCCGCCAGCGCGAAATCGTCGATCGCCGCGCCATTGTCTCCGAGATCGAGGCCGTCGTGGCCGAGCTCGGCGTTGCCAAGGCGCGCCAGCCGATTGTCGAACTGCTGCGCAAGGCGCTGGCCAATGGCCGCGCGGAACTGACCGCGCGTCTGGCAGACAAGCCCGGCGCCGGGCACGAGATCACCCACGGCTATGCCTTCCTGATCGACCAGTTGATCCGCGTGGTGCACGACCATGTGGTGGAGCAGGTCCACCCCAAGGAAAAGCCTTCTGTCGGCGAGCGGCTGGCGCTGATCGCGGTGGGCGGTTACGGGCGCGGGGAAATGGCGCCCTTCTCGGACGTCGATATCGCTTTCATCACGCCCGCCAAGGCTTCCGCCTGGTGTGAGCAGGTGATCGAGGCGCTCCTCTATTTCCTGTGGGACCTCAACCTGACCGTGGGCCATTCCAGCCGCTCGCTGGACGAGATGGTGCGCATGGCGAAGGAAGACCTGACGATCCGCACCGCCATCCTGGAAGGGCGATATCTTTGGGGCGACAGGGACGTTTACGAAATGGCCGAAAGCCGTTTCTGGAATGACGTGGTGCCCGGCTCGGAACGGCAATTCGTGTCCGAAAAGCTGGCCGAGCGCGATGCGCGGCACAAGCGCATGGGCGATTCCCGCTATGTCGTGGAACCCAATGTGAAGGACGGCAAGGGCGGCCTGCGCGATTTGCAGACGCTCTACTGGATCGGCAAATATGTCTACCGCGTGCGCGAGGCGGCAGAACTGGTCGACAAGGGGCTGTTCACCGCGCAGGAATATCGCAGCTTCCGCCGTGCGGAACGCTTCATGCTGGCAGTGCGCAGCCACTTGCACACCATCGCGAAGCGCGGCGAGGACCGTCTGACATTCGACCTGCAGCGCGAAGTCGCCCGCCGGATGAATTACTCGGACAGGCCGGGAAAGAGCGCGGTCGAGCGTTTCATGCAGTTCTATTTCATGCAGGCACAGCACGTCGGCAACCTCACCGGCGTGTTCCTTGCCCAGCTGGAAGAGCAGACGGCGGAAAAGAAGCCGCGCAACCGCCTGCTGGAACGCTTTCTTGGCCGGCGCTCGGCTGACGAGCGGACGATCGATGGCTACCGCGTGCGCAGCGGCAAGCTGGCCGCACCTGATGATCGCTGGTTCCGGGATGATCCCGTGCGGCTGGTCGAGATCTTCACGCTGGCAGAGCGCGAAGGGCTGGAAATCCACCCCGAGACAGTGCGCATGATCCGCCGCGATGCCAGCCTGATCCACCAGAACGTGCGCGAGAACGCACGGGCCAATGCGGCATTCCTTGACCTGCTGACCGGCCGCAACGATCCCGAAATGGTACTGCGCTGGATGAACGAGGCGGGCGTCTTCGGCCGCTTCGTGCCCGATTTCGGCAAGGTCAACGCGCAGATGCAGTTCGACATGTACCACCATTATACGGTGGACGAGCACACTGTCCGCGCTATCGGCCTGCTCGCCAAGATCGAGAAGGGCGAGCTTGAGGAAGACCATCCGCTTGCCACCAAGATCCTGCCCGGCCTGAAGTATCGCCGCGCTCTCTATGTCTCGGTGCTGCTGCACGATATCGCCAAGGGCCGCGGCGGGGACCATTCGGTGCTGGGTGCGGATGTGGCGCTGGAACTGTGCCCGCGCCTTGGCCTGACCGAACAGGAAACGCAGCTGGTCAGCTGGCTGGTGCGCTATCACCTGCTGATGAGCGCGATGGCCTTCAAGCGCGACCTGTCTGATCCCAAGACGATCGAGGATTTCCTCGAGGTGGTGGAGGACAGCGAGCACCTTGGCCAGCTGACCGTGCTTACCATTGTCGATATCCGCGCCGTGGGGCCGGGCATCTGGAACAGCTGGAAGCGCCAGTTGCTGGGCGATCTCTACATGCTGGCGGACGAGCAACTGCGCCTGGGCGCCGATGACGAGGACCGCCAGCGCCAGCGCTACCAGCGCAAGCGCGAGGAAGTGACGCGGCTGCTCGGCCCGGACCGGGCGCATTTCGTGGAGGAGCTGGATAGCCGGTTCGACCGCGATTACTGGATGGCCGAACCTGCCGACATCATCGCCATCAACCTGCCGCATTACGAAGCGGCCAAGCGGCTCAACCACTCGCTGTCGATCCACGCCGAATATTACCCGGCGCGTGGTGCCACGCTGATCACCGTGATCGGCGATGACCACCCCGGCCTGTTCTTCCGCATCGCCGGGGCGATCAACCTGGCTGGTGCCAACGTGATCGACGCGCGCATCCACACCACCAAGGTGGGCAAGGCGGTCGACAACTTCCTGGTGCAGGACCCGCTGGGCAAGCCGTTCAAGGAAGAAGCCCAGATCAATCGCCTGAAGCAGAGCATTGAGGATGGCCTGCTGGGCAAGATCGATATGGTCCGCAACCTCGCCCAGCGTCCGCTTCCGCGCACCCGTGCCGAAGCTTTTACGGTGGCTCCGGAAATCTTCTTCGACAACGAGGCGTCAGACCGCTTCACCGTGGTGGAAGTCCATGCGCGGGACAGGCCGGCGCTTCTCAATCGCCTGACCCGGGCGATGTTCGAACGCAGTCTGATCATCAACTCCGCCCACATCACCCAATATGGCGAAAAGGCGGAAGACACCTTCTATGTGACCGACCTGCTAGGCCACAAGATCTACAGCAAGGACCGGCTGAAATCGGTGGAAGAGGCGCTGCTGGGGGCCATCGCGGCGGGTGAGCCGAAGACCGAGGCGGCGGAGTAAGGCTGCTATTGCGGGGTGATCCGGAATTCGATGTCCGGATAGCCTGCCAACAGCGCGGCAAAGCCCGCACCCGCCACACAATGCCAGGGCGTATCAGGAGCGGACTGGATCGTGGCGCGCGTGCTGGCGAATTGCGGGTCATCCAGAAAGGCCTGCACACCGCCTGCACCCTGCACCCAGTCATCCAGCCGGGTGAAGGAGCGGTCATACAGCGCTTCATGCGCCAGCATCATGCCATCGAGCGAGGCCACGCATTGCCGGCTCGCTTCGTCCATCCCCGTCCACACCGGCAGTTCAAAAGCATCCGTTGCGCCGCGGTAGGCCTGTCCCTCACCCGGCAAGGCGCCATTGCGGGCGGGATCGCCGAACGCGCGATAGGGCGCAAAGCCATCGGGCAACATACGCAGCCCTGCAGTGCTCTCTATGACCGCCATTACCGGCAGGACATCGGCAAAGGGCATATCACCATCCACAACCAGCGACAGCTTCGTATCGCCCCTTGCAGCCTCTCGCTCCAGCGCCGGGCCGAGTTGGGCAAAGGCGATCCTATTGCCATTGAGGCTAAGCGAGCCATCGCGCGCCATTGCCAGTTCGGCGGTCACATCATGGTTTTGACTCGGCTCGACGATGCCGAAAGGGAGCCGCGCCTGCCGCACGTCAACCCTGCCCGCCGGGGCCGGATCGCCGGTCACGCAAGCCGAAAGCAGGGCGGCCACCATCGCCAGACCGCTGCAGGTTGCCAGTTTGCGCATGGTCCGTCTCTCCCTCTGCCGCGCCTTCAGGCTCAGCCCCGCTCCCCGAACAGCGCCGTACCCACTCGGATATGCGTAGCGCCCAGCATGATAGCGGTCGCATAATCGCCGCTCATACCCATGCTGCGGCCTTCCAACCCGTTGTCGCGCGCCAGCTTGTCGAGCAGAGCGAAGAAGGGCGCAGGCTCGATCCCCAAAGGAGGGACGCACATCAGCCCGGCGAGCGGGATACTTGCAGCGCGCGCCTGTTCGACCAGTGCGGGCATATCGGCGATTGCGCAGCCGCCTTTCTGGTCCTCGTCCCCGATATTGACCTGAATGAAGCACGGCACGCGTTTGCCCGCCTTGTCCATTGCCTTGGCCAGCGCGGTCAGCAGGCTGGGCCGGTCAAGCGAATGGATGCAGTCGAACAGCGCCACCGCATCATCCGCCTTGTTCGATTGCAGCTGGCCGACGAGGTGCAGTTCCACGCCCTCATAGGCCTCTTTCAGCGCGGGCCATTTGCCTTGCGCTTCCTGCACGCGGTTTTCACCGAACACGCGCTGCCCGGCTTCGAGCAGCGGGGTGATGGCATCGGCATCATGCGTCTTGCTGATCGCGATCAGCGTGACATCTTCCACCTTGCGGCGGGCAATCTTGCAGGTGCGGGCGATCTCTGCCTGCACGTCTTCCAGCAATTGGGCTGCGTTTTCGCTCATGGCCGCGCTATAGCGTGGGCATGGCAGCAATCCAGCCCTTCCCGAATGTCTGGCTCATCTCGGACGAACGAAACGATGCCGTGCTGGAGCGAGCGCTCACCAGCCTGCCGCGCGGCAGCGGGTTCATCTACCGCCACTATCACCTGCCCGATGCCGAGCGCGTGGCGCGCTATTTTGCGCTGGCGCGGATCGCCCGCGCGCGCGGCCATGTGGTGGTGCTGGCAGACAGCGCGCTGACCGCGCTGGAATGGGGGGCGGATGGCATTTACGGCGCGCCCTTGTCGCTCTATCCCACGCGCGACCTGCTAACGCTGGCGACGGTGCACGACATGCGCGAGATCGGTGAGGCCAACCGCATGGGCGCAGACGCCGCGCTGCTATCCCCTGCCTTCACCACCAACAGCCACCCCGGCGCGCCGTCGCTCGGCCCGGTAAAATGGTGGCTATTGGCGAGATACGCGCAAATGCCGGTGATCGCATTGGGCGGGATGGATCGGCGCAATGCAGGCAGACTGGGCTGCGAACGGTGGGCGGCCATCGACGGCCTCAGCGGTTAGTTTGTTTTAGCCCCTCAGACGCCGGGCGCAGGCCATCCGGCCAGCTTGGCTTCCGGCCTACCGGCCGGCGCGTGGTCACGCGCTGGCTTCACCTGCGGCTCAGCAACTATTCCAGGCCAATCAGTTCGCGTCAAAGAACGGTTGCTCAGCAACCGCAAGGGCGACCGCCCGCCCGGACCGGCCCCGTAGCGTAGCGAAGGGAACAGCCGGGAGGACGAAGGCGCGGATGGGCCTTCGCAAAACTAACAATTGACCTCGAGTCCGCGCGGATTCAATATGCGCATCCGCGGGACATCGAGGGAGCAGAACAATGGCGACAACCGCCCGCAATTCGGCGCAGCCAAGTGACTGGAAAGTGGCATTCCGCCGCTCGCTTTCGCGCATCCTGCAGCGCGGCGGCGCGATTGTGCTCTATGCGCTGATGGGTTTCCTCGCCCTGTCGCTGATCAGCTATACACAGACCGATCCCTCGCCCTCCACCGCTGCAGGCGATATCGTGCAGAACTGGATGGGCAGGCCCGGCGCCTGGCTGGCAGACCGCGCGCTGCTGTCCTTCGGCATCGTCTCGGTGCTGTTCCTTCCGTTGCTCTATGCCTTTGCCAGCAAGCTCTGGCGCGATTCCGAAGCGGTTGATGAAGACGATGCGCCCGCCATGGCGCAGGGCAAGTGGTGGAAAACGCTGCTGGTGCTGCTGGCCGGCATGGCGCTGCTGTCCACCGTGCTGGCGCTGGTGACCGATCCTGCCAAGCCCAACCTGCCTGCCGGATGGGGCGGGCTGGCTGGCTTGCTGGGCGAAGGGGGGTTGCGCGCGCTGGCCGGTCGCTTGCCCGATGTGGCGCAATTCTGGGTGATCCTTGCAGGCGGGTTTGCCGCTCTGTTTGGCGGCGCATTGCTGGCTGGCAAGGTCTTCGCCATAGACTGGGCGGGCCTGCTGACCATACCCGAATGGGCACGCCGCGCCCCCAGCCTGCCACGCAGCGCACCCAATCCGTTCAAGGAACAGGCCGAAAAGCGCAAGGCCACGGCGGAAAAGACCAGGGCCGAGCCGGTCACCATTCCCGCGTCCGATCGCAAGCCGCCGGAAATCTCGGATCCTTCCGCCCCGCCGCGCCCCGCACAGCCGACCAAGGCCAAGCAGAAGGACCTGTTTGCCGAGTTCGACCTGCCCAGCCTCGACCTGCTGGAAGACCCGCCCGCCAACAACGCCCCCGCGCTGGACAAGCATGCTCTGGAGCGGAACGCGCGCCTGCTGGAAAACGTGCTCGACGATTTCAACGTGAAGGGCGAGATCACAGCCGTGCGCACCGGCCCGGTGGTGACCATGTACGAGCTGGAACCCGCGCCCGGCATCAAGGCCAGCCGAGTCGTCGGCCTTGCGGAGGACATTGCCCGCAACATGTCCGCCATTTCTGCACGCGTCAGCCCGATCCCGGGCAAGACGGTGATGGGCATCGAATTGCCCAATGCAGACCGGCAGATGGTCAGCTTCAAGGAAATGGTCGGCTCCGAAGCCTTCGCCTCGGCCAAGGGCAATCTGCCGGTGATCCTGGGCAAGGACATTGCCGGTGAACCCGTGGTGGCAGACCTTGCCGCCATGCCGCACCTGCTGGTGGCGGGCACCACCGGATCCGGCAAGTCGGTGGGTATCAACTGCATCCTGCTGTCGCTGCTCTATCGTTTCAGCCCAACCGAATGCCGCATGATCCTGGTCGATCCCAAGGTGCTCGAGTTGAAGAGCTATGACGATATCCCGCACCTTCTCTCGCCCGTTGTGACAGAGCCGCACAAGTCCGTGCGCGCGCTGAAATGGGCGGTGGAGGAGATGGAGAAGCGCTATCGCATGATGTCCGAAATCGGCGCGCGCAATATCGGCGGCTTCAACGAACGCGTGAAGGCCGCTGCCGCCAAGGGCCAGCCGCTGGGCCGCCGCGTGCAGACCGGCTTCGATCCCGATACGGGCGAGGAACTGTTCGAGGAAAAGCAGCTCGATTACGAAGTGCTGCCGCAGATCGTGGTGATCGTGGACGAGCTGGCTGACCTGATGGTCACCGTCGGCAAGGAAATCGAGGTGCTGATCCAGCGGCTGGCGCAGAAATCGCGTGCTGCCGGTATCCACCTGATCATGGCCACGCAGCGCCCATCGGTCGACGTGATCACCGGCGTGATCAAGGCCAACATGCCCACCCGCATCGCCTTCAACGTCACCAGCCGGATCGATTCCCGCACCATCCTGGGCGAACAGGGCGCGGAGCAGCTGCTGGGCAAGGGCGACATGCTCTACAAGCCCACATCGGGCGCGCTGCGCCGCGTGCACGGGCCGTTCGTGTCGGACGAGGAGGTGGAGAAGGTGGCGAGCCACTGGCGCAGCCAGGGCGAGCCGGACTACATCGATTCGGTCACCGAGGAGCCGGAAGACGGTGGCCTCAGCTTCAACGATGATGTCACCGCTTCGGACGATCCCGAAGAACGGCGTTACCTGCAGGCCTGCCAGATCGTGTGGGAGAACCAGAAGGCGTCCGGCTCGTGGCTGCAGCGCCAGCTAGGCGTGGGCTACAACACCGCTGCCAAGCTGATCGAACGGATGGAGGATGACGGCCTGGTCGGCCCCGCCAACCACGTCGGCCGCCGCGAGATCTACCGCGACCGGGATGGCAATCCGCTCTAGCTGGGAATTTCGCTTCTGCACCTGACCCGCATCGCGTAAGTCCTAGCCGGGCAGCGCCGAGGGGTGCATGATCGCTTTCATAAAACAGATGGAGAGGATCACATGGCCAGCAAATATGAACGCGAAGTCTATGACTGCATGAACCCGACGCTCGAACTGCTCGAGAAGACGGAAAACCCGCACCACCGCGCCATCCTGAAGAACTATTGCCGCCACGTGCACCTTGAAGGTGCCGCCATGTTCGAGGAAATCACCTCGCCCGACATGATGGCCGATGATCCGGTCTATCACATCACCTGGGGCGACAGCCCGTTTCAGGTGAAGGGCCGCAAGGGCGTGTTCGATTTCTACTCCGGCATCGGCGACATCGTGCTGTGGAACAGCGGCGACAAGGTTGCCGTGGCCGACTGGGGCATCGCCGACGAGATGTGGTTCCACCAGATGTCCACCGGCGCCGAGCTAAAGAAGTTGGGCCACAAGGTGGAAAAGGATGATGGTCTCTACCTCGTCGATTCACTGCAGGCCTTCATCTGGCCCTATGACGAAAACGCGCTGCTGAAGGGCGAGCACCTGTATGAGGACAAGTCCACCCTCACCATCCGCGAGATCGATCCGGCAGACTACATGACGCCCGAGCGTGTGCGCGAGATCCACAAGGAATGCCTTGCCGAACTCGAGGAGCGCTGGGGCCCCGAATACTGGGTGTGGCAGCGATAGGCGGTGGGCGCGTAATCACGCGCTCACGCCCTGTCGCTCAGCTTTCCGGCATACGGCAGGAATAGCTCGAAGCCACGCCTTCCGGCCCGCCGTCAAAATGCGCATATTGCGGGTGCGGGCACAGCTTCATCTGGCTGTCGTCATTGCTTGCAGGGCCGCGCGATGCGGGGATGGACGCAGGCGCCTTGCCTTCCTCCACCCATTCCACCAGCGGGCCGAGAAGGTCGAACTGCTCGTAAGAATCGCCTCCCTGGCAGTGCATCATGCCCGGCACCATGTAGAAGCGCGCGGCATCGTCCCAGCGCTCGCCATTGGTCTGCCCAGCGCGCTGGAACCAGTCCCAGGTGTCAAAGGCAGAGAACCACGGATCGGACACGCCGTGGAAGAACAACATCTTGCCGCCATGGTCGAGGAAGGTGGACAGGTTCGTCCAGTATGCTGTGTCCGTCAGGCGGCCTGTCGCATCCCAGCGGATCTGGTGGATACGCTCGTCAATATCGATGTCGCGCGCGGTCGATGCCGGGCCGAAGGGGCTGGGCTGGCCCACCGGCAGGAAGCCGGGCAGGCCGGGGCCGGAATAGGTAATGCCCGTATCCCACGGATAGGGCACATAGAGCGCACGGCCAGTGGCATCTCGATAGCCCGCCATCGCGCCCTTCATGGCCTCTACACGGTCCGCCGCGATGCAGCCATCGGTTTGCGCCGCTTCGCAGGTCAGGGCATCGGCATCGAAGCTGCGGCAGCCTTCGACATTGGCGATGATGCCGTCTGCCAGCCCATCCTGCGCATCGCACTGACGAGCCAGTTCGCTGCTGACCAGCGATAGTTCGGCAGGGGTGAACCCGGCAGGGCCCTGTGCCCCGGCCGGTAGAGTGCGGTTGAGCAGTACCTGCGCATATTCGGCCGAAAGGTTTGAGAAACCGGGCCGCATGGCAGGCGCGCCCACCACGATCCCGTCAAACAGTTCGGGGTAACGCTGGCTGGCCAGCATCCCTTCGCGCCCGCCGGTGGAACAACCCGTCATATAGGAGTGATGCGGCGCCTCGCCGTAATAGGACTGCACCAGTTCGCGCGTTGCCAGCGTGACGGTGCGCACCGATGCTTCGGCAAAGTCGAGCGCGGCGCGCTGGTCCGCCATGAAGCTGGAATCGAAACCGGCACCCTTGTGGCCACTGTCGTGGCTGGTCACTGCAAACCCGCGGGAAAGCGCGTTCCGCGCGCCCGCGGCGACCGGGCCCACTGCGGGCCTGATCGAACCGTTCAGCCCGCCGCCGCCCTGCAGCAGGTAACGCCCGTTCCAGTCCGCCGGCAGCGCCAGCTCGAAGCCGATGCCATAGGTGTTGCCGCCTGCGCCCGTCCGTTCGTTGATCATGCCTTCGACAAGGCAGTGCGGGGGCATGGCGGTGGGCGGGCCGCCCTGCCATCCGGGAAGCTCGCGCCTCTCGGGATAGTAGGTCGCAGCAGTAATGGCGACATCGCCCATATGCGTGCCGCCAAGCGCTGCGCAGCGTTCGCCCGGCGTGGCCCTGGATTCGCCCAGTGCGGAACTGGCCGTGATGGGTGCGGCAACGGCGGTGCAGAGCAGCAGCGAGGCGATCATGCGGTTGCGGTTGGTCATGTTTCTGGGTTCCCCTTCTCTTCGTGCCGCAGCGCTACCAAGCCGGCACGCGATACACAACGTGACTTGTATCGCGTGCCAGCAAAGCTAACCTCCCGCCTCAAACGGGAGAGCACACAATGCGCAAACTTACGACAGGACTTGCCCTGGCCGCAGGGCTGCTGGCGGCAACGCCTGCGCTGGCAGAGCATCACGCCGAAGGCACCTGGGTGGGCAGTTGGACAGCCAGCCCGCACGCTCCGCTTACGACCGAAGGGCCCTTTGCCGCTGCCAGCTATGACGATGTGACCATCAGCCAGGTGATCCACCTGTCCGAAGGCGGCACGGCGCTGCGGGTGCGCTTCACCAACCGCTATGGCGGGGCGCCGCTGCACATCGGCGAAGCGCGGATCGTGCTGCTGGATGATGATGGGAAGGAGGTGGCAGGCTCCAGCCGCGCGCTGACCTTCGGCGGCGAAGCTGGCGCGGTGGTCCCGCGCGGCGCGCCCTTCGCCAGCGACGTGGTCGAACTTGCGACGCAGGATTTCCAGAAAGCGAAGGTTGTGATGTATCTGCCGGAAGATACCGGCCCGTGCACCTGCCATCTGACCGGCCTCGATACGCTGGCGGTATCTGCCCCCGGCAACCATGTGGGCGAGGATTTCGCGCCTGCCAGCACCGCCATGCACCGCGCTTTCTTGCACACGGTGGAAGTGCTGTCCGACGACGCGCAGGGCACCATCGTCACCTTCGGCGATTCGATCACCGATGGTTTGGGGTCCACACCGGGCGAGGATCGCCGCTGGCCCGATGTGCTGGCCGAACGGCTCGAAGCGGCAGGCATGGAATATGCCGTGGCCAATGCCGGCATCTCGGGCAACCGCGTGCTCAGCCCCGGCATGGGCGAAAGTGCGCTGTCCCGCTTTGACGAAGATGTGCTGAGCCTGCCCAATGTCACCCACATGATCATCTTCGTGGGCGTGAACGACATCGGCAACCGCTATGGCCCGCAGCGCGGCGGCGTGGGCGGGCTGACGCTGGACCAGCCGGAAATCGACGCAGCGCAGATGATCGCCGGATATCGCCAGCTGATCGCCCGCGCGAAGGCCGAAGGGATCACCGTGATCGGCTCCCCCATCGGCCCCTACAAGGGCGCAGGATACTGGAGCGAGGAAGGCGAGGCCGCGCGCCAGGCGATCAATAGCTGGATCCTCGATTCGGGCGAATTCGATGCCACGGTGCGGCTGGATACGGCCTTTGCCGATCCGGCTGATCCGCAGCAGATGCGCGAAGGCTATCACATGGGTGATTTCCTGCATGGCAGCGACGCCGGGCTGAAGGCAGTGGGCGAAAGCATCCCGCTGGAGCTGTTTGCACAGCGATAATCAGCCCTGCTGATCCCCGGATCACTGGATAACTGGCCGTCCGCAGCTTTCCGGCTTCGGGCGGCCTGCTATTTTGCATTCCGTGCAGGCAAATATCGAAATCGGCAGGGATTCGGGCGGCAAGCCCGTGAGTATCGACGTGGAGGAGCTTCTCGCCACGCGCCTGCTGGTGCAGGGCAACTCTGGCAGCGGCAAGTCGCACCTGCTGCGCCGCCTGCTGGAACAGAGTGCGCATCTGGTGCAGCAGGTGGTGATCGACCCGGAAGGGGACTTCGTCTCGCTGGCGGACGAGTTCGGCCATATCGTGATCGAGGGCGGCAGCTATACCAGCCGCGAGATCGAGGCGCTGGCAGGCCGCATCCGCCAGCATCGTGCTTCGGTGGTCCTCTCTCTGGATGACCTTGAGGT
>Ga0181606_10001597_pt1 | contig 19858 bp, 15 predicted proteins | sample 041ome_10_FD_132994 | JGI IMG/M metagenome (GOLD analysis project Ga0181606, IMG submission 132994) | Coastal salt marsh microbial communities from the Groves Creek Marsh, Skidaway Island, Georgia - 041412US metaG (megahit assembly) | ecosystem: Environmental > Aquatic > Marine > Intertidal... | reverse complement strand
TCCCGCGACATACCAGAGGTATTTAGAGTCTTCAGTTTATGATATCTCAGTAGTTTTTCAAAACGCTACCTTTATGCCCCGGCTTTTCCCCGATAAGCATTGTATAGTCTATCTTCAAGATAACCTTAGGGCTATGGGTCGCGCATCTGCTGAACAGGAAATTAATTTAATTAACGCAGATTTAATAGTAGCTAATACACTTGATACTGCTTCATCATATCCTGAATATGACATAGATATTTGCCCAGTTGGTGTAGATTCAGAATTATTTAAGCCCTTGGACCGAAGTGAAGTTCGCCAAAAATACAGCATTGGGTTGAATGAAACTATCGGGATTTTTATTGGAGCGTTGGATGATGTGAAAGGTTGGCCTGAGGTGCGAGCTATTATTGAGTCTGACCTAGAATTGCGTTGGATAGTTATTAGTAAATATGAAGATACGTATAGTCATCCAAACATACGTTTTTTTTGTAAGCAACCTCAGAGTGTGATTATTGAGCTTTTAAATACTGCAGATTTCTTCATCTTAGGGTCATCTGTCGAAACCCAATGCATAGCAGCTATAGAGGCAGCTTTGTGTGATGTTCCTGTCGTAATGAAGCCGGTAGGAATTTTTGCCAATTTAAACGATGAAGATAAAAGCGCAATCGGGAGTATCCAGACAGACCTCTCAGCAGGTTTGAAGTACGTACTTGCAAACAGAAAGGGGTTTTCACCGCGGAATGCTATGCTCCTTAATGGAATTTCTTTGGATGCTACAAACCCTTTGTGGTGCAGAATTTTCACACGTGAAATGATGAAGTCATTGAGTAAAAAATATCGGTGTGACACAAGCCAAAAATCTACTTTTAATTTGCGTAGTAAGGTACTTTACAAACTTGAAGTGTTGTACCGCTTCTATGTTCTACAGCCGATATTAAAACGTGATACGTTTTACTCAATCGCAGAATTGTCTGCCTATATCCAAAATAGTTTACCACCTCCTTTTCATAAGACACTCCGCGCTGTTTGGCGTTTTCTAAGGAGGCCCCTTGATTTATAACTTTTTAGGCTCCCGCTCAGTCTGTATTCTTTCTTTTTCTTGTGTGATCGGGTTGTTGCTGGCTGCTATAGAGTTATTACTCTCAGCATATATCGTCAAATTATTGTCATTAATCGGGGTTTTTAGCCCTGATGGAGGGTTATTTGCGGGGTTGTTAAATATTACCGATGACCCATATATCGTATTGAGTGGTTTTATTCTTGTTGCCCTGCTGCGATCTTCTCTCCATATTGCAAAAGGGTATTTCGCTGTCAGTGCTAATGAATTATTTATAACAAGGCTCAGATTTTTATGTATATCAAGTACGCTGAATAAAGTTGGGCCAAAACAAAATACGTCAGGAGTCTATTCTCTGATTTCAGACGTTTTTTTAAAGTCGGCTCAAACATTCTTTGGCATTGCTCATTCTCTTCCGCTGATCATACAATCAATAGTAATGCTACTATTTTTGTTTTCAGTATCAGCCTATCTTTCTCTTGTTGGTCTATTGTTTCTTATTATATCTGGTTCTTTCGTGTTCATTGCGCAGCGAAGAATCGCAAAGATTGTGGGTCCTCTTTCTGGTATAAACAAATCTCTGTATCGCAGTTTGAAACGAATTCTAGATAACTTGCTGCTTATAAGATTCTGCAAGTTAGAAGAGCTTGAGAATACAAAGGTTGCATTGATTCTTGGTGATTACTTGAAGCGTGTGCGCAGAGGTAATTTCTATAGCCTCTTATCGGAAAATATACCCACTTGCATTGGATCTCTTGTAATTTCTCTGTTATTTGTGATGCAGATAAAAACTGACGAGGTGAGACCAGAAATCTTTATTGCATTCATTTATATTTTTGTTCGATTTGTACAATGTGTAAGTCAGACGGTTAGCTTTGCTGGCCTTTCGATTTTAAATTACCCGTATTTTATTGCGGCTCTTAAATATTTTAGTAGACTTCCATTAGATGAGGTTAAGGCGTTTGATGCGATTTTACTGAATCATGATAAACACAATAAAGATGATTCGTTCAGTGAGAAAAAACAAATCCGATCGGATATCCGATTAAAAGCTGCTCCAGATATAAATATAAAACATATAAGCTATAGTTATCATAATGAAAACCCTTTGTTTATTAATTTAGATTTTAGAGTCAAGTCTGGCCAGTGTTGTGTTATTGTTGGACCAAGCGGTGCTGGGAAAAGTACGTTACTTAATCTATTGGTTGGAGAGCTTGAGCCAAACGAGGGCCTAATAGTGATCAATGGCCAATCACCCAGTTCCTTTCTAGACCTCTATAGTGACGAAGCTGCCTACGCAGGACCAGAACCACTACTATTTGAAGGAAGTATAAGAGAAAATTTGTTATATGGATCAGATGGTACTGTATCCGAACAAGAAGCCTATAAAGTGCTAGAGGAGTTAGGCCTTAAAGAGTGGTTATCTCAGTTCAATTATGATCTTGATAAACCTCTAGGGAGCCCGGGGATTGCTGTCTCCTCAGGACAAGCGCAACGGATTTCATTGGCGCGAGCAGTTTTAAGGAAGCCAAAATTACTGATACTTGATGAAGTCACTGCAAATCTTGATGTCGCTGCGGAACGAAAAATTCTTTCTTTACTGGAACAGTTAAAAGGCGTTACCACTACTATTATCGTGACTCACAGTAGTGAAATAATGAGAAATGCTGATATTACCGTTGACCTGTCCAATAAACAACCTCTTTTGCGGAGAAACTGAGTTGAGCGCGTTGAGCTCATTTCCAGGTGATTCATCTATAAGAGTCACCATCGTAACTCCCGTCTATAACCAAGCATCGACTTTGGCTGAGACGATAGAGAGTGTGCTCAACCAGTCTTATCAAAATATTGAGTATATAATTGTTAATGATGGCTCTACTGATAATACAGCCGAAGTTTTAGATGCATATAGTGATCGAGTTCGTATAATTACACAAAACAATGCGGGGCAGGCTGCAGCATTGAATTTGGCTTGGGGTTTGGCATCAGGGGAGTATTTCACATACCTTTCAGCAGATGATATTATTTATCCACATTGTATTGAAACTCTGGTTAAATCTATTGATGGTCAGACTCTTGTGTATTATCCGGACTATGATTTGATTGATGTTCAATCTTGTAAAATTAGGACGAAGGTAATGCCAGAGTATAACCTAAGAGATTTAATTTGTGGTTTGATTTGCCAGCCTGGTTTGGTGGCAATTTTTCGAGCTGATGTCTTTCGCCTCACTGGAGGATGGGATAAAACTTACCAGTTTATTCCTGATTTCGAATTTTGGGCGCGTGTTTCGAATCTTGGTAAATTTAAACGAGTTCCTTATTCGCTAGGAGGCTTTCGGATTCATGATGAATCGGGATCAGTTCGAAGTATCAATCTAACTGCTTCGGATGAGATTATCCGTTTTGTTGACGAATTTGAATATCCTTCATTTAACCATTGTAAAAGAGGTGCGAGTTTTAAAGCCCGCTTGATGTCGGCTCGAAGTCATCTTCAATCAGGTCGTTTCTATTTTGGAATAATAAGATATATTGAATCTTTCAAAGTAGATTCCCGCTCTGCTATTAAATTAACTAATATAATTTTTGTGCTAAACGGTCTTTTTAAATCCATGTATTATCGGATTAGAAGATCTTTTATTCTAAGGCCCTGAGTTCAGTATGATATTTTATAATATTATTTATGCGCACGGTATTCATACTGGTGGTGGATTGACATTGCTTAAAGAAGTATTAGCTGCTGTTAGCAAGAGTCCCGATTATAAATTCATTCTAGATAGCAGAATCCGTGATGAAGTTTCGAAATATAATTTAACTTACGTTGATTATTTTGAACCTGGAATATTAGGGCGTATTCGGTCAGAATTAAGATTAAGAAAATATGGTTCCGAAGTAACAAAAGTCCTTTCCTTCAACAGTCTTCCATTTTTTCTACCACTAAAATATCCGATTACAATGTTTTTTCAAAATGTTAATTTAATTTATTCTACAAGAAATTCAGGATTCTTGGCTTATTTTAAGTCAAGGTTCTTTAGATTTCATGCTTCGAATGTCGATGAGTTCATTGTTCAAAGTGCAACTGTTCAAAATATATTGAGTGCTGCTACTGATCGACCTAGTAGTATTATGACATTACTTGATATTAGTCAGCTATTATCTAACTCCTTGTCTGAGCGTAATTTAATCACGGAGGGCGTTAAATTTATTTATGTAGCAGACGATTCAGATCATAAAAATCACTTGGTTCTCTTTCAAGCTTGGAGTTTAATAAGGAGAATATTCCCAGCTTTTAAGATGGAGCTAGTCGTAACCATCCCTTATTACACTAAGGGAGATTTTGGACGGTATTCTGGTGAGTTTGATTACGCGGGACTTTGCATTAAAAATATCGGATATGTACAACAATCGGAGCTCTTTGATTGGTATAATCGTTGTGATGCAATGATTAATCCTTCTTTAAGCGAGTCTTTGAGCTTACCTCTAGTTGAGGCTCAATTTTTTGATCTTGATATTATTGCATCAGAATTAGATTATGTAAGAGATATCTGTATTCCGGTTGAAACTTTTGACCCTCAGTCCGCAGTTTCAATAGCAAGGGCGTTGGCTCGATACCTAGATTTGCCATGGCCGCAAAGTGTTTGTCCTACAACCCCGGGTGATTTACTTGAGAGAGTTTTTGGATGAAGTTATTTTTAAGTTTTTGTGAGGTTCTAAATTGCATATATTCAACTATGAAAAATTTTTAGAGAGCGTTGATAAAGAGTTTATATCTTATAGTAAAGCATCTCCTTATCCTTTTGCGTATTTCGATGATCTTTTTGACGATGATTTACTTGACGAAGTAAATAACGATATTGATCAAGTTAATTTCGAAAAAGACGTTCGCTCAATAACTGGGGTCGAAGTTAAAACTCGTTCGAATTTTGAAGATAATGAGTCGCTTCCCCCAGCTACTCGTCGTGTACTCGAACTCATCAATGGTGGTAAGTTTTTAAACATCGTATCAAAGCTAACCGGTATTAAAGGATTAATTTCAGACCCATATTATGATGGTGGTGGCATTAATATTATAGAGAATAATGGCACTTTGGCAGTCCATGTGGATGGTACGACGCAGCATCGAATGAAAGTTTGCCGTCGAATTAATGCGATTCTTTTTTTGAACGACGATTGGGACCCAAATTGGAACGGGTTCCATGAACAATGGAACTTCATCAATAAAGATCTATCACCATTTGATGATAAGCAGGAGTGGAAATGTGTTCGACAGATTTTTCCTAAGAAGAATAGACTGCTTTTCTTTACCACCAATGATCATAGTTGGCATGGCCATGCTGGAGTTCTAAAGGTTCCAGAAGGCGTGAAGCGTCGATCACTAATTGCATATTACTACACATCGTCGCGACCAGATTCAGATCTTCTTTTTGACAACCCACATCGCGCTCTATTTATTAACAATGAAAAAACTCTCAAAGAAGGTGCATTTGATGAGGTTAAGATTGTCCTGTAATGAGTTATGAAACTCTCTGTAGTCGAGAAGAGATGTTAGTTGTTCACGATGAGTTTGATTACTACCGAATACCGGCTGATAATAATCGTTTGAACCATAAATTTTTTTTATGAAGGTTCTTGTGAACTTTCTTCTATAAAGGGTTACAATTCAAACAACATACACAGATTAGACGTGCCTGGAATGAAGAAACTACTGCTCAAGTTAGATTTCATAAGGAAAAATCGTAGCGGGAGAGAGCGCTCTGCCTTATGAGTAATCGAATCTTGGTAGTTGGCGCAAACGGAATGCTTGGAGGCAGCTTATTTCGATACCTTTCTAAAATTCCAGCATTTGAGGTGTTGGGAACAGTACGGAGCACAGAGGTAAAATTTGCTCTTGATCAGCAAGGATTTGCCAAAATCGCTTCTGGCGTGGATGTAACTGATTTTCAAACGATTACCAAAGTTATAAGCGACTTCAAGCCCAATTATGTCTTAAATTGTGTAGGTGTAATTAAGCAGCTTGATGCATCTAGGGCGCCTGTTCCTTCAATTCAAATTAATAGTTTGCTGCCCCATCAGTTAGCAAATGCGTGCGATGAAGCTGATGCAAAGCTTATCCATTTTTCAACTGACTGTGTTTTTTCCGGTCTAGCTGGTTCGTATAAAGAGTCGGATACACCAGACGCGACTGACCTTTATGGTCGAAGTAAGCTATTAGGGGAGGTTGACTATGGACCCCATCTCACTCTTAGAACTTCTATAATTGGCCATGAACTGGCTAAATCACTGAGTTTAGTCGACTGGTTCTTGTCTCAGAACGTTAGTGCAACAGGGTATAGAAAGGCTATTTTTTCCGGTATGCCAACAATATACGTTGCTGAGTTTTTAAAGCACTATGTTTTCGGGAAAGAGTTAAATGGCCTTTATCACTTGAGTGTTGATTCGATTGATAAATACACTCTTTTGCAGTTGATTAATGACGCATACTCAACTGGGATAAAAATTATTCCAGTTGATGATTTTGTCATTGATCGAAGTCTAAATTCAGATGCGTTGAAAGCTATAGTTGATTTTAAACCACCGGCCTGGCCCGAGCTAGTTAATAAAATGAGGGAAGAATATCTTGAATACTTCGCTTGAGATACCAAAGCTGAGATTATTGTGATCATGTACCTGTTCATACAGGTTAAATTATGACGACGAATTCAGTCACCTACATTATAGTATGAGTGATTAAAATGACTTCTTAAAACCTACCAGTTTGAATTCTATGCATTGTTGTAAATTAAAAAATAGTCGTTTCAGGAATCTTCAAATCAAATTGCAAGTTTTGGAAATGTTCCTGCACAGAATTATTTATTATTTGGAGTTATTTTTTTAAATATTGTGATTATCTATATAATGGAACGACGCTAAATATATGTTGTAAGCTATTAAAAATATTTTAGATATGTTCCTAACAAAAAAGTAAAGCTCAAAGTGAAGATTTATTTACAGGACTTAAAAATTAATGCGAATTCTTTTGGTGACACAATACTTTTGGCCCGAATCTTTTGTTATCAACCAATTAGTGACAACATTGGCTGAAAAGGGGCACCATATTGTCGTATTAACTGGAAAACCAAATTATCCTGAGGGTGAAGTCTATTCAGGTTATCAAAAGCATGGAGTACAGTATGAGACGATGGGTGATGTAAAAATAATACGGGTGCCATTAAGGCCAAGAAAGTCTGCTAGCGCTAAAGCACTTATATTGAATTATTTCTCCTTTATTTGGTCAGGTTTAATACGTTTTCCATTCTTAGTTAGGAATAAACAATTTGATGAGATTTTTGTCTACGCACCTTCACCAATTACATCCGCTATTCCAGCTATACTTCTCAAATATATCAAACGAGCTCATTTATCGATATGGGTACAGGATTTGTGGCCAGAAAGCCTTTCTGCAACGGGATTTATTAAAAATAAATTTGTATTAAAATCAACTGGCCTTCTAGTCAGATTTATTTATGCAGCTGCTGATACCCTGTTAGTTCAATCGAAAGCATTTATTGAGCCAGTAAGCGCCTTATCAAGCAAAGATAAGATAGTTTATTTTCCAAATTCCATGAATAATATTGAGCAACTTAAGTGTGAATCAGTTAATTTACTGCCATTATATCTAGAAGAGTATTTGGATAACCATTTTTCCTTAGTGTTTGCTGGCAATATAGGAAAAGCGCAGTCAATAGAAACTTTAATCGGAGCAGCCCAACAATTGGTTGACTTTCCTAAGATTCGAATAGTAGTCGTGGGATCAGGAAGTATGCTGGAATGGGCAAAAAATGAAGTTCAGGATCGTGCTTTAAAAAATATAGTCTTTACAGGAAGTTTTCCAATAGAAGTGATGCCACCTCTCTTTGCTAAAGCAAAAGCATTATTAGTGTCACTTACAAGTCAAAAAATATTTACGTATACAATCCCAGCTAAAGTACAAGCATATATGAGTGCAGGACGGCCCATTATCGCTAGCATCGATGGCGAAGCAGCGAGAGTAATAGAGGAAGCCCAAGCCGGTCTAACATGTCCAGCAGAGGATTATCAGGCTTTAGCAGCGAGGATCGTTCAGTTCTTCTATATGTCAGAACCCGAGCGAAATATAATCGCTGATAATAGTAAAAGATACTTCCTTGAAAATTATGAGATAAATCAACAGTGTGAAAAATTAGTCGAAATTTTACAAAAAAAATTGAACTTAAGAGATAGATATCAAAATAAAAAGCACTCATTTTAAGAGCAACAGGTATGCTAGGTAATGCCATATTCAAATTGCTGTCGAGGGAATCCCGTTACTAGGTCTAAGTAGCGTTGCGAGACCCAGAATGGCTTGTATATTTTTATTAGCTAGAAAAAATTAACTAATCAGCAATGTTGATGTTTAGGATAGAAGGCGTTTAGAAGAGATGTTAGATAAAGTCCAATCTGATATTATCATCAACTGCGTTGGTCTGATCAAACAACTGGATAATTATAATAACCTTTCCAAAAGTTCAGCCTATCAATGCATTCTATGGCAACGATACAAGTCAGAAATATCCTTCTGATTCAACGGCCAAAAAACTCAATTGTACGAATTTTTATGAGAGGTGATGCAAGGAATCTTCCTGGAATGTGCCAAAAGCTTATGTGCTAGAAACTTATCAAATTTTTATCTGGCAATATCTAACGCTAATCTAGCAGGATTTGGTCGTACTGATGATTAAAAAGCTACACTTTAAATAAACGCCAAACACGGGCTGTTATTTGAAAGCTCTAAGAATAGGCTTCAGGATTAATTTAGAGCAAAATTTAATAGTATAATTAATAACGTCAAATAATTTGATCAAAGCAATTAATGCATTTCGTCTGATAAAAGCGCTTTTCATATAATTTGATTTTCTAGCTAATAAACTTTCACTTAAATATTGCATGTAGTTCCTCAAATACCCCTTAAACTCACTCTTTATGAGGGCATTCCACATAATTTTTCCATTTTCAGTAGGCAAAGGAAGAAACATGGTTAAATATTTAAAATGATAAAAAGGCTCGCCTGTCTGTTTTAGATATTTCTTACCGAATTCATATAGGTCATCCTTGGAGATGTAGTAGTCCATATAAAAAGTTACACGAGCAACATCATTTGGACAGGTTATTCGATTTACACCGTGAAAGCTTTCTGAATCGTGAGTAAACAATACAAGTTTATTGGGTTCTGGGAGAACTTCTTGGATTTTTCGATACCCCGTTTTATCAAAAAATACAGTTTCGCCTTGCCAGTTATCTTCCCACTTTGGTACGGCATAAAATATACTATTTGCAACATGTATTAAATCACCTTCATTAACATATGAGTGATCAACATGACTTCCTAGAAATCCACCATTTTGCATCCTATGCATTGGTGCATACCCAGCAAAACCATCTATCTCAAGAAGAGAATATATTTTTCCTGTCCATCCCGTGAGTATTCCGACTTGTTTTTTAGCTTCCTCACCTCCCTGAAATTCGATTATTTTCAAAATCTCGGTATCCAATCCTTCAATTTTAAAGACCACCTTCTCTTTTTCGATTAGCGTGCTAGCTTTACTATCACCCTTATTATGCTGAATCCTATCCAATGCTTTGATACACGACTGAAAATTTTTATTGGAAAGAAAGTTATGTATGATTTTTATGGCCAAAATCGCAGTCCTTAGATGAGTGCGTTCAAAAGTATAGGCATAGGGTGCCAATACAATGAGCACTTAATAATGCAAGTTAACTAAAATCTTTACATATGATAACATTAAAACTGTGTCTAATATCTGAGCATGTTTATGAACAGGGTCTCTCAAATTTAGTTGGACCTCTTGCTCTTATGCCAATCCACCTAGCAGGGTAGTAATAAAATTTTGAGACAATATATAAAATATGCTTTAAATAAACTAAAGCCATCAAGAGTAATTAAAGATATTTATGGCATCTCATATTATGACTCAAGACTTGATGCGCTAACAAGACATATAGCCATCAACAAAGTATATGAGGAATACAAAGAAATTGAAGAATTTATTTCCACCTATAAATTATCATTTGATACAGCGATTGATGTTGGAGCAAACTGTGGCCTTGTCACGTTACCTCTTTCAAAAAAATTCAAAAAAGTAATTTCTTTTGAGCCTGACCCTTCAAACTTTCAGTCTTTAAATAAAAACATAAGCTTAAACTCAGCCAAAAATATTTTATGTCATCAGCTCGCTGTTGCTGATTCACCTGGTGTTATACAGTTGAGCGTAAATCGCATTATTGATGGCGATGGCATGATTAATTCTGGATTATCTTCATTGCATAAAAAAAATCGTGTTTTTTCTAAAGATATAGTAAACACCGATGTTATTACTATCGACGATTATTGCTTCCAAAATGGAATTGATGATTTAAGTTTTTTGAAAATTGATACAGAAGGGTATGAACATCTCACCTTGCTAGGGGCGCTTGAGACTATTAAGTCATCTTTGCCTGCTATTTTCTATGAATTTAGCTTAACTCTTGATAACAGGTGTGGCGATGATAGCAGGAAAAAATCATTTAATTTTTTGCATCAGTTAGGTTATTCTCATTATTACTTAGTTGAGAATGTTTTCAAAGAATTGAACCACCGTGAAGTGGATAGCATCCAGAAAGATATAAATTTATTTGCAATTCATAGCGCTTAAATCGACTAAAATTTATTTTGGTTGGGTTGTTTCTATTTATGATTGTTGCAAATTAAAAAAATAGTCGTCTCTAAAATCTTCAAATAGCTTTAACTTAAGTCTGAGATTCCAAGGTGATAGAAAATCCTACAGATTAGCCTGAAGTTAATAAACAAAATTAAAAGTAATTAATATTAGTTGCTCATTTATTTTGGCTACAAGTTAAAATACTGTGAAGTATTCACGCTCATTCTCAATATAAATTGGCGCAAATTAAATTTATGAATTACATCCCTAATATTGGCTCAAGTATGATTCTTGGAGTAACAGTATATTTTTGTTCATGATACATGATGTAGCTGCGCTTAGCATGTTCGTAGCACTTATACTTAAATTACCGCGATTTAAATTTTGTAGTGATCAAAATCTCTCTTATTTGAATTATGAGACCAATCCTTTTCATTCAAACCAATCGAATTTCGAGTGAGTGTCATTTCAAGTATTTCGCGAAAATTTGTACTTGTTCTAAATTTTATCGATGATAGATATGTTATGAACCATGATATCAAGCAATACCCTACAATACTGCTATAAGTATATTGTGGCTCCACTGTTTGGCTTTTGCCTCATGGCACCAATATCTCAATTAGTTTATCTTGGACATATACTTTACCAAAATCATCCACAAGCAGCTTAGTTTTATTAGATTTGATTATTAAAGGCACTCTAGAATTTTCATTTTCACTAAACATTGCCCTGTAATTATGATCAGATGTCAATATTATTGTTGAAGATTTGTACGCATCTAAAACTTTAAGTTCGTTTACTAGTTGTCCTATAATCTTATCGACCAATACTAATTGTTTATCGTAGTAATCATCATTTGGTGAAAATGCATCGTTTCTATAAATGTAATCATTGCCATCATAAATAAAGGGAGTGTGAGGGACTGAAAAATGCAATAGCTGGAATGACCGGTTATGAGATCTTATTGAGTGTAAACTAGATTGTAGAGATTTTTTAACAGTATTTATTTGATTAGATATCGCAGCTCGTGTTTTTAAATACCCAAAGGGTTTTTGATAGGGAAGTAATCCCAAATTCGTAGCAATTGGATTTAGCAGTGAAAATTTATCTATGATCGGGTTGTACTTATAATAACTGTATGCCCTGCAATAATCTAAATCTTGATAAAGAAAAGAGCAATAATTTTGATACCAACCAATCAAAGCGGTCTTATACCCTAGTGTTTTTGCCGTTTTAAATATATTCCCAACGCTGTATATTACGTCTTCCAGACTTCCCCCCGTATTAACGGAAACAAGTTTATTATTAATCACTTGAACTTTGTTTAGCTTCTTGCCGGTTATATAACTGGCCATGCTTTGCATGGTGGCCTTTCCAGGGGCAAATGCAAGATGATAATTTGTTGAATCGCTCGCTAGTTTTTTAATATTGGCGAACTTTTTTTTCACCTTACTGTCTTTGTAAACATACTGATAGGAGAGCTCATCAAACACTATAAAGTATATATTTTCAGGCTTGGTATTAGCGTTTAAAGGAGTTCTTTCCATTTTTTGTTGAGTGGTAGTCAATTTCTGAATAGGATCAGCCTCTATTAATAGATAAGTATTTATAATGTTTGCGACGAAAAATATATTTAAAAATAAAAATATAGTAACCACTTTTGATGTAATTTTTAAAAATAATTTTTTCTTGTAAAAAACGATCGAGCATAATATGAGGAGTGCGATCAAACTGATTATCTGGTTTGAAACTGCTAATCCTGCGATTTCAATCAGCTCAGTATTCAAACCGGCTATGCGACTAATTTGAATCAGATAAAATGAAAGTGGAGGTAGAATTATTATAGAGATTGTAATTAACTTTATAGATAAACTTTTTATTTTTTCTGCATAAAAATATATAAATGAATATAAAAAACCCAGTAGCAGCCAACACAGTAAAAGTTCAAAAAAGTCTTTATTTTTCCAGTGAAAATAATATATATGTTGGTTCAATGAGGAGATTATAGGAAAGAAAAATAAAGAGCTTAATGTCAATCCGACCCAAAAAAAATAGAGATACTTTTTCATTAAGTGTATCCAGTATCGAAGAAAATTTCTAATTTCTTAACAAAAAATATCTAAAGTTATAATCAATTGCGTGTTGAATTTAAATTGAATTTTTTCACAAACTACTATTATCCTTATATAACAAATGCAGTTAAACAATTTTTATATTTATATTACTTGGGAATACTTGCATGTTTATAATTTTCTTTTCATCAAATATAGAACTCGATGGCTTTTTTTTATCGATTGTTTCTTTATGATCTCGTAGTGCTCAGAAAAAGCTTCTTCAAATCCCTCAATTGTATATTTTGGAAATATATCTACTCGAGTAGCAAGCAATCGTTCCACTTGAGAGTCATCTTTCGATGCAAACTCTATAATTAAATATGCAGCCAATCTAGAAAAAAATTCTGACAGTTTATTGAGCGGAACATTGTTTGAAATAGCGAGATGATGAACTAATGCTAGAGCAAGAACATTTTCATTTTTGCAGCGACTAAAAAATGATCCTCGTTCCTCTGCACCCCAGCCAATTCCACCACTTGGATTGTTTATATCCTGTAATAGAGGCAGTATGTTTTTTTCTTCTTGTTTTTTTTCATATAGATAGTTTTTTTCTACAGCTACAGGATCTATATCTTGTGATATTACGGTGTGACCTTTCTTCACCGCAATGCGGCTAAAACGACCATCATTAGCCCCAAATCATGCAAAAATGAAGTTTTTGGCAAAACCTCTAAAAATTCTCCAATTAAAGTTTCTTTATGTAGCATTGCTTCATTTTCATAATTTGTGGCTGTGTAATAATCTCCCCATTCTGTTTTTGACAAGTTCCAATCGATATTTTTAACACAGCTATAAATACTATCCATCAGGGCATCAAAACCAAGTTTGCTTATGGGGCGTGCCTTGTGGTCTTTGTTGCCTTTCCCTGCAGAATCTGCATAAAATTTTTGTGTTTTGGCGTGAAGATGGAGATGAGTTAATAAAGAGTATTTTAGCCAGGTCTTGATCGGCATCAGCTTGCTTGTCAGATCAAGCGGAATACCATCAACATATATTCTTAATAGTTGTGACATCCGAATATCTGTATATGCCATTAATGCCAAAGGCGCTATAAAATGTTGACAGAATTGTTTATAAGCCACCCAAGGATTGCCCGGCTCATAAGTTTCAAATGAGAGGGTGTCGATAAAAATAGGTCTACCTTTAAGGAACTGAATATTATAAGCACTTGCGTCCTTTAAAATCATGCCGTGCTTTAAGGCTATTTTTTGGATTTCCAAAGTACATAATGCAGCATCTTTTAGTTGGCTAAAAGACCATTCATAGGGATAAGAGATATAGGGAATTATTTCTGGCTTTATTATCTTGTGTGCATGATCGCTCAATAAATTGACACGATTAATTTCTTCATGTTTTACCAGTAAATTACTATTTACTAGGGAGTTGTATAAGCCGGACGACATTAGTTGCTCGTATTCAGCCTCGTAGGAGTGATTAACTTGCCTATAAATTTCGCCATTTTTTTTATAAACAAAACCGCTAGGGTCTCGGAAAGATGATGCTAAGGGATTGGTAATTTCCATTAACATTCCTTGTTTTTTTGGAGAATCAAAGACATAACTAAGATTTTAAGTGACTAAGATTAATAGTTATGTATAGTACACCAAGAAAATTATATTGGTAGACTCTAAGGGATAAATTTATTATGGCGAAAATTAGAAATCTGTTATTTACTAACTATATAATTATGCTTTCATTTTTTATTACGAGCCCAGCCTACGCATACCTTGATCCCGGTACTGGTAGTCTTATTTTGCAGGGAATTATTGCTGGATTAGCTATGCTTTCTATCACAATCAAAATGTGGTGGCATACAATAGTTAGCTGGTTTAAAAAATCTGAAGATTCCAAGGTGATAAAAAATCCTACAGATGAGCCTGAAGTCAATAAATAAAATCAAAAGTGATCAACATTAGTTTCTCATTATAGTTGCAATTAATATATCCTGATTATTCTAGAGTAGGAAAGTTTAGAATTATGTTTGCTCATTCAGCTGCGGTAATGATAAATTTTTTCTCAATAACAGCACTTTTTATGGCTGCCAGTCTGTTTGGTATGGAAGAGTTATCTGCTGAAATAGCTGTTGTACAAGGAGCAATTATTGCTGTCTTTTTCAGTTTATCTGGTAATGCCCGTAATTTAATTTTATCAGATCAAACCGACGATAGTGAACAGGGCATATTTAAGTTTAGGTTAATTATGGTTCTGCCAGCAATTTTTGGATCATTCTATTTGGCAAGCACTATTATAGAGATTTCAGCGCAGCTTATATATTTATTAATTTTAAGAAAATCGAGTGAGTGGCTTCTAGAAATAGAGTTAGCTAATAAAGAAAAATATAATTATTCGCGTTTTGCGTATATATATATCTTTGCCAACGCTATTAGTTTTTTGATTATCTTGATACATTTTATTTTAGACTCTAAGGAAACTATTTACTTTAGTTTGTATTTTTGGGCCTTAATACCAGTTTTATTTTTGCTACCTAAAATCTGTAAGCCGATTAGCTTAAGAAAAAATAATTTTAAATTTATGGATTACATCCCTAATATTGGCTCAAGTATGATTATTGGAATAACAGTGTATTTTTTTCGAGTACTGATAGTTTTGTTGGTGGGCAAAGCAATAGCTGGTCACGTGTTTACAGCTTATGCTTTAGGGGGAGTTATTAGTTCAATATACACATACGTGATAGGACCTGCTTTAATTTTAAAAAATGAAAATAAAGCTGAAAAAATTGCATTAGGATTTTCTATCCCACTTATTATTGTTGGTCTTGCCTTGGCTCTATGCTTTAAATTTATAGAACATGACTTTTTTTCTTCATTGTTTATGGATGCAGTGAGTATTTCGATTATAGGAGGAGGAGTAATGCTAGTTGCGCAGTATAAAAGATTATATATAATTCAAAAACTCAAGCGTGTTGTTTTTGTTCCTGATGCACTAGCGAACATTTTCTTCTTATCATCAGTCCCTTTTTTATTTTATCTTTTTGGTAATGAATCATTAAACTTCTTTTTTTTATTGTCGTCATTACTCAATTTAATGCTATATCAAGTAGTAATTTTTAAAATTCGTGATCATGGTAATGCTTAAAAAATTTGAACAATTATATAAAGAGTCTGATTTCTTTTATCTTCAAGCGATATGCTTGTTTCTATTCTTATTCCCTTTATTTTTTCAATTATCTGGTTCGGTATTTATAAGTAACGAAATAATTTTTAACACCCAAGGTCGCTTAGATTTGCTTCCATTGCCAATATCGGTAGTAGCCTGTTTCATTGGTATATTAGTTATGCTTCGCTATGAGGATGGTTATTATGGAGTGGGCCTCGTATTTTTAGTATACATGTTAATGATGCTATCCACTTTGATAACAACATCTAAACAAGGGGAAGTCGGATTAGAAAAATATTTACTGCTTATGCAGTTCCTACTTCCAATGTTTGGCCTTATATTAGGACATGCATATTTAGAACCTAAGTCTTACTACTTGAAATTTGAAGCGATCGCTTTGTACGTATTATTGATAATCATACCTCTTGAAGTGGTTGCAACGCTCATGGGAGATACAGTTATACTTTCACCATCGTTATATTTTTTTTCTTTGTACCAACACATACAGTATTTGCCTGTAGTTTTTGTTAGTTTATATTTCCTCTCGATTGTTACCCTTTTTGAAAATAAAAATTTGAAATATTTAATTTTATTTTTAGCTCCCTGGTTTGGAGCTTATGTTGTCGCCTCATTTTCATTGATAACGATAATTACCGCCTTAATTTTGATAATAGCGAGTTTGGTAATTTTGGTGCATAAAGGAAAAAAATGGGAGGGCTTAATTTTGGTTGCTTTGTTTGCAGCCTCTTCATATAGCTATTATATGTCAGTGCAAAATCATAATTTTATTACTCCCACTAGCGTTAAAGAGTTAGATTTGGTGGAGGATAGCGTATCAATGGAGCATAAAAAAAACTTAATTATTGAGTTCGAAGATGTAAGAAAAAAAATAAAAAATAAATATAGTCAATATGCTGTATATCGAGTACTACCGGAAAGTATTGAAAAGCGATTTATTTATTGGGATTTTTATATACAAGAAATATTAGCCAGCCCAAAAGTATTTTTATTCGGTCACAACACAAGGCCTAACAGAGATGTATATCCCAGTGCGTATAACTATTATTTAGATATTATTTATTATTTTGGTGTAATCGTTTTTTTACCTTTTATATATTTATTTTCAATAGTAATTATCAAAATAGTAAAAATAGTAAAAGAAGGTAAAGGAACAGTTGAATTATTTGCTCTTTTTCTAGTAGTCATGCTTTTTATGATAGTTGATAATTCATTGAAGGTGAGTTGTCGTCAACCTTATTCAGGTATGGTGATCTTTTTTTTGATAGGAAAGCTTTTATTTCAGTTTTCACTTCTTTTGAATTTAAAATCTAACTTTAAGACTACACCAAAATGCAATTAATTTGTAAAAGAAAACCGATTACCTTATTACAGATGTGTCGTGGATTATTGTTCTTAAGTATGTTCATTCTAGCTGGATTTGCTCTTAAGGAATATCAAGGACAAAGCTATGTTTACATTTTATTTTCTTTTGTATCTTATTTATTAATTTATTTCGGCTTTAGGAAAAACGCCCTGTTTTTCGATAGTTTCATAGGGGTATTTCTTTGGCTTGGTTTTTGGTTAAAAGCAACGGTAAGAATTATATTTTTTGATGGTGTACCCTTGGCGCCACATGCTGTTGAATTTAAAAGTACTGGTACAGAGTATGATCAAGTGCTTCTCATTAGCACATGTGCATTTTCAGGTATTTTTATTGCAAGTTGGCTTCGTCAAAAATATTTATTTATATATCCCGATAAAGTAGATGAGGTATGTCAGCCTGGCCTCTTCAATATTTATATAAAATATCGAAAACTCGTGTTATTTCTGTTTGTCCTAATATTTGTGAGTGTAGCTGCAATCAATTTATTACTGGGGATTTATCAGCGTGGAGAAATCTCCCAAACTACTTTACCTTATGGGCTAAACGGGGTTCTGAAGTGGTTATTGCTTTTTGGATTAGCTTCATTTTCAGCAATATTACTAAAGTTTGAATATTTAGTTGCAAAAAAAACAACTTTTTTAGTTGCTTTCATTACATTATTAGAAAGCTTTTTTAGCAGTATATCTTTACTTAGTAGAGGCATGATCCTCAATTTTTCCAGCTTAGGCTATGGCGCTGTAAGAGAATTAAGGCTTTTCAAAATTAAACTTAAAGTTCGTTTTTTTCTTGGTTGCTTTTTAGGCTTTATTTTTTTATTTGGTAGTTCAGTTTTAACTGTAAATTATATTAGAGTGTTATCTAGTGAATCTAGTATAACCGAAAAACCAGGTATGGAATCTAATACAGAAAAATTGACTAAACAAAGGAATGATTTGATTTATTTAACCCTGCAACAGTCTAAAATCCTTTTCGTTGAGCGCTGGGTAGGTCTTGAGGGTGTTATGTCGGTGTCTAGCTATCCAAATAAAGGGTGGGACTTATGGCGAGAGGCTTGGCAAGAAAAATACTCAGAGAATATAACTAGTTTTTATGATATCAACCTGATTAATTCGTCTTATCAGTACGTAAAAGATCGTCATTATGTTAACACCCCCGGTATAGTTGGGTTTTTATTTTATCCTGGCTCTTATTTTTTTCTGTTTGCTTGCATGGTGCTAATAAGTTTAGGAGCATCCTGTTTAGAGATATTTATATATAAATTTGGCGGAAAAAATCTAATTCTCTGTTCGCTTCTAGCACAAGTTATTGCGTATCGATTTGCAAGTTTTGGATATGTCCCTGCGCAGAGTTATCTGTTATTTGGAGCTATTTTTTTGAATATCGTGATTATCTATATAATGGAAAAAATACTAAATATTCATTCTAAGCCGCGAAAATAGTTTAGATATATTGTCAGCAATTCCGTTATACAGCTAAAATCTAAATAGAGGTTAAGTAATATTAATTATACCTGAAATTACTATAAACCCATATATTGTATGGCGTCCTGACAAGGAGTCGAACCCCATAACTGCGCCCTGTTTGCACCTATCGTGCCACCACTAACTCTGCTTTCTTAATCCTTGATATAGTAGATCGCGCTACACTAAACTTATTAGCAGGTTTTGTTAACGATAAATCATCTCTTAACGATTATATAAAACCAGACCTAAAAACTGCTTTAGACTATTGCTATACCTAAGTAAATCATTTTACCACTTTGTATAAAATAGCTTTATCTTCTTTAATATTTTTGGTTTGAATTATTTTCTCAAGACTAAAACCGTCTGAATTACTTGGATTTTCAGCGCTATTATTTTTGAGAACAAGTAGAACATAATCAAAATCAATGTAGCTTTTATGATAACTTTGAGAGTTTTTCTCTGTTTTGCAGCTATATTTTTTTAGCTCTAATTCTTTCATATCAATTTTTTCTATTTTTTTAAAGCAAACAGTTAAATGCGCTGCTTCTTCTGTTAAGTAATAAAAAGCTGCCATATTGTTTACTAATACTATACTTTTTTCTGGAATTTTCTGTGCAGACAAAAGTGAACTATCTTTAATATATGATTTATAGCGAGACATCGTTGCGGCATCTAATAAATTGTATGACAAACATACAGTAATAATTGCTAGCAATAACTTATTTTTATTGAGGTATAGCCGTTCAATACCAGTGACCATATAAAATGATAATAGTAAAAGTAAGTTGATTAATGTCAGCACAATATATCTACTGGAAATAAAATGCTCTTTAAGTATAAATACAAACATTATCAATGTGTTAAGTATCAAAAAATATGCAAGAAAGTTGCGGTATAGGTTGTTAGACAATTGAGAGGTATTTTTAAATGATGCTAGAAAAATTACGATATAGGAAATCGAAAATCCTTCAAAAATTTTATAAATTAACAACGATAAAAAACCAAAAAATAGGATAAATGTAGCATATTCT